>Ga0070731_10001079_pt1 | contig 30107 bp, 30 predicted proteins | sample Coa_R1_2_FD_66448 | JGI IMG/M metagenome (GOLD analysis project Ga0070731, IMG submission 66448) | Surface soil microbial communities from Centralia Pennsylvania, which are recovering from an underground coalmine fire - Coalmine... | ecosystem: Environmental > Terrestrial > Soil > Unclassified ... | reverse complement strand
CCTCTGAGCGCTTGAGCGAACTGATGGCGGGGTCAAGCGGACAGGAGCGCGTCTTCCATTACTTGCCATTTACCTTTGCCGCGTCGTGGATTGCGTTGCTGACCTTTCTGAAGCGCTGCAGCCTGGTGACGATCAATACCGATCTGACGAAGATCGCAAGCGACATGCGCACAGTGGCGCCCGACTATTTCTTAAACGTTCCGCAATTGCTCGAACGCATGCGCCGAGCCGTGGACGAGCAACTCTGGCAAAGTGGTGGTTTGCCGCAAACGATTTATTCGCGAGCCAAAGGAGCGTGGGCGAGAAAGCAGGAGGGACGATTGCAGCGTGCGGATGCGACCTGGTTGTGGCTAGCCAACCGGCTGGTTTTTCCGGCGATTCGGAAAAAAATGATCGGAAGAAATCTGAAGGCGCTGATCTGCGGCTCCGCGCCCTTGAGTGCCGATACGCAGCTTTACTTCATGATGCTGGGTGTGCGCGTGCTGCAGGTTTATGGACTTACAGAAACTACGGCCATCTGTACGATGGATGATCCCAATCGCGTCGAGGTTGGGCGCGTTGGTCCTGCGATTGCGGGGATGGAAATGCGGCTCGGTGAAAATGACGAGATCGTGGTGCGCGGTCCCAACATATTTCACGGTTACTGGAACAAACCTCAACAAACCTCGGAAGCGCTGCGTGATGGATGGTTTCACACCGGCGATCAGGGGGAGATGAGTCCATCCGGCAACTGGCGCATTGCGGGGCGAATCAAGAATCTGATCGTCTTGGGATCTGGCCACAAACTTTCTCCGGAGCCGATCGAAGCGGCGATCGCGAAAAACCTGCCCGAGGCGCAGCAGGTTGTGGTCGTGGGCAACGGACGCGGATATTTGACCGCCGTCATCACCGGAAGAGTCGATATCGCACAGGCACAAGCCGCGCTTGACGCTGTGAACTCCGAGCTGCCGCATTACAAGCAGGTACGGGCCTTTGTGATGCGCGACCATCCCTTCACTATCGAGAGCGGCACGTTGACCGTAAATGGAAAACTGAAGCGTGATGTGATTGCGGCGCAAATGAAGAATGAGATCGAAGAAATGTACGGCGTAAGGCAGACGGTCTAGAGCGAAAACTTTGGCATCTACGAAAAATATTAACCTGAATGAAGCGAAGACGAGGCCAAAGGCGCCAGGCCATCACGCTGGAAGCGCCCTCTCCTGGTCTTCTAACGACGGAGTAATTGAGCTGGCCCTGCACCGCGAACCCTGCAACGAGCTGGGATCGACCTCCCTTGAGGAATTGGAGCAATTTGCTACGGCGCTGCAGCAGATGCAGGGCGCGGCACACGCATTGATCATTTACAGTGAATTGAAAGCAGGATTTTGTGCCGGCGCGGATTTGCGCGAGTTGTATCATCGCTCACGCGCGATGGCGAAAGCCGAGGCAGCGAAGGCTGTACGGGATTTTCTGGAACGGATACACCGCGTGCTGAATCTCGTCGATGCCGCGCCGTTGACCACGATTGCCGCAGTACATGGAGTAACTTTCGGGGGTGGTTTTGAGCTTGCGCTGACCTGCGATTTAATTATTGCCGACAAAATGGCGCGTTTCTGCTTTCCGGAATTGCGTTTGGGATTGATTCCCGGATTCGGGGGAATCCCTCGCCTGAAAAGGGATTTGGGAAACGCCGTCGTGCGGGATCTTCTGCTTACCGGCCGCAGCTTTAACGCGACCAAAGCGCAGCAGATCGGCCTGGTAAGCCAACTCGTGGGCGAAGGCGAAGCCCTTCGAGCGGCTCGCGCAACTGCAGCGCAACTGGGGAAGTTCGATCGTGCGACGGCAGTGGCGGCGAAGAAGTTCATCAAGCCGATTCCGCATGACGAGTTGCGGCACGAGATCGATCTTTTTTGTCAGCTGTTTGTAAGCCCGGCAGTTGAGTCGGGGCTGCGGAAATTCGTCGATAGCGCGGATACGCAGCCGTACTTGCCTTAGGTCCGGTCCCGGTTTTCGCGGGAAAAGACTAGAGAAGAAAACTATGCCTACCTCTGAACAAACATTGCAGGAAATCATCAAGCTTGCAGCCACACAGTTCAAAGTGTCTCAAGAAAAACTCAGCCCCGACGACGACTTCTTCAAGACGCTCGGTATCGACAGCCTGCAAGCGCTCGATCTGCTCACGAAATTAGAAAATCACTTTAAGATTGAACTTCCAGACTACGAACTACAGGGAGTCTCCGACTTTCGCACCCTGGCCGCGAGGATCCAGGCGAGGCTCTGACGACCGCCTACGATTGCCAATCCTTACTGTTGATTGCGAGAGAACGTGGGTAGTAACGGGCCGCGGTTTGCGAAAGCGACAATCTACAATCTAAGATCACCAGTTCTTATGCTCGATCTGCAAAGCTACAGTTGTCTGGGCGCTGCCCTGCGCGATGCTCTCGACCGCTTTGGCGCCGAAACTTGCCTGATCGAGGCGGATCGCGACCGCGAGAAGACCCGGCTGACCTATTCCGACTTTAAGGAAACTGCTCTACCGCTGGCCCGCGCGCTCGAGGATGCCGAGTTCGACGCGGGGGACCGAGCCGCAATTCTCATGACGAATCAGTCCAAGTGGCTGATTTCGGCGTATGCGGTCTTATACGGAGGCGGGGTGCTGGTGCCGCTCGACTACAAGCTGACTGCGGCGGAACATTTGCAGTTGCTGGCGCACTCTCAAGCCAAGGTCCTGGTTGTCGAATACTATCTGTGGCGCGCCATCATGCAGGCGCCCGACTTCCACAATATCAAGACCAAGCTGGTACTCGTTACCGAAGCGCCTTTGGGCGCCGATCTCGCGGGAGGATTTCGCTGGGAAGACTTTCGACGCAAAGGCTCGCCCGATTTTGTGATGCGGCAACGCGAAGATGTCGCGTGCATCGTTTATTCGTCTGGAACAGGCGGACGCCCGAAGGGATGTGTCTTGACGCACGAGAATTATCTGGAACAGTGCCGCGCGTTGACCGCTTGGTATCCATTCTGGCCAGGGGTTCGCTATCTGAGCATTCTGCCCACGAACCATGCCATCGATTTCATGGTGGGATTCATCGGGCCTTTTGTCTGCGGCGCGTGCGTGGTGCATCTGCGAACGCTACGTCCAGAGTTTGTCCGCGATGCATTTCTACGCTACCGGATCACCTACGTGTCCCTGGTACCAATGATCGTCAAGAACCTGGAGCGGGGCCTGCGTGCCAAAATGGAGGAGCTGCCACCGTGGAAACGAACGATTCTGAATCAGTTGATTTCCCTCAATAAAATGCTCACGCGCGGGCGCCCGCGTCCAAAACTGAGTCGCGCTTTGCTGCCGGGGGTACATCGCGCCTTCGGCGGAGAATTGCTAGCTCTGATCACCGGAGGCGCGTTCATGGAGCCTTCGACCATGCAATTTTTCTACGATCTGGGAATTCCGGTAGTGAACGGTTATGGATTGACCGAGGCCGGTACGGCGCTTACCTTGAACGATTTGAAACCCTTTCGTGCCGATACGGTCGGCAAACCTCTTCCTGGGGTGGAACTGAGAGTGCTGAATCCGAACCAGGAGGGAATTGGTGAAATTGCGGCGCGCAGCAAAACCGTCATGTCGCATTATCTCGACGACGCCGAGTTAACGCTGGAGACGATCGTCGATGGCTGGCTGTTGACGGGCGACCTTGGGCGCTTCGATCGGACGGGGCATTTGCAGCTCTTTGGCCGCAAGAAAAACATGATCGTAACCGACGGCGGCAAGAATATTTATCCCGAAGATATTGAAACTGTGTTTGATGGCTTGCCCGTAAAGGAATATTGCATTTTCGCTGCGAACTACGTCTGGCCGCAAAAAGAACTGCGCCGCGAGATGTTGGTCATGGCTCTGCGGCTGGAGCCAAATCAACATTTTGACAGCAAGTTGCTCGACGACATCCTGACGCGGAACCGCAAGCTGCCCGATTTCAAGCGCGTCGGCGGGTACGTCATCTGGGAAAGAGATTTCCCCCGCACCGCCTCGATGAAGATCAAACGCCAGGCGTTGGCAGAGGAGATGGGGGCGGCACTGCAGCGGGGTGCGGTGGTGGCTCTGTGAACGACGAGCAACTACCGTATCTCGCCATTGTGAATCCGGCGGCGGGAGGCGGGCGACGGCGCACATTGCTGGGTCCCGCACTGGACCGCCTCCGTACGGCCGGCGTCGCCGTGGAGATCGCGGAAACGAAGCAAGCTGGCGATGCGACCCGGATTGCGCGAAACGCATACGCGAATGGCCGTCGGCGGTTTATTGCGATCGGGGGCGATGGCACCTCCTATGAAGTTGTGAACGGATTATTCCCCGAAGCATTAAAAGGCGGTCGCCCTACACTCGGTTTCCTTCCGCTCGGAACCGGGAATTCGTTTCTCCGCGATTTCAGTGATCGGGGAGCGGAGTACGCGATCGCGTGTCTGATTGAAGGCCGGTCGCGAGAGTGCGATGTGCTTCGTTTGCGGCATCGGCAGGGAGTCATCTACTTCATCAACTTGCTGAGTGTAGGGTTTGCCGCTGATGTAGCGACCTTGCGAGCGCGACGCTTCAGTGCCCAGGGCGAGTTGGGATATATCGTTTCGATTTTTCTGGGGCTGGCGCGTTTGCGGAGAAGGCCTTTTCCTGTGCGCGCAAGTGGAGACGCAGATTTTGATCGCCGCCCTTGCTTGTTTCTTAGCTTCAACAACAGCAAGTTCACCGGCGGAACGATGATGATCGCGCCGAAAGCCGAAGTCAATAGCGGCATGATCGAATACGTTCGCTGGGGCCCGATTGGAAGGTGGGGTCTCATTCGCAATTTGCCGCGGCTTTACGACGGAACGCACATTGAACATCCGTTGGCGGAACGAACGGCGGTAAAGCGTTTAGAGTTCGATCTGGAGTCTCCGGTCGATGTAATGGTCGATGGAGAGGTCCTGACTTTAGATTGCGTGGAATTGGATGTGCTGCCTTCAGCCCTAAGCGTGGTGGCGTGAGCCGCCTCAGGACCCCCGTGATATAAAAATAAGTCATCTGGAAGGAACTCATGTCTGAGCTGCGGCGAAATCGTCGGCAGGAAGGGAAGAGTAAGCCCGAAGCTCAACCCATATCGCGCGACAAGCTGATTTGGGCTGGGATTTTGGTTGTGATTGTCGTCGCGTATGTTGGGTTCTGGTATTACAACAATCATCGCTACGATGCATTCGCCAAGTGCCTGGCCTCGGCACAGACCAAGATGTACGGGCTTTACTGGTGTCCGCACTGTGCCGAGCAGAAAGCGATGTTCGGAAAATCGTTTCGTTACGTACCCTATGTCGAATGCGCCATCAAAGGGTCACGCGAGCTTGCGCCCGCTTGCCAAGCCGCAGGCATGAAATTGTTTCCGAGCTGGCAGTTCGGATCGAATCCTCCGGTCGAAGGCGTCTTTCCAATGCAAGAACTCAGCGATAAAACCGGATGCAGCCTGCCGTGACGGCAAGTTCCAACCAACCAGATGCCTTGAACCGAACTCCCGCAAATGATCACCGGCGGTTGTTCGCAGCCATCGCGGTTCTCGCGCTCTTGGGCATAGTGGTTTCTGCGATATCGCTGCAGCGCCACTATGCAAAATCGGCTTCATCGTTTTGCGAGTTTGGCGAGAGGTTTAGCTGCGACGTTGTGAACCGGAGCGAGTATTCGACGGCGATGGGAATCCCGGTAGCTGGAATCGGTATGGCCGGTTACGCACTTGTCCTGGCGATGGCGACCCTTTATCGCAAGCGCCCTCAAACGCCATCGCGGCTGTTGGCCGCGTCGGCAGCAGGATTGGCCTTCGCCCTTTACTTGACGTATGTGGAGGGTTACGTTCTGGAAACGTGGTGCATATTGTGTTTGAGTTCGCTGGCAACGATCACGGGGATCACACTTTTGGCAGCAGTGCTTAAAATCCGATCGCTTAGTCCAAAGTGAATTTGCCGGTGTGACCAGCCGAATGTAAGTCACTAGAGATTCGATGGGGAAAATCCAAACACTCGAGAACGAGAGTTCGCCCGTCGTGAGGGCAATCGGCGCGACAGGGGACTTGCGACTGCACAAATTCCGTAGTCGCATTTTTCGCAATGCTCGTTTTCTGCGGGTCTGGCTGCCGCCCGGTTATGACGATGCTGCCAATCAAGAGAATTTTTATCCAGTACTGTATCTGAACGATGGGCAAAATCTGTTTGAAGCGACTTCGGCTTTCGGCGGAGTTGAGTGGCAAGTTGACGAGACCGCGGACCGCCTGATTCGCGAAGGCTCCGTACCCCCGATGATCATTGTGGGCATCGACAATACGGGAAAGGACCGGCTGCGCGAATATATGCCGCACCGTTCCATGCACCCCGTGATGCTGCGCGTGCAGGGAAAGTATTATCCAGATTTCCTGATCAAAGAAGTGATGCCCTTCATCGAGCACAATTATCGCGTCGCGACACGGCCTGAAGATACCGGGTTCGGCGGCTCATCGCTGGGAGCACTGATCGCTCTTCATACCGCCATCGTACGGCCGGGAGTTATTGGAAGGTTGTTGCTCGAAAGCCCATCACTATGGGTTTCAAATCGGCAGATCATCAGGGAAAGCCGCGCTGTAAGAATTTGGCCCGACAAAATATTTCTGGCGGCGGGAACGGCAGAGGCGGGTAGCGTCGAGAGAAGCCGGAAAGTTGTCGATGACGTGCGTCAGTTGGAGGCCATCGTGCGCCGCGCCGTGTTGAGCGAGAAACGGTTGCGAACGGTTATCAAGGATGGCGGAACGCATAGCGAAGCGGCGTGGGCGGAACGCTTTCCGGAGGCTTTGCAATTCCTGTTCGGCCCATCTTGACTTCGGCTGGATCCGAAATCGAAGCTGACTCCCCAATTAATTTCCAAATCTCGAATACGATTAGCGCCATGACCGGTACGCTCGACTGGAAGTGTGTCCAACGAGCTAAGGGTCCAATCAAGGGGAGCACAAAAGTAAGATAGAGCAAAAGGGTAAAACGAGATTTTAGGTGAGATTCTGGACAAGCAACAAGCCAGTCCGCAAGAAGAAGGAAAGCCGGCGCAAGAATGACCAGGTCGTACACCGTGAGATGCGGAGCGATCAGGACTGTGGCAAACAGTAACGCTGAATAGCGCAGCGGAAGTGGCAGGCGGCTGCGCCAGCAGGCGATTGCAAGAAAACAGACGAGGGCCGCGCTGATGAGATAGAGAGTCAGTGCAACTGAGTTCCACGGGATCAGCATGGTCCAAAATGTACGTAGACAGTGAGTGTGGTAGGGTTTGGGTTCAAACCAACGAGGCTGCTCGGGTACTTTGAGCAACGTCCGTACCCAATCGCGCAACGGCGCCGAGCCATAATAGAGCCACCCGCAAGTTAATTCGCCGGCTGACGAAAGGAACGCCCCGGCAATCACTCGCCACCGGAGCGTGACCGCAAGCACGATCGCCGAAGCCAGCGCCAACTGCGGCTTGAAGATGAGAAATCCAATCGCGAGGCCCGCGAGGAATTCACGCTTGCTACGAAAAGCGAGAAAAGCGAGGGTAAAGCACGCGAGCGCCAGGGCGGAAGTCTGCCCCCACAAAATGAGATGCCAAAAGGGCGGAAACGCCCCGGCCAGAATCATCACCGTAAATTCTTGCTCGCGCAGATTTGGGCAGGCGCGCCATACGGCGTAACAAGACAGGCTGTAAATGGCTGCGGTCGAAGCTGACCAGAGAAGCAGCGCCCAGGCGTAAGAAAGTTTCGCGAAGGGAGCAAGCAAAATCGAAAGCTGCGGCGGATAGAGCGGCAAATAGCGAATGCCGGCTGCAGCTGGAACACGAGCCGCAGCTAACTTTGCCTGCGCATCGGTGTTATAGAGATCGGCTCCCCGATGAGCAATCGCGAGCGAGCCGAGGGTATAGAGATGTAGAAAATCGGTTCCCTTGAGATTGCCCGTCCGATCGCGAAGCCCGGGTGAGCTGACGTTCCACAGGTAGACAGACCAAAGACAGAGCGCGAGGATAAGGCCGTGGGCGCGGAGACGGCGTGTGGTCAGCCAGGCACCAGCTTTCGCCGGAATCATCAAAGTGCTTGTCAAGAAGTTCATCTTCATGACGAGGGAGCATCTAAAGACGACTTCGAAAAACTGCCTCGACGTCTCGTCAGTAGGATTAGAGGCAGAAGAATAGGAAAAAATAAGACGAGAAAATTGGGCAACAATGGAAGCTGATTCGAGGGCGGCCTTAGATTTGGCAAGAAAAGTAGAAGCATCAACGACGTAACCCAGGGCCAGCTTATGCTCGCTCCGAAAACGAACTGAGGGAAGCGGGGCAATCTGTGCCAATCCTCGAGCAGTAGCATCGCAGGAAGAATCAGCAAAACTTGATTGAATGGTGGAAATAATGAGAACACGAGAAGCGCTCCCATCAGAAATGTGGCGAGCAGACTACTAAACTGCTTCGAGTCGGCTGGGCATGTGCGATTTTGCCAGGCGAACACCACGAGTCCCAGAACGATGATGGCTCCGACGACGTTTCCCAGCGTATCGCCGAGAGCCACGCAAAGCAGGGAAGAATTCGGTGAGTACATTCGATATGCCGAGATGCCGGTAATAAAATATCCGAACCAACCGGGAAGAAGAAGTTCACCAAGCAGGAACAGCGTGCTCAATGCAATCATGAAGCTCACAGCCGTGTTTCGCCGGTTCCGCCAGTTTCCAAATATCCAGATCGCGAACCAACAGAGAGGCATCAGTGACATTTGAGGTTTGATCGTGGAGAGCGCGAGCAACACACCAGCTGTTTTAAAGTGATGTCTGCTCACGCACCATGCACCGGCGATCAACAGGAATCCGACGGACAGGCCGAGCTGTTCAAGGCGTAAACCCTGCACAATTTGCGGACTGCTTAAGGTAAACAGGACCAATGCGGTTACAACCTCCCACGGTATAGAGCAGCGCAGGAGGTCCAGGCAGAGCCACACCGTCAACGCCGTCAACAAGGCTAATACAATCCAGGCCACGCGGCGTACGTGAGCAAAGTCGGAGTACACGGCCGGCGCCATTACAAACACTACATAAACCGGATAGGCAAATCGCTGTTCGTTAACGATAGATTCTGGCGGCCCCTGGTAGCTTTGATTGATCGTGTGGCCGTAGAAAGCCATCTGAATCTGATGGCTCACTTCAGGTCCGTAGGGATTGCGGCGATGGAGCAGGAGTTCACGTGCACCTACCCAGGGGGAATACAAGTCCCCCATCGGGTTCTTGATTCCGTCGCGGACTTCGCCCCACTGCCGATCATAGGGTTTCAGGACCTTTACCGTATAGCCTGACGTGACCGCCGTCGCGAGTAAGCTTAGGAAAAGCCAGATCCAGTTTTTCATTCAGCGGGAAATCTGATACGGCTGCAGTAGAGGTGGCGAATCATCGGCGTTCACCCTCCACACGCGCCGGTTCTTGAAGTAAGTCAATAACTCTTGGTTCGCATCGTTACCCATATCGCGAGCCCACACGACCTTTGAACTGTTAATATTCGAATCGTTGTAAACCCACTCCTGGTCGACATTGTGACTCGAGCTGTAGCTTACAATTACCAGTTGTTGACCAGGAAATTGCTGTGCTTGACGCAGGATAGTGGCCCTTTTTAGATTCCCCCGTGGCCAAGCATTTTCGATCGGAACGTGAGCCGCCACGGCAGTTACACGCAGCAGAATCATAGCGCATGCCAGCACCGGAACGGCGCGAACGAACGCAGGACCCAATCGCGGTTGCAAAGAGCGGCAATACCAAAGTTGGCGAAAACACTCGACGAGCAGAATGTAGAGAGCGCCCACTGCGGGCGAGAAATAATGTGGTGGGGCCCAGGTTTCAACCGCCAAGCCCACAATCACAGTAGCGGCGGCCGTAAGGGGCAACAGCATCTTTCGCCGCCGGAAGACCCAAGGGAGTGTTAGAAAAGGAATAGTGAGTAAGATCCCAACAAACGATTGCCACCACACCCAAGCTTTCAAGGCTCCACGCGAAACAAAGCCCAGGAAAGAGGCATTCCTTTCAAAGTCCCTTCGTTCGGCGCGATAAAAATCCCGCATAACCGCGTGGTGATATAACCCTTCAGGTGGCTCTGTTTGCCAGGAAAAATATGGAGCTGCGGCATAGGCCGGGCGATTGACCTGGTATGTCATTCGAAAAGCATGCCCGGTGACGCGGTGGTAATAATAACCGGTAGCGAAAGCTCCACAGACAAGAATGAGAACAAGAGGCAGGGCAGCGGTGTATAGACCGTGCGCTGCCGGGCGGCTTTTTCCGGTTAGCCAGAGTAGCATCGCGACGGCGACCGGGATGCTGACGAGCAAACCCTCGAATGGACGGCTGTTCGCAAGAATTATGAGGCCTATGCCCATCCATAAGGAATCTGAAATCGTGGCATGCTTTCGTAATCGGGGCCATGCTCCTAGTACGAGCGCGCCGGCGAGAGCAACAATGGAAGCGCACCAGTAGCCGTTCATCCAGTAGCTCAGTATGCCTAAACGCAGCGCAGCGATCGCACCTCCAAGCAATGCCCACGATGGTGGAAACCAAGCCTGCAGCATCCAGCATAGGGCCGAGCACATGAGCGCAGTCGCCAGGAGCTGCCCGATCCAGGGATTGCCCAGGAGCTGGCCGGCAGCAAGGACCAGGCCTTGTGCCGGCGGGTACATCGACATGTATGTAGGATGTTGAATGATGTGGAAACTCTCGAAGTGAACCCACATGGGGTGCGGGGTATTGGTGAGCCTGCCGTGGGCAAACGTGTCTGCCGCGAGAAGGTAACTGAACTCGTCGTGAGCGCTGGGTTGTGGAACTCCGATGACTGGGATGAGCGCAACCCGAACAACAATGACGCTTAGGCCCACTACCAGAACTGCAAGGCGCTTGTGCCGCGCCAGCCGGATTAACCTGTGTTCAATTGAGCGGAATGTAGTGGGATTGCCTTGAGCTGAGACATTTCGAGAGCGAATCAGTATTAACGTCCCGGCGGACGCCACCAAGAGAAGTTCCAGCAGGATTAAGAGCCATGGAGCGAGACGGGCGTAAATTGTATACATCGCAACCAGATTGGGAAACTCTACTCTACCAGTGAAGCAGGCGGCAACCCGCGTTCCTTCTGAGGCCAGGTTGAATGTGGTGCGACCCAGACTCCTGCTCAGACATCCCGGGGCAGCGCTGTTGATTGCGCTTGCGGGCGCGATGGGCATGCTTTATTACCATCTTTTTCTTTTCATGCCGAGGGCATTGGAAGTCCGTTCCGCAAAAGGTCTCGGAGGCGGATACTCATTCGGCAACGACTTCTATCCGGTATGGCTTACCTCCCGGGAGGCGCTACTAAATCATCGGGACCCGTACGACGCAGAAATTACACAAGAACTTCAAATCGGGTTGTTCGGTCGTCCACTGGACGCGCGACATCCGCTTGACCCTTCCCGTCGATATCGCGAATTTGCCTATCCGGCTTTCGTTGATCTTCTTTTCTGGCCGCTGGCATACTTGCCATTTCCGATCGTGCGCGTGCTTCTCGCGATTTCTTTGCCCATCATCACTGCGGGTGGGCTCTTGCTTTGGCTGAGAGCGATTGACCTTCGAGCCAGTCCAAGTTTGGTTGCACTATTTCTGCTGCTCACGCTTTGCAACTACCCAATTCTGGAGGCGTTATTCGCCGAACAATTGGGGCTGGTTGTTGGATTCGCATTAGCAGCTTCCATTGCGGCCCTAACCGCCGGCAAATATAGGACCGCGGGAGTTCTGTTCGGGTTGACGACGATCAAGCCACAGATGGTGGTTCTGCTCATCTCCTTTCTTTTGCTATGGAGCGCGGCGAAGTGGCGCGAACGACGTCGCCTGGCTGAAAGCTTCGCCGCAACGCAAGCGCTGCTGTGCTGTTCGGCGCTTCTAGTCTGGCCGCAGTGGATACAGCAGTGGGTTCGCGTTCTCTTTGGTTACCGCGACTACTCTGGCGCCCCCCTCGTTATCGATATCCTGGGTCCACGATTTGGGCCGATTATCGGGCCCGCGATTATCGGCGGCATGATCGGGGTTAGTCTGGCCGTGGCTTGGAGGGTCCGCAAATATTCGGTTGTGTGCCAGGAGTTCCGGCTTGCTGTGGGCTTGCTGCTGGCCGTGACTGTCGTCGCCATCCTGCCTGGGCAGGCCGTATACGACCATATCTTGCTGCTTCCCGGAATCTTGCTAGCGGTGGGTTCCTGGCATCGTTTGCTCCCGTCCCAGAGGCTGATTCGACGACTCACGGCGATTGCTACTGCGGCACTTTCGTGGCAATGGATTGCAGCGCTGGCAATCGTCGCCATCCGTCCATTGATCTCCCCGCAACGGTTTTACTCGGCTGAAATTTTCGCTCTACCCATTCGTATGGCCGAACCTTTCCCTTTTGTGCTCCTGGCACTGCTGGCAGTTCTGATGCTAACCGGCCTCCGACCAGAGTTCCAGCCATGTGCACAGACGAAATCGCTACAGAGCAGCGCATGATTGATGGACGTCTTTCATCCGAGTGGGCTCTATCTCGGCGCGGCCGCCCGTTCCTCTGTTTTCGGCAGCAATCCATCCACGATCTGGATCATTTCATCGTCCACGGTACGATTACGGGAGATCGCCTCAGTCAGTCGGATGGAGACGATTTTATTGGCGCGCAGCGCGGCCATGCATCCGAATTCTCCGCGGTGCACCATATCGATCGCTCCCAGGCCGTAGCGCGTGGCCAGCACACGGTCAAAGGCGGTGGGCGAGCCGCCTCGTTGAATGTGTCCGAGAACTACAGCGCGAGTTTCGTATCCGGTTCGCTTCTCGATTTCGCGCGCCAGGATGTTGGCGATACCGCCTAGCTTGACGTGGCCGAACTCGTCTTTGCCCATATCCTGCAGGACCGGCGCACCCTGTCCCGGCTCCGAGGAGGAAAATTTGGCGCCTTCAGCGACCACTACGATCGAGAAATAGAGTCCACGCTCGTGCCGCTGGCGAATCGAGTCGGCCACTTTGTCCACGTCAAACGGCCGCTCGGGAATCAGGATCACATCGGCGCCTCCAGCGATGCCGCTGTACAGAGCGATCCAGCCGGCATCACGCCCCATAACTTCGACGACCATTACTCGATTGTGGGCTTCCGCCGTCGTGTGTACGCGGTCCAAAGCCTCGCACACAATATTGCAGGCCGTATCGAAACCGAAAGTGTAATCGGTGCCACCCAGATCGTTATCGATAGTTTTGGGAACCCCAACGACTTTTGCGCCCCGCTCGTGGAGTTTTTGTGCAACGGAGAGAGTGTCGTCGCCACCGATCGCGATCAGAGCCTGAATTTGATTTTTCTCCAGCGTAGCCAGGCAACGGTCGATACCATCGGGGCGCTTCGAGGGATTAGTGCGCGAGGTGCGCAAAATGGTACCGCCTCGCGGCAGGATTCCACCGACTGCATCAAGGTCAAGCGGCGTACTCATATCTTCGATCAAGCCGCGCCAACCTTCCAGGAAGCCGACAAATTCGTCTCCGTAAGTGAAGATGCCTTTTCGCACCACGGCGCGAATTACGGCGTTCAGCCCCGGACAGTCTCCTCCACCGGTCAAGATACCAATCTTCATTCTTGTTCTCCACTTCCCGGCGCGACTATTGGGTCAGCCGTCCCGGTACGAGTGCGCGAATTGCCCCAACGCACGACCTGCCTTCAGCATTAGCTGCAAAAAGATTATCATCAAACGCATCTTCTACTGGCACCTGTCCAGCTCAATTCCAAATTCACATGACAGGTTCCGCACAAGTTCTATGATCTCTGGCGGTTCCGCGTTAAACTGGCTTTCACATGCGCGTCCTGGGCATCGACTGCGGCGGGGAATACACCGGCTATGGTGTAGTTGAGATGGATTCCAAGGGCCTCCTGATATGCCTGACCAGCGGCGCGATCAAGCTTTCACTGCGTGAGCCTTTGGCGCGAAGGCTAGCCCGCATTTATGAGGAGCTCGGGACCCTGATCGGCAAACACCAACCGGATGAGGTCGCCATTGAAGACATTTTCTACGCTCTGAATGTGAAGTCGGCGCTAAAGTTGGGCCAGGTGCGTGGAGTGGCTATGCTGGCCGCAGCCACGGCCGGTCTGGAAGTAGCGGAGTACTCTCCGTTAACCATCAAGTCCTCGGTAGTGGGCTATGGCCGAGCAGAAAAAGAGCAGGTACAGCACATGGTCGCACGCTTGCTGAAGTTGGCCGAGGCCCCGCATCCCATGGATGCTTCTGACGCCCTGGCGATTGCTATCTGTCATTTGCATACCGCGGCCACACTGAACAGGCAGAAGGTGTTGGCGCGGTGAAGAATCGAGATGTTTTCAGTGGACGAATCCTGAGAAACGCAATTGGCGCGGCCGCAGTTCTCGCGTTCCTGTCTACGTTACTAATTTCTCAGGAAATTGCTCGCCAGGGCAGCCCGATCGCGACCATCACATTCACCCTCGACTTTCCTCAGTCCAATCCGGAACACTATTCGATTGCGGTCGATTCCACGGGCCACACTCGCTTCGAATGCAAGACTGAGACTGACGATCAAACCTATCGGTCGGAATTCGAATTGTCCGCAGGAACTCGGGACAGGATCTTCAACTGGTCAAAGCAGGCAAAGTATTTCTCCGAAAGCATTGATTCGGCCAATCGAAAGCTGGCCTTTTCAGGCGCAAAAATCCTGAGCTATGAAGATTCGGCACACAACTATACGCAACACTATAACTACTCGAATCTTGCGCCTGTGCGGGATTTGACCAATTTCTTCCAAAATCTGGCATCCACGCTCGAATTTGGCCGCCGGCTCACCTACGATCACCGCTATCAAAAGCTCGCCTTAGACGATGAGTTGAAGCGCATGGAAGATCAGGCGAGGAATAATGAGCTCACCGAGATCCAAAGCATCAACCCGGTGCTGGAGAGCATTGTTGAGGACGAGTCCGTTATGAATATCGTGCGGGCGCGAGCCAGGGAACTGATGAAGATAGGCAGTAACGCCACTTCTGCGCAGAGCCAACACTGATTTTAACCCCGGGGCAAAATGGTCCGCGCTTAATCGTGCTGGTCGAAACTTCTTCAAATACAGCCTTGACCTGATATGGCAGCCCTTCCAGGCCTTCTAGGTTTTACTGGAAGCAGTCGGAAAGTAAGGAGCAGGTCATGGAAGACGATCATGAAAACAGAGAAATACTCCGGCAGGAAATCCTGCTGTTGCTTCGTCAGCAGATGGACGTTCTAGATTCACCTTCGGGATTGACAGATGATCAGCTTCGGGAATGCTATTTGCGTCAGATGCGTGTCCAGGAGTTGCGAGAGAAACTGCAAGCGCCGTCGCCCAGCGAATTTCGTCCCTTGCCCTATGCGGTTTAGCGAAGTTGCGTTTGGAGGAGCAAAGATTCGAGCGCAGAACCGAGCAATCTAGACAAGTTGCTTCGCAATGGTGCAGTAGAGTTCAATCGCTTCTGCCAGCTGGGTTTTCTCGATGAACTCCCCGTCTGTATGGGCCACATGAATTGATCCCGGGCCGATCAACAATGGCTCTCCCCAATTGGTCAGGCGAGGAATATCTGTAGTAAACGCAGCAATCATGGTGGGCAAGCCTTTGACAGTTCGCAATCGCACAAAAGGCAACTCCAAAGGGAACTCGATTTTCACATCGTTGCCCGCCGCTTCGAAAATCTGCTTCTGCAAAAGATGCGATGGACCGACTAGCCGATAAAGTAAATCGGCATGGGCATAGTCGGGAATCACGTTGGGCGCGCGCCCACCTTCAATGAGCCCGATATTCAGGGTGCAAGGCCCAATTTCAGGATCTTTCGGCAACGGCATCTCGCGCAAACGGGCCAAAGCTGGGATCAGCTTGTCGATTGCAGATTCTCCAAGCTCTGGGTATGCCGAGTGTGCCATGCGGCCGGTCGCCGTCACTTCTACGCGTAGTGTCCCTTTGGAGGCCAGTGCTATCCGATTTTCAGTTGGTTCCCCGTTTACCAGATACCTGGGGCCCTGATTTGCTCCTCTATTACCCCTTTGTTCTCGCGCGGCAAATTCATTGGCCACTTTTGCACCCAGACTATCGCGCTCTTCTCCTACTACAAAAAGCATTCCCACATAAGTTCCGGCGGCGCGAAGTCGCTCGGCCGCCGCAATTTGAGCGGCGATGATTCCCTTGGCATCACACGAACCACGGCCGTAGATTCGTGTCGCATCCTCCGAAGAAGGGATGAAGGGAGGCACCGTATCCATATGCGTTGAAAAAACGACGTTAGGATGCTGCTGCTCCGTCGATACCGCATAAACGTTCGCCCGGCTGTCTTCCACGGGCATTCTATTCGTCTGGTATCCCAGCCGGCAGAGTTCGCGGAACAGAAATTCCCCAACCTGCTCTTCATTGCCTGTAATCGACTCAATATCCACCATCTCTCGTGTGAGCGCGACGGCATCCATCAAAAGAGAATAGCAAACAATGGAAAGTGCCCGGCAATGCAGGCCGGAGGTTCGTAAGAAGGAAGGGTTCGTGTAATCTGAAAATCGTGCCTGGCCAAACTTCCACAATTCGTTCAATTATTCTCGAAGGAGGCGCTGGCCGCCTCGAGGCCCTGCTTAACGCGGGGTCTGCCGAGGCCACACACGCGGCTGTCGTTTGCCATCCCCACCCGCTGTTCGGGGGAACGCTCCACAACAAAGTCGTTTTCCACACCATGAAGGCCCTAAATAGCTTCGGCTTTCCGGTGCTGCGCTTTAACTTTCGCGGAGCGGGACTCAGTCAAGGTGAACATGACCACGGCCGGGGAGAAGTCGATGACGTGGGCGCCGCGCTCGACTGGCTTGCCTCGGAATTCCATCTGCCATTGCTCTTCGCCGGATTTTCCTTTGGCGCGGCGGTCGGCCTCCGTGCAGCTTGCCCTGACCCTCGAGTGAAAGCCGCGATCAGCCTGGGAACGCCGGTCGCCCGCATAGCCGCAGAAAGTGAAATCCCTCGCGCCTACAGTTTCGAATTTCTTCGCGACTGTTCGAAGCCGAAGTTGTTCGTGAGCGGCTCTCGCGATCAATTCAGTCCTCGCGGGAAGCTTGAAGAACTCGTTGCATCCACATCCGAACCCAAGAAACTTATATTTATCGAAGGTGCAGATCACTTCTTTGAAGGTCGGCTCAGTGAGCTTCGCAACACCATCGAAAGCTGGTTGAAGGGTTGGCTATGAGCGGCGAACCAGTGTCGCGCTATGCGCAAATGCGTGAGACGGCGCGCAAGATTTTTCGGCATGCACTGAACCAGGCATCGATATCAAGCGCTTTTGCCAGGCATGTGCAGTGCGAGCGAGGCGTGCTTCGCATCTGCGAAGATCTTTACGACCTGCACTCCTATTCGCGCGTTCTGGTGATCTCAATCGGCAAAGCCGGACACACTATGGCGGACGCCCTGACTACCCAATTTGGCGAACCTTTTCTTGAGAATTCCCTTGCCGGCATTGTCGCCACGAGCGTTGAGGCGGCCACGCAAATTCGGGGATTCCGCTATTTTCACGGCGGACATCCCTTTCCCAACGCAGAGTCGATTCAAGCCGCCGGCGCTATCCTGAAAGCGCTCGATGCCCAAAATGCGGATTCCCTTGTAATCTTTCTGATCAGCGGAGGAGGTTCGTCCATTGTCGAGAAGCCGATCGACGACGAAATCTCGCTGCAGGACCTTGTCTCGACCTATCGTGCGCTCGTCCACTCAGGGGCACCGATCGCAGAAATCAATGCCGTTCGCAAGCATCTCTCTGCGGTCAAGGGGGGACGACTCGCCCGCGCAGCATTTCCCGCGCAGCAGATTTCGCTTCTGGTCTCCGACGTCCCCGATGATACTCCGGATGCTTTAGCTTCCGGTCCGACGATGCCTGATTCGACGAGCGTGGAAGAATGCTACCGCATTGCCGAAAGGCACCAACTGCTCGTAAACCTGCCCAACTCTATCAGCGAACTTTTTGAACGTCACGCGCTGGAAGAGACTCCGAAGTCTGACGATCAAGCGTTCTACCGCTCGCGTTTCTGGACAATTCTCTCGAACGGCAAAGCTCTGGAACACGCGCGTGAGGCCGCCGAGCAAGCTGGCTTCGCGGTATATATCGACAACTCATGTGACGACTGGGGCTACAATGTCGCTGCTGATCATCTGCTGAAACGGCTCCGCGAACTGCGCCAGCGATCGCCGCGTGTCTGTTTGCTCTCCGGCGGTGAAGTCACCGTCAAAGTAACCAACGGCGGAATCGGCGGCCGCAATCAGCAATTTGCCCTCGCCTGCGCGACCAAGACTGAAGGGGAGAGCATCACGGTTTTGAGCGCCGGCACAGACGGCATTGACGGCAATAGCTTAGTAGCCGGAGCGGTTGTCGACGGCAGCACGCTCGCGCGGGCACGCGCACGCGGCCTCGACGCCGACGCCGCGCTCAGGACATTCGACGCTTACTCGTTGTTCCGAGATTTGGGCGATACAGTCGAAACCGGACCGACTGGCAATAATCTGCGCGACCTGCGAGTGCTCCTTGCGTATTAACTGCGAAATGTTTCCGGCGAACGGAGTGCGTCAATTCCGCAGAAACATCTTCAGGTTATTCCCGGCATTGCCTTAGGGGTGCTCCCGTATTGCCGCAATACCCCGTTATCGTTGATAAAAGGTGATGTGTCCGGGAGCCGGCACACACAGTTGTAGCGACCAGCGCTTGTACCGCTCCAGATGCTGATGTCTCTACTGAATTTTCCAGCATCTGGAGGTCTCGAATGCGGCGGATCCGATTGTTTACGAACTCCCGGAGTCCGCGAACAACATCAAAACAACAATCCCTCAGGCACGTGAGTCGAGTAATGGAGTTTGTGTTGGTCGCGAGTTTGTGCGCGGCCTGCGGCATGTGGACCGGATGTGGTGCAAGTTCGCCGTCGATGCCGCCGCCAACCCCGACACCTACTCCCACACCAACTCCTGCGCCGTCGCAACAAGATTATCCTTCCACGCCTCCGGTACCGATCACGTGGTCGCCCTCGACTAGTTCGTTGCCAGCGCCGACGGCAGTCGCTCCCAATAGTACGGATTGGGGTACCGGCTCCAATGATTTTCCCCTTTCCGTTTCCAATCCGACGGCGAGCGCTACCCTCACCTCGCCGATCAACGTGGTTGCATCCGCCACGCCGAAGAATCCCATTTTCTTCATGCGAGTTTATGTCGATCAACTGGCGGTTTATTTTACTTTCAACGACTCGATCAATACGCAGATCTTCGTCTCTCCAGGCCAGCACACCGTCACGGTGATGGCGGAAGACAATAAGGGATATGTTTCCGCAACCCCCCTGCAAGTTACCATTAGCGCGCAGGCACCAAGTACCAACGGCCAGACCACGATTAAAGGCATTCAGGCGCAGCCGGGTTGGCAATCATGTGGCGCTAAATTTCCCTCGAATTCCGGGCGCGCCGGACAAATCTGCGCTGCGGGTGGCGGCACGCCGAATTCGAGCCTGACACAGAATCAGTCTTCGCCCGCTCTGGACGGCAATTCGGCGAAATTTAGCATGGCACCAACTGCCGCAGGCACAGTCTGCACACATTATTGCAACATGCTGTACTTCAACCCTGTGGCCGGAGGGAATAATGTAACCCATTTAATTTATGACCTGTATTTTTACATTGATAACCCCGACGCTCCGCAGGCTCTCGAGTTCGACATTAATCAGACGTATGGTGGACAGCGCTGGGTTTGGGGATCGGAGTGCAATTTCAAGGCCGACGGCGTCTGGGATATCTGGAACGACGCCCCTAGCACGGGTTGGACTCCAACCACGATTCCGTGTGTCTCCTCAGATTTCCAGGCGAACACATGGAATCACCTGACATGGGACGTCCAGCAAGACGGCAACAACGTGCAGTACAACACGTTGACCGTCAACGGTGTGGTTCACCAGGTGAACGCGGTCTATCCAAACCAGCAGGACTGGACTTTGGAAGAAATCGACACCGCATTTCAGATGGATCTGGATGCCAACGGCACTCCATACAACGTTTGGCTGGATGAGGTGAACCTTACCGCTTATTAATCGCCAGACCGTCTGCAGATCCGAAAATTGCGACTTTCCCTCTCGCGAATTCATCTTCATAATTTGAAGGTGACCAAGCAAGAGCCGAATCAGCCATCCCAACTGGAACGTGATCCAGTCTGCGGAATGAATGTAAATCCTGCAACTGCCAGACATTTCTACCAACACGGCGCGAAGAAATATTTTTTCTGCTGCTCGGGATGCGTCGACAAATTCAAGAGCGCGCCGACAAAATATTTGGATCGAAAACCGCCGGATGCTTCCTCCCGATTAGTTAAGCTGGGCGGCCTGCCAGCTGCCACATTGCCTCCTCCTCAAGTGGGTCCAGGGAAAAGTAAGCCTGAGAAAACTCCCAGTGCAGTTGTGTCGGGGACGCCTGCGGTCTACGTCTGCCCGATGTGCCCGGAAGTGCACGAATTGAAACAGGGAGCTTGCCCTTCCTGCGGCATGGCGCTCGAACCAGAAGTTCCCATAGCTGCGAGACGTACTGAATACACTTGCCCGATGCACCCGGAGATCGTTCGTGCGGAGCCGGGTTCCTGCCCGATTTGCGGCATGGCGCTCGAGCCCAGAACAGTTGCGGCTACTGCGGAAGAAAATCCGGAATTGCGCGACATGACTCGCCGATTCTGGATCAGCCTTATTCTCACGGCACCGCTCGTGATGATCGACATGTACCAAATGGCGCCTGGTCTTGGCACAGAGGCTATTTCGCATTCGGGATGGCTACGCTGGATCGAATTGGCGCTCGCCACTCCCGTGGTGTTATGGGCGGGGTGGCCGTTTTTTCGGCGCTTCTGGACGTCGCTCGTCAATCGCAGTCCGAATATGTTCACCCTGATCGGGCTCGGCACTGGAGCGGCCTACCTATATAGTCTAATTGCGACCGTCGCCCCGCAGATATTTCCGGCGTCACGTCCAAACCCGCGCGGGTTTCCAGATCTTTACTTCGAAGCCGCCGCGGCGATCACAACGCTGGTACTGCTTGGGCAGGTCATGGAACTGCGCGCCCGCAGCCGAACCAGCGCCGCCATCCGGGCGCTGCTTGACCTGAGCCCGAAAACCGCGCGGCTCCTCGGGAGCGACGGCAGTGAAAAGGACATCGCTCTGGAGCAGGTGAAGCCGGGAGATCGCCTGCGCGTCCGCCCCGGCGAAAAGGTCCCTGTTGATGGGGTGATTCTCGAAGGCCACAGCTCTATCGACGAATCGATGATCAGCGGCGAATCCATGCCTATGGAGAAATCGCCCGAAAGCAGAGTCATCGGGGCAACCATCAACGGCGCCGGCTCCTTCATCATGCGCGCCGATCGAGTTGGCAGCGAAACGTTGCTCGCCTGCATTGTGCAGCTCGTGGGACAAGCGCAACGCAGCCGCGCTCCCATACAGCGCCTCGCCGACCGGGTCTCGAAATGGTTTGTTCCAATCGTCGTCGGCGTTGCAATCGTTACATTTGTTGCCTGGTACTTTTTCGGTCCGCAGCCGCATCTGGCCCATGCTTTAGTGAACGCCGTTGCAGTGCTGATTATCGCTTGTCCCTGTGCTCTGGGGCTGGCTACTCCGATGGCGATCATGGTCGGGGTCGGTCGCGGCGCGCGGGCCGGAGTTCTTATCAAGACAGCAGAGTCTCTCGAAGTTCTCGAAAAAGTCGATACCCTGGTCGTCGACAAAACCGGAACGTTGACCGAAGGAAAACCTAAGCTGGTGGAAATTACTCCTTTCGAAATCGGCGAGGATGAATTGTTGCGTCTCGCAGCCAGCGTCGAACGGGCCAGCGAACATCCGGTGGCGGCCGCCATCGTGCGAGCGGCAAACGAACGCGGATTACCGCTCTCCGATCCAGCTGAGTTTCGCTACTTGGTTGGTGGCGGTGTGCAAGGCAGCGTGGACGACAAGCAGATCGCGGTAGGCAATGCCTCATTGATGACGTTGGTCGGTGCAACAGGCTCTCAACTGTCGAGTTCCGCCCAGGGCGATGCTGCCGCTACCAAGATCGCTGTTTCGGTTGACGGACGGTATGCGGGAAGCTTCGCTGTGTACGATCCCATCAAGCCTTCTTCTATCAACGCCGTGCGCGAGTTGAAGCGGGAATCTGTCGCGATCATGATGCTTACCGGAGACCGGCATGCCACGGCGGCAGCGATTGCGCAGCAGCTTGGACTGAAGGAAGATGAATTCCAGGCTGAAGTTTTGCCCGAACAGAAACTTGAAATCATCCGCAAGCTCCAATTGCAGGGAAGAATTGTCGCCATGGCGGGAGATGGTATCAACGACGCTCCGGCGCTTGCTCAAGCCAATGTCGGCATCGCGATGGGCACCGGAACGGACGTCGCCATGGAGAGCGGCGGCATCACTCTGATCAAAGGCGATCTCTCGGCAATTCTGCGCGCCCGCAAGCTGAGCCGGGCGACGATGCGCAACATCCGCCAGAATCTGTTCTTTGCTTTTATCTATAACGCAATTGGAGTGCCCATCGCCGCAGGCGTGCTGTACCCATTCTTCGGCCTATTGTTGAGTCCGATCTTTGCCGCTGCTGCCATGAGTTTCAGTTCTGTGTCGGTGATCACGAACGCATTACGCCTGAGGAATGTGAAGTTATAAATGTCGGTCAGAGATTCTCATCCGACTCTATTGAGAATCCTGTTTTCGCGTTTTGGGGGAGTGGGCCGCGAACGCCAGGGTCAATCTACAGTTTCCCCAAGTACTCCATCACATCGGGTTCGGTCCAATCGACCGCGCCAATAAATTTGCGGCGCACGACTCCATTGCGGTCGATTATGTAAGTCTCGGGGAACTTGAACGTTCCATAAAGCTGGTTGCTCTTCTGATCACCATCGCGCACTGAAAGTAGGTTCACATTGTGATCGCGCAGGAATCGCCGGTAATTGCTCTCGTCAACATCCACGCTCACGGCCAACACAGTCACGCCTTTGGCCTTCATGCGCTCCTGCATCTGCACCAGCGAGGGCATCTCCTCGATGCATGGCGGGCACCAGGTCGCCCAGAAGTTGAGAACGACGATCTTTCCCTTGAGCTGGCTGAGCGTAACCGCATGTTGCGAATCGCGCACCGTAAAATCTGGAGCGGGGGAACCGATACGAGGCGGCCGGGAACCGCTGTAGCAGGCGGAAAGAGCCAACAGCAGGCAAGCGATTGAAATGGTAAGCGAGAACGCCCGTCGCACATAGTTATAATAATAGATTCGGCTTATGGCTGCGACAGACACAGTTCATGCTGAACCAGTGGTTTCCGTGATCGTCCCGGCGCGGAACGAAGAAGCCAGCCTTTCTGCGTGTCTGGAATCGCTTGTGGGTCAGAGCGGAGTCGAATTCGAACTCATCGTGGTGGATGATCACTCGAGCGATCGGACGCATGAAATCGCGTTGTCATTCTCGAATCGAGGTGCCCGCGTCATTGAGGCTGGAACGCTGCCCGCCTCATGGACCGGGAAGAATCATGCCCTTGTCTGTGGAGGGCGCGTAGCGCGAAGCCAATGGTTGCTCTTCACCGACGCTGACACCATCCACCTTGCCGGCTCACTCGCTCGGGCTCTTCAGGAAGCCAGGCATCACCATGCGTCCTTGTTGTCATATTCGCCGCAGCAAATCGTTGAGAGCTTCTGGGAGAAAGCGGTCATGCCCGTAATCTTCGCCGAGCTTGCCGCGGCCTACCGCCCATCTCAGGTGAGCGACCCAAGTTCGGCTGTGGCTGCCGCAAACGGCCAATATATTTTGATGACGCGCGAGGCTTACGATGCCGTTGGCGGACACGCCGCCATTGCCGACCAAATTCTCGAAGATGTAGCGTTGGCCCGGGCCGTAAAACGATCCGGAAGGCCAATATTTTTCCGATATGCCCCTGATGCCGTGCGCACTCGCATGTACCACAACTTTTCAGAACTACGCGAAGGCTGGACTAAGAATCTGGCGCTGCTGTTTTCGTCTCCCCGGCGGCTCGCCGCGCTTCGAGCATCCGAATTCCTGCTGATCATTGCTAGCTTGGTGATAGCCGTGGCCGAAGTGCTACGCGGGCATGCGCAGTCTGCATCAATGGTCGGATTGCTAGGTATTGTTCTCTCCGCCATATTTATCGCGCGCATTCGACGCGCGCACTTTGCATGGGGAACGAACCTTCTCTCTTTTGCCGGACTACCCGTGTTTTCCTGCCTGCTTTTTCAATCATGGAGGAGCCGTCAGCGAGTCGTCTGGAAAGATAGAATTTACGAAGCCAACCAGGGATCTCAGCTTGAAATTGCTCAACCGACGATCGAACATCTGCGGTGAGGCTTCGGGGTTGGCTGGATCGTAACGCAAGCTGAACTGACGAAATACCTGATGAATATGCTTTATCTAACCCGCAAAGTCGAATTCGCCGCCTCGCATTACTACCACAACCCCGACTTCACTTTGGAAGAAAATCGCCGCATCTTCGGCAAGTGCAATAACCCAAACGGACACGGCCATAACTATCTGCTCGAAGTCACGGTAAAGGGAGAAGTCGATTCCCGCACGGGATTCGTCGTCGACCTAAAGCAACTCAAAGAGGTCATGAACCGCGAAGTGCTCGAGGCCATGGATCACCGGTTCCTCAACAAGGAAGTGCCAGAGTTCGCGAAGCAGATTCCGACAACTGAAAACATCGCGGTGGTCATCTGGGAGCGCCTTGCGGGCAAACTCGAACGCGCGAAGCTGCATCGTATCCGCGTTTACGAAACGCCAGATCTATTCGTCGATTTCTACGGGGAAGTCTAGCGTGAGGAACCGCGCGGTTCAAATGAAAAGCCGAGGAGCCAAAGCTAAAAGCCAAGAATGAAAGCCCATTTGTCGCGCCGCTATCTATTTTCTGCTTCTCATCGTTTGCATAGCGACGCCTTGTCTGCAGAAGAAAATCAGTTGACCTACGGCAAATGCAATAATCCGTATGGGCACGGCCACAACTACATTCTTCAAGTCACGGTGAGCGGTCAGGTCGATCACGAAACTGGCATGATCTGCAATCTGGTTGACCTCGACGGTTTCGTCGAAACAGGAGTGCTCGCCCGCTACGACCATCAGAATCTGAATACGTTGGAGGAATTTGCGCACGAGGTGCCGACTACCGAAAACCTCTGCATTCATATCTTCGAAATAGTGCAGCGCGGCTTCCCTCAGGCGCATCTTGAAAGGGTGTGCCTGGAAGAGACTATGATGAACTCCTTCGAATATGCAGGCGAAGGGCGCATTTGATTTGCAATTAAGAAATTGCCAACTTGCACAATTATTCGGTCGCGATCTATGGATAACCGCATGAAAACCACCACGGAACCTTCTACAATCACTAGCGCCAGTTTCGAAGATCTGGTCGAGGAAATCCTCGTACGCCTGGGCGAGAATCCCGAGCGCGAAGGCCTGAAGCAAACTCCCGAGCGGGTGCGCAAATCGCTTCAATTTCTCACCCGCGGATATACCGAAGATGCCGAAGCCCTACTGAAAGGTGCTCTGTTTACCGTCACCTATGACGAAATGGTGATCGTCAAAGACATCGAAATGTTCAGCCTTTGCGAGCACCACATGCTGCCGTTCTTTGGCAAGGTGCACGTCGCTTATATTCCCAACGGGAAAGTAATCGGACTCAGTAAAGTACCTCGCCTGGTCGAGCTCTTCTCGCGCCGTCTGCAAATTCAGGAACGCCTCACCACGCAGATCGCCGAAACGATTCAAAAAGTAATCGAACCGCAAGGCGTCGGCGTGGTCGTAGAAGCGCGCCACTTGTGCATGATGATGCGCGGAGTTGAAAAGCAGCATTCGGAAGCGGTGACATCGTCCATGCTCGGCTGCTTCCGTCAAGAGCAGGAAACGCGCACCGAATTTCTTTCTCTCATACGCCAGCGGTCGAACGGAATCTAAAGTTCGTAAAATGGCGATCCGCAAATCGATCCTTCGCGGCCAGATTGCGCTCATCACCGGGTCCACTCGCGGGATTGGTCTGGCGATAGCCAGGGCTCTGGCCGCCGAAGGCTGTCATCTGGTTCTCACTGGCCGCGATGAGGTCGCTCTCAGCCGCGCCCGATCGGAACTGATTCGCAACAAGATCAAAATTCTTACCCGCCGCACTGACGTGCGTGATCCGGAATCGGTCCGCGATCTCTTCCGCGCCGTCCAGCGAGAATTCAACCACCTCGATATCCTTATTAACAATGCGGGCATCGCGCATGCCAGCGTGCCCATCGACAAGCTTCCGCTTTCGGTCTGGCAGGACACGCTGAACACCAACCTCACCGGCATGTTTCTGATCACGCAAGCCGCGCTGGCCATGATGCCTCGGGGCAGCGTCATCGTAAACAATCTTTCCGTAGTCGCCAATCGTGTCTTTGCCGGCTCCGCTGCCTACGCTGCCTCCAAGCACGGAGCGCTCGGCTTTACCAATACACTTCGCGAAGAACTGCGGCCTGAAGGCATCCGGGTCATCGCGCTAATGCCCGGCGCCACCAATACGGAAATCTGGAATTCTTTCTGGCCGGACGCACCACGCGAAAAAATGATGTTGCCCGAAACGATTGCAACCGCCGTCGTGAATGCCATCAGCCCGCCCCCCAACGCCACGGTTGAAACTCTCGAAATCCTTCCGACCGTCGGAATCTTGTAGCTCGATTTGTTGGGTATCTGTGAGCTGCGCTTCGAGGACAGCTTCGAACCTCGCCACAAAACTTCGCTATCCGAGCGTGCGGTGTGACTGGACTTGGAGACTGCATTTACACAAATGCGATTTCCGATTAGCATTGCGACCGTCATCACATTCCCGGAGGCAACATGGCAAAGATCCATTGTTTCTTGGCGGCGCTTCTAATCGCAACGGTGCTGGTACCCCCCACGCGGGCACAGGAGAAAGAGGCGGCAATCAAACTTGCTGACAGCCCGTCGCAGGCCGTGCTTTCTGCATGGAACGACATTGGCCGCAAACTCATTGCTATGGCTGAAGATTTTCCAGAGGACAAGTACGACTTCAAGCCGACGCCCGCCCAGCGCACCTTCGCGGAGCAGTTGCTCCATGCTGCCAACGCCAATTATTTTTTCACCAACCCGGCAATGGGCCAGAAACTACCCGCCGAAGAAGATCCGAAGCGCGATCAATACAAAACCAAAGCCGATGTGGTTGCCTTCGTCAAGAAAGCTTTTGCCGACGGCGCTGCTGCCATCAGGGCCAAAGGAGACAAAGGAATGTCCGACCTGATTGTGGATCCCTTCGAGCACAAGCAGTACCGCATTCAGGACGCGGCCTACGGATTTATCGAGCATTCCGGCGAGCACTATGGGCAGCTTGCCGTCTACTATCGGGTGGCCGGATTAGTCCCGCCTGAGTCACGTCCGAAGAAATAGAGACGGAAAATTTGATTCCTTTCATTCCGAAAGCGAAGAGAGGGGAAATCTTCAATCGGTAGCGAACTGTGTTTTTCCGCGGAACCCTAGCGCCAGTTGGCAGCGTAGGGATATCTCAGCTTTCGCTCTCCAAATGCTTTTACCAGTAAAGCTCCGGAGACAAATCCGCCGACGTGCGCCCAGAAGGCAACACCACCCATGTTCTGACCGCGCACCGCCAGGGCGGTCGCCGTCCCGCTTAAGAACTGCAGGGCAAACCAGTAACCCAGAATGATCCAGGCCGGTACCCAAACCACGAAAACAAAAAACCACGTCAAAACCCGCGCGCGGGGGTACAAGATGAAATAAGCCCCGAGCACGCCTGCAATCGCTCCGCTGGCACCTAGCGTCGGGGCTGTCGAATGTAGGTTAATCGCCACCTGCGTGGCCATGGCGATAAGTCCGGTGAGAATATAGAACACCAGATATTTGAAATGACCAAGATAATCTTCGACATTGTCGCCGAAAATATACAAGAACCACATGTTGCCGATCACGTGCATCCACGATCCATGCAGGAACATCGAGGTGAAAAAGGGAACCAGCACGTCGGGCAACTGATATTTCGGGGAACCCGCCAGAAATGCCGCCAAATGTGACGGCACCACGCCGAACTGCCGGATCAGGCCATTTAACGCGCCGGGGGTCAGCGATGCCTCAAAGAGAAATATCAGCAGGTTCAGCGCAATCAAGAAGCGCGTCACCCACGGAGTGCTATAGCGAGACTGGTCGTCGCGAATCGGCAGCATGCGAGATGTTAATTTAGTGATTGAGTGATCGCGTCATCAGCGATTGAAAAGCCCATCTTGACTTTCACTTGCTCAATGATCCGATCGGATAATCGCTCAATCTTCTCATGAATGGCGTAATCATTATCGATAAGCGGGCCGGATGGACCTCACACGACGTGGTTAACCGCATGCGCCGGATACTTGACCAGCGCTCGGTTGGCCACCTGGGTACGCTCGATCCTCTTGCCACCGGCGTGCTGCCGCTTGTGGCCGGAAATCTCACTCGACTGGCCCAGTTCTACACCAGCTCCGAAAAAACGTACGAAGGGCTGATCCGCTTCGGCTTTGCAACCAGCACCTACGATGCTGACGGAGATCCAACGGGCGAATCCAGATCGGCCGCACCTACGCTAGATCAGGTCCAACAACTCGCTGCCGAATTCATCGGGGTCATACAGCAGACTCCGCCGCCTTTTTCGGCGAAAAAAATTCATGGGGTTCCCGCGTATAAGCTGGCGCGACAAAATCGAGAACTCGAACTCAAGCCAGTCCAGGTGGAGATAAAAGAGTTCGTGATCACGTCCGTCGAAGCCGACCGCGCCCGCTTTTGCGCCCGTGTCGCCTCGGGAACTTACATGCGTTCGGTGGCACACGAACTCGGCAAGAAACTTGGCTGCGGAGGCCACCTAGAATCGCTCCGCCGAACGGCCGCGGGTGAGTTCGACCTTAGACAAGCGCACACGCTGGAGGAAATCGAAGAGTGGTGCGCGATGCGTGAAGAGTCCGCTGAACGCCAGGGCAGCGGCACAATCGAGGCTGAGTTCATAGAGTCTTTCTTCATCCACCCACGCCAACTCTTGCCACAGTTTCCCTCTGTCACCGCGGACGAGTCCACTATCGCTCGAATCCGCAACGGACGCCCGGTTAATCTCCCGGAGCTCTCCCGCGCGCGCCATGTGAAGGTTTTCGCGGGACAGGCTGACCTTGTGGCCATTGCCACGCGAGTCGCCGGCAGCCTTTTTCATGCGAAAATCGTTTTTGCCGCTGACAAAGACGAACTTCAAAATAAACGTGCGGTTGCCACGCCCGGCAAATGATGGCAGAGAAGTATAGAGCTGCGGGTGAAAGGCCAGTCAGTTTCGGACTAACTCGCCTTCCTTCTTCCCGGTTATCGTCACGAACCGAATTACCCCGGCGCTATCTTCAAATACCAATCCTGTGCCCAGGGGATTCACAACAGCCGCGACGAGATGGCCGTACGACTTCGGAATACCGCCGTGGGTTGGAGTTTGGTCATAGCGCGCCAGTTCTCCTTCTTTCATGCCGGTCATGCTGACAAATCGAATCACGCCTTCCTTGTCTTCGAAAATCAGGCCGGTGCCAATCTGATCGGGAATCGCCGTCACTAGATGCCCGTATGCCGCGGGAACGCTGCCGTGAGTCGGAGCGTAGGTTTCGTCAGGGCTTCCCTGCGCTGGGGCCGCTGCATAGGCTGAACTGGCAGCTCTGTTTCCGCACAAAAATCCCGCGAGCACCAATACCACGCCGCTTACGACGAGCAATATCCTCTTCTGCATAATGCTGGGTCCTTATTTGCTTTTTTTTGATACAGGAAACCACTATGGCTCGACCAAAATTTTGTGCATCATGCCCAAGTCTTCGTGGAGCAGGATGTGGCAATGAAACACAAATGTGCCTGCAATGGTCGGATCTCGGAAATCCATGCGCACCTTCACGCTGTGGTATGGCCCTGTGCCCGACCAGTAGGGAATTTCGATGGTGTCCCGGAAATCCTGGTTGGTGACAGGCTTTCCGTCCACTTCCAGAACTTGGAAGTGAATCTGGTGAATATGGAACGCGTGAGTTTCGAGTGCCCGGTTCTCGATGGTCCAATCTTCGACCGCTCCCACCTTCGTCGTAATCAC
>Ga0070731_10001078_pt1 | contig 30138 bp, 29 predicted proteins | sample Coa_R1_2_FD_66448 | JGI IMG/M metagenome (GOLD analysis project Ga0070731, IMG submission 66448) | Surface soil microbial communities from Centralia Pennsylvania, which are recovering from an underground coalmine fire - Coalmine... | ecosystem: Environmental > Terrestrial > Soil > Unclassified ... | reverse complement strand
GCTCACGGACGAGCACGGGAAGACCTATGGGGTGCGCGCATTGCGCACGTTCTATCCGGACCACGTGCCGCCGCAGGATTCCATCGAGGGCGATTTAGTCTTCGAGCCCGTGCCGCCCGGAACGAGCAAACTGCTGCTCGCGCTTCCCGACGTCGCCGTGGCGGATCGCATGCTGACCTTGACGCTGGAAATCACGTTGGCGCCGGAGCGATAGTGTGTTACGCCAGGCCCGTGACGCGGCCTGCGAGGAGACAGGCAGTGGTGTGGAACTCGGCCAGCACTGTCTTTGGGTCGACCCGGGACGGTGCCGATCAAATTTACGTCATGAATGCCGACGGCTCAAATGTTTGGAGACCCACGCCGCCCTGGCTACAGCGGGTATCCGAAGTGCAGTCCCGATGGCCGGACGATTGTGTTTCATCATGCCAACCGCACGAGCAGCGAGGGCGCGCAGGTATACGTCATGGACTTTGGCGGGAAGTTCACCAGGATCGATGTACCCGGCGCGACTGTGCGACGATCCCCGGCCGTGTCCGAGCGGTGAAACAGCGGGGGATGGATAATGCGGCGATCTTGGGCTTGGCTGGGGATCATGATCGTCTGCTGCACGCTCGGTGTCACGCTTCCAGCCCAAGCAGTTTCACTAACGTTTGTCACGATCGATGTCCCGGGGGTGGCAGCGACCAGTGCCAGCGGCATCAACGCTGCCGGGCAAATCGTGGGCGTGTTCTGGGACGTGAGTGGCAAGACTCATGGCTATCTACGCATAGCCGAGAGCACCTTCACGACGATCGATCCTCCGGGCTCGACGGCGACCCTTGCCACTGGGATCAACGCCGCCGGACAGATCGTGGGATCCTTCAGGGACGCGGGCGGTAAGTTCCATGGCTTTTTGCGAACCTCTGCGGGCACCTTTACCACGTTGGATGTTCCGAAGGCAAGGGGGACCGGTGCCGCGGGCATCAATACCGCCGGGCAGATCGTGGGCGTCTTCAACGACGCGGGCGGCAAGACCCATGGCTACCTGCGCACCTCCGGCGGCACCTTTACCACGTTCGATGTTCCCGGCGCGATGGCGACCTTCGCCTACGGGATCAACGACTCGGCGGAGATCGTGGGCGAGGTTGCGGACGCAGGCTTTTTGCGAACTGCTGGGGGCACCTTCACTACGATCGATGTTCCAGGCGCGGCCTGGACCGATGCCGCCGGGATCAATGACGCCGGACAGATCGTGGGCGAGTTCAAGGACGCGGACAACAAGACCCATGGCTACCTGCGGACCTCCGAGGGCACGTTCACCACGTTCGATCCCCCGGGCTCGACGGGGACCTCTACCAACGGTATCAACGCCGCTGGACAAATCGTGGGATCCTTTAGGGATGCGGGCGGCAAGGAGCATGGCTATATCGCAACCCCAACTCCATGATGCAGGGTGTTCTCTCTTCGTTTCCAGCACAATGCCGGTTGGGAGCGTTCGCTGCAACCCGGCGACTGAATACTGATATGGAGTGTGCTCGCATGTGGAAAATGTCGATAATAGGCTGAGGAGTCGAATGCGGTGAACGATGTCGGAATGCAACTCAACGGATAGCGAGGAAGCAAGGGCGTTTCAACTGAATTGAGCTGACAGGTTAGCGCTGGCGAGATCGTACGGTCAGTAAGGTCTTCTTGATTGGCCGCTCCCCGGGGAGAGGGGTTCACGTCGATGGAGTGGTGGCCGTCTATCGTCTTGCTGATTTTTTAGTGACTCTCTCGTTCGCCAGGACGTACCGGAGAGCGTTACGGGAAGAAACGGATGCCAAGAGCAAAAACTATGCAATCGTAGGGAAGAAAACGATGCCCTACCCGCGCGGCGATGCCGCTGTCGGTATGGACTACCGCTACGTTCGAAGCCACCTTGAGTGGACAGCAGGGAGATATAAGATTTTCGGCCAGACGCAACGATACTTGCCTGTGAAATTCGAACGTGGCTTGACAGACCAAGAACTCGACGACCTCGAGCGCAAATTTGACTTCCGCTTTCCTCCTGACTTGCGACTATTTTTGTCTCTGGGCTTGCCTGTCGACACGCGGATGAGCAAACCGCGAGGTCGGTTGTCGGGATGGCTGAACTGGCGACGGGCGAGTGAGGCGGAGATTCGCGAAAGACTAAATCATCCGTATGAAGGCATCTGCTTTGATGTCAAAAACGGCATTTGGCTTGAGGCATGGGGGGAAAAACCGCCAATCTTAGAGGACCGCTTGGGAAAAATCAAGCAATTGATGACCGAAGCGCCAAGATTGATTCCCATCTACGGCCACCGGTACATTCCCGATCGCCCGCACGAAGAGGGCAACCCCATATTTTCCGTCTGGCAGACGGACATAATCCATTGCGGTTCAGATCTGGAAGGCTACCTGGAAAACGAATTCCCGTATCGTTTCGGGATCTCTTTGGAAACGCATACCCAGACGCCTTCTCTCAAGAGGCCTGCCAAAGCGATTGAGTTTTGGGCAGACATCGTTGACGCCAATACGCCCGCGGCTCGGCCGGACTACCAGGAAGAACCTTCTGTCTCTTCCTCTCCGGGTGTCCCGAAGACGGATGCCGAGCGACAGAATGTTCTGCAGCAGCTGCCGTGGCAGCGGGGCGGCACGTTCCCTCTCACTGAATCAAGGGCGACGCTCATTGTCGACGAAAGCCGGGCTGTGCTTACCGGGGCGGCGGCTACCGCCCGCTTTTGGATGACCACCCAGGGCATCGGACCTTTTCGGCAGACGGCCCAGGGCACACGATTCAGGTTGCCCACGGATGTCGTCGTTCTCAATCGAGAAACAGGGGAGTTTGTCACGTTCCGGCACGTCAGAGGCGGGTATGTCCGCCTGGACGATTGGATTGGGAACACCCTCGATGCCGGCGGCATCCTCAAGAGAGTAAATGCGGCGACCAAAGCCAACAACAAAAGGCGGGCAGCCAAAGGACTGGGTCCGTATGAACTCATCGGTTGGCGGGACAAGCCGACTCTTGATCTGGAGACCCACAGTGTCCACTGGGCCATAAGTACGAGAGACGCCGACACGGGCACGATTCTTACCGATGCGGTGACGGTCGTTTTGGGCCGGTTCGAATATGAGGAACTGAGATGGTTTGGAAAAGCCGGCCAAGATCCAGCAGTGTTTCTGGCGGAGATGCGCCACGGTTTTCACTTCGACCCCGGAGCGCAATATGCGGACTTCCAGCCCGGCGATGTGACGCACCCATCTGGTATTGCCGCGCTCGTCGCCGTGTTGGCAGGGGCAGAGGTCACGGAGAGGCCCGATCCTTAGCACCCATAATGGGGCATTTTGAAGCGATTGGGCTCTTTAGCTGATGCCCACTCATTTATGTCATGGCCCCCCAGCGATCAGCGGCGACGGTAGGAGAATTGCGGGAGCGGACATCATGAGAGTTTTTCTGGACGAACTTGTCTTCTGCATTCAGTGGTTGCTGGCGACTGCTGGGGGCCTAGTCGCCGGTGCTGTATGGATGTTAGTAGTATCCCTCCTATTCCCCGCGCTCGGATACAACGGCGTCGTCTTTGCCGTGGCTCTCGGAGCCACTGGGAGCGGACTCCCTGTTGCAGGCGCCGCGGTGGGAGTAATGCAATGGCTTGTCATCCGGCGACGGCACGCCCTCCGGTGTTCGCCGTGGCTGGCTGCGAATGCCTTGGGCTTTGCAGCAGGCGATTACGCGAATCGTCTTCTAGGCACGCCCTTAGCTAACTGGCTAGCCCATATCGTCCATGCAGGCCATATGGGAGATTGGGCATACTGGCCAAGTTATGGCTTCCTCATAGGGTTGGTCGTCGGGACTCTCGAAGGACTGGTCCTCCGCTGGCAGCTTTCCCGGGCAGGTCTGTGGGTGTTGGCGAATGTCATCGGCTTCGCTGCGGGTTACGGTGTTGGAATCGTCATTGGCTTTGGTACCGGCGTTCGCTACGGTGCGAACATAGGCGAGCTTGCGGGCTATGCCGCGGGCGGAGCAGTAATGGGGGCGGTCACGGGGATCGCCTTCGTGCTGCTGTTGCGGCGCCCCGGCTGGATCTTGTGGACTGAACGTTGGGGGCCAGCCATTGCTTGGAGGGCGACGGCATCTCTGGCGCTGCTGGTCGCCTTGATGGAGAGCCCCCTCTGCGGGGTGCAGGGACCCTTGCTGGTCGGACACACCCGACCGGTCCCGGGGCGCATCGTTTTCTTGTCTGATTGTGACGGGAGCTCCCAGTTCTATGTCATCAATGCGGACGGGTCCAGCCTGGCCCGCTTTCCCAGGGTTCCCGATGTTCCTAAACAAATTGCGTTCAGCCCCGACGGTCGCAGGATCGCCTTCACCTCCGGCCAGAACCGGATCGGCCGAACCGATCAAATCTACATCATGGGTGCGGACGGGTCGCATGTGACCCGCCTGACGACTCCTCCCAGAACAAACGACAACCCGACGTTCAGCCCGGATGGCGCGAGGATTGCGTTTGACTCCGATCGAGACGGGAGCACGCAAATCTATATGATGAACGCCGATGGCTCCCGCGTAGTCCGCTTGACATCCCCCCCGGGGAGCAGCTCTTCTCCTGAGTTCAGTCCGGACGGTCGGAAGATGGTGTTCGACTCCGATCGAGGCGGAAGCACCCAGATCTATATGATGAACGCTGATGGCGCCAACGTAGTCCGCTTGACCGACCTGCGCGGAAAAACCAACTCCCTTCAATTTAACAGTGTTTCACTCAGTCCGGACGGTCGGAAGATAGCATTCACCTCGCAGCGCGATCGAGGACTGCCCGAGATTTACGTCATGAGCCTCGACGGAACGAATGCGATCTTGCTGACCAAGACCACGGGCGGAGGTTTTGAACCCGTGTTCAGCCCGGATAGTCGCCAGATCGCGTTCCTCTCTTGGAACGATGGGCAAATCCACGTGATGAATACAAATGGCACAAAGGACACACGTCTCACTAACCTCCACGAAGTTGACGCGCCCATATTCAACCCAGACGGCACCAAAATAGCGTTCACGGCTTGGTCGCACATCTACATGATGAATACAAACGGATCGCATTTGATTCGCCTAGACACACCACCAGGGAACAGCTGGAGCCCCGCTTTCAGCCCATGATGGAAACTTCAACCGAAGCGATGAACATCTGACAACTCTGGGGGTGGTGACAGAAATCGTGCTTTCGTAGACTGACACGTTTGACCCAAAGACCGGAAGACCCATCTGGCTCTTCCGGATCACGGTCGGGCTGATACTGGTTGAGATCATGATGCTGGCGTGGTGGGTCAGGTCCGACTGCCCCTTCGCGCGGTTTGCGGGTGGAAGAACGGTGAGCCAGGTTCTCCGGAAGATTCGAGTACTCGTCGCCGACGACGAGAATATGTTTCGCCATGCCCTTGCGAGCCTGCTGACCTTGACGCTGGAAATCACGTTGGCGCCGGAGCGATAGTGTGTTACGGCGGGACATGTGATTGCGACGGTAGAACCACGGTGGCAGCCAGCGTGGGCTATGGAGGCATCTATGGCGGCGAACGATCTGTGCTTCACCCCCGTGCTCGAACTGGACCGTCTCATCCGGGCCGGCGACGTCTCGCCGGTCGAGATCACGGAGGCGGTGCTCGCGCGGATCGGGCGCGTCAATCCCGCGCTCAACGCCTACATCACGGTGACCGCCGACCTTGCCCGCGCCCAGGCGCGCGACGCGGAGGCACGCGCGCGGCGCGGCGAGCGCAAGGGACCGCTCGACGGCATTCCGTACTCGGTGAAGGACCTCGAGGACACGGCCGGCGTGCGGACCACCTACGGCTCCCGGTGGTTCGAACGCCACGTCCCATCGACAGACGGCGCGGCGGCCGGGCGGCTGCGCGCGACCGGCGGCGTGCTTGTCGGCAAGACCAACACGCCGCACTTCGGGCACAAGGACATGAGCGACAACTTGATCGGTCCGCCGTGCCGCAATCCGTGGGGGCGGGATCGGACGTCCGGCGGATCGTCGGGAGGCGCCGCGGCCGGGGTCGCGGCCGGGCTGGGGCCGCTGGCCCACGGTTCGGACGGCGCCGGCTCAATCCGGTGCCCGGCGTCGCTGTGCGGCGTCGTCGGTCTCAAGCCCTCGTTCGGCCGGGTGCCGTACCACCCGAGTCCCGATTACTGGGCGTCGCGCTCCCACAACGGACCGATCACGCGAACCGTGCGCGACGCGGCGCTCATGCTTGCCGCGCTCGCCGGCCCGGACCCGCGCGATCCCTTATCGATCGACGCGCCGGCCGAGGACTACGTCGCTGCCTGCGATCGTGATCTTCGCGGACTGCGGGTCGCGTGGAGCGCGGACCTCGGCTGTCTTCCCGTGGACCCGGAGGTGCGGACGATCACGGAGACGTCGGCGCGCCGGTTCGCCGATTTGGGCTGCGCGCTCGACGCGCCGGATCTCGGATGGCCGGACATGCGCGAGCCGCACCGGTACATCTGGCACGTCGGCGTCGCGGCGCGCCATCAGGATCGGGCGCGCGAGCATCCCGACTGGATCGAGCCGTCGCTCATGCGCATGATCGTCGACGCCGGCCGCATGAGCGCGCTCGACTACGGCCGCGCCCTGCTCGCCCGGGCGCCGTTCTACCAGGCGGTGGGACGGTTGTTTGAGGACTACGATCTGCTGCTGACGCCGACGATGCCGGTCGCGGCCTGGCCGGTCGAACCGGACAGCGGCGCCGTCATCGACGGCCGCCCGGCGCCGACCCTCTTGGAGCGGCTCACGTTTACCTTTCCGTTCAACCTGACGGGGCACCCGGCCGTGTCGGTGCCGTGCGGATGGACGCGGGCGGGGCTGCCGGTGGGACTGCAGATCATCGGCCGCTGGCACGCCGACGCGACGGTGCTGTGCGCCGCCGCCGGGTTCGAGGCCGTTCAGCCCTGGGCCGGCCGGCGCCCGCCGCTCGATTAGCGCCGGAGCTAACTTCCGCCCGCCGCGGCGGACGGCCGCGCGTAGACCCGGTCGATCTTCGCCGCCATCACGAAGTCCGCTTCGCTGAGGCCGTTGATCTTGTGCGTCCACAACTCCACCCGCACCTGTCCCCAGCTCACGCGCAGGTCGGGATGGTGATTTTCCGCCTCCGCCACCGGCGTGATCGCGTTCACAAACTCGACGGCCTGGACGAAGTTCTTGGACCGGAAGACCTTCACGAGCATCCGCTCGTCCTCCACCTGCCACCCGTCGAGTTGCGCGAGCAGGGGCGCGAACTCGGCGCGGGTGAGCGGCGGCGTGCCTCCCTGGCAGGGGACGCACCGCCGGTCGGCCAGACCGGTTGCGCCGGCCGGCTGGTTTGTCTGTCCGCGCTTCGCGGGATCCGTCGCCATGGATCAATCACTCCTTTCGCGGTGGACCGCACACGCGGTCCGTCAGACGTCTTCGGGATCGACGTACTCTTCCTCGTCGGGCACGAACCGGCGGTGACAGTGCGGACATTCGACGGGCTCGTCCCCGTCCGGCGCCTCGAGCCGCAGAAACTGCACGCCGCAGTGCGGGCAGACGAGGCGAATCATGGCCGGGCGCCCGCGGCCCGAGGCCGGAGGATGGGGCCCGCGCCACCGCGAACGCCACCGTAATGACCGAGACGCTGCTCGATCCCCGAACGACCGTCGGACACGTGCACCTGCGCGTTGCCGATCTCGACCGTGCGTTGGGATTTTACCGCGATGTGCTGGGGTTCCGTGAGGCGTGGCGCGGCGATGAGACGGTGATGCTGTCGGCCGACGGCCGCTACCCGTTCGCACTCGGGCTCACCGCCACCGCGGACCCGGCGCCCGGGCCGCGCCGGCGCTCTGGACTGTACCACGCGGCGTTTCTGCTGCCCGGCCGCGCCGCGCTCGGACGCCTGCTGCGGCGTCTTCTCGAGCACGACGTCGCGCTCGACGGGGCATCCGACCATCTCGTCAGCGAGGCCCTGTACCTGCGTGATCCGGAGGGCAACGGCCTGGAGCTCTATGCCGATCGGCCCCAGGAGCAGTGGCCCTGGAACAGCGACCAGGTGGACATGACCACCCGTGAGCTCGATCTGCGGGACCTGCTCGCCGCGGGCGGCGATCGGTCCGCGCCGGCCCCCGAAGGCACCCGCCTCGGACACGTCCACCTGCGGGTCTCCGATCTCCGCCGCGCGGAGGCCTTCTATCACGAGGCGCTCGGCTTCGACGTGACGCTCCGGCGATATACGGGCGCGCTGTTCCTGTCGGCGGGTGGCTACCATCATCACCTCGGGACCAACGTGTGGGCGGGGCAGGGCATTCCACCCGCGGCGCCCACCGGCCCGGGCCTCTGGTACTTCACGGTCCGGCTCCCCGGGGCGGACGACCTCGCTCGCGCCGCGGCGCGGCTGCGGGCGCACGGCGTCACACCCGGGCCGACCGCCGACTACGGGCCGTGTCTCGGCGTCGGGGCGGCCGACCTCGACGGCATTCTCGTGCTGCTGACCGCGGATCACTCGCCGCTTCCCAACCGACTCACCTGGAGCCCGGCCCGCGAGCCACTCGGTGCCGCCCGCGCGACCTAGTTGAGCTTCACCCGCCGGGCCACCACGGCTGCGCCCGTCGGAGCGGTGCCGCCCGCCGACCTGCGCGATCTCGTCCACGACCTTCGCCGGCGCGTACGGGGCGAGGTACGGTTCGACGCGGTCTCGCGCGCCCTCTACAGCACCGACGCCAGCATCTACGAGATCGAGCCGCTCGGCGTCGTCCTGCCGCGCGACGCGGACGACGTGCAGGCCGTGATCGAGGCCGCGCGCGCCGCCCAGGCGCCGCTCTTGCCGAGGGGCGGCGGCACCAGTCTGGCCGGCCAGACCGTCGGCCGCGCGATCGTGCTCGATTTCTCGAAGTACATGAACAGCGTCGTCGAGATCAACGCCGAGGCCGGGTGGGCCCGCGTGCAGCCCGGGGTCGTGCGACACGAGCTGCTGCGGGCGCTCGCGCCGAGCGGGCTCATCTACGGCCCGGAGACGTCGACGAGCAGCCGCGCGACGATCGGCGGGATGATCGGCAACAATTCCTCCGGTTCCAGGTCGATCGTCTACGGAAAGACGGTCGACACGCTGCTCGCGATGCGCGCGTGGCTGGCGGACGGCACGCCGGTCGTCTTCGAGGACATCCCGCCGGACGAGGCGGCGCGGCGGGCGCAGGGCGGCGGCGCGGAAGGACGGCTCTACCGCGAGGTCGCCCGGATCGTGGCGGGCGCCCGGGACGAGGTCGCGCGGCGATTTCCGCGCATCCAACGGCGGGTCGGCGGCTACAATCTCGACGAGTTTCCCGCGGGCGGCGCGGTGAATCTCGGCAAGCTGGTCGCCGGCTCCGAAGGGACGCTCGCGATCGTGACCGAGGCGACGGTGCGGCTGGCGCGCCGGCCGCCCGCGACCGTGCTCGCGGTGTTTCAGTTCGACGACCTCGTGCCCGCGCTCGAGTACACCCCGGAAATTCTGTCGACGAAGCCGGCGGCGGTGGAGCTCACGGACCGGTACATCGTGGAGCTCGCCCGCCAAACAGGCGAGCTGAGTCAGCGCCTGACGTTCGTCGACGGGAACCCCGGCGCGTTGATCGCGGTCGAGTACGCCGGCGAGAGCCAGGCCGCGCTGGCGCCGGCGCTCGACGGCCTGGAGGCCCGAATGCGCCGGGAGGGCTACCGGGGGACGATGCGGCGGATCCTCGACCCCGCGGCCCAGGCCAACCTTTGGGCGGTTCGCGAGGCCGGCGTCGGACTGCTGCTCGGCATGAAAAGCGCCCGCAAGCCGGTCGCGTTCGTCGAGGACAGCGCGGTCGATCCCGCCCGCATCGCCGAGTACACGCGCCGCTTCCGGGAGATCGTGCGGCGCCACGGGACCGACGCGTCGTTCTACGGCCACGCGAGCGTCGGCCTTCTGCACACCCGTCCGATCCTCGACCTCCATGAGCCCCGGGACGTCGCGGAGATGCGTCAGATCGCCGAGGAGATTGCCGCCCTCGTCGCCGAGTTCGGCGGGGCGCTGAGCGGCGAGCATGGCGACGGCCTGTCGCGCGGCGAGTTTGTGGAGAAGATGTTCGGCTCCCGGCTCTACGCCGCGTTCCGCGGGATCAAGGCAGCGTTCGATCCGGAAGGCCGTATGAACCCCGGGAAGATCGTCGATGCGCCGCCGATGACCGAATCGCTGCGGTACCGGCCGGAGCCCGGGCCCGCTCCCGCGACGGTCCAGGACTTCAGCCGCGACGGAGGGGTGCGGGCCTCGATCGAGCTCTGCAGCGGTATCGGCGCGTGCCGGAAGCCGCGCGGCGGGACGATGTGCCCGTCTTACATGCTCACGCTCGAAGAGGCGCACAGCACGCGCGGCCGCGCCAACGCGCTGCGGGCGGCGATCTCCGGTGTGCTGCCGGCGGGGTCGCTGACGAGCCGCGAACTGTACGACGTGATGGATCTCTGTATCGGCTGCAAGGCGTGCAAGGCCGAGTGTCCCAGTAACGTCGACATGGCCAAGCTCAAGCACGAGTTTCTCGCCGGATACTACGCACGGCACGGGCTGCCGCTGCGGGCGCGGCTCTTCGGCCACGTCGCCGCGCTCGGGCCGCTCGGCTGCGCGGCGGCGCCCCTCGCGAACCGGCTGCTCGGCAGCGCGCCGGTACGGTGGGCGCTCGAGCGGATCGCGGGCATCGACGCCCGGCGGCGGCTGCCGCCCTTCGCGCGCCGCCGCTTCACGCAATGGTGGCGGGAGCGCGCCCCCTCGTCCGCCGGCGCGCCGGCAGGAGCGGGATTCCTCGGGGTGCCGGGGCAGGGACGGGTCGCGTTGTTCGTGGATACGTTCACGGAGTACTATTACCCGTCGATCGGGCGGGCCGCCGTACGGGTGCTCGAATCGGCCGGATGCCGCGTCGAGCTCGTCCCGCTGTCGTGCTGCGGGCGCCCGATGATCAGCAACGGGATGCTGCGGCAGGCCCAGCGGCTCGCCGCCCGCACGATCGAGCGGCTGCGGCCGTTCGCCGAGGCCGGCATGCCGATCGTGGGACTGGAGCCGTCCTGCATCGTGACCTTCAAAGATGAGTACCCGGATCTGCTGCGCGGCGGTGCCGCGGACGCGGTCGCCCGGGCGACCTACGCGTTCGAAGAGTATCTCGGCGTGCTCGATGCGGCGGGAATCCGCCCGCCGTACACGCCGGCCGACCGGCGTGTGCTGATGCACGGCCACTGTCATCAGAAGGCGATGATCCGGACGGGCCCGGCCCTCGCCGCCCTGCGGGCGGTGCCCGGCGCGTCGGTCGACGAGATCGACTCCGGCTGCTGCGGCATGGCCGGCTCCTTCGGCGTCGAGCGCGAGCATTACGACATCTCGATCGCTATGGGCGAGCGCGTGCTGTTCAAGACGGTGCGGGCGGCGCCGGCGGAGACGCTGCTGGTCGCATCGGGCACGTCGTGCCGCCAGCAGATCGCCCACGGCACGGGCCGGCGCGCGCTGCACCTCGCGGAAGCGCTGGCGCTCGCGCTGCCCGGCGAGACGCCCGCCGCCCGGGACGCCTGACGGGGGAGCACGCCGTGCGTATCACGGTCCACGTCACGCCGCGGGCGCGCCGGCCCGGCGTCGAGCGTCGCGCCGACGGGACGTTTCACGTGGCCGTGAGCGCGGCGCCGCACGAGGGTGAGGCCAACGAGGCGGTCGTCGCCGCGCTGGCCGGCCACTTCGGCGTCGGGCGCGGCCGCGTGCGTATCGTGCGCGGACACCGCGGCCGCCACAAGCTCGTCGAGGTCGACGCGGCCGTCGCTCCCTAACGGGGACTAGGCCGCGGTATGCGCGGCCGTCGCCCCCTAACGGGGACTAGGCCGCGGTATGCGCGGCCGTCGCCTGAATGCTACAATCACGTCACGTGGTGGCTGTAGCTCAAAGGCAGAGCACCAGACTGTGGCTCTGGGGGTTGCGGGTTCGATTCCCGTCAGCCACCCCACGACGCACCGGCGGAGGGTCCTCATGCTCGACGAGGAACGCGCGGAGATGACGGGCGTGGTGGTGGAGTGGGACGCGGCCAAGCGCCGCTGGGTCGCCGCGTGTGACGATCCCGCGGGAGAAGAGCGGCTGGTCGTCAACGGCGTCACGCAAGAACAGGCCGAACGGCTCCTGGACGAGCGCTGGCGCGCCCGCCTGGAGCAGATCGACCGCGAAGCCGAGGACGAACGCACCGGCTAACGCGCTTCGTTCGGAGCTGGTCGAGGCTCGTGCGGGACGGCGCGGTCCAGCCCGAGCAACAGCATGATTGGCCGCATCAACAGCCCCTGACCGACCAGCGTCCAGACGACCGTACCCAAGATGCCCGCCGCCACGGCTTCGCGCTGCGGCAGCATCGGCGGCAGCGCGAGGACGAGCGCCACCGCGACCCCGCCGCGTAACCCGCCCCAGACCATCAGGTGCCGCCAGACCGTCGGGAACGGCGCGGCGCCGCGCGCCAGCAGCGCGGTAAAGCCGTAGACGATAAGGGCGCGGGACGCCAGCGCGGCGAGGACGACAACGGCAATCAGCCCGCCGTAGCGGGCCAGCAGCGGCAGCGGGACGACGAGACCGACCAGCAGAAACAGCGCCGAGTTCGCCAGAAACGCGATGACGTCCCAGACGACGCGCACCGTTTCCGATCCGGCGGGCGTGAGACTCTGGCCGGCCAGCTCCGCGAACGCCAGTCCCGCGGCGACGACGCCGATCACGCCGCTCGCGTGGACCGTCTCCGAGACCACGTAGGCGGCGACGGCGGCGACGAGGCTGCCGATCGCTTCGACGACGGGGTCGGTGATGCCGCGCAGCATGTACGCCGCCGCCGCCCCGACGGCAAACCCGGCGGCGGCGCCCGCGGCGAGAAGCCAGACGAACGACGCGGCGGCGGGGCCGACGTCGGGCGGCGACGCCATGGCCAGACCGAACAAGACGATCGCGACGGCGTCGTTAACGACCGCTTCACCTTCGAGGACGGTCCCGAGCCGCTCGTCGAGGGCCGCCTCCCGCACAAGCGCGATCACGCCGGCCGGGTCGGTCGCCGCGCAGACGGCGCCCAACAGGAGCGCGGCGCGCCACGGCACATGGCCCAGCAGCGCGGCGCCGGCGATGGCCGCCGCGGACACGACGGTGCCCGGGACGGCGAGCGCGACGATCAGTGGCGCGTAGGTCCTGAGGTGACGCCGCGGGATCCGGACCGCGCCCTCGAAGAGCAGGGGAAGGATCAGCGCGGTGACGATCACATCGGGTCCCACGGTGATCGGCGGTACGAGGTGCGCCGTTCCCGCCGCGAGCCCCACCACGACGAGGGCCACCGTGTAGGGCAGCCGGGCGCGCGCCACAACCGCGGAGACGAGCGCGGCCGTGGCGAGGAAGCCGAGCGCGAGATAGAGGGGGGGCACGACAGAACTCACCATTCGCCCGGCGCCGCAACGGCGCCTGCGATCGTGGCCCGGACGCGCCGGTGCCCGCGCCGTAGGGCGCGGGCACCGGCCGTGAGGCTGTCGTGCCGGAGGCGGCCGAAGGCCGCGCCCGGCACGAGGCGCTACATCCCTGATTGCCGGTCGTCACTCGACGGGCTTGCTCCGGGTTTCACGAGGATGGTCGCGGCCGTGGCCGTATTGCCCGAGTCCGACGCCGTGTAGTCGATCCGTACGCGATCGCCGGCCTCGATCGCGGTCACCGGCACGCGCGCGCTGCCGTACCCGATCCGGGCGCCGGTGGGGATGAAGATGCGCGTGATGTACCCGGATCCTGCTCCGGTCGAGACGTCGACGACGCCCGAGCACGTATCGGGCACCGCGCCGAAGCAGTGGATGGTGATCGTCTGAACCTGACCTTCAACAGTCGGCTGGGCAAACGCCGTCGACGCCGAGATCGCGACGGCCGCCGCGACCAGTCCCACCTGGAACAGTCTCATCGATTCTGTCACCTCCTGGCGATGACTACGTCCAGTAGAGCCTCAGTTGCCGTCTTTCCCCTGAGGAGCGGCGTTTTATCGGCCGCGGCAGGGATGCGCCGGTGCCGATCCGAATTTCGCTTCCTGTCCATGGCCTCGACGCCCGCGTTACCGTTTCGGCCCGCGTTTCGCACCGTCACCGCCGCCAACTCGTCAGCGTTCACGCTCGACGGCACCAATACGTACCTGGCCGGACGGGATCGCGTCATTGTCGTCGATCCCGGACCCGACGATCCGGCGCACGTGAACGCGGTGCTCGAGGGTGCGCGCGCCGGCGGCGGAGACGTCGCGTTGATCCTCGTCACCCACGGTCACCGCGACCACCTCGGCGCCGCCGCGGCGCTCGCGGCCGCGTCGGGCGGGAGCGCGCCGATCCGGCGGTGGGAAGGGGGCGGCGCCCCGCTCGCGGACGGCGAGACGGTGGAAGAGGGCGGCGTCGCGCTGCGCGCGCTGCACACGCCCGGCCACGCGGCCGACCATGTCGCGTTCTACTGGGCCGCGGAGCGGGTGTTGTTTTCCGGCGACCTCATCCTGGGCGCCGGGACGGTCGTCTTGGAGCCGCGGGAGCGCGCGCTCGAGGAATATCTCGCGTCCCTCGAACGGGTCGCGCGGCTCGACCTCGTGCTGATCGCCCCCGGACACGGACCGCTGATCGAGGATCCGGCCGCGCGTGTGGCCGAGTACCTGGCCCATCGGCGCATGCGCGAAGGGCAGGTGCTCGACGCGCTGGCCGGCGGCGCGCGGACGCCCGGCGAGATCGTCGGCGTGATCTACCGGGATCTGGATCCCGCGCTGCATCCCGCCGCCGAGAACACGGTGCGGGCCCATCTGTTGAAGCTTGTGCGGGAAGGACGCGCCAGGCGCGAAGGGAATCGGTATCACCGGCCGTAGAGCCGGGGAACAGGGGAGGGGGCATGAGATGGCGGTGCCGGCGGCAGCGCAGATGACCGATCGGCAGGGGCGGCCGATCCGGGTCGGTGACAAGGTTCGCGCGCCCGGACTCGACGCGCCCGCGGTCGTGCAGGTGGTGGATCCGCGGTACGGCACGATGGTTGTCCTGGTGGCCGGCCGCGCGAACCAGCAGATGGGCCGGATGCTGCGGGCGGCCGAGGTCGAAGTGACGGAGTCGTGAAATCCCGCGGTCTGACGGCGACGAGGCCGGGGCGTTCGCCCCGGCCTCGTCGCCACCCGCACCTTCCGCCGCCTGCCCGCGGCGTCCGGCGATCCTACATGTCCATGTCGTCGGGATTGTAGCCGCCGCCCGGAGCCGGCGCCGCGGCCTTCTTCTTCTCGCGCTTCTCGACGACCAGCGCCTCGGTCGTAAGCAGCAGGCTCGCCACGCTCGCCGCGTTCTGGAGGGCGAGGCGCGTGACCTTGGTCGCATCGATGATTCCGGCCTTGACCAAGTCCTCCATCTTGCCGGTGGCGACATTGTAGCCGACGCCCGGCTTTTGAGCCCGGATGTGCTCGACGATGACGGCGCCCTCGACGCCCGCGTTCGCGGCGAGCCACTTCGCCGGCTCCTCGATTGCCCGGCGGATGATCGAGACACCGATCTTCTCGTCGCCGTCGTCGGCGTCCACCTTGTCGAGGGCCTTCGCGATGTTGAGCAGCGCGGTGCCGCCGCCCGGCACGATGCCCTCCTCGACCGCGGCCTTGCTGGTGCTGAGGGCGTCCTCGAAGCGGTGCTTCTTCTCTTTGAGCTCGGTCTCGGTGGCCGCGCCGACCTTGATCTGGGCGACGCCGCCGGAGAGCTTCGCGAGACGCTCCTGGAGCTTCTCGCGATCGTAGTCGGAGGTGGTCGTCTCGATCTCTTTCTTGATCTGGGCGATGCGGCCCTGAATGTCCTTGCGCGCGCCCTTGCCCTCGATGACCGTGGTCTCTTCCTTCGCGACCCGCACCTTGGCGGCGCGGCCCAGCATTTCGATCTCCACGTTCTCGAGCTTGATGCCGATGTCGTCGCTCACGACCTTGCCGCCGGTCAGGACGGCCATGTCGCCGAGCATCGCCTTCCGCCGGTCGCCGTAGCCGGGCGCCTTCACCGCGACACACGGCAGGATGCCGCGCAGCTTGTTGACGACGAGCGTCGCCAGCGCCTCGCCCTCGACGTCTTCCCCGATCACGACGAGGGGCTTGCCGGACCGCATCACCTTCTCCATCAGCGGGACGATGTCTTTGACGGCGCTGATCTTCTTCTCGGTGATGAGAATGTAGGGATCCTCGAGCACCGCTTCCATCTTCTCGGCGTCGGTGATCATGTACGGGGAGATGTAGCCGCGGTCGAACTGCATGCCCTCGACCACTTCCACGGCCGTTTCGATGCCCTTGGACTCCTCGATCGTGATCACGCCGTCCTTGCCGACCTTGTCCATGGCCTCGGCGATGATCTGCCCGATCTCGGGGTCGTTGCCGGCGATGCTCGCCACGTGGGCGATATGCTCCTTGCCCTCGAGCGGCGTGCTGATCTTCTTGAGCTCGGCCACGAGCGCGTCGACCGCCTTGTCGATGCCGTGCTTGACGATCATCGGGTTGGCGCCGGCGGCGACGTTCTTGAGGCCCTCCTTGACGATCGCGTGGGCCAGCACCGTCGCGGTGGTCGTCCCGTCACCGGCGGCGTCGTTCGTCCTGCTGGCGACTTCCTTGACGAGCTGCGCGCCCATGTTCTCGTAGGGATCCTCGAGCTCGATCTCCTTCGCCACCGTGACGCCGTCCTTGGTGATCGTCGGAGATCCCCATTTCTTCTCGAGGACGACGTTGCGGCCTTTCGGGCCGAGCGTCACGCGCACCGCGCTGGCGACCTTCTCGACGCCGCGCTCGAGCGCCTTACGCGCGTCCTCGTCATACAACAGCGACTTTGCGGGCATACCGGCTCCTCCCCATTTCTGGTGTTTTAGCACTCTCAGGGCTGAAGTGCTAACCAACTACATTCTCGTAAGATTAGCGTGCCATATCAAGAACATGAGATTGAAGAAAAGCCCAATTTTAGCGTATTATATCGTCAATGCTTGAGATTTCACGGTTTTTCTCCCGTTATCAGCTATACGTGGACCCCGTTGCCTGGGAGATGGTCAACTCCCATGCGGTGGGGCCGTATTCATATGACGCTGCAGTGGGAGAGAGCAGGTGAAGCGGCAGTGGCAGGTCGGTTTCGCGATTCTGCTGCTGTTGGCGGGGTTTCTGTTCGTCCTGCAGATTCGCGCCAACCAGGCGTTGAGGGCCGGCGCGGCGCTTCCATCGCGGCGCCTCGAGGATCTCAGCGTGCTGCTGCGCCGGCAGCAAGAGGCGGATCGCAGCCTGCGCGACGAACTGGCGTCTCTTCGAAAGAAGCTCGACGACTATCGCACAGCGGAGGCCGGCGGCGAGAGCATGACCGCGCAAATGCGGCGCGAGGTGACCGACCTGTCGTTCGTGCTCGGCCGCCAGCCGGTCGGGGGCCCCGGCCTCGTCGTGACGGTGGCCGCCTCGCCGCGGCGCGTGGTCACGCCGCAGGCTCAGGATCTCTCCGCGGTGGTGAACGAACTGTGGGCCGCCGGTGCGGAGGCGATGTCCGTAAACGGGGTGCGGGTCCTGGCCGTGGAGGGTTTCGCCGCGGCTCGGGGCGGCGTGCGGGTCCGCCGGTGGGTGCTGCGCGACCCCTTCAAGATCGTGGCGATCGGCGACCCCGCGACGCTCGAAGGCGCGCTCCTCGTGCGGGGCGGGATCGTGGACGGTCTCGACGGCGTTGGGCTCAACGTGACGATCTCGCGATCGGCCCACCTCGACGTCCCGCCGTCGGACGCGCCGACCGGGTTCCACTACGCCCGTCCGGCCGGGCCGCCCTAGGATCCGTGCGCGCGTTCGCCGGGGCGCGCCCAAAACGATCGGCGGCCGCCGCCGAGTGCGAGTGCACGCTCGCTCTTGGCTGTCACAGCCGCCGATATCCCCGCCCTAGGGACGCATCCGCGCTTTGGGCCCGAACTGTGTCGTACTCTTGTAAACCGCGTCCGGGCCTTGCGGATCGCCCTCGTCGAGACGGGAGCAAACTGTAGCATGCGCGGGAGACACTGTCAATGGCCGGCCCCGGCTCCGCCGCCTACTCGTCCGAGCGAGGGAGGGCCCGTCTCGTACCCATCCGAACCCCTTCAGCGGAGATGATGGCAGACGATCAGGCCGGCGCGGCCGGCGCTGATGATAGTGGCGCCGGTCAGGTGCCGGCCGGGAGCGCGGACCGGACCGAGACGCTGTTGCATGCCTACCGCATCGCCGTACGCGATCTGCGCGCGTGCTACAATCCCGACGGCATCGTGGCGGGCCGGCTCAAATTCAACGCCTATTGGGCGCGCGACGGGCTGTGGGCCGTGTTCGGCGCCCTGGCGCTCGGCGACGCGGCGCAGGCCCGGGCGCAGCTCGAGATGTTTGCGCGCTACCAGCCGTCGTCCGGCAGCATCCCCGTCCGCGTCGAATTTGTGGGCCACCACCTCAGCGGCTACAACACGCTGCGCAGCCGCCCGAAAGTGGTCGGTCGCGCGGGGGGGATCTTCCGCGATCCCGTCGATACGGCGGCGGTCTACGTGCTGGCGGTGCACGAGTATTTTCTTCGGACCAACGAGGGCGGGGTGTGCGAACGGCTCCTGCCCGCCGCGGACCGGGTGCTCGGCTGGCTGCGCACGCAGGACCGCGACGAGGACGGCCTGCTCGAGACGCACTACCTCGCGGACTGGATGGATTCGATCATGAAGCGCACCAAGGTCTTCAATATCAACGTGCTGTACTATGCGGCGCTGCGCGCGTTCGCGGCGCTGGCCCGGGCGCTCGGCGACCCGGAGGCGGGAGGCCGCGCGTCGCAGGCGGCGGACGCCGTGGCGTCGCGTCTGCAGTCGGTTTTCTGGAACGGCGACTACTTCGTCGATTGGGTGCACGGTCCGCGCCGCGGCGCGTTTTCGTCCGACGGCAACGTCGCCGCGGTCTTCTTCGGCGCGGCGACCGACGAACAGGCGCGGCGCATTCTTGCCTACATCGCCGCGCGCGGCCTCGACGCCGGCACGCCGCTTCGCACCTGCGATCCCGTCTATCCGTGGTGGCAGGTGTATCCGATGTACTATCTGGCGGGCATTCCCGACTACCACCGCACGCTCATCTGGCCGTGGCTCGGCTCGCTCAACGCGGTCAACAAGGCGCGGCTCGGCGATCGCGAGGGCGCGGTGCGGGATCTCGAGCGGATCGGCAAGTGGTACGTGCGCAGCGGAGCGGTCAACGAGGTGTACCTGCCGGCCGGGATTCCGCTGATGCGCCGGTTCTATTCGTCCGAGGTGCCGTTCGTCTGGAATGCCGCCTTCTACGTGTACGCGCTGCACGCGTTGGGGCTCGTGAGCGCGCAGTCGCCGCGGACCGCCATGACGGCGGCGCCGTGAGCCGCGGCTTGGGCCGCTGGGCCGCGCTGCTGCTGCCGGTCGTGGCCTTGGTGGCGCTTCTCGCCGCCGCGTCCGTGCGCCGCGATCGCGCCCTCGCGATCGGGGCGGCCCTCGCCCGCGGAGAGACGCCGCCCGTGCCGGCGTTGGTGCTGCAGAGCCTGCCGGCGGGGGACGCGGTTCGGCCGCAGGCCGGCGCGGCCGCGCCGCGCGCGGTGGCGCTGCGCGATCTGCGGGGCCACGCGGTGGTCCTCAACTTTTGGGCGTCGTGGTGCGTGCCGTGCCGGGAAGAAGCCCCGCTGCTCAGCGGCGTGGCGCGCGACTACCGGTCCCGCGGCCTGCTCGTCGTGGGGGTGGATACGCAGGATCTCGAATCCCCCGCGCGCGCGTTTCTCGCCCAGTACAAAGTGACGTACCTCAACCTGCGCGATCCCGACGGCAGCGTGGGCCGGCTGTTTGGGACGACGGGGGTGCCCGAGACGTTCTTCATCGACGCGGACGGACGGATCCAGGGCAAGTTCCCCGGCGAGCAGCTCGATCCCGCGGTCTGGCGCCGCGCGGTGGACGCGGTGCTGGCCGGCCGCCGCCCGGTGCCTTAGTAGCCGTTGCCCGGGTAGCTCCAGAGGTGGCGTCCGATCGAACCGCGGACCCCGGGCGTAACCCCCGCGGGCAGGACGTCCACGCCGTCGGGGACGTTGAGATAACCGGGCGCGCTGCCCGGGACTCCGGTGTGTCCATACTGCCACACGATCTTGTTCGTCTGCGGGTCGATCACGATGACGCGGTGGTTGAAATCGTCGTTGAGCAGCACCATGCGGTTGGGCAGCTGCACGGCGAGCGACGGATGGTTCAGCCGGCCCTCGCCCGAGAGGACGCGGTACCGCCACAAGAGCGTGCCGGCGGGCGACATCAACACCACGGCGCCGGGATTTGTATAGAAGGCGCAGATCACGTTGCCGTCCGGCGTGAAGTTGGCGTCGGACGGATACGAGAGGGTCCCAGGAAAACGCAGCGTCCAGACGACCCGGCCGTCGCGGTCGAGCAGGATCGCGTCGTTCCCGTTGATCTGCGTGACGAGCATGCCGCCGTCCGGGGCGGGAAAGTCGCCGTTTGGGGCTGAGAAGTAAGCCGGCGGGGCGATCCGCATGACGCCGGTGTGCCCGTACTGTTTGACGATGCGCTTCGTCCCGCGGTCGATGAACAGGATCCGCTGATTCTTGATGTCCGCCACCGTGATCAGGCCGCCGTCCCGATCGTAGAGAAACGCGTCGTCCGGGGTGTTCAGGAACCCCGGTGCGGTCCCGGGCACCCCGGGATGTCCGTAGGACCAGACGATCCTGCGCGTCTTGAAGTCGATGATCGAGATGAGATGATGGTCCTCTTCGTTCGTGATGATTTCGTCCCAGTGCGGTCCGAAGAACACGTCATCGTCGTCCCGAAGCGGGGAGGGTTGCCCGGTCTCGGGCATCTGCCAGACGATGTGCTTGTCCGGCGTGACGAGCAGGATGCGGTTGTTCGCGGCATCCGCGATGAGGACGTCGGCGGGCAGGTACTTGTTCGGCTCCCGGCTCCCCCAGGGCAGCGAGGAGACGGATGGCGCCGGCGCCGCGGCCGGCGGCCGGGCACCGCTTGGTCCAGGGTGCGGGCCGGCGGGACGGGTGGTGAGGGGTCGGGTGCAACCTGCAACTAGGGCCAGGGCCGTCATTACCGCAGGCAGAAGGCCGGATCGCCAGGCTCTCATCGGACATCGCCCACGATAGCACAACTCTGCGCCTGGCAGCGACCGTTGACATTGTTTAGGCGAACACTTAAGATTGACTAGGACGGATCAGTCCTAGGTTCGAATGGTCCTAGGGAGGCACGATCGGCGTGGGCGGCACGCGGACGCCGGGGACAATGAAACGAGATTGTGGCAATCGGGAGCGTATCCTAGAGGCCGCGGCGCGGCTGTTTCATGAGCGCGGCTTCCAGCCGACGTCCCTCGACGAGATCATCGCCGCGAGCGGGGTGTGCCGCAGCAATCTGTACTACCATTTCGCCAGTAAGGAAGAGTTGGGACTTGTGGTGCTCGACCACCTGGCCGAGCGGTTTCGTGTAAGCGCGATCGAGGGAACGCTTCAAGATAGGCGGCGTCCGGCCCGGCAGCGCCTCGAACAGTTTCTCGCGGCGATCACCGACGGGCTCGAAGCCGACGCCTGCCGGCGGGGGTGTCCCTTCGGGAATCTCGCCGCCGAGCTCGCCGGTGATCATCCAAAGTTTCGCGAGCGATTGAGCGGGCTGTTCCGGCGCTGGGAGGCGGCCGTTGTGGTCTGCCTTCACGACGGCGTCCGCAGCGGCGAGTTCCGGTCCGACCTCGACGTCGACCGGATCGCGACCGCGCTGGTGAGCCAGGTTGAAGGCGCCGTGCTGCTCAGCAAGGCCTACGGTCACGCGGGTCCGGTGCGGGCGGCGCAGGCGACGCTGATACTTCTCGAGAGCAGGTGAACATCGTGGAACAAGTACGCGAAGCGCAGACGAACCAGAACGACGTGGTACGGACGCTGCTGCCGCGCGGACGGCTCGGCAATCCTGCGCCGTCGATCCCGGACACCCGGGTCTCGCCGGAAGCGGCGCTGCTCGAGGAGATGGTAAAAGCCCACCTCGACGCGTTGTACCGCACCGCGCTGCGGCTGACGGGCCGGCCTCAGGACGCCGAGGACCTCGTACAGGAGACGTTTCTGCGCGCGTGGCGGTCGCTGCACACCTACCGCGCCGGCACCAACCCGAAGGCGTGGCTGTTCCGGATCCTCCACAATGCGCACATCGACCGCTACCGCGCGACGACGCGCACCGTGCCGACCGTGGACGAGATGGAGGGACAGGATCCCGCGTTCGTCGTGCACGAGACGCCGGAGACCCTCGTGGCCGACACGGTGATGGAGGCGGAGGTCCGCGATGCGCTGATGAAGCTGCCGGAGGTCTTCCGGGCGTGCGTAGTGCTCGCCGACCTCGAGGGCTTCAGTTATCAAGAGATCGCCGACACGCTCGGCATCCCCCGCGGCACCGTGATGAGCCGGCTGTTCCGCGGGCGCCGCGCGATGCGGAAGGCCCTCGCCGGATACGGCCGCACGCACGGCTTGGATCGACCCAACTAACAGCGGCGCGCGCACGACCCACCGACGCCGGCGGCGCACACCCTGCCGTCCGTTCCGCTGCCGGCCACCATGTAATTGAAGCCGGCGTGGAGTTTCTTGACGGCGCACCGTCCGTGACGGATTATTCACGGGGGGTGGTCGGAGATGGCCATTCGTGTCGCGCACTACGGGCTCGGCCCCATCGGCATCGGGATACTCCGGCAGGTCACGGCCCGCAAGGGCTTCAAGGTTGTCGCCGGCATCGACATCGATCCCGCGAAGGTGGGCAAGGACCTCGGAGACATCGCGGGCTTGGACCGGAGGGTCGGCGTGCGGGTGACGGACGATCCCGCCGCGGCGATCCGGAAGTCCAAACCCGATGTCGTGGTGCTGTGTACCCGGAGTTCTCTCCGGTCCGCGATGCCCCAGATCGAGACGGTGCTCAGGCTTCGCGTCCCCATCGTCTCGACGACGGAAGAATTGGCCTACCCGTACCGCACGAACCGCCCGCTGGCGAAACGGATTGACGCGCTCGCCAGGAAAGCCAAGGTGGCGGTCGTCGGCACCGGCGTCAACCCCGGCTTCGTTATGGATACGCTGCCCATCGTGCTGACCGCCGCCTGCGAGCGTGTCGAAGCGGTCCGCGTCGACCGGATCCAGGACGCCGGCATCCGGCGGCTGCCGTTTCAGCAGAAGATCGGGGCCGGTCTCAGCGTCGCCGCGTTCGAGGAACGCGTCGCCGCCGGCACCGTCCGCCACGTCGGCCTGACGGAGTCCATCGCCATGATCGCCGACGCGCTGGGCTGGAAGCTCGGCCAGATCACCGACACGATCGCGCCCAAGGTGGCCGAGAGCCGGGTGGCCAGCGAGTATCTTACCGTGCAGCCCGGCCAGGTCTGCGGTCTGATCCAAGACGGCATCGGATACGGGAAGAACGGTTCCCCTCTGATTACGCTGCACATGGAAGCGTATCTGGGCGCGCCGGAGTCGTACGACGCGGTGACCATCACCGGCCATCCGAACCTCGCGTCGCGGGTGCAGGGCGGATTCCACGGAGACGTGGTGACGGCCTCGATCGCCGTCAACACGATCCCCAAGATCCTCCTGGCGCCCCCCGGCCTGCGCACGATGCGCGACATGCCGCTGCCCTCGTTCTTCGGCGGGAGGTGATCCCCGCTGTGCTTGGCGCCTAAGTTCGGCGTCGGCAGGCAGGAGCCCGGAGGCGCCCCGCGAACCGGCGCATCGAACCCATCGCACCCAACCTCGCAGCGACGCAGTTCCCGAAGGGCCGCGCGGCTGAAGGCTGCGTGATCCGCCGTCCGATCCGGACGGCGGCACGGGGGGGGCGCGATGACCACCATGGAGCTGTTGGCCGACGTTCTCCGGAACCAACAACGCTTTGCCAGGCTGTCGTACCGGTATCAGGAAGCGCGCATTGAATGTGCGGCATCGTACGCCAGGCTTCTTCGCGCGATCGAACCGGCGGGCCGGCGGCCGTCCGGCCCCCGTGACACTGATGACGCCGTGCCTCCCGCGTTCCCGCTGTATACGTTTGTACGTGTCCGCGGCGGCGCGCTGCGCATGGTCAGGCGGCACCGCATCGCCGGCGCGGCAGGCGGCGCGCCGCTTTACTGCTGGCTGGAGACGCTCTCGGAAGCCACCGTGGTCCACGTGGAGGGCGAAGTCGATATCGCGACCGCGCCGCGTTTCGCCGACGCTGTCGCCACGGCGTTTCTCTGGTGCGCGCGGGCCATCGTCGATCTGGCGGACGTGACATACATCGACGGCTCGGGGCTCGGCATCTTGAAGCGCGCCGGTGAGGCCAATCCCGCGCGGCTGGCGGTGGCGGGACTGCGCCCGCACGTCCGCCGGCTCTTCGATGTGCTTGAACTTACCACCGTCATCCCGGTGGTGGGATCCCTCGCGGCGGGGCAGGCGTACTTCCAGCGCGGCAATTAGCCGGCGGAACGCCGCGGGTTCGGGAGCGGCGTGAGCACGCGCTCCAGCTCGGCGCGGAGCTGCGCGAGTGACGGCGGGAGCGACAGCGATTCGCCGAGACGCTCCAATGGCTCATCGACCGCAAACCCGGGACCGATCGTGGCGATCTCGAAGAGCACGCCGCTCGGCTCCCGGAAGTAGATCGAGCGGAAATAGAAACGGTCGATGATCGGGGTGGGGTGGCCGCCGCCGCGCGATACCCGCTCGCGCCACGCTTCGTGATCCTCGGACCGCGACGCCCACGCGACGTGGTGAACCGTGCCGGCGCCGCCGCTGCCTCGACGCGGGGCCGGGTCGTAGGCGTAGAAGGATCCGCGGCGCTCTCCCCGCACGTCAAACCCTCCGGATCCGGCCGCGGCGAACCCCAGACTTGCTTCCAGGAAGGTACGGCTCCCCTCCGGCTCCACGCTGTAGGCGCGGACGCCGTCGAACCCCCGCAGCGCGACGTCCGCGGGGATCTCCGGATGCCGGGCGACCAGCGGCGCGTCCTGCGTCTCGACCGCGCGCAGCTCGAACCCCAGGCCCTCCGGATCGTCGAACCGCAGATGATCGCCCTCGCGGGCGACCTCGAGGCCCGCGCGGCGCAGCCGTCCGGCCCAGAACGCCAGGGCCGTCCCGGAGGCGACGCGCCAGACGATCCGGTGCACCATGCCGGCGCCGGTCCGGCCGCGTTCGACGCCGGGGTATTCGAAGAACGTGAGGTCTGCGCCGGCGCTGCCGTCCTCGTCGCCGTAGAACAGGTGGTACGCCGTCGGGTCGTCCTGGTTGACCGATTTCTTGACCAGCCGCAGCCCGAGCACGCCGGTGTAGAATTCCAAGTTTCGCCGCGCGTCGGCCGTGATCGCGGTGATGTGGTGGATGCCTTCGAGCCGCATGTACGCACCGTCCGGTCGTCGTGGTCCGCGAGGACGCGGTTCTCCGCGGCCCATCTGTCTGTCAACTATGTCAACGCCCGAGCGGGGGCCTGCGAATCCCGTGCCCGCCGCAGGAGGAGCGTGCTCTCCGGCAGCAGAACCCCGCGCAGTCAGGTGCGGGCCGACGTCATTGGGGTAACGCCGGAGTGATCGTATGGATGGGACTGCGACGCTCGTGAACGCGGACGCGCTCTTCGAAGACCTGGGGCGGCGGCTGTACGTGGAGGCCCAGATCGACATTCCTCCCGACGTGCGCGACGCGCTGCGCCGGGCCGCCGAGCGGGAGACGCAGCGGGGTGCGCGCGGCATGCTGAACACGATGCTGCGCGCGATGGAGGTGTCCGACCGCAAGCAGACGCTCGTCTGCCAGGACACCGGCATCCCCATTTTCTGGATCACGATCGGCCGGGGCATCGCGGTCGACGGGGCGGCGATGCTGGACGCGCTGCGGCGAGGCGTGGAGCGGGCGACGCGCGAGACGCCCCTCCGGTCGAGCATCGTGTCGCCGATCGCGCGCGAGAATCGTCAGACCAGCAGCGGCGAGGGGATCCCCGTCTTCCACATCGAGTTCTCGAGCGCGATCGACCACATCGACATCGTGATGATGCCGAAGGGCTCCGGCTCGGAGAGCATGTCGTTCCTCAAGATGCTGCTGCCCGCGGACGGCGAGGCCGGGGTCAAGAAGTTCATCCTCGAGACCTGCGTGGCGGCCGGGGGGCGGCCGTGCCCGCCGACCATCGTCGGTGTCGGGATCGGCGGCTCGTCGGACCTCTGCATGACGCTGGCCAAGAAGGCGACGCTGCGTCCGGTCGGGCAGCGGCATCCCGACCCCAAGACCGCCGCGCTGGAGGTGGAGCTGCGGGACGCCCTCAACAGCACGGGCATCGGCCCGATGGGGCTCGGCGGCGACACGACCGTGCTGGACGTGCACATCGAGACCGCCTGGACGCACATCACGCTCAACCCCGTCGCCGTGAACATGCAGTGCTGGCGCGGCGAACGCCGGCGCGCCCGCGTCTACGCCGACGGGCGCGTCGATATCGGGTACTGAGCCCGCGAGCCGCCGATGGACTACCGGCTGCGGACGCCGCTCTCTGAAGATGACGTCCGGCGCCTTCGCGCCGGCGACAGCGTGACGCTCGACGGGATCATCTGGGGGATCCGTGACGCGACGCTGATCCGGATCTTCGACCGCGGGCAGGCGCCGCCCGCCGACCTCCGAGGCGGCGTGCTGCTGCACGTCGCGCCCAACGTCCGCCGGTCCGCGGCCGCGCCGAGCGGTTACGAGCCGATGACGATCGGCACCACCACGAGCACGCGGATGGACCGCTTCACGCGGGGGCTCCTGCACGACTACGGCGTCCGCGCGATCATCGGGAAGGGCGGCCTGGGCGACGACAGCAGCGCCGCGTTCCGCGAGTTCGGCGGCGCGTATTTCGCGATCGTCGGCGGCGCCGCGTCGGTGGAGACGGAGCAGGTCGAGGCGATCGAGCACGTCTACTGGGAAGACCTGATGCCGGAGTGCCTGTGGGAGTTCCGCGTGCGGGCGTTCGGGCCGCTGACGGTCGCGATGGACTCGGAAGGCGCGAGCCTGTACCGCGACGTCGCCCGCACCGCGCAGGCGCGCCTCGCCGAGATCTACGCGAAGCTGGGACTCGCTCCGTGACGGCGCCGTGGGAGACGCTGCGGTGTGACATTCTGATTCTCGGCAGCGGCGGCGCCGGGCTCATGGCCGCGCTGCACGCCTACGATGCCGCTCCCAGCCTCCGCATCGTCGTCGCCAGCAAAGGCCCGATCGGAAAGAGCGGCTGCACCCGCCTCGTCCAGGGCGGCTTCAACGCCGCCCTCGATCCACGGGACTCGCCCGAGCTGCACTTCCGCGATACGATCCTTGGGGGCCAGTTCCTGAACGACCAGGAGCTGGCCTGGGTGCTCGTGTCCGAGGCGCCGGAGATCGTCCGGCGGCTCGAGACGAAGATCGGCGTCTTCTTCGACCGGCGCGAGGACGGGCGCATCCACCAGAAGGCGTTCGCCGGCCAGTCGTTCGACCGGACGGTGCATCGCGGCGACCTGACCGGCATCGAGATCGTGAGCCGCCTTCACGACCAGCTGTTCGCGCGCGACATTGCTCTCCTCGACGAGACCCGCGCGGTCGACCTGATCCACGACCGTCCGGGAGGCGGAATCTCCGGGGCGCTGCTCCTCCGGCACGCGACCGGGGAGTTCATCCTGGCGCAGGCGCGGGTGGTCGTGCTCGCGACCGGGGGCGGTCCGAGGATGTACACGTTCTCGGCACCGTCGCTCGAGAAGACCGGAGACGGGTACGCGATGGCGTACCGGGCCGGCTGCGACCTCATCGACATGGAGATGATGCAGTTCCACCCGACAGGGCTGCTCGCCGGCGCGTCGCGCCTGTCGGGCATGGTGCTCGAGGAGGGGCTGCGCGGCGCGGGCGCGCACCTCCTCAACGCGCAGGGCGAGCGGTTCATGGCGCGCTACGATCCCGAGCGGATGGAGCGCGCGACGCGCGACGTCGTGGCCCGCGCGAGCTACCTCGAGATCATGGCCGGACGCGGGACGCCGGCGGGCGGCGTGCTGCTCGACGCGTCCCATCTCGGCGCCGAGTTCGTCCTCCGGACCTTTCCCGGGATGGCGCGGCGCTGCGCGGAAGTCGGCTACGATCTCGCGCGGCGGCCGGTGGAAGTGACCCCAACGGCGCATTTCCACATGGGCGGGGTGCGCATCGACCCCGGGTGCCGGACGGCGATGTCGGGGCTGCTCGTCGCCGGCGAAGATTCGGGCGGCGTGCACGGCGCCAACCGCCTCGGCGGCAACGGAGTGGCGGAGTCGTGCGTCTTCGGGACCCGCGCGGGGCTCACCGCGGCGGATCTGTGCGCCGCCGGTGCCGACGCGCCCCTGGACGAGCGCGAGGCGGAGGAAGCGCACCGCGCCGCGACCGGGCCGCTCGGCCGCGGGTCCGGCGAGAGCGCCTTCGCGATCCGCGACGCGCTCCAGCGGACGATGTGGCTCGACGCGGGGCTCGTGCGCGATGAGCCCGGACTCCGGCGCGCGCTCGATGCGATCGGCGGCCTCGAGGACCGGCTGGCGCGTGCTGGCGCTCCGGCCGGGGTCCGCGCGAACCTGGCATGGCAGCAGGTCCTCGACGTCCGCAACCTCCTCACCGCGGCCCGGCTCACTGTCGCGGCGGCCCTGTACCGGCGCGAGAGCCGCGGCTCCCACGCGCGGCGGGATTTCCCCGAGCGCGACGACGCGCACTGGCTGGTCAACATCCATCAGGCGGCGGGACGCGAGCCGTGGACGGAGCCCGTGCGCCTGCCGCGCCTCAGGCCGGCCGACGTGCAGACGCCGCGGGAGCAGGGAGCCGGCCGGCCGGGAGCCGCCCGCACGTGATCGTTCGCGTCAGACGCTACGACCCGGCCGTGGACCGCCGGCCGCGCTGGCAGGCCTACGCGGTCGAGGCGCGCCCCATGATGAGCGTGCTCGACGCGCTGTTTTGGATTCTCGAGTCCCTCGACCCGACGCTGGCGTTCCGGTACTCGTGCCGGGCCGGTATGTGCGGATCCTGCGCGATGGTGATCAACGGCCGCGAGGGCCTCGCCTGCCAGCGCCGCCTCGAGAGGCTGAGGGGGCCGGTCAGCGTCGAGCCGCTGCGCTCGCTTCCGGTGACGAAGGACCTGCTGGTGGATCTCGGTCCGTTTTTCGAGAAGTACCGGGCGGTGGATCCTTTCTACGTCGGCGAGACAGGCTCGCTCATCGGCGCGGCGCCCGAGCCCGCGGTCGTGCCCCCGGGCGATCCGGTGCGCGGGGTCATCAACCGGCAGATCGACTGCATTTCCTGCGGCGCGTGCTACTCCGCGTGTCCGGTGGTGGGCATCGTCCCGGAGTTTCTCGGCCCCGCGGCGCTCAACCGCGCCTATGCGGTCGCCGCCGACACCCGCGACAGCGCCGGGCTCGAGCGGCTGCGGCGCGTGGCCGCGGACGGCGGCGTCTTCGGCTGCCACAGCGTCGGCAACTGCGTCACCGCCTGTCCCGTCGGCGTGAACCCGCTGCTCTCTATTCAGTTGCTCCGAAAGGGCGCCGTCCATCGATAGGCCGCGGCCGGCAGGAGGGCGCGAAGGCGGCCGGAGGCCTTGCGCAGACGGGGTCCGGCAGTCGTTCGCGTGGTACTACCTCCGGGTGAGCGGCCTGCTCATGGTCGCGCTCGTGTTCATCCATCTATTTGTCGTGCACTACGCCTCGGCGCCGTCCGCGACGACCTCCGCGTTTGTCGCCGCGCGCTGGGGCCCGCGGGACGGGGCCGGCGCCTGGCGCGTGTTCGATTGGACGCTGCTTCTGCTCGCGCTCACGCACGGCGTCGCCGGCGTCCACGGCATGGTGCGGGACGTCGTCCGGCGCGCGGGCGCGCGGGCGGCCCTGGATGCGGCGGCCGGCGCCGCCGCGGCCGGCTTCCTTGCCCTCGGCACCGCGGCCGTCCTCGCCGGCTCCCCGGTCCACCGCGACGCCGGACCGCTGTCCTCGCAGACGTGGATCCCGGCCGCGCTGGTCGGCGGCCTCGTCGCCGTCGCCACGGCGACCTACGCCGGCGTGGCGGCGGCCGTCGCGGTCCTGATCTGGCGAATCACCCGGCGCGAGCCGATCGGCCGCTGGAGCTATTCGGGGCAGTGGGCGTTCGCGCTCAACCGCGCCGCCGGCGCCGGGATTCTCGGCTTCCTCTTGCTGCACGTGCTCGACGTCGCGTTGTTCCCGTTCGCGCCGGCGCTCTACGA
>Ga0070731_10001077_pt1 | contig 30172 bp, 17 predicted proteins | sample Coa_R1_2_FD_66448 | JGI IMG/M metagenome (GOLD analysis project Ga0070731, IMG submission 66448) | Surface soil microbial communities from Centralia Pennsylvania, which are recovering from an underground coalmine fire - Coalmine... | ecosystem: Environmental > Terrestrial > Soil > Unclassified ... | reverse complement strand
GCACCAGTTGCACGACGGGGCGCACGGACGAATCGAGCTTCGAATAGTTCGAGAGCAGTGTGTCGGGGATTATTGGGTCTGTGTATTGCTGCAGCGCGGTGAGCGCGGCCTTTGCCGGCGCTAGGTCTTTGCTTGTTGCCGTCGCGATTGAGAGCAACGCATGCACGCAGTCGGGAGCGTTGATTTCGCCAAACGTTTGAATCAAAGCGAGTCGCATCGCGCGCGGCGTTTTTGAATCTTGAATGGATTGAATGCCGCGCTCGACCGCGCCGGGCTTGTTCATGCGCAGATCGAGAAGCGAAGAATTTCCGCCGACATCCGCGAGCGCGGTCATCAACTCAGCGGGAAGCGGCGGAATGGTGCGGCCCTCAAACGCTTTCTCAAAACCGCTCATCAATCGTTTAGTCGCATCGGCGTCGGGCGAAAGCGCAAACAATCGCGCGCAAAGAACAAATTCGTCGTACGTGCCGCCGCTGGCAAAGCGCCGCACGAGGCGCTCAAGAATGTGTTCGCGCACGAGCGGCAAATTCCAAAGCGCTTTGTCGCTGAAAAAAGCGAAGACCGCTTCGCGCTGATCTTTGCACTGCGCTTCGATGACCCACCAGAGCAGCAGCGGAATCTGCGGGTCTTTCGCGTCTTCGCTGTGCGCGAGCAGATTGTGCACGATGGCGAGCGCGTCGTTTGTCGGCAAGCGTCGTGCGGAGCAGGCGAGCTGGTTGCGCGCTTCGACGTTGGTTTCACGCTGCGCGCGGTCGATCAGCGCGGCGGCGATGGGGCGCGAGACGCTGCGCTCGTCGCAGAGCAGTCGCGCGGTCCAGAGGCGCACGAATGGATCGGAATGATCGAGCGCTTTCAAGGCGCGCGCTTCGGTGAGTCCGCCGTTTTGATAGATCGCCCAAAGCGCTTCGAGCGCGGATTGGCTGGATTCGAATTCGAGCATCGCGGCAAGCGTCGGAATGATGGAGGCGTCGCGCCGGTCGCCAAGAAGGCGCAGCGCGGTCTGGCGCGTCCAGCGATTTTCACTGCGCAGAAGTTCGACGAGTTCGGCGCTCGATTTTTTGCTGAGATCAATAGGATTGGAATGTTCGGCGCCTTTGGTTTGCAGGCGGTAGACGCGCCCGTTGCTGTCGTCGTACGCACCGTCGGCGGCGCGGAAGTGGGCGATTTGCGCGTCGTACCAGTCGGCGATGTAGATCGCGCCGTCGGGACCGAGTTTGATATCGACGGGGCGAAACATTTTGTCCGTGGAGGTCACGGCTTCCGCGATGTCTTTGGTGCGGAAGGTTGAACCGTCGGGCGTGATTTCAGTTTCGAAGATTGCACCGTGAAGCGGATCGACAGCGAACAGTTTTCCATTGTACGGCGAAGGAAACGCGCCGCCTTCGTACGTCAGAAACGTGTGCGAGAAGCGCGCGACTTTGTGGTGCGGCATCATCGGAAAATAACCGAACGCGTACGGATTCGAGAGCGGGCCGTGCTTGTCGAAGCCTTTTTGCGAATAGCCGCCTTGAACGTAATGAAAGCCGCGCGTGTCGCCGCCGTTGTGGCCGGAGAAGATGCGGCCCTTCGCGTCGAGTTCCACGCCGAAGGTGTTGCCGCCGCCTTCGGCGAAAATTTCGTAGCGGTGCGTTTCCGGTTGATAACGCCAGATCAATTGACCGAGCGAATTGACGGCGTCCCTGTCGGGCGCGCCGAAGCGTTTCACGTGGCCGCTGACGGTGCTGCCTTGCGCGGCGTAGAGCCAGCCGTCGGGCCCCCAGCGCAGACTGTTGACGACGGAATGCGTGTCTTCGAGGCCGAAGCCTTCGAGATGTACTTCGGGCGGCCCGTCGGGAACGTCGTCGTTGTTTTTATCAGGATAAAAAAGAAGGTACGGCGGGTTGACCACCCACACGCCGCCGCGGCCGCGTTCGACGGCGGTGGCGATGTTGAGGCCATCGACAAAAACCGTGTGCTTGTCGTAGACGCCGTTTCCGTGCGTGTCCTCGTGGATCGTAATGCGATCTTTGCCGCGCACGCCATTTGGCGGCGGCGCCGGAATCTTGTCGTAACTGGCCCGCCAGACGGAGTCTTTGCTCACGACGTTCAGGCCAGCGGGGCGCGGGTATTGGCGGTATTCGACGACCCAGAGCCGTCCGCGTTCATCGAAGTTGATGAAGACGGGCTGCGTGATCTCGGGTTCGGCGAGAATTTGATCGAGCTGCAGATCGGGCGGGACGGAAAAGGTGTTGTGCGCGTCGGTGGGGGAAAGAGGCTTTGGCGCGTCAGCGGAGTGCAGCGCGATCGACGCGAAAAAAAACGCCGTGAATATTATCGAGTGAAATGAGTTCATGATTTGAGGCCACGGTCCATTGTGCTTACACCAACGCCTATTAATATTGTAGCGCTTCAAGGAACGTGCAGGCGAGACGCCTGCGCCACGGGGTTTTATGAATCGCGACGCATCGCTTAAGCGGATTGCCAACGACACGCTGTGGGACATGGCCATCATCGGCGGCGGGGCCACGGGCGTCGGCATTGCTCTCGACGCGGCGGCGCGCGGATATTCGGCGTGCCTGGTTGAGCAAAGCGATTTTGGAAAGGGAACGTCGAGCCGCTCGACGAAATTGATTCACGGCGGCGTGCGTTATTTGCAGCAGGGGAATGTGTCGCTGGTGATGGAGGCGCTTAAAGAGCGCGGCATTTTGCGGCGGAACGCGCCGCATCTGGTTCACGATCTGGCGTTTGTCGTGCCGAATTACGAATGGTGGGAAGCGCCATTTTATGGCATTGGCATGAAAGTTTACGACATGCTCGCGTTTCGCTATGGGTTTGGGCGCTCGCGGCATTTGTCGAAAAAGGAAGTGCTCGAGCGCATTCCTACGCTGGAACAAAACGGACTGCGCGGCGGCGTGATGTATTACGATGGGCAGTTCGACGATTCGCGGCTGCTGATTAATTTGGCGCAGACGGCGGAAGAGCAGGGCGCCGCGCTGCTGAATTATGCGCGCGTGACGAAGTTGACGCACGACGGCGACGGCTTTGCGGACGGATTCAAATTCATCGATGGCGAATCGGACGAGGCGCACACAGTCCGCGCGCGCTGCGTGATCAACGCGACGGGCGCGTTTTGCGATGCGGTTCGGAGAATGGACGAGCCGGACGCGGCGCCGATGATTGCGCCGAGCCAGGGCGTGCATATCGTTTTGGATCGTTCGTTTTTGCCGGGCGACGCGGCGATCATGGTGCCGCGCACGAGCGACGGGCGAGTGATGTTTGCGATCCCGTGGCATGGGCACGCGCTGATCGGGACGACGGACACGCCCATTAATGAGGCGAGTCTTGAACCGGTCGCGCTTGAATCGGAGATTAATTTTCTGCTGGAAACGTCGTCGCATTATCTGGCGAAGCATCCGGCGCGCGCGGATATTTTGAGCGTGTTCGCGGGAATTCGCCCGCTGGTGAAAGCGTCGGAGGCGCATACGGCGGCGTTGTCGCGCGATCATACGATTCACGTCGCGAAGTCGGGGATGGTTACGATCGCGGGCGGGAAATGGACGACATATCGGAAGATGGCGGAAGATTGCGTGGACCATGCGGCAGTTGTGGCGAAGCTGGATGAGCGCGAATGCAAAACGCGGACGCTGCGAATTCACGCTTATCACGAGCACGCGGATCAATTCGGCGATTTGCGCTATTATGGAGCGGATGCTGAGAAGATTTTCGAACTTGCGCGGGCGATGCCTGAGTCGAATCGCGCGCTGAACGCGGCGCTTCCGATTTGCGCGGCGGAAGTGGCGTGGGCCGTAAGGAATGAAATGGCGCGAACGGTCGAAGATGTGCTGGCGCGTCGGACGCGCGCGCTTTTCTTGAATGCGGGCGCGGCGGTGGCGATGGCGCCGGAAGTTGCGGCGGTTATGGCCGCGGAGTTGGGACGCGATGAACGCTGGCACGACGATCAGATTTCGCAGTTCAATGCAATGGCTCAAGGCTATAGAGTGCACTGACGATTTATTTCTGGAGGTTACGATGGCTTTTATTCTCGCATTCGATCAGGGCACCACCACGTCGCGCGCGATCTTGTTCGATCACGACGGGAAAATTCACGGCGCGGCCCAGCGCGAATTCAAACAGATTTATCCGCATCCGGGATGGGTGGAGCACGACCCGGAGGAGATTTATAAATCGCAGCTCGATGTCGCCGTGGAGGTGTTGAAGAGCGCGAACGTTGCAACCAGCGACGTCGCGGCGATCGGCATCACCAATCAGCGTGAAACAACCGTCGTGTGGGACAAACAAACCGGGCGGCCGATTTACAACGCGATCGTGTGGCAGGACCGGCGCACGTCGGAGTTTTGCGACCAGCTCAAGCGCGAAGGGCATCTGGAGCGCGTGCAGGAAAAAACGGGGCTGCTCATCGACGCGTATTTTTCTGGAAGCAAACTGCGCTGGATTCTTGACAACGTCCCGAACGCGCGAGCGCGCGCGGAGCGCGGCGAACTTGCTTTTGGCACAATCGATTCGTGGCTGGTGTGGAAGCTGACCGGCGGCGCGGCGCACGTGACCGACGCCAGCAACGCGTCGCGGACGATGCTGTTCAACGTCGTCAAATGCGAATGGGCCAACGACCTGCTGCGCATTTTGAAAGTTCCCAGCCAGCTGCTGCCGCAGGTGAAATCGTGCTCCGAAATTTACGGCGAGACGCGGGCGGATCTGCTCGGCGCGCCAATCAAGATTGCGGGAATGGCCGGCGACCAGCAAGCGGCGCTTTTCGGGCAAACGTGTTTTTCGCGCGGGCTGGCGAAGAACACCTATGGCACTGGCTGTTTCATGCTGATGAACTCCGGCTCGAAATTCACCACATCGAAGCACAATCTGCTCACGACAATTGCGTCGCAAATAAACGAGCGCGTCGAATACGCGCTCGAAGGCAGCGTGTTCATCGGCGGCGCAGTGGTTCAATGGCTGCGCGACGGTCTTGGATTGGTGAAATCCGCATCGGAAATCGAAGAACTTGCCGCAAGCGTGCCGAGTTCCGACGGCGTGTACATCGTGCCGGCGTTCGCAGGACTCGGCGCGCCGCATTGGGACCAGTTCGCGCGCGGGACGATCACCGGCATCACGCGCGGCACGACGAAGGCTCATTTCGCGCGTGCGGCGCTGGAGAGCATTGCGTTTCAGGTCGCGGATATTCTCGACGTGATGCAGAAGGACGGGCACATCCAGATCAAGGAACTGCGCGTGGACGGCGGCGCGTGCGCGAACAATTTGCTGATGCAATTCCAGGCCGATTTGCTGCGCGTGCCTGTCGTGCGGCCGGAAGTGACGGAGACATCCGCGCTGGGCGCGGCGTATTTGGCGGGGCTTGCGGTCGGATTCTGGAAAAATCAGGAGGACATCCAGGCGAATTGGAAAGTGGAGCGGACGTTTTTGCCGCAGATGCCGGCGGAGCAGGTCGTGCACCGGCGCTGGCGCTGGATTCAGGCGCTGCAGCGGGCGAAGGATTGGGAGGAGCACGCGTAATAAGTAGAACGGAGCTCCCGCTCCGCTCCGATTGCTCACTGAAGCTTCGGAAATTTTTCAATGTAGTATTTCGCAGTGGCGTTGTCGGGGTCGAGCGTCAGGATGTCGTTGAAGATTTTTTTCGCGGGGCGGTTCTGGCCGACTTTTGCGAGCGCGAGTTCTGTAAGCAGCGTGACGTCGCTGGGAAAATATTGGAGCATCTGCGTGTCGATTTTTTCGGCATCGAGGAATTTCCGCTGCATGCGCAGCGCGTACGCCATGCGCAGATTTGCATAGTAATTAAGTTTGTCCACTTCGATGATCTGCTTGGCGATGAGTTCGGCTTCGTCGAAATTTCCCTGCGCGAGCACGGGCAGCATGTAACCCAATTTCGCTTCGATGGACCCGGGCGTCGTTTTCAACGCCGTTTGATACGCGTTGCGCGAGTTCGCGTAACTGGCATTGAGGTAATAAAGCCAGCCAAGGCGGACGTTGACTACGTATTTCAGCGCGGGCGTTTCTTTCAACGGCAGGATGGCCTTGATCGCTTCTTCGTACTCCATCGATTTTTCGCTCGCGTAGGACGCGCGAAAAGCTTCGCCGGCCGCATTGCTGTCGGAGGAGGATTCGGTGCAGAACGCGACGGGCGCACACAGCACACATGTCAGAAACAACAATACGTTAATTGTCTTCACGATTAATTCTCCTGATCTCGATGTCGTCGGATTTGAAAATGTGGAAACCTTTGCGATCGTCGAGTTCGACGGTCGCGCGTTTTTCGGTGCAGAAGGGCGCGGCTTTGAGGACCGTTTCGCTTTGATTGCGGTCGATGAAGGAAACGATTGCGGGAACTGTAGCGAGCGCGGAATAGAAAGAACTTAAGAATTGCGCCGCGATTTTGCGCAGGCCGCTCGCGGCGGCGCCGACGGAAACGTAATCGCGCCAAGTCATACGCGCGCGATAAACCAGCGGCAGGCGCGGCAGCGCAAGCAGCATCAGGCGCAGCCAGCGGTCGGCGCCTTCGGCGCGGTAGAAATAAAACGTGCCTTCATGCTTTCCGAAATAAAGCCGCCCGCGGCCGGAGTCGAAATAAAACGTGCCGTCTGGCGCCATTTTCACGATGAGCTTCAGGCGCTCGATTTCGCGGCCGTTGCGCAGCACGGCGTAGTCATATTGTTCGTCGAGCGTGAACGAAGTCAAATTCTCGAGCCGCTTGTCGGAATAAAGCGGTTCGACGAGCGAGCCTTCCCTTGGACAATCGTTGGCGTGGTATTCGCCGTCGGCATAACTGACAAAACTGAATGGCAACGTCGCGCCGCCGACGCATTCGGTGGCTTGCACTTGAACGTGGATGTGCGGCTGAGGCGAGTAGCCTGAATTTCCGCAAAGGCCCAAAATCATTCCGCGCTCGACGCTGTCGCCGACTTTGACGCGCGCGGATTTTTCGAGCAGGTGCGAGATTTCGACGAAGAAGCCGCGGTAATCCTGGATCACGACCAGATTGCCCCAATTGTTGGCGCGGTCGGGAGAACCGATGGCGCAGTCGGGAAGATCGTCGATGACTTGCACGACTCGGCCGCGCACGGGCGAAAGGACCGGTTTGCGGAAGCAAAGATAATCGTCGAGTTTCGAGCCGTCGCCTGCGTGCGTTTTGCCGTCGTCGTCGGCAATCACGAAATCGTAGGCGTATTTCCACGCGCCTTGATGCGTCCACTTCCCACTGAAGCCCTGCCACACTTTCCACACGCCGGAGAACGGAAGAAAGAGCGTGCGCAATTGGCCCACGTACCGTTTGCGGCTGGCGGATTCGATATCGACGGTTTCCTCCGGCGTTCGTCCGATGAAGCGCGCGCAGAGGGGGCTTTGCAGCAGCGCGAGCAAATAAAGAAACGCGAGCGAGACAAGATTGAACGGCAGCGTGAACGCGGGAATGTGCAGGACGTAGAAGCAGACGTTGCTGACCGAATCGAAGACGAGCGTGGAGATGATTACCGCGATGGAGGCGAGCACGTAAGTGCTGATTGAGGGCACGACGTACACGCCGCCGACGGCCATGGCGATGAGGATGAAGTTGAAATTGTTGATGTTGGCGAATGCGGGATCAAAGTTGCCGAACATCAGGCCGCGCGTGCCGGCGCCGATGTAATAGCCCAGCAGCGAGAGCAGAAAAAGAATGCGCGACTGGCTCAAAATCAACGCGCAGATAATCGCCCCAGCCCAGACGTTGGGCGCAAAAAGCATCGCGCCGAAGCATTTGAAATAGCCGGCGACCCAGACGGGCAAATCGGGTTCGGGCAGCCATGAAATCTGGCCGTAATTTTCAGAGCGAAAAAGATTGCCGTAATTGCGCGACGCCAGATACGCGCACCAGCTCACGATCACAAACGGCACGCTGAGGATGGGCAGCGCCAGGTAGCGGCTGAAGAGATTGGCCATGGCAATGGCGACGATAAAAGTGAGGATTCCGGCGGAGGCAATCAGAAAAATCGTGAGCGGCGTGAGTTGAAAGAGATTGCCGAGCGAGAGGCCGACAAGCAGCGGATTGTACGTGTAGAAACCGGAGCGCAAAAATTCGCGTTCCATTTTCAAGAACCGCGCAAAGGCGTATGCGGAGATTACCGCGATGATGCCGGACGCGCCTACACTGGGAACGGCGAACGTGACGGCGAGAAACGCCAATCCGATCACGCCGCCTTGCACAAAAAATATTTCGGGATAGCTCGCGACGATCGCTTTGAGTTCTTCATAAATGGCGGTGCGTTTCAGAATCATAAGCATTCTCAGAGGCGCGCCGAGCCATGCGAAGCGGCGGCGAGCACGCGGCTCTGCGTCGGAGTGCGCAGGCGCGCGAGGCAACGATAGTGTGTCCGAAATGTCCATGATTCTAACCGAGATTCTTGCATCGTTAAAGACGGATACTCGCGCTCATTCAAATTGCAACAGATTCCCCTCACCCCGCGAGAGCGCAAACGGCCGCGCTCTCGTCGGCCCTCTCCCGGAGGGAGAGGGGACGCTAGCCGCGGCCGCCGAGCCTCCGCGGCAATCGTTCGCGTCTTTCGATGTCGCTCAAATCTTCGGCTTCGCGGATCAGCTCGACTTCGCCATTTTTGCCGATCAAAACAATGTTCGGCCTCAGCGCAATGAACTGATTCCACTGCGTGTTGTTGTACGCTCCGACGGGCGACATGATCAGGCGCGTGCCGCGCGAGAGCGGCGGAAGCTGCGCGCCTTCGCCGATCACGTCGATGTTCATGCACATCGGCCCGTACAGCATGCTGTATTCGTTGATGCCCGGCACTTCGCGGTCGAGTTCGATGTTGAAGTTGTACCAATAAGAGGTGGGCAGCAGATTCACGCCCGCATCGGCGACGTAAGCGCGCGTGCCGTCGGCGAGGCGCTTGGCGGCGACGACAGTCGTGATCAGATAGCCGGCTTCGTCAATCAGTGCGCGGCCGGATTCGAGAATCAGCTTGGGAAAATCGTTGAGCTTGAGGCTGTGCGAAAGTTCGTCGGTGATCGCTTGCGCGAAACTATCCACGGAGGGCACGGCGATATCGACGGGGAGGTACGTTCCTTTGAGGCGGTTGCGCGAGGGAAATCCGCCGCCGATGTTCAAATATTCGATGTTGAAGCCGAAGAGCGATTGCAGTTCGTAGCCGAACGCGACCATCTTGTTGATCTGATTCGTGTAGACGGCTGGATCGAGAATGAACGTGCCGATGTGGCAGTGCAGGCCGTTGAGGATCAGCTTTTTTCCGCTGGCGATGCGCTTGGCGGCTTCCATTGCGTTGCCGGTTTCGAGATTGAAACCAAAGCGCGACCACTGCGGATAAATTCCGGCGTCGAGATTGATGCGGATTCCGACGGGGATTTTTTTGCCGAGCTTCGACGCTATTTTTTCGAGATCGTTGATTTCGTCGAGATGATCGATGTCGATCGACGCGCCTTCTTTCGCGGCGCGTTCGAGGATGTGCATGGGCTTGTACGGGCCGTTGAAAATAATCTGCTCGCCGGCGATGCCCATCGCGCGCGCTTTGAGGTACTCCATTTCAGAGACGACTTCGGCGATCGCGCCGCAGCGGTGCATCAGCGCGCAGACGGCTTGCAGATAATTTGTTTTGTACGACCAGCCGAAGGTGACATTCGGATAGCGCGTGGAAATGGCGCTGTACATTTCGCGGTACTTGTCGCAGATCGTTCGTTCCGAATAGACGAAGAGCGGCGAGCCAAAATCTTCTACGAGTCTGGCGATGGGGACGCCGTCGATGTGCTCGCGGACTTTGCGCGCATACGCGGGGCTGCGTCCGAATTTATTCATGAAGCCGCCCATCAATTTTTTGATGACCGGCTTTTCGTAGGCGCGCCTCATAGGGTTTCTCCTCGCGTCACGGCCATTTGGAATTTTTCCATATCGGAGACGAGTTCCAGGCAATAGCGCACGAACAATTTTCCGGCGGCGTAATCGCGCAATTCCGGCACGGGCATGCCCAGCGCGCGGCGCAACATGCGCGAAGGAAGATTGATCCCGACGCCCGTCGCAAAATACGACCACGCAGGAAAGCGCGGATTGATTTCGATCAGGACCACGTCGTCGTTGCGCACGATGCATTCGAGTTCGAACGGCCCGCGCCATTTGTATTCGGAGATGAAGCGCTGCGCGGCGGCGAGCATTTTTTCGTGTTTGACCGTGACGCCCGTCCAGATTTTGCCGAGCGACGTGATCATGATTTTTTTGATGCCGACGTGGCCCAGCGACTGGCCTTCGCCGTCGCCGAGTCCGACCACGTTAAGTTCGTCGCCGGCCACGATTTCCTGAACGATCACCGGAAAGCCCCATTCGGCGGCGAGCGCGTGCATGTGCTGGTGCGCGTCGGCGCGCGTGTACGCGCGGTGCGCTTTGTAGTAGATGCCTTTGATCATCGCGGGCAGGCCGACTTTTTCGAGCGCGTCTTCCAACTGGCTCGGCGAATTCACGACGACGGTTTTGGGCAGCTTGATGTCGATCTTGCGCGCGACTTCGCTGAGCAGATCTTTGCCCCGCAATTTGAATTGCTGCATGCTCGGGAGAAATGTGCGGATGCCGCGCTCGTTGAGTGCTTCAGCGTATTTGATGTAGAGCGGCAGTTCGGCGTCGAGGCTCGGGATGACGAAATCGAGGCCGTGCGACTCCTTAATATGGTAGAGACGGCTGAGGAACGCGTCCCCTTCGCCGCTCGGATACGGCAGGATGAAGGATTTATCGACGATCCAATCCATGTAGATGCCCGGTTCCATCGCGTCGTAGGCGAGGCCGATGATTTCGACGTTGAGTTCGAAATCTTCCTTGAGGCTGCGCGCGACGCCCGTGCCCGGGCCGGGGTTGTCGGCGGCATTGATGCCAGATACGCCGACTCGGATTTTTTTCATGGGGACCTCATTAGTCTTATCTATAACGTAAAGCCTTCGCGGCAGAGACACCATCAGGGGGGGCGACACTCTTGTCGCCCTTAGCATGGATGCAGCGAGAGCGATTTCAATTGGCCGAAGAAGTCAGTGACGTCGCGTTCGGCGTCGTCGAGGCAGGTTTCGTATTCGTCGCAAATGCCTTGGGCGATGGCGCCGAGCGGCGTGTTGTCCCGGAGTTTCTTCAGGATAAAAAGGCCGGTGTCGTTGACCATGAAACTATCGCCCGTCGTTGGATCGAAGACGAAGCCCTCGTCGTTGAGGGCCAGGTGCGCGATTTTGTTCATAGGTGTGCCTCCCGTTCAAAGTGCTCTCATTCCGGCATTCTTAAATGTGGGGATGGCGCGGGTGGTTATCATTTTTTGGAAGAAAAAGCGCGGACGATATAGAGAAGCCGCGCGTTTCCCCTCACCCCGCGGGCGGGTACGCCCGCCGGCCCTCTCCCGGAGGGAGAGGGGAACGGCGGCGTTTCGCTTCGCGAAACTTGCGAACCGGACGTCGGCACTGCGGTATGCGGGCGTCGGGATTATGGCCGGGCCGGCGGGACGCCGGCGGTACAGGCTATGGTTTCGGTTCTTGTTTTGTGAGAAGGAAGGCGACGAGGTCGCAGAATTCGTCTTCGGTCATCGCTTTTTCCAATTCGTCGGGCATCAGCGAGAGATCGGATTCTTTGTGCGCTGCGATTTCGTCTTTGCTGATTTTTTCGATCGTGCCGCCGGCGATTTTCAGCGACATCGTTTTGGGCGTGTCTTCAACCAGCAAACCCGTGATGACTTTGCCTTCTTTCGTGCGGACGAGGTGCTGATTGAAACCTTTGCCGACGACGAAGCTCGGATCGAGCACGTTGCTCAGAATCAGATCGAGATTGTCGCGCCCGACGCCGGTGAGGTTCGGGCCGACGTCGTTGCCTTTGCCGTAAATCGCGTGGCACTGCTGGCAATTTTTCTCGAAGACTTTCCAGCCCTTCAACGCGTCGCCGGGTTTGTGCGCGGTGACGACTTTGCGCATTTTGTTGACGACTTCGACGCGCTTGGGATCGCGTTCTGTGTCGGATTTTACGCGCCCCCACAGCGCGGTGAGGCGCTTGGTGAGTTCGGCGTCGCCAAGCTGCGCGATGGCGCGGGCGTTGTTCGAGTTGATGTCGGTCGGTGCAAGTTGCTTCGATTCGAGCGCGTCGAGCAGCGCTTTCGCCGCGGCGGCGCTGCCGGAGAGATTGTTGATGCACGCCGGTTTCAAGTCGGCGGGCAGCGTTTTGAAATTCGCGAGCAGCGCTTGCGCGGCGCTCGCGCCGCCGATGGCACCGATCGCATCCGCGGCGGCTTTGCGCACGGCGATGGGCGCGGCGGCGTCATTGAACAGCGCGACGATGGCGCTGAGATTGGAGGCGTCCTTCAAATCGCCGAGCGCTTTGACCAGCGTGACGCGGTCGGCTTCGTCGGCGACCGCGTCCGCGATTTTTGCGCGCGCGAATTCGACGGCTTTCGCATCGTTCCACCACAGCGCGACGGCGGTGGCGGCGGTCTGCTGCTTGCCGGGCTTTTCGATCAGCGCCGTGATCGTCGGGCGGTAATTTTTTTCGATGAGTTTGGCGCGTTCGCTGAATTTCATGCCGGCGGCGTTGAACGCGTCGATGCAGGTAACCAGCGCGGATTTTTCGTTCGCCGCGTCGTTGCCTGCATTACGCAGGGATTTTTTCAACGCATCGACGAATTTCGACGGCTCAATCTCGCCGCCGCCCGCAATGCATTCGCGCAGCCACGGAATGACGGTGGTTTTGAACGCCGCCAATTGCGGCTCGTTGTCGCTAAGCAGCCGCATCAGCTCTTCGCCGCGCGTTTTGGCAAGCGGCTTGAAATTATTATAGATGATGTTCGGAATAATCGGATCGGCGGCGTTCTCGGCATTTTTCATCATCGCCAAGAGCACGGGAACTGAATCCTGCGCGGTAAGCCGCCCCGCCGCAACGGGCACTTGCACGCGCACGTCCGGCGACGGATCGTTCGCCATCGCAATCAGCTTGTCATAAATCGGCTGCGAGACTTTGCCCATCTGCCCAATCATGCGCACGCCCCAGCTTCGCCGAACGGGATCGGCGTGGTTGAGCAATTTGAGATGAAATTTCTCCTCCATTGAGTTCTGCGAGCAGAGCAGCCAGAGCGAATGTATGTAGCGCTGGGTAGGATCGTCTGTGGAGAGCGCCATGCGTTGCAGCGATGGAATCATTACAGCCGTTTCCGGAACATTAAGCTCCGCCGGGAACAGTTTGTGCTCAGGGTCGTTTATGCGTTCGTTCAGGATCCGCTGGGCCTCGCGTCGCTGCCATTGGTTGGGATCGGTCAACATCACCAGAAGTATTCCATTCTCAACTTTCGTCAAATTGCCTGCCGAAACGCGCGGCTTATCCTTGTAACTAATGCGATAAATCCGCCCGCGCTCCCGGTCCAAATCCGGCCGCCCCGAATCCTGGTAGCAGTGGTATTTGTCGTACCAATCCATCACATAAATGCACCCGTCCGGCCCGACTTTCTGCGCGACCGGCATGAACCATTTGTCGTGCGCGTCGATGAAATCGGGCGCGTTCTTCTGCTTGTACGTCGAGCCGTTGCGCGTGAGCACGTCGCGGTTGACCTGGCTGCCGTGCAGATTGCCCATGAAAAACGCGCCCTGATATTCGGGCGGGTACGCGTCGCCTTGATAAATGCACAGCCCGCCGTTGGCGGCCATGAAATGCTCTTCGGTCGCAACCAGCTTCTCGTCGATCTTGTGCGTGAACGGCGGATACGGCCCGCCCTGCCGGTGGTAGTAGCCGCTCTGCGTCATGTGAAAAAGGTGCTTGATCACGCAGCACGTCACGAACCAATCGCCCTGCGCGTTGTAATCGAGGCCCCACGGGTTGCTGGTGCCTTCGGCGAAGAGTTCGAAAATCTTCGTCTTCGGATGCCAGCGCCAAATCGCGCACGTGAATTTAAACGTCTTTCCGTTGTTCTTCACAGTGGTGTTGTTAAAGACGCCATTCAGCCCATAAAGCCAACCGTCAGGCCCCCACGTCAGCGAGTTCGGCAATTCGTGCCGGTCGTCGCGCCCAAATCCGGTGAGAATCACCTCTTCCTTATCCACTTTCCCATTCGCATCGAGATGCGCATAAACAATGTCGGGCGAATTCGTGTAATAAAATCCCCCGTTGCCCATCACAATGCCGCAGGGAATGTTGAGTCCGTCTTTGACGATGCCGGCGTTGTGGTACTTGTTGTCCTTCTCGCTGAATTCAAGAATCTTGATGTGATCCTTCCCCGGCCCGGCACTCGCGCGCGGGTACTCAATCGACTCGCAGACCCAGATGCGCCCGCGTTCGTCGAAGGTGAACGCCGTCGGATTGATTACGTCCGGTTCGGCCGCGACGCATTCGATTTTGAAGCCTTCAGGCAGCGTCATTTTCGCGACGCCTTCATCCGGCGAAAGCGGCGGGCCGGGCATGCCGATTTGGTGATAGGGGACGTACTCGCCGGCGAGCGAAATGGTGGCGATGAGAAAAAACGTTGAAGCGAGGCGAAGAAACATGAGAAGCTCCGGGAATTGCGAGAGAGGCACGCGATTAATACACCGAAGTGGAAGCGCAAGAACCGCCGGCCTCGGCCGCTCGGAGCGCCGGCTTCCAGCCGGCCCGCATCGGATTAGCGCATTAGCATCACAAAAAGAACCTCGCCGGCGAATAAACTGCCGGCGGAAATCTTCTGATTTTTGAATGCGCAATTCCGATGCGGCGCCTATTTCTTTCCTTTCGCGCTCTTTGCCGCTCTTTTCGCTGGCGCTTTCTTTGCGGCGGCTTTTTTCGGCGCAGCTTTCTTCGCGGGCGCCGACTTCTTCACAGGCACCGACTTTTTTGCCGGCGCGGATTTCTTCGCAGCGGATTTCAGCGCCAGCGCGCCGCCCTCTTCCACCACCGCTTGCGCGGCGGCGAGCCGCGCGATTGGGACGCGGAAGGGCGAGCAGCTTACGTAATTGAGGCCGATCTTATGGCAGAATTTCACGGAGCTCGGATCGCCGCCGTGTTCGCCGCAGATGCCGATTTTCAGATTCGGCCGCGTGGAACGCCCGCCGGCAATTCCAATTTTCATCAGCTTGCCGACACCGGCCTGGTCGAGCGATTGGAACGGATCGGTTTTGAAAATGCCGGCTTTTTTGACATCGACGTAATCGGGCAGGAAGCGGCCCGCGTCGTCACGGCTCAAGGCCATCGTCATTTGCGTCAAATCGTTCGTGCCGAAGCTGAAGAACTCCGCCTTCTGCGCGATTTCGTCGGCCAGCAGCGCGGCGCGCGGCACTTCGATCATCGTGCCGACCATGTACGCCAGCCGCACGCCGGAATTTTTGATGACCTCGTTGGCGATGGCGCGCGTCTGCGCTTCGAGGATATTGAATTCCTTCGCGTCGAAAACCAGCGGGTGCATGATTTCGGGGAAAACTTTGATCCCTTCCTTTTTGCATTTCACCGCCGCTTCGATGATCGCGCGCACCTGCATCTCGAGAATTTCGGGATACGTGATGCACAGCCGGCAGCCGCGATGGCCCAGCATCGGGTTGGCTTCGTGGAGTTGCTCGACGCGGTGCTTCACTTTTTCATAGGAGACGCCGACGGCATGCGCCAGTTCGCGCTGCGCGGCTTCCTCGTGCGGGACGAATTCGTGCAGCGGCGGATCGATCAGGCGAATCGTGACCGGCAGGCCGTTCATGGCTTTGAAAATGCCGTAAAAATCCTCGCGCTGAATCGGCAGCAATTTCGCCAGTGCCGCTTTGCGCGCATCGATGGTGTCGGCGACGATCATTTCGCGAATCGCGCGGATGCGTTCTTCGGTGTCGAAGAACATGTGTTCTGTGCGGCACAAACCGATGCCTTCGGCGCCCATCTTCATCGCGTTGGCCGCGTCGTATGGCGTATCGGCGTTCGTGCGGACTTTGAGGTGCCGAATCTGGTCGCAGAATTTCATCACCGTGTTGTAGGCTTCGGGCAATTGCGGTTTCACCAGCGGCAACTGGCCGAGGTACACCACGCCTTCGGAGCCGTCGAGCGTGACAAAATCGCCGCGCTTGACGACCGTGTTGCCAACTGAAAACTGCTGAGTCACGTAATCGATGTTCAGCGCTTCGCAGCCGACCACGCAGCACTTGCCCCAGCCGCGCGCGACCACGGCCGCGTGCGAAGTTTTACCGCCGGTCGCGGTCAAGATCCCTTGAGCCGCGTGCATGCCGCCGACATCTTCAGGCGATGTTTCCTTGCGCACGAGAATGACGGGCGTGCCCTTCTGCGCGAGTTCTTCGGCGTCTTCGGCGTTGAAGACCACTTCGCCCGCCGCGGCGCCCGGCACCGCATTGATGCCGGTCGTCAATTTTTTCTCGGCGAGATTATTCTTCGAAATCTTCGGATCGATCACCGGATAGAAGAGGCGCTCGATGTCTTCGGCGCTGATGCGTTTGACCGCGTCTTCTTTCGTGATCAATTTTTCTTTGACCATGTCCGCCGCCATCACAAACGTGGCCTGCGGCGAGCGCTTGCCCGTGCGGCACTGCAGCATGTACAGCTTCTCGTCTTCGACGGTGAATTCGAGGTCCTGCATGTCCTTGTAATGCTGCTCCAGCGTCGAGCGCACGTCGCAGAGCTGCTTGTACGCTACGGGGTATTTCGAATCCATTTCGGCGAGTTTCATCGGCGTGCGGATGCCGGCGACCACGTCTTCGCCCTGCGCGTTGATCAGCCAGTCGCCGTAAAATTCGTTCGTGCCCGTGTTCGGATCGCGCGTAAAACAAACGCCCGTGCCCGAGCGGTCGTTTTTATTTCCGAACACCATCTGCTGGACGTTGACCGCGGTGCCTTTCAAGAAGCCAAGCTTTTCGACGCGGCGGTACGTCACGGCTTTTTCAGCTTCCCAGCAATTGAAGACCGCGGAGATCGCGCCCCACAATTGCACGACCGGATCCTGCGGAAAATCCTCGCCCTTCTTTTCCTTGTAGAACGATTTGAAATCGGCGCACAATTTTTTCAGCGCTTCGGCGGGGATGGCCGCGTCGTCCTTGATGCCCAGTTCCTTCTTGGTGTGATGCAGCATCTCTTCCATCGGTTCCTTCGAGAGGCCCATCGCGGTCGTCGCATACATTTGAATGAAGCGGCGGTACGAATCGTACGAGAAGCGCGCGTCGTTGAAGCGCGCGGCCATGCCTTCGACGGCCACGTCGTTGAGGCCCAGATTCAAAATCGTTTCCATCATGCCGGGCATCGAACGCGCCGCGCCCGAGCGGACGCTGACGAGCAGCGGATCGTTGGGATCGCCGAGCTTCTTGCCAGTCGCGGCTTCGAGGCGCGCAATGTTCGAACGGATTTCGGCGTCGAGCGCTTTGGGATAGCGCTTGCCCGCGGCATAATATTCAGCACAGGTGTCGATGGTGATCGTAAATCCGGCGGGGACGGGCAGGCCGATCTTCGTCATTTCCGCCAGGCCGGCGCCTTTGCCGCCGAGCAGTTCCTTTTGATTGCCGTTGCCTTCAGCCACGCCGCCGCCGAAAAAATAAACTCGCTTAGCCATTTCGCATTTCTCCAACAAAAAAAGAAACCAGCCGCCCGCTCCAAACGCAGAGCGGAAGGGTGGTTTGCCGGTCGGCGTGAGCCGAGGCTTTGGGTTTTAAAAAACGTCCGCAGAAAGAGAACTGAATTTTAGGGACGAAGGGTACAGCGTCAAGGGAAAGTCGAACTCCAAGTCCTGAGTGCTGAGTCCTGCGTACTGAACGATGAGGGTGGCCCACCCCAGCGGGGTGGGTCGCGAAGCGACAAGAAGCCCCTCCCAAACCTCTCGCATCCACGTGCGCGTGAGATTCGGACGAGGCATGACATCAAGCGTTTTACCGCGAGAGTTGCGGCCAATTCGGATCGCTCTTTTTGAAATTCTCGAGGTCATAAGGAGAGCGTTTTTGCAAATACGTTCCCCACAAAAGCGCGAGCGGTAGAATTACCGCGAGAATCCAATGCGCGCGTTCGGACTTAAAAGCGCGCCGCATCCCAATTTCGATTCCAAACCCCGCGGCGAGGAAAAGGAACGGCGCCGCGAAAAGCGAATAGCGCGGGTACACGGCGACGCCGCGATGGAAACCAAGCACGACAGGGAGCGCCGCCGTGATTCCAATCGCCAGCACGCACAATGCTGCGGCGCGTTTCGTCTTTTCACGAAACGCGAAGGCGAGGCCGGCAAGCATCGCCAGAAATATCACATAACTTGAAACTCCCCAGTATCCGCCGGCGATGGCCTTGTACGTCTCAATCAACGTCTTGCTCATCGGGTCAGTATTGACGGCGATCGACGGCAGAATGTACGGCATGCCGAGACGCAAAAGATGATCGCAGATTCCCGCGAGCAAAAGAATCGCAACCATCGCGCTAACGAAAATCCCGCGCGTGCGAAGTGGAACTTCCGAATTGAAAAATTGCGCGATCGAAAACGAAGCCCCCAGTGCTGCCATCGGCAGCCAAAAAACCGGATGGACTTCCAGTCCGGCAACCGACAGCACGAGAAGCGCAGTGCCGACTTTCCACGACATCTTCCGCGCGAATCGATCCAGCAGCCATGCCCACGCCAACGCGAGAAGCACCAGCAGTGCATACCCGCGCGCTTCGCGCGAGAATTGGATGTGGATGCCGCAAACAGAAAGCAGCGCCGCGGCATAAAGGCCGGCAGCACCGGAAAACCAGCGCCGGCCGAGCACAAATGTCACCGCCACCGCCGCAACGCCCCATATGACCGCCGGCGTGCGAAACCACGCGAGCGAGTGTCCGCCGAGATGCCAGACGATCCAACTTTCGACGTAGCTCAAGCGCCCAATGGGACCAAGGTCGCCGCTGCGGCGCCAGAATTCGTGAAAGGAATCCGATTGTGCGACAAATAGCTGGCACTGCTCGTCAAGCCAAAGCGGCACGCGCTCGAGCGAGTACAGACGGAGCGCCGCGGCAAGAACCAAAATCGCCGCAAGCGCTAACCCGCGCGCGCTCACGCCATCACCGCTTTCAATTCGCCAAAAAGATGATCGAGCAATTTCATATGCAATTCGCCGATGGCTTTCATCTGGCCGAGCTTCTCGCGAGGCCGATCCTACGCCGACGCCGCGTTCGCCGTCTCAATCGGCTGCAACTGCGTCGGCAATCCGTTCAGCAAGCGCTTGGCTTTCGCATAAAAAATTAATCCGGCGATAAATTGCAACACCATCCCGCCGGCCAGGCCAAACCACCACATCTTTTCGTACAGCGCACCCGCTCCGGGCGAAGCTAACGTGATTGACACGGCGCTCGATGCTTTGGTCACCTGCGTGGTGAACGAACTTCCTTGATACATGGCCGGATACGACGCATTCAGCGCAATGGCAAGGCGCGTCGTTTGGCCTGCCAGCTTTGGATTGTTTGGAAATGTCACATCGGTATACAAGCTCGAACTGCGGCTGGCCTCGCTGTCCTTGACATACATCGACGATTGCCATGTATCGTTTTCCGACGTTGCCTCAAACTGATCCGCGGGCTCCAGTCCCAACTCCGACGCATTCGCAGCCGTTACCTGCACCGACCCAGACCACAAGCCCTTGATGCTCGAAATGCTCTGCCCCAGATAATACCGCGAGGTGTCCCCCGGCCCGGCCACCGGTGGATACCAATCGTCGTTGCGCGCGGCACCCGCCGTCATACGCTTCAATTCCGCCGCCGCCGGCAGCAGCACGCCGACAAGCAGCAGCGCAATCGCCAGCCCCGCGCCCGACTGCGAAATCGGCACCGTGGCAGGCTTCTCGCCGCTCCCAGGCTGAATAAGTTGCGTGACTCCTTTGCTCACCTCGTTCGATGCGCGATTGAGATTGTTCTGCAAACTGGCGTTCGGATTTCGTATCGCCGTGACGGTATGAATCAATGCGATCGCGCCTGCCACGCCCAGCGCGATGTACATAATCGTGATCCATGTAAGCGCGTACGCCCCAGTAAAAACCGACAGCGTCCCCAGCGCGATCAGCGACAACACCGCCAGGCACCCGTGCGTCTTCTTCTTGCTCTGCCCCACCATCTCCGGCTGCACCAGCCCGCAATGCGGACAAGGCCGCTGGTCCACCTCCGTCTCGAGCGCCTTCTGCACCAGCCGCGCCGCGCGCTCCTGCGCCACCTGCGCCGAAGGCGCCTGCCCCTTCCGGCTGCGCTCCAGTTTGTAGCGGTACGTGCTCCCACACAACAGACACGTGTGCACCTTCCAGCATTTGGCTTTGATCGTCGAGGTATAGCCGGCCATGATGACTCCAAAGGATTCAAAATTCAAAATTCAAGATTTATAGGCCCCATCGTAATCTTGAATCTCAGATTTTGAATTTCAAATTTCGGTCAATCTCGAGTCTCGAATTCTCAGTCTTGAATTATGAATCTTGGATCTTGATTTTGAATCTTGAATCTTGAATCTTGAATCTTGAATTCTACAGTCCCCCTCGCTTTTTCTTCGCCGGCGCAAGCGGCGCGGCGACTTCGATGTGATCGAAATACACGGCCTTCCCCACGTTCTCCTTCGTGGTCACATACCCAACCATATTCACCACCGTGTTGTCGTATTTTGCCAATTGGTCATATTGGTTGTCCTGCATCAGGATCACCGAATACGTCACCTTGTCCGTTCCGGCAATGGTTCCCGCCACCTTAAACGCCTTCTTGTTCTCCGCGTCGGTGCCCAACGTCAGTTTGCCGCACACCGTCGCCATTTCGTTGTCCGCCGTCAACTTATCGACAACCGCCTGCTCCTTCGCCGCGTCGCTGGTGTCGTCTTTCTTGTCTTCGGCGTAAAGTGCACAGCCCGTGGCCAAAAACGCTGTCAAAAAAACTCTCGCAATCTTCATCATCGCAGCCCCTTTTAGGAGATAGGGGTTAGGAGATAGTAGAAAAAAAACGCGAAGCGTTTTGCCGCCGTCCTACTATCTCCTATCTCCTGTCTCCTATCTCCTGCCGTTCACTCGTTCACCATCTTATACGCATAAATCACCGGCTTCGTAAAGTACGTGATCGAAATGTCGTCGAAGACCGGCGTATCCAGCATGTAATGCTTCGACGGATCGACCTGCGTGCCGCCGTCGGGCGCGGCCAGCGGATCGACCGGGTACACGAAGCGCACGCGGTAGCGCAGTTTCGAAATTTTCACCTGCACCGGACTGGCCGCGCTGCCCAGCCGGTTCTCCACGTCCGGATTAATGAATGTCGTCGCCGAGACGAAATCCGCGTACCCGCGGTGCTGCTCGCGCGCGCCGTTGACCGGCGTGGTGTCGTTGAGAATCTCGATTTCCACGCCCTTGGTCGAATGCGATTGCCCATCCGCGTATTCGTAGGGATAGGGCCGCGCCACGCTCGCGTAACGCGCTTTCGCGCGCGGGCCTTCCGGGTCGGCGCCTTCGGCTTGAGCGCCGTTGATGAAATCGTCGTTGTTGTAAATGTCGTAATCGAACGGCCCTTTGTAGGGAATCGAAAATGTCTGCGGCGACGTGGCCGCGTTGCCCATTTTGGTGAGCCACTGGCCTTTGCGCGTGTAGGGCTTGGTCGAAAGCTTGTTTTCGTGCATGAAGCGCGGCGTGAAGACTGTCCAGGTCACGCGCGCCACGGTCACGCTGTTGTCCGTCGCCGGCGCGCCCGCGCCGCGCAAAGCGTCCTGCAAAGTTTGCGAGGTGAAATACGGGCACGATCCCGGATCGGTGCCTTTGCTGCCCGGATTCGCCGGCAAATAATAGCGGCTGGTGGTCTGCTCGCGCGTCACGCGGTCCTGCGGCCCGCAGAGCATGTCGGTCTTGTTCGAAATCTTCAATTCATCGATCACCGCGTACGTGCCGTCCTCCATCAAATGCCGGTAGACGTCGTAGAAGTACGTGTTGCCCGCCACCGCCAGATTCGGATTGAAAAACGACCCCGGCGCCGATGTGGGATCGCCCAAATTGAGGTTGCCGATGCTGAACACGCGCGGCCCATTCGGCTTGAAATGATCCGCCCACGGCCACGCCATCGGCTGCCCCATGCCCCCTTCCATGTGGCAATCGCCGGGCTGGGTGCCGGGCGTCGTGCTGAATTCGTAGTCGTACCAGTCCCCTGCGGCGCACGGCATCGCCCACGGCTGCGCGCCTTGAATCTGCCAGCATCCCCAAAACTTGTATTTCAACGTGTTCGGAATTGTCCCCTTCACCATCGTTCCCGCCGCGGGCGCAAACCCCGGCCCTTCCGGATAGCGCTCCGTGTCCACGAACGGCCGCACCCAATACCCCGCCTGATACGCCATGTCGATGCTCTCCGCGTCGGCATAGTTATCCGTTGTGTTGCCGTCCAAGTAGCCTTCCTTCAATTGCGGCAAAGCCACCGGCGGATTACCGCCATTCGTCGGCGGTCCGCCGTCTCCGGGCGGGCGCGGCAGTATGTATTTGCTCTTCTGAGTCGCGTCGCTGCCCTTGAAGATCGTGTTGATCGGCCCGTAATTGAGCTTGCCGCCAAGATAGCTCCAGCGGAACGGCTGAATCCGATACGCCGCCGCTTCCGGCTGCGTCGGTTTGCCTGGGTTCTGGTACTGGTTCAAGCGGCTGTCCGGCACGCCCGTGTAACCGCCGTGCAAATAAATCGGGTAATCCGGGTCGCTCCAATCCCCCACCCCCTGAGTGTTGCGCCCTTCGAAGATGAATCCAAAATCGTTGTTGCGCGAACCCGCGTCGCTGATCCCAAACGTCGTCCCGCCGAGGTTGCACCATTTCGTGCGCCCGTCTTTACAGAGGTAACACGCTTCCGCGCGCGACCCGCCGCCGGGATTTACGCAGTTGAACATCTCGTGCGTGCGGTTGTCGTTCCAATGCCACGTGGTCTTGGCCCACATCGAAATCGTGGTGCCGTCGTTGTCGTTGACCTGAAAATTCTCGTGCGCCTCCTTGCCCTTCGATGCTTCGCCCACCAGATACTTCAATGTCCCGTCGTTCCCCGCCACGCCCGGCCCGCTCAAGTACACGCCGTCCGTGCGCAGATCGCCCATGCGGCAAAGCGCGTTCTGCCAGTACGGCGTGCGCCCCCCGCCCAGTGGCCGAACATCCAATCCCACCATCGCGATGTCCACATTCCTAAACGGATAGACCTTGACCCCATGCGGGTCCGGCGCCGAACCAGGCACATACGGATGCCCAGTCAGCGACACGTCCGTATCCACTTCCGTATCGTTGAGCAGGCCCAGCAGGCCGATCGTATCCACCACGCGAATCTGAACGTTGTTCGGCGTCTTGGCCTGCTCGCGCCCGTTCCCCGCGCACGTGGTCGAATCCAAATCGCCGTCAAACGAGGCGAGGAAAGTATCTTTGTCGCCCGACGAATCGAAACTCAGCGTGTTCGTCGCCAGCACAATCTGCCCGTCGTACCCCGCGGGTTGAATGCGGTTGGCCAGCACGTCCGGCACTTCCGCCGGCGCCGAGCCGGCGTCGTACGGGTTCGCGCGCGTGTTGCCGTACGCGTCGCGGAACGTGGTATCCATGAGTTCCTGGTTCGCACGCCCATATTTCTTGGTCAGCCGGAATTTCAACGGCACCAGCGGCTCCGGCTGCGTCGTCAGCGCCAAGCGCACTGTCGCGTGCGACGGATCGGCGTCCCGCGCGACCTGCCCCGAATAATTTCCCGAAGCGTCGTTGAACGCCATCTGCTGGTTGCCGGCCGGCGAAATCGTCCCGTTCACGAATTGCCGCTGCGTCGATTCACGCCATACATCGTAGACCTTGATCAACACATCGATGCGCCGCTCCGACAAAATGTCGCCGTCCTTGGCCACCTGCCCCAGCGACGTGATCGAAAAAATCCCGTTCGAATCGAACGAGAATTCCGTCGTCGAGCGGTTCAAATCCGATTTGTCGATCAATTCGTCCGACTTGTAGCGGTAACTGCGCGTGATGTACGCGCCCTGGTCGTTGCTCGGCGCGCCGGGCACGCCCAACACTTTCCCGGCGCCCACTTCCAGTGCAAAAATCGGGATGCTTGAATCGTCCACGGGATTGGCCAGCGTTGTGCCCTGCCCATGCCCCATGCACGAAAAACCGCCCGCCGATTGCGGCGATTCCGGAATATCCGTGTACGCCATCACCGCTTCCATCTCAGTGAAATTGCGCCCCCACCGGTCGATCCATTCGATATTGGGATTGAACTTCAACAGATCGGTATTGGAATTGAAATGCGCCATGATCACGCGCGCGACGCTGGCCTTCCCCTGCCCCACTTGGCCGCTGGATCCAGAATTGGGAACCGGATCGCCTTTGGGAAACGATCTAATATCGTCCCACGGCTTCACCACCCGGAAATACAGATCGTCCCAACTGCGGAACGGCCCGCGCTCAAATCCGTTGCCGCTTGCTTTGTCGATCGTCGTCGGATCCAGATCGCGCACCGTCGGCGCCTTCGGCAATCCCGTCTTCGAATCCAAGCTCCGCTGCCGCGCCATGATCACGCGGTACGCCAGTTCGTGCGCTTCGTTGACCAGTCCGCCTCCGCTGCCGGTCGTCTTGAAATTGGCCGAACCCAGCGCACCGAAATTCCCGATGTAATCGAAATTCGCCGTGTCGCTCCACGGCTTGATCCGGTTCAAAATCAATTTCCCCGACGACACCGGCACGCGCTTCAAGCCGCTCGGCGTCAGCACGAATTCCTCGCGGTTGTGATGGTCCTTCTTGATCCAGGCCGCCGACGTCGCATCCAAATCCGCGTCCGTCCCCACCGCCGATGGATGCCCGTGCTGAACGTTGATCCCCATGAACAGCGCGATCAGCACTTTGTCCGACGCCGTGTTGATGTTCACCGGCGCGCGGTGAATGCACAGCGGCCGGGCGTTGTAATCGATCGCCGGATCGTCCAGGAAATGCCCGCTGCTGTCAGTCTTCGGAAACGACACCGTTCCATAATTCGTCGCGACCGATTCCGTCAGCGCGTCCTCTTTCGCCACGATCATGTACGAACTGATCGGCCCCGGTTCGACCCACATGCGCGTGGACATCTCGATCGCAATCCAATCCGCGCCATTGGTTGCGATGCGCCGCATTTGCCCCGCGCCGTGCCCGTTCATGATCGACACATAGCACCCGCGCAGCGATCCGCGATTGTTCTGCGGATCGTTGATTGGATCGTCGTTGACCCAGCTCTTGTCGCGGTCGATCAAAATCTGGCATTGCCCCGCACGCGTCTTCAAATTGCCGCTCGTCGCCGCGCTCGGCCCATTCGGATCCGCGTAGCTCAAACTGAGCCCGCTTGAATCCACCCATTCGAATTTCCCGACGCAGACCGTATTGGTGTCCACCCACGAATCGATGGTGATGTAATCGCGGATCGCGTTGAATTTGATCTCCCGTTCCAACGTCTCCAATTCCGGATGCTGCGGATTGGGCGTCGCGGTCAGCGCCTGCTTGATGTCTTCGATGCTGTTGTACAATCCGTTCCGAGCGCGATAGGCCGCAATCGCGTAACCGTCGCCGTAAATCGCCGTCCCATCCGAATTCCGCGTCGGATAGCCGTACACGTCGTCCTTGCCGGTGCCCTTCGTATCCACAACATGATAAATGTCGCGGTTCTTCACCGAATCCGTGGCGTTCGTGTTGTACTCCGCCCCCGCGCCTTCCAATGCCCAGCGCGCTGGCTGCAGCATGTTGATGTTCGCAGCAATCATCGGCGGCCCAATCGCGCGGCAGAGATTATCCAGCAGCACGCCCAGGTTATCGCAATGATTAATGTTGACCTTCCCGCCCGCATCCGACACGTTCAGCACGTAGCGGTCAGAATTGATACCCGCCGAACTCGACAACGCGCGCGAATACGCCATCTCCGGCGAACTCCCCGGTTGCCGCTGAGATGCCGGCAGCAGCGCCGGAAACGACACTCGCCGCGCCGCGTTGTGCTGGTAATCTACCATGTACCACGCATCGGACGGGTCTTCCGTTTTCAAATAAGCCTGCTCGCGCAGCCGCCCTATCGCGTCTTCGATTCCGCTGCGCGCCATCAACTCTGCGCGCACCCCGTCGCCATAATGCAGCGCCGATTTGCCCTGCGAGATCATCAGCGAATAAAACCCGCCGCCCAGCGCCGCCAACACCGCCAGCACGCCGGCAACCATAATGAGCGTCACGCCCTTCGTAGCGCAGGCGTTCCGCGTGCGTCGAGCGAGCGCAGCGAGTCGCCCTTTCTCGCGCCGCAAGTATGACGAGATCGACATGATCGAAAATCCTGAACTCTATACGGGCCAGCACGTGTCTGCGATAAATTAGAGCAGCGAACCCCAAATAACCGGACACTTTTACAACAGTATAAGGCCCGGAATGTGCGCATAATCCGAACGATTGTTCGTTACCAATGGCAATCCGTACGCTATAGCCGTCGCTGCAATCCAACAATCGTGAAAACCCATTGGATGCCCCTTGATAGAAACCACCTCCGCCCATTTTCGGCACACGCCATCGTTCGCGTATAAAACCACGTACTTGCTCAAAGCAGTTTTGAACTCATCTACTCGCTTATTCCCCCATTTCCTTTGAATTGGCCAGCGATATAGTTCCGCTGCTGTTGCAAACGAAATCCCGGGTTGAAAGCCCGATAGAATCGGCAGATAAATGCCGGCCCGAGAATCGTTTTTGAAAATATACGACACCACGTCGGTATCGCCGACACAGCCGGTATTCATAAGTCGCCTTCCAGTTCCGGCACAATGTCACTCTTTCGCCACTTTCTCAACTCCTCTTCAAATCCATCGTTCAGTTCGCTCTTCGGCCACCCACCCAACAATTCGCGTGGATCGCGAATCGGTTTTACGCCTTGGGCCTTGGCAATTGCTTCGAAATCGTGTTGTGATTTTTTCGATACGATCTTCCGCGCTCGCTTTCGCGTCCGGCCAGCGCGCCGTTTGCTCCGCTCGCGCACCGTGATCTCCACATCCTTCCCGATCAACGGCTTCAACTCCGGCAGGCAGAGATTTTCCGAGTCCAGATGCACGTTCACTCTTAGATCCATCGCGGTGTACCTCCAAATCGACCAATCGTGATTATATCGGCTTCCCCTTAAAGACTTTCATCAAATAATACAGCGACGGAAACAACAATACCGCCCCGCTCGCCAGCGCAAGGACCAAAAACCGCAGCGTCGCCGCCGGCGCCGCCGCCGACTCGATCGTCACATCCGGCGCCACGATGCACGGATACTGCGCCAGCGCCCAGCCCCACAAAATCAAGCTCACTTGCAGCGCCGCAAAAATCCGCGCGGCCGCATACTTCCGCAGCCACAACGTCGCAAACGCCCCCACCGCACAGAGCGCCGTCGCCCCATGCAGCGGCAGCGCAAACACCGACGCGCTCAACCCCGCCCGAACTTTCGGCGCGTCGCTGCTCGCCAGCAAAAACACCACCAGCGCCATCACGCCGACGCACACGCCAGCGATCAGCGCTCGCCGCCGAAAATCTTCCTTCAACTCGACATCACTCGCTTCCAACGCCAGATAAACTGCCGCCAGAAACGCGAACAACACCAACGCAAAAACGCCCACCGCAAACGGAAAGCGCGCGACCCATTGAAAGAATCCGGTCGTCACCACTCCGTGATCGACGCGAATCGCCCCCGCCGACAGCGCCCCGACCGTTACGCCCAGCAGCACCGGCGTGATCAAACTCGAAATCGAAAACACGTAGCTCCAACGCCGTTGAACATGATCGCGCTGCGAATCGTACGACCGGAACGTAAACGCCGCTCCGCGCAGCACAATCCCGATCAGCACCAGCGTCAGCGGAATATGCAGCGCCGTCGCAATCGCCGCAAACGCAACCGGAAATCCTGTAAACAACACCACCACGACCAGAATCATCCAGACATGATTGGCCTCCCACACCGGCCCAATCGCGCCCGCAATCAACGCCCGCTGCGCCTTCGCGCGCGGCCCTCGCGCAAACAAATCCCACACCCCGCCGCCATAATCCGCCCCGCCCGACAGCGCAAAGAAATTCAGCGCGACAAGCATGACGCCGGCGACGATGAGTTCCAAAGGCATGCGTCCTAATCCTGTACCGCCGGCGTCCCGCCGGCCCGTTTCACGTAGCACGCCTGCGCGAAGCAGCTTATGCGTGCGAATCCAAACTCACCGCGTCCCCGTGTCCCCGTGTCTCCGTGTCTCCGCCCTTGAACTGCCTGACCAGCAACCACACCACCATCGCCGACAACGCAAGATAAAGCCCCGTGAAAAACAAAAACGTCACCGTCAACCCCGGCATCGGCGTCACTGCGTCTTTTGTCAACATCACCCCTTGAACAATCCACGGCTGCCGTCCAAACTCCGTTACAAACCAGCCCGCTTCCAGCGCAATCATCCCTGCGGGAGCCACCACCAGCAGCGTCCGCAAATACCACGTCCCATCCGGCAGTTTGCGCGTGCGCAAAAACGCAAGCGCACCCCACGCTCCGACGAGCATCATCAACGTGCCCAGCCCGACCATGGCTTGAAACGAAAGATGTACGATCAGCGGATTGGGCCAGTGTTCGCGCGGGAATGCATCCAATCCCTTCACCTCCGCGTTGAAATCGTGATACGCCAGAAAACTCAAACCGCCCGGAATTTCGATGCAGTACTTCGTCTCGCGCGCCGCCTCATCAGGAATCCCACCGATGCACAGCGGCGCGCGCGTCTGCGTCTTGAACAGCCCCTCCATCGCCGCCAGTTTCGCCGGCTGATACTTCGCGACGGCCTGAGCGCTCAGATCCCCGCTGATCGGCTGCAAAATCGCCGCAATCCCGCCCACGCTCAACGCAATCCCCAGTGCGCAGCGGTGAAATTCATCGTTCCGATTGCGCAGCAGAAAAAATGCGTGAACGCCCGCCGCCAGAAATCCCGTCGCAGCGTACGCCGCAATCGTCATGTGCAAACACTGCGAAAACGCCATCGGGTTGAGCATCGCCGCGACCGGGTCGATGTTCACCGCCGTCCCATGCGTCACGTCCATCTCAAACCCGCGCGGACAATTCATCCACGCATTCGCGATCACCACGAACACGCCCGAAATCATCCCGCTGAACGCCACCGCCACGCCCGACAGCCAATGCGCCAGCGGCGGCACGCGTTTCCAGCCGTAAAGATAAATGCCCAGAAAAATCGCTTCGGTGAAAAACGCGAATCCTTCCAGCGAAAACGGCATCCCAATAATCGCGCCCGAATAGCCCATGAACGTGGGCCACAGCAGCCCCAATTCAAACGACAGCACCGTCCCCGACACCGCACCCACCGCAAACAATATCGCCGCGCCCTTCGCCCATCGTTTCGCCAGTGTCAAATAAACCTCGCGCCCCGTCATCAGCCAGCGCCACTCCGCAATGACCATCAGCAACGGCAGCGCAATCCCCGCCGCCGCAAAGACGATGTGAAACCCCAGCGCCATCCCCATCTGCGCCCGAGCGGCCAGGAGGTTCTCCATGAAAGCGGCTCCGCGGACTCTGTACCGCCGGCGTCCCGCCGGCCAGTTTCAAACTGGCACTTTCAGCAATCGCTCTAAACTTTACTCATGCCAACACCGCGCGCAAAGTTTCAATTCCACCTCAGCACGCTGCTGATCGTTATGCTCTCCGCCACCGTCCTGCTCGGCCTAAACGTCCGCGGCACGCACGAACGAATCGTCCATCTCAACTACGACCCCGACCGAATTTTAGAAAGCATCGTGCTCGCACCCGGCGAAGAAGCGGTTCTCGACTATCGCCTGCGCATGCAAGGCTGGCCTTTCGCATTTCGAGAGATTTGGTTCGACGAGCACGGCGTGCTGATGAACTATTCCAGAGAAAAAGAACATTGGCCGCTCTTCGCGCTGCTGGATTTGCTTATCGCACTCGCGTACCTCTACGTCACCTACCGCGTGTCCGAAAAACTGTATCGTTCGCGCACAAATAAATCGGACCCTTGAATCGCCAAGCAATTTCGCCGCCAGCATTTATTTTTCATCATTGAATTCTTTATCAAGCTCTTTGGATTGCGCAATACTCTGTTCGCGACGGCCAATCAGGCGTTGCAGAAATAATGCTTGTTCATTGTTGATCGTGAATGCGTAATCCGTGAGTTCTTGATCTAAACAATTTAATGAATTGAACCAGTTCCCAAAACTCTAACTCATTTTTCGAGCGCAACTTGCCGATGCTTTACCAGGAGGAAACCACGGGGAGCTTTCGGCATGAATTTTACATCTTTCCTGTCTGTTG
>Ga0070731_10001076_pt1 | contig 30172 bp, 27 predicted proteins | sample Coa_R1_2_FD_66448 | JGI IMG/M metagenome (GOLD analysis project Ga0070731, IMG submission 66448) | Surface soil microbial communities from Centralia Pennsylvania, which are recovering from an underground coalmine fire - Coalmine... | ecosystem: Environmental > Terrestrial > Soil > Unclassified ... | reverse complement strand
CATGTTGCCGTACACGCTCATGTGCGGATAGAGCGCGTAGTTCTGGAACACCATTGCGATGTCGCGGTCCTTGGGTTCGAGCTCGTTCACCACGCGGCCGCCGATCACGATTTCGCCGCCGCTGATGGTCTCCAGCCCCGCCACCATGCGCAGCAAGGTCGACTTGCCGCAGCCCGAGGGCCCGAGGATCACCACGAACTCGCCGTCGGCGATCTCCATCGAGACGCCGTGGATCACCTGCAGGTCGGCGGTGTAGCTCTTGCGTACGTCTTTCAGCGATACGGCGGCCATTATTTCTCGCTTTCTACAAGTCCCTTCACGAACCACCTCTGCATGAGGAGGATCACCGCTGCCGGCGGCAGCATCGCCAGGATGGCGGTCGCCATGATCAGGTGCCATTCCGCCGCCGCGTCGCCGCCGGGGATCATGCGCTTGATCCCGATCACGGTCGTATACATGCTCTCCTGGGTCGTCACCAGCAGCGGCCACAGGTACTGGTTCCAGCCGTAGATGAACATGATCACGAACAGCGCGGCGATGTTGGTGCGCGAAAGCGGCAGTACCACGTCGCGAAAGAAGCGCATCGGCCCGGCGCCGTCGATCCTCGCAGCCTCCGCCAGCTCGTCCGGAATCGTCAGGAAGAACTGCCGGAACAGGAAGGTCGCGGTCGCGGAGGCGATGAGAGGCAGGGTCAATCCGGTATACGTGTCGATCAGCCCGAGGTCCGCGACCACCTTGTAGGTCGGCAGGATGCGCACTTCGACCGGCAGCATCAGCGTGACGAAGATCATCCAGAAGAATGCCTGGCGGAACGGGAAACGGAAATAGACGAACGCGAAAGCGGAGATGATCGAGATCGAGATCTTGCCGCAGGCGATGACCAGCGCCATCACCAGACTGTTGAGCATCATGCGCCCGACCGGCGCGCTCGAGCCGCGCTCGCTGCCATGCGCGATCACCGCCGTGTAGTTCTCGATCCCGTGCGAACCCGGCCACAGCTGCATCGGCACCGCCATTATCTGGTCGAGCGAGAGCGTCGATGCCACCAGCGCCACGTAAACCGGCAGCATCACGAGCGCGATGCCCGCGATCAGCACCACGTGGCGTACGACATCAAGGACGGGGCGCCGCTCGACCATGGCCGGTCAGTACTGCACCTTGCGCTCGACCCAGCGGAACTGGACCACCGTGAGCGCAACGACGACGACCATCAGCACCACCGACTGGGCCGCCGAGCCTCCCAGATCAAGAGCCTTGAAGCCGTCCTCGTACACCTTGAACACCAGGATTTGCGTCGCGCCCGCCGGGCCGCCTTGCGTGGTCGCATCGACGATCGCGAAGGTGTCGAAGAATGCATATACGATGTTCACCACGAGCAGGAAGAAGGCGGTCGGCGACAGCAGCGGAAAAACGATGGTCCAGAACCGCCGCACAGGCCCGGCGCCGTCGATCGCCGCCGCCTCGACCAGGGAATACGGGATCGACTGCAGGCCGGCGAGGAAGAACAGGAAGTTGTAGCTGATCTGCTTCCAGATCGCCGCGATCACGATGAGCAGGAGCGCCTGATCAGCGTTGACGTAGTAATTCCAGTCGACGCCGAATCGGCGCAAGGCGTAGGTGCCGACGCCGATCGCCGGCGAGAGGAGAAACAGCCACAGGATGCCGGCGACTGCGGGCGCCACCGCGTAGGGCCAGATCAGCAATGTCTTGTACAGCGTCGCGCCGCGCACCACGCGGTCGGCGAGCACGGCGAGCAGCAGGGAAACGGACAACCCGATCGCCGCCACCAGCACGGAAAACATCGCGGTGACCTTGAACGACGCGAAATAAGTGTCGTCGCTGAACAGCGCGGTGAAATTGTCGAACCAGACGAACTGGGTCTTGGCCGCGAACGCATCCTGCAGCAGCACCGACCAGTAGAGCGCCTGGATCGCCGGCCAGAAGAAGAACACCAGGGAAATCAGAATCTGGGGCAGCACCAGCGCGTACGGCAGCCAGCGCGAGCGGAAAAGCGCGCGTTTTTCCATCGTTGGAGAACGCCCCCTTTAAGGGCGCCGGCGCACCCTCGCGCCGGCGCCGGTTTCCAGCCCTATTTGTTCGCCTTCTGGAATTTCTCCAGCAGTTCGTTGCCGCGTTTCACGGCGGTGTCGAGCGCTTCCTTGGCGGATTTCTTGCCGCCCCAGACCGCCTCGAGCTCTTCGTCGATGACGTTGCGGATCTGCACGAAGTTGCCCAGCCGCAAGCCCTTCGAGTTCGGCGTCGGCACCTTGTTCGTGAGTTCGTTGATGGCAACGTCGAATCCCGGGTTCTTTTCATAGAATCCGGACTTCTTCGTCTCCTCGTAGGCCGCCAGCGTGATCGGAACGTAGCCGGTGGACTCATGCCAGTCGACCTGGATCGCCGGGCTCGAGAGGAACGTGAAGAACTTGGCGATGCCCGCGTAGATCTTCGGATCCTTCTGCGTCATGACCCACAGCGTCGCGCCGCCGATGATCGTATTTTGCGGCGCGCCTTTGACATCCGGGTAATAGGGCAGGGTGGAAACGCCGAATTCGAACTTCGCGTTCGCCTTGATGTTGGCGTAGGAGCCGCTCGACGTCGTGATCATGGCGCACTCCCCGGTCATGAACTTGCCGAGCGGTTCGTCCTTGCGCCCGGCGTAAATGAACAGCCCCTTCTTCGCCCAATCGCCGAGATTCTGGATGTGCCTGACCTGCAGCGGACCGTTGAATTCGAGCCGGGTGTCGGGACCGCCGAAGCCGTTCTGTTTGGTCGCGAAGGGCACGTTGTGCCAAGCGCTGAAACTTTCGAGCTGCACCCAGGACTGCCAGCCGGTCGTATACGCGCAGGCCGAGCCCGAGTCCTTCAGCTTGACCGCGGCCTTTTCCATGTCAGGCCAGGTCTTGGGCGGATTGCTCGGGTCCAGCCCCGCCTTCTTGAACGCATCCTTGTTGACGTAGAGCACCTGCGTCGAACTGTTGAACGGCATCGACAGCATGTTGCCCTTGGTATCCGAGTAGTAGCCGCTGACCGCCGAGAGATAGGCCTTGGGGTCGAACTTCTCATGCTGCTCCGCCATCATCTGGTACACCGGTTTGATCGGGCCCTTGGCAGCCATCATCTGCGCGGTGCCGACCTCATAGACCTGCAGGATGCCCGGGGGATTCCCGGACCGGTAGGCCGCGATCGCCGCGGTCATCGACTCGTCGTACTGGCCCTTGAACACCGGCACGACCTTGTATTCGCTCTGGCTGGCGTTGAATTTCTGGGCGATCTCGCCGACCTTGTCGCCGAGCTTGCCCGCCATCGAGTGCCACCACTGGATTTCGGTCTGCGCTTGCGCGTTCCCGGAAAGCAGGCCGGCGCTCGCCAGCATCGCCACTAAATACTTGAATCGCATGGGGTCTCCTGAGATTTGTTGCCCGGTCTTGACGCCGGGCGAAGCGCGAGTATAGCCAAACAAGATGAATGATTTGCGACTTATTTCTTCGCCGGCGCGTCCTGCGGGCCACGGCGCGTATCGGCTGGACCGCGCGGAACGCGGTGCGGCACCCCAGGCTCGGCGCCGTCCCGGTGCTCGCTTTCGAACTTGCGCAAGAGTGCGTCGCCGCGCTCGGCCGCCCGGTCCAGCGCGAGCTTGGGCGGCACCTTCCCGTCCCATACGCCTTCGAGTTCCTCCTCGAGGATCGCCCGGATCTCCGGGAAGGGGCCGAGGCGGATGCCGCGCGACTCGCGTGTCGGGTGGACCAGGAGCAACTGGCGGATCGCGATTTCGTAGCCCGGGTTGGCCTTGTAGAAGCCGCTCCGCTGCGTCTGCTCGTAAGCGGCCTGGGTGACCGGTACGTAGCCGGTGCGCTGGTGCCATTCGGCCTGCACCTCGGGCCGCGTAAGCCAGGCGAGGAAGCGCGCGACGCCGCGGTACTCGGCCGGTTTTTTCCCCGCCATAGTCCACAGCGCGGCGCCGCCGATCAGCGTGTGGCGCGGCGCGCCGCGGATGTCGTCGTAATACGGCAGCCGCGCGGCGCCGAAATCGAATTTCGCTTCGCTGCGCAGGTCGGCATAGCTGGAGGATGCGGCCGTGACCATCGCGCACTCGCCGCGCGCGAAACGGCGCTCGCCTTCGAGGCGCCGCCCGCTGTAGGTGAAGTAGCCGGCGACCGCCCAGGAGGCCAGGAACGACACGTGGCGCATCATCAGGTGAGAGTTGAAAACGAGCTTCGTGTCCAGGCCGAGCATCCCGTTCTCGCGGGTCGCGAACTCCTGGTCGTGCCAGACGCTCATGTTCTCGACCTGAATCCAGGCGGGCCAGTCCGTGGTGAAGGCGCAGCTCATGCCGGAATTGAGCAGCGCGCCCATCGCCTTGGGCATCTGGTACCAGGTGTCCGGCGCTTTTTCCGGATCGAGCCCTGCCTTGCGGAACGCGTCCTTGTTGTAGAACAGGATCGGCGTCGAGATGTTGAACGGCAGCGCGAGCAGCTTGCCCGTGCCATCGCTGAAATAGCCCGCCACCGCCGGCAGGAAGCCCGGATCCGCCTTTTCGCCGTACTCGGCCAGCACCTGCCAGACCGGGCGCACCGCGCTCTTCGCCGCCATCATGTGCCCGGTTCCGACTTCGTAGATCTGCACGATGTCCGGGCCGTTGCCGGCGCGCTGCGCCGCCAGCGCGCCGATCATCACGTCCTCGTAGCTGCCCTTCAACTCCGGCACGACCCGGAAATCCTTCTGCGAATCGTTGAAGCGCTGCACCAGCGCGTCGAGTTCCTTGCCGAGCGCACCGCCCATCGAATGCCAGAAACTGATTTCCTGCTGCGCGGCGGCGGCGCCGCAGAACAACGCCAGGACCATCGAAACTAGGGTGCGCCGCATAGGTCGCGGATTGTATGATGCGATCCATGGCCGCGATGCACGAATTGAATGCGATTCAAGTTGCAGCGCAATATCAGGACGGCGCGCTGTCGCCGGTCGACGTCGCGCGGGCCTGCCTGGAGCACATCGCAGCCTGGGAGCCGAAGCTGAATGCGATGTACCGCCTCAGCGCGGAGGCCATGGCCGAGGCCAGGGCCTCGGAAAACCGCTGGCGCGCGAAAAAACCACTGTCGCCGCTGGACGGCGTGCCGGTGACCATCAAGGAAAACCTCTATACCAGAGGCGATCCAGCGCCGATCGGCACGATGGCAAACGCCGAGGCACCGCCGCAAGCGGCAGATTCACCTCCGGCTTCAAGACTGCGCGAAGCCGGCTGCGTGATCCTCGGCAAAAGCACCATGCCCGATTTCGGCATGCTTTCTTCGGGCCTCTCTAGCATCCACGGCATCACGCGCAATCCCTGGCGGCTGGACAGGAACACTTCGGGATCCAGCTCTGGCGCCGGCGCCGCGGCCGCGGCCGGCTACGCGCCGCTGCACCTCGGCACCGACATCGGCGGCTCGGTGCGCCTGCCGGCGACGCATTGCGGCATCTTCGCGCTGAAGCCCAGCCTCGGCCGCGTGCCCACCTACCCGCCCTACATCGGCCGCGTCGCGGGCCCGATGACGCGCAGCGTGACCGACAGCGCCGCACTCATGAACCTGCTGTCGAAGCCCGACGCACGGGATTTCATGAGCCTGCCGTACCAACCGGAAAATTACACCGACCTCGACGGTCTCGATCTGAAGAAACTGCGCATCGGCTTCCTGCCCGACATGAAAGCCGGCCTGCCCGTAAACGCGGAAGTGGCCGCGGCCGCGGCAGCAGCGGCAAAATCCCTCGCCGCCGCGGGCGCGAAGGTGGAGGAAATGAAGTCCTTCCTCAGCGCGGAACTGCTCGACGGCATGTCGCGCTTCTTCGAGGCGCGCTCGTACAACGATTACATGCAGCTCCCGCCGGCGAAGCAGGCCAAGGTACTGCCCTTCATCGTCGAATGGTGTACGTGGCGCGCGAAAAATTTCACCGGCCGCGACGTCATGGCTGCCTACAACAGCTATGTCGCCTTGCGCGAAGTGACGACACGGGCCTGCGAGCCCTACGATTTCGTGATCTCGCCCACCTCGCCGATCCTGCCTTACGAAGCTGAGCTGCCCGCTCCAGGCAACGACCCGCACAACGCGCTGCCGCACATCGCCTTCACCGTGCCCTACAACATGTCCGAGCAGCCTGCTGCTTCGCTCAACTGGACTTTCAGCAAGGATGGATTGCCGATCGGCATACAGATCATCGGCAGGCGATTCGATGACCTCGGCGTGCTGCGATTGTCGCGGGCGCTAGAACAGATGCGCCCCGCGCGACTTCCCTGGCCGAGCATCTAGCATTGTCGTCCCCGCGAAGGCGGGGGCCCGGGTTTTGGTCCTAACGCTTCAGGCCGCGACCTGCTCGTAGTCCAGCGCGGGAAGATCGGCCCTGCGGTTGGCGTGCTCGACCGTGATGGCGCAAATGTGCCCGGCTTCGTCGAGGTCCACCTGCGTGTCCTCGTCAAGATCCTTCGTTTCCGCAACCGAAATCGGGCGGAACTCAATGTGGAGTGTGTCGGTGCCGAGGAAATATCTGATCTTCATCGCTGCAACACTATGCCGTCGCTACGCGTAAAGGTAGCACCTTGCGCGGCATTTCGTTGTAATAGGCCCCATTCAGCTTGCGTCCAGTCATATCTTTCCTGACACCGCCCCACTGTTTGAAAAAGAACGCTACCCCCGCGGCCCGGCACTGCTTCAGAATCGAAGTAACCCATTCACGCTTCATTGGCCGCGCACGCGGGCCAGACTCGCCACCGACGATCGCCCAATCGATTCCCTGCAGGGAAAGATCGTCCAAAGGCCCGATCAGCGGCTCAAGCGACAGGAAACGAACAGCGGCGGGCACGGAGCGAAGTCCATCGATCCGTGAAATCACCCGCGTGTCCTCAACGCTCACACCCATCCAGACGTTCTTCGGCCATACAAGCTGTTGCCCTAGGGCCGCAAGCCGGTCTGCACGCTTCGTTAGCACTTGAAACGTATGCTGCGGACAATCGCGCATCGTGTCGAACACACGAGCGATGTATTCATCCGGAATATCCTCATGAAACAGATCGCTCATCGAATTCACGAAGACAACGCGAGGCTGCCGCCATTTGCGCGGAACATCGAGCAGATCTGGATGTAACGTCACCTTGAATCCGTTCCGATAGCGCTCGCTCCCCATGGCGGTGAGCCGCTTCGCCATCCGCTCTGCGTAGCAATGCTTGCACCCTTGGCTGATCTTCGTGCAACCCGTGACCGGGTTCCACGTCATCTCAGTCCATTCAATATTCGATTTTGTCGACATGTTGTTTACCTCGCCCGTGCACGATAGCGCAGGCGCGCGCGATCCTCAACCGAACAGCCGCCCCTGGGGCGTAACGTTCGCAATATCCGACCAGAGTTTGTGCGCAAGTTCGTGGCGAGCCACGAACACCAGCCAGTACAAGCCGGAACTCTTGCTGTTTTCAACCACCTCCACCTTGTCGTTCGGCGAAGTGCCGAGCCCTTGAATGAGAGATTTCCAGTGCTCGAAGATCGCCAATCGGATAAGTTCCGGCCGCTCCTTCGTGTCAACCTTGTCGCGCCAGCCCGGCGCAAACAAGTCGAGCTGCTTCGGACCATCCGTCCTCAAGTAGTTGTGGAGATCACGTTTGAGATCCATGGCACTGACATGGATCAGAAGATCCATGCGCTTCACGCGCGCGAGCTTTTCAATCACGGCAAACGGCAGGTCTCCGAGGTTGTAGGGATCGAGGAGCGCTAGGTGCAAGCCACTCGGATCGAGCGTCCGGATCACTTGGTCCGCGGTTTCACTAGCGTCGCCGGGAAAGACCCTCACATTGGCCCCTAGCTTTGCTAGCCTGGTACGTACGGCCTCCGCATAGCCTGAATTAGCATCACCAAGCAGGAACTCCGTGAATTGATCACCGTGACGCCCGCCTGCCTCCCACGCAACTAAGGGACTACCATCAACGACTTGGGCGGTCTCCCGGATTCGCGTCCGGCCAGCGCCGCAGTACAGGTCAATGTAAGTCCGGTGAGCAAACTTCCTGCGCGCGCCGTGCGCACTATCAACGTACTTGCGCAGACGCTCATGTTTGTCGAGTGTCCAAGCTCCCGCCTCGCCCATCGGCAGTCCGTCTGCATCGACTAAATCCATTCGGCCTCCGTGGATGTGTTTATATACAGTATAGCGCCTTAACGCGCCAGCCTGTGTCTAGCTGACATACAGTCGCGCTGTTGCGCACCGGACCAATCGTCGGCACATTGACGACCTGTGAGCCAGCTTCTTATCCAGCAGTACCTCAACCAGCTCTCGACGCTGAAGAAAGTCTCGGGCTCGACGCGCGAAAGCGTAGTGCGCGAGGCGTTCAAGGACCTCCTTAAGGGCTGGGGCCGTTCGCATGACCTGACCTTTGTTCCCGAGTACGAGATCGAAACCAGGACTAGGGAGCGGCGCTACGTTGACGGCGCCCTGCTCTACGAATTGCGTGTCCCGTTTGGCTACTGGGAGGCAAAGGACGAGAAGGACGATCTTGAAGCCGAAATCGCATACAAATTCAAGCGCGGCTACCGATTAGCGGATTACAAGAAGAAGGTGATCGCTCTGCTCGCACGCGTAACGACGGTATCGGTCGAAACGCAGCGGATTGTGGAGGCAATGAAGAAGGCGCCGTGCTGATTCTCGGGGGCCAATTCCGCAGCGATTTTATTGGCAGGAATGGCCGCTATTCATGCCAATAGAATTAGATTCTCCTTTAAATTCAAAAGACTATTCGTGCCAAAAGATTGGCGCGATTCCCGAAACACCCTCAAATCTCGATCTGTTCCGGCGGCACGACAACGAGATTGGGTATTTGGGGAAAACCCGGATTCCCGCCTGCGCGGAAACGACAATCTAATTCCGGGGGAACGGCAAAGTACCACCTACGCAACCGGCTTCTCCCCGGCGAATTTCCGCACGCTCTCCATGTGCGCCTCGTGCACGTGCTTCAGGATCGCGGGCCATTCTCCGTCCGGCACCTGCACTTCATTGGGGTCGGTGCCGGGCGAGGTCTGGGCGACGTTGCCGTAGAGCGCGGGCCATCGCTGATCGTATCCGCGCGAATTGCCGGCGTCCCAGTCGATCGCTTTCGTCGCGATGGGGACGAGCCGCTCGCGCCTGAAGTACTGGGACTCGACCAACGTCTTGGACATGAGCTGCCGGAGCGCAAGCATCGCCGCCGTCTGCGCCGTCTTGTCGCGGCAACGCAGCGCGTCGTAGACGGCGCGAAGGCGGCCGACGTGGTACCAGAAGATCGCCTGCTCGGCATGATCCTCGACGAGCGTATTCGCCAGCGCGTACAGCACCGGTGGCAGCACCGCCGTGGGCCGGCCCAGCACTTCGCTGATGGCGAGCCGCCGGTCGCTGCCGTAGGCGGGAGCGAGCCGGCTCATTTTCTCGTTCGCCGGGCCCAGGTCGATCGTGGCGTAGACGCCGCGGAATTTGACCGAGGCGTCTTTTCCGGGCGCCAGCTGCGCGAACGCGCGCGGCATGAAGGCCAGCGTGGCGCAAAAAGTGACGAAGCGGCGGCGGAGAATGGGCTAGCCCCGGTACGCGGGCCCGAGCGGCCGCATGCGGACACCCTTGCGCAGCCGGGTCCACTTGAATTCGGTCGGATCGGCGAGCGCCGGGCCGGGCGACTTCACCACCAGAACCTCTTTCGAAATCGGCTCGAAGTCGGCGCGGAAATGGACCGAGCTCTTGAGCGCGAGGATGCGGCTGCGGCGCGGCTCGACGCCGAGGTGGCGGAACATTTCCTGGTCGCCGGCCTGGCACTTGCGCGTGGCGAGCGCGACGCGCACGCCGGGGGCGGCCTTGCTTCGGAGCAGCGCCATGTTGCCCAACTGCATGCGGAAGCCCTTGAACATCGGCCCGGTGCAGGTGAACTTGCCGTCGCCGAGCTGTTCGACCGTGAATTCGCCTTCGAGAGGGGAATCGCCGGGGATGTTCGAGCGTCCCCCCAATTTGAATATTGAAGTAAAACCCAAACCAATTTCGTGCGCCTTCCTGGCCGCCTCGCCGTCGATCAGCAGGCCGAGCACCGCGTCCTGCGCTTTCTGCTGGATCAGCGATTTCAGCAGCCCCGTGGTGTCGCCGTTGCCGCCTGCGCCGGGATTGTCCTGGGTGTCGGCCAGCACCACCGGCTTGCCGGGCTCGCCGCTGCTGCGCGCGCGCGCCACCGCCTCGTCTGGCAGGTGCAGGTCCATCGCGAAGTCTTTCTCGGCATCGGACACCAGGCCCCACAACCGATCCACCGCGGCAACGGTGTTTTTCTCGTCAGAACCGTAGCCGAACACCGCCATGCCGCATTCCGGGAAATCGGCCATCGGAAATCCCGGCGTGAAGGAAAGGGTGACGTCCTGGTCGCGTCCCAGGTCTTCGTAGATCGTCCTGCAGGGATCGATGAAGGAGCACTGCGAAGGCAGGCCCGTCAGGTAGTCCAGGGCGCGCCAGTGCTTCGCCGGCGGCCTGCCGGCGCGGATCATGCGGTCGAGCAGAACGGCGGCGCGCGCGCCGGTGTCGGCCATGTCAATGTGCGGATAGGTGCGGTAGGCGACCAGCGCGTCGCAGCGCTCGAACATCGCGTGCGTGAAATTGCAGTGCAGGTCGAGGCTGGCGGCGACCGGCACGCGCGGCCCCACCAGCGCGCGCACGCGGCGCAGGATCTCGCCTTCGCCGTCGTCGTGCGCCTCGGTGACCATCGCCCCGTGCAGGTCCAGGTACACGCCGTCGACCGGCAGCGCTTTTTTCAACCGGGCAACGAGTTCCCCGACGATGCGCTCGAAAGCGTCGGTGGTGACCTGCGCCGAGGGGCTCGCCGCGCCCCAGGCGGTAGCCACGAGTTGGTGCCCCTGGGCGCGCAGCGCCTGGATCGCACCGGCAGCGGGAATGTTGGCGCCCTCCACCGCACCGAAAACGGGCTCGCCGTACTGCACGCCGGGCCAGCCGCCGCCCGCCTCGAAGGCCGCGTAATCGGCCCTGGACGGCGCAAAAGTATTGGTCTCGTGCTGCATGCCTCCGATTGCTATACGCGCCATTTCTCAGGGCCTCAAATTTTTCAATTCGGAAAAAAACAAGGATACGCCCTATGCGCGGCGCAGAACGCGCCCGGCCCGCTGTCCCGTCGCGCGGCCGGCATCGACCGCCTTCACGCCATTCACGAACACGGCGCGGATGCCCTCCGGCGCCCGCTTCGGATCCTCGAAGGTGCCGCGGTCGATGACCGTCGCCGGGTCGAACAGCACTAGATCCGCGCAGGCGCCCTCCCGGATCAGGCCGCGGTCATGCAGGCCGAAGGTTGCCGCGGCGAAGCCGGTCATGCGGTAGACGGCTTCCTCCATCGAAAAAAGTTTCTCGTCGCGCGCGTAGCGCCCAAGCACGCGCGTGAAAGTGCCGTAAAGCCTCGGATGGGGTTTGCCCTCGATCGTGGGGATGCCGTCCGAGCCGATCATGGTGCTCGGGTGGCGCATCACCGTGCGCACGTCTTCCTCGCTCATCGCGTGCAGGATCACCGTGACGCCCGAATCGGCCGCAAGCACGCGCTCGGCGGCCTGTTCGGCCGTGCAGCCCATATCCGCGCCGAGCTGCGCCAGCGAACGGCCCTCCCATTGCGGATGCGACGCAGTCGAGGCGATGACCACGTCCCCGGGCGCCAAGTCGCCGATCGCCCCGCGCAGCTTGCCGTCGCGGTAAACGGCCGAGAGGATGGTGCTGCCCGCGGTATACGGATACTGGTCCGCTTGCACCGGCTGGCCGCGCTGCTGCGCCGCCTCGATGAGTTTCAACGACTCGCGGACCAGGCCCCACGCGGTCCTGCCGGAAGCTTTGTGGTGCGAGATCTGCACCGGTACCCCGGCGCCAGCGCCGATCGCGAGCGCCTCGCGCACCGAATCGAGCAGGCCGGTGCTCTCGTCGCGCATGTGCGTCGCGTACAACGCGCCCGTGCCGCGCATCAGCGAAGCCAGCTCCACCAACTCGTCGGTCGCAGCGAAGCGGCCGGGGTCGTAGATGAGGCCCGACGAAAGACCGAGCGCGCCCGCCTCCAGACCCTCGGCGAGGATCGCCTTCATCGCCGCCATTTCCGCCGGCGCGGGTGCGCGATTCTCCAGCCGCATCGCCGCGAGCCGCGCCGTGCCGTGACCCACCAGCACGCCGATGTTCACGCCCGGCGCATGCGCTTCCAGGCGCTGCATGTAACCCGCGTAGCCCTGCCATTCGGGCAGGCTCAGGTTCGGATGCAGTGTTTTCGCCATCACCGCGGCTGCGGCGTGCGGCGCGGCGCCAAAGCCGCAGTTGCCGACCACGCAGCTGGTGACGCCGCCCGCGAGCTTGAACGCCATGTCCGGGTACATGAGCGCGGCGAAATCGTCGTGCGTATGCACGTCGATGAAGCCCGGCGCGAGCGCGAGGCCGCGGCCATCGAGCGTGGTGCGGGCCGAAATCGGCGCAGCGCCGCCGCCGGCGCGCACTACGGCGATGCGCCCTTCCTCGATCGCCACGTCGGCCGTCACCGGCGGCGCGCCGCTGCCGTCGTAAAGCGTGGCCTCGCGGATCACCAGTTCGTGCATGTTGATTTTCCTTTGCTTGCCGTATTCCGGCGCTTTGCGCTATCTTGCACCGGTTCACCATCCAGAGGGGAAGCCATGCTGACCAGACGCGCAATTGCCGGGGGCGTTGCCGGAGCCTTGACCGTGGCGGTGCTCGGGAGCGGGGGCGCCGCGCTGGCGCAGGACGACGCGAAGACTTTGCGCATCGTGCCGCACTCGAACCTCGCGATCCTGGACCCGATCTGGACCACCGCCTACATGAGCCGCAACCATGGCTACATGATCTACGACACGCTGTTCGGCACCGACGAGAAAAACCAGATCAAGCCGCAGATGGTGGAATCATGGACCGAAAGCCCCGATCACCGGCTTTGGACTTTCAAGCTCCGCAAGGGCCTGGAATTCCACGACGGCAAGCCCGTCACCGGCGAAGACGTGGTCGCCTCGCTGCAGCGCTGGGGCAAGCGCGACGCGATGGGCTCCGCCCTCATGACCTTCGTCGAGCGCATGGATACGCCGACGCCCGACACTTTCCGCATCTTCCTGCGCGAGGCCTGCGGCTTCGTGCTGGAAGCGCTCGGCAAGCCTTCCTCCAATGTGCCGTTCATCATGCCCAAGCGCGTCGCGGAGACGGACCCCTTCAAGCAGATCGAGGATTACACGGGCTCGGGTCCCTACATCTTCAAGAAGGACGAGTTCAAGCCCGGCGACAAGGCGGTGTACGTCAAGAACACCAGGTACGTGCCGCGCAAGGAGGCGCCCTCGGGCACCACCGGCGGCAAGAACGTCTATATCGACCGCGTCGAATGGAACCTCGCGCTGCGCGACGGACAGGCGCAGTTCAACGCACTGCAGAAGGGCGAAGTCGACATCATCGAGGCGCTCGACTTCAATTTCTACGAGGCCGCCAAGAAGGACCCGAATGTCCAGCTGCCGAAGTACGCCACCGTCAACCTGCAGTACATGGCTCGCTTCAACCACCTGAACAAGCCCTTCGACAACGTCAAGGTGCGCCGGGCGGTTTTGGCGGCATTCAGCCAGCTGCCGTTCCTGCAGGCGCAGGTCGGCGTGAAGGAGCTCTATAACACCTGCCCGTCGATGTTCACCTGCGGCACGCCCTACGGCAGCGCCTACGGCAGCGATATCCAGTCCAAGTCGAACATGAAAAAGGCGCAGGAGCTGCTCAAGGAGTCGGGCTACGACGGCACGCCGATCGTGCTGATGAAGCCCACCGACCTCGCGGCGATCCAGAAGCTGCCTGACGTCGGGGCGCAGCTGCTGCGCCAGGCCGGCTTCAAGGTCGACCTGCAGGCGATGGACTGGCAGACGCTGGTCAGCCGGCGCGCGAAGAAGGACCCGATCGACAAGGGCGGCTGGCACATGTTCATGACCGCCTGGCAGGGCCACGACATCTGGAACCCGATCGCCAACCCCACCTTCGATACGCGCGGCGTGGACTCGGGCTGGTTCGGCTGGGCCAAGGACGACAAGCTGCTCGAGCTGCGCGCGCGGTTCATGCGCGCCACCGACGACGCCACCAAGAAGAAGCTCGCCAACGAGATCCAGGCGCGCGCCTTCGAGATCGGCACCCACGTGCCGCTCGGCGAGTATTCGCAGCCGATGGCGGCGCGCAGGAACATCAGCGGCTTCTTCATCACCAACGGCAACATCTACTGGAACCTGAAAAAGAACTGATCCGGTCGATCTGAGCCTGCCTTTCGTTTGTTTTCCTTCGTAGCGCGCAGGATCCTCGCCACCGTACCGGTCCTGCTGATCGTCGCGGTGCTGGTGTTCCTGCTGCTGCGGCTCACGCCGGGCGACCCGGCGGCGATCCTGGCGGGAGATGCCGCCAACACCGAGCAGATCGCGCGCATCCGCGCCAGCCTCGGCCTCGACCGGCCGATCCTCGCGCAATTCGGCATCTGGTTCGGCAACCTGCTGCAGGGCGATCTCGGCGAGTCGTTCTACTACAAGACCAAAGTCGCGACGCTGATCGCCCAGCGGCTGGAACCCACGCTGTCGCTCGCCGCGCTCACCATCAGCATCGCGGTGCTGGTCGCGGTGCCGCTCGGCATCCTCGCCGCCTGGCGCTTCGGCGGCTGGCTCGACCGCGCCCTAATGGGCTTCTCGGTGCTCGGCTTCTCGGTGCCGGTGTTCGTGCTGGCCTACATCCTGATCTGGCTGGTGTCGTTGAAGCTCGGCTGGCTCCCCGTGCAGGGCTACCAGCGGCTCGCGGACGGTCCGGGGCCCTGGCTCTACCATCTCGCGCTGCCCTCGATCACGCTGTCGGTGCTCTACATCGCGCTGATCGCACGCGTGACGCGCGCTTCGGTCATGGACGCGCTCGGCGAAGACTACATCCGCACCGCGCGGGCCAAAGGTCTGCCGGAGGTCCGGGTGCTGGTGCGCCATGCGCTCGCGAATGCCGCGGTGCCGATCGTCACGGTGATCGGCATCGGGCTTGCGCTGCTGATTGGCGGCGTGGTGGTGACCGAATCGGTCTACGCCATTCCCGGCCTGGGGCGCCTGACGGTGGACGCTGTGCTGGCGCGCGATTTCCCCACCGTGCAGGGGCTGATCCTGTTCTTTTCCTTCATCTACGTGCTGGTCAACCTGCTGGTGGACCTGTCCTACGTGTTCCTCGATCCGAGAATCCGCTATTAAAAAAATCCTCGGCAACTGGTCGGTGCGCATCGGCGCCGGCGTCATCGCCGCCATGGTGCTGGTGGCGATCGCCGCGCCCTGGCTGGGGACCGTGGACCCGTCGCTGTTCGACGCCGGCAGCCGCGACCTGCTGCCCGGAAAATCCGGTCAGATCACCACGCTGGAGGGCGAGACGCTCCAGCACACCTTCCTGATGGGCTCGGATTCCTACGGCCGCGACATCTACAGCCGGGTGATCTACGGCACGCGGGTATCACTGGTGGTCGGCATCGCCACTGCACTGCTCGCGCTGGCCGTGGGCATCGTCTGCGGCCTGAGCGCCGGCTACCTGCGCTGGCTGGACGGCATCCTGATGCGCTTCATGGACGGCATCATGGCGATCCCGGCGATCCTGGTCGCCATTGCGCTGGTGGCGCTCTGGCGCGGCAGCATCGTCACGGTGGTGGCCGCCATCGCCATTCCGGAAATTCCGCGCGTCACGCGCCTGGTCCGTTCGCTGGTGCTGACGATCCGCGAGGAGCCCTACGTCGAGGCGGCGATCGCGCTGGGCACGCCGACCTGGAAAATCCTGTTCGGCCATATCCTGCCCAACTGCGTCGCGCCGCTCCTCGTGCAGGGCACCTTCACCTGCGCCTTCGCGATCCTGGTCGAAGCGGTGCTGTCCTTCCTCGGCGTCGGGCTGCCGCCCGACATCCCGACCTGGGGCAACATCATGGCCGAGGGCCGCGCGCAATTCGTTTCCTTCCCGCACAACGTGTTCTTCCCCGGGATTTTCCTCGCGGTCACGGTGCTGGCGGTCAATATGCTGGGCGACGGGCTGCGCGATACGCTCGACCCGAAGATGGCGAAGCGCATATGAACGTTCTTGAAGTGAAGGAATTGAGCATCGCCCTTCCCCCGGGGGCGGACCGTCCGCACGCCGTCTCGAAGGTTTCGTTCACGGTCGGGCGCGGCGAGATCGTCTGCCTGGTCGGCGAATCGGGCTCGGGCAAATCGGTGATCGCGCAAAGCGTGATGGGCCTGCTGGCGAAGACGCTGCCGGTCGCCTCCGGCTCGATCCGGCTGAACGGCGACGAGCTGGTGGGCATGTCCGAATCGGGGCTGCGCGAGCGCCGCGCCACGCGCATGTCGATGATCTTCCAGGAGCCGATGACCGCGCTGAACCCGGTCATGACCTGCGGCGACCAGATCGACGAGGTCTTGAAGTTCCATTCCGGCCATTCGCGGGAAGAGCGGCGCAAACGCACCCTCAACATCGTCCGCGAGGTCGCGTTGCCGGAACCCGGGCGCATTGTCGCTTCCTACCCGCACCAGCTTTCCGGCGGACAGCGCCAGCGCATCATGATCGCGATGGCGCTGGTGCTCGAGCCCGCGCTGCTGATCGCCGACGAGCCCACCACCGCACTCGATGTCACGACGCAGGCCCAGACCCTGCGCCTGATCGCGGAATTGCAGGCGAAGCACGGCACCGGCGTGCTGTTCATTACCCATGACTTCGGCGTAGTGGCGGAAATCGCGCACCGGGTGGCGGTGCTCCGGTTGGGCGAGCTGGTCGAACTCGGTACGCGCGACGAGGTGCTGAAGCACCCGCGGCACGAGTACACGAAAATGCTGATCCGCTCGGTGCCTACCCTGAAGCCGCACGGCCGCCCCGTAAACCAGGATACGCCCGTGGTGCTGGAAACCAGGCGGCTGTCGAAGATCTACGGCGCCCGCGGCTGGTTCGGGCGCGGGCGCGAAGTGCGCGCTGCCGAGGACGTGACGCTGGAAGTGCGCCGCGGCCAGACGCTGGGCATCGTCGGCGAATCGGGGTCCGGGAAATCCACCGTCGCGCGCTGCATCGTGCGCCTGGTCGACCCGAGTTCGGGCGGGATCCGCATCGGCGGCACGGAAATCGCAACCATGGGCGCGACCGCGCTGCGGCCGCTGCGGCGCAAGGTGCAGATCGTGTTCCAGGACCCCTACCGCTCGCTCAATCCGCGCCGCACGGTGGGCGAAGCGATCATCGAGGGCCCGCTCAACTACGGCGTCACCCGGGCCGCTGCGCTCGAACGCGCGACCAAGCTGATGGAGCTGGTGCGCATGGACAGCGCGGCGCTGTCGCGCTACCCGCACCAGTTCTCCGGCGGCCAGCGCCAGAGGATCTGCATAGCGCGGGCACTGGCGATGGAGCCTGAATTGCTGGTCGCGGATGAAGCGGTCTCCGCTCTCGATGTCTCGGTCCAGGCCCAGGTCCTGCAGCTGCTGGAGGAAATCCGGACCCGGCTGGATCTCGCGATGCTGTTCATCACCCATGACCTGCGCGTCGCCGCGCAGGTCTGCGACCAGGTCGCGGTGATGTCCGGAGGGCGTGTAGTTGAATACGGCCCGGCGGAGGAAATCTTTCAGCGGCCGAAGCACGCCTACACCCGCGCCCTGTTCGACGCCGCGCCGGGACGGGATTTTGCGTTTGGCACGACGTAAAATCAGGCGCATGGATCGTCTCGACGGGTCGAAAATCGTCGTCCCCGGGCTTGAAATACGGGTCGCCGGGCGTTGTACGTCCACCAACGCGGTCCTGTTGTCCGAACGGCCCGGCCATCCCGTCCTGCTCGCGGCCGAAGAGCAGACCGCAGGCCGCGGCAGGCGCGGCCGCAAATGGCGCTCGGCGCCCGGCGCGGGCGCGACTTTCTCCATCCTGCGGCGCATGCGCTGCGCGCCGCGCACGCTGGCCGGACTCTCCCTTGCGGTCGGCGTTGCCGCGGTGCGCGTGCTGCGCGCCCTCGGCGCCGGCGAAGCGGCGCTGAAATGGCCCAACGACCTGCTCGCGGGCGGCAGGCACGCGGGCGCGAAGCTGGGCGGGATCCTGATCCAGACGCGCCTGCACGAAGCGGAAGTGGTGGCGGTGGTCGGGATCGGCATCAATTGCCGCAGCGTGCGCGCGCTGGGAGCGCAATTGCGCCGCAGCGTCGTTTCGCTCGACGATCTGGTGAAGCCCGCGCTGGAGCGCAACGCGGTCATCGCCGCGGTCGCGCGCGAAGTGCTGGCGGCGCTGCAGGCCTACGAGCGATCCGGCCTTCCTGCGTTCGCAGCCGAATGGCGCGCGTTGCATGCGCACGAGGGCCGGCGGCTGCGCGTGCGCCTGGACGACGGCCGCACCGTGAGCGGGATCGCCGCCGGCCTCGCGCCCAGCGGCGCGCTGCGCCTGCGGACGCGCAGCGGCATGCGGGACGTGGCGAGCGGCCGGATCGTTTCCGCGAGCGCGCCGTGATCCTCGCCATCGACGCCGGCAATTCGCGCGTGAAGTGGGGCTGGTATGAACGCGGTGATCGCGGCGGCGGCTGGTCGGGCATCGCCAACGTCTCGCTGATCGAGTTCGCCGCCTCCAGCGACCACATCAACCCTTTCTCGGCCACCCACGACAATCCGGCGCGCATCGTCATTTCCAACGTCGCCGGCGAAGGCGCGCACCAGCTGCTGGTGAACTGGACCAGCATTTTCGATGCCGACCCGGAGTGGGTGCGCGGCGAGCGGGAACTGTGCGGCGTCAGGAACCGCTACGACCAGCCCGGGCTGCTGGGCCCCGACCGCTGGGCCGCCCTGATCGCGGCCAGGGCCATGGAACCCGGCCGCGCCTGCCTGGTGGTGAACGCCGGCACCTGCACCACGGTCGACATGCTCACCGCCGGCGGCGAATTCACCGGCGGCCTGATCCTGCCCGGCATCGACCTGATGCGTTTCGTGCTGCACGAGCATACCGGCCGCCTGCCGTTGCAGCAGGGGCGCTACGTGCAGGCGCCGCGCAACACGGTGGATGCGATCGAAAGCGGTTGCCGCCATGCCCAGGCCGGCGCGGTCGAGCGCATGTACCGCGCGGCGGGCGACGACTGCGCCTGCCTCGTTTCGGGCGGCGGCGGGCCCGCGCTCATCGAGCGGCTCGAGATGCCCTGCCGCTTCGTCGAAAACCTGGTGCTGGAGGGCCTTGCGCGCATCGGGGGCGAAAGTGCTGCCGGCAAGCGCCCCTCCTGAAGCGATGAGAACGATTTTCCTGCTGCTGGTCGCCCTCAACCTGGCGCTGTTCGCCTGGGTGCGGTATTACGCGGCCGGCGACAGCACGACGGACCCGGAGCCGCTGCGCAGGCAGATCAAGCCCGAAAGCATCCGCATCCTGGCCGGCCCTGAACTCGCCGGGCTGCCGGTGCTGAAGCCCAAACCCCCGGCGGAAGCTGTGGCGCAGGCGGCCTGCATCGAGTGGGGCGGATTCGCGGTCGCCGAGGCGCCGCGCGCCGAGAAAGCGCTGGAGCCGCTGGCGCTCGGCGCGCGCCTGTCGCAACGGCGCAGCGAGGAGACCGCCGGCTGGTGGGTCTTCATCCCGCCGCAGGCCAACCGCGCGGCGGCGCTAAAGAAAACCGCAGAGTTGAAGGCGCTCGGCATCGACGATTTTTTCGTCACCCAGGAAGAAGGAAAGATGAACTGGGCCGTATCGCTGGGCGTATTCAGCAGCGAGGACGCGGCCAAGAGCCGGCTCGACGCGCTGCGCGCGAAGGGCGTGCGCAGCGCGCAGTCGGGCGAGCGCGAGACCAAAGTGATGAAGGTCTGGTTCCAGGCGCGCGGCGCGGATGCGCCGTTGCAGGCGAAACTGCGCGAAACCGCGCAAGGCTTCCCCGGCACCGAGGTGCGGGACTGCCCCTAGCCGATGGGGATGGCGCCGCCGGCCACGTGCTGGGCGACCAGTTCGAGCAGGCGGTCGGCGCGCACCGGCTTGGTCAGGTAGCCGACCGCGCCCAGTTCCTTGCCGCGGTGATCGCCGTCCTCCACGGAAGTGAGGAAGATGACCGGGATGTAGGGCAGAGTCTTGTCCGATTTCAGCGCCGCGACGAACTCGAAGCCGTCCATGTGCGGCATGTTGACGTCGGACAGGATCAGGTCGGGCGGATTCTTCAGCACCTGGTAGCCGGCGTTGATCGCGTCGGGCGCGGTGCTGACCTCGTAGCCCGCCGAGGAGAGGTGCATGCGCAGCAGGTCGCACAGGCTCTCGTCGTCGTCCACCACCAGGATTTTCGCCGCCATCTTTCTTCAGTTCAGCGCTGCGGTAAGTGGATGCTCAGTTGGCGCAGGTCTGCTGCGTCGTCTGCTTCGTTTTTTCGACTTCTTGTGCCGTCTGACTTTCGTCCATGTAGTACCTTTGGCCGGCAGCGTCCGTGCGGGCGATACGTTGCCCAGACTGCAGAGTGCGCAGATATTCCTTCGCTCTGGCGCAGTCGTCTGCTTTCGCTGCCTTGGCCTGGCGATCCTTCTCAGCTTTCTCGCTCTCCTTCTTGGCCTCCTCCTGGCGCTTGCGGTATTCCTGCTCCTGCTCCGCCGGTGTCAGCGGACCCTTTTTTGCGTCCTTGGAGGCCGCTCCGGCCGAATCGGCCGGCCCGGGCGGCGGCGCCTTGATGGATGTCGCGTTGACGCCCGGCGGCGGAACATCGCTGTACCGCACCTTGCCATCCTTGTCGACCCACTTGTACAACTGCGCCTGCGTCGCGGCGGCGAAGCCGACGATCGCAATGAAAAACAATATCTTTCTCATTTCATTCTCCCGATGCAAATGCCGCGCGGCTGTGCGCCCGGCCCGAGCAACTCAGGATGATACGGCCTATCGCACACTACTTTCTACCGAGGTCGTGGATGGCATCCGCAATCATGCCGGTCCCTGCCGCGATCAGCAGGATGTCGCCCGCCACGCGCACGTAGCGGTATCCGGCGGGCGGCGCGCCCAGTTGCACGACCAGCGCGGGCGGCACGTCGTACCGGACCACCTCGGGCGGCAGAGGCCGGCCGACGGCCCATTTTTTTGCCTGGCCGGGCGGCATGCAACCGTCGTGCTTCTTGGCGAGGCCAGGCGGGCACCTGCCGGCTTGAAATTCCCCCTGGTAGTAATCCCGTACGGCTGTCCGGTGGCGATCGGCGAAATGGTGTCCGCCTTTTTCGTCCCGCCGGTCGTCATGGCCGCGGTCCTGCTCACCCTTCGCTTCCCGCTCCTCGCCCTTGCCGGCCCAGGGCGGTTTGTCCGCGAGCACCGGGACCGCAACCACCGCCGCCGAGGCCGCCACAGCAAGGATACGAATCGTTCCCAGAATCGCATGTCGCACGAATCATTCCTCCATATTTGCCAAACGCCCAGCATACGCTTCGCGTTTACGAGGATTTGCTCCCGCATTCGGCGGGATGTGACATTCGTCACTCTTGCGCGCGCGGCGAGCGGTCGAGAAATTGGTGCTGATGCCCCGGATCGAACGGGGGACCTACTGATTACGAATCAGTTGCTCTACCAGCTGAGCTACATCAGCATACCTGCCGCATCGACGCGCCGGCCGCCGCCCACGGCGAGCGGCGGATTATACGCCCGCTGCCGCCGCCTCAGGCGCGTGAACCAGTTCCGCTATACTCGGCCGCGCCGCGCCGTCCGGTCCGCGATTCCTGCCGTTGGTCGCCCGACTTTGCGGCATGGACGGCGCCTAACTAATATCCACCATCGAGAAAGGATCGCTCCATGCGCCGCCCAAGGGAGAGGGGATTCACCCTCATCGAAGTTATGATCACCGTCGTCATCGTCGGCATTCTTGCCGCGATCGCGTTGCCGTCGTACAACCAGTACCTCACCAAGTCGCGCCGCTCCGAGGCGCAGCAGTTGATGACGCAGATCTCCTCGCAGCAGGCGCAGTATCTCTTCGACGCGAGGAGCTACACCGCGACGCTCGGTCCGAGCGGCCTGAACATGGCCCGCTCCAACTGGACGTGCACCACCAACTGCGTCGGCCAGTACTACACGGTCTCGATTTCTACCCTCACCAACACCGCGACCCCTCCGTATTACCAGATAACGGCGACGCCGAGCGGCTCCCAGATTCCGGACGGCAACCTCACGCTCGACAGCGTCGGCGCGAAGACCGGCACCTGGTAGGCGACATGGAGCGCGGATTCACCCTCATCGAAGTGATGGTCACCGTGGCGATAGTCGCGGTGCTCGCAAGTTTCGCGCTGCCGGGAGTGCGCGACTACCTCGCCACCGGCGCGATCCGCGCGGCCAGTTCTGACTACTACGCGGCACTGCTCGCGGCGCGCTCGGAAGCGATCAAGCGGCGCACCAATGCGGTTGTCGCGCCCATTGGAACCACCTGGAACACCGGCTGGACGGTCACGGTGGGCGGCAACCTGTTCCAGCAGGCCGACGCGCTGCGGCCCGACATCTCAGTGCAGGTGAACGTCCCGGCATCCGCCACCACGACGCCGGTGACCTACGGGTCGAACGGCCGCGTGAGTTCAGGCGCGCAGATGGTCATTTTTTATTCGCCCACGCAAACCAGGATATTCGCGCGCTGCGTGAGCGTCGACACCAACGGCCTGCCGCGCGTGCGGATCGCCAACACCAATGTAGCGACCAATGGCTGCACCTGAGAGAACAACACGCGGGCGCTCCTCGCAAGCGGGCTTCTCGCTGATCGAGATCCTGGTCGCGCTGCTGATCCTGACGGTCGGCCTGCTCGGGCTCGCCGGGATGCAGGCGGTGGCCCAGCGCTCCGAGGTCGAGTCCTACCAGCGCGCCCAGGCAATGGTGCTCATGAACGACATCCTCGACCGCATTAACGCCAATCGCAAGGCAGCCGCCTGCTACGCGATCACGACGGACTTTACCAATGGCGTGCCGTATGTCGGCACCAGCGGCTCCGGCCAATACAGCACCGGCGGCTACTCCTGCCCTTCGCTCGCCAGCAATCCGAACGCGGCTTCGCGCGCCGGCATTGACCTGCAGCTCATCGAGCAGGCGATGCTCGGCGCGAGCGAAACCCTGGGCAGCGCCAGCGTCGGTGCGCTGCTCGGCGCGCGCGCCTGCATCGGTTTCGACAGCGCGGCGCAGGCCTACACCGTCGCGATTGCCTGGCAGGGCCAGTCGCAAACGTTTTCGCCGGCCTCCTGGGCGGCGGGCAACAACCCGGCGGTTGCGCGCAACTGCGCGCTCAACCTGTACGGCACCGACACCCAGCGCCGCGTAATCTGGACCACGCTGATGGTCGCCTCCCTGAGCAGCTGACGCTATGGTATCGACGATGGGCACCCGCAGCGCCCAGGCCGGCCTCTCGATCGTCGAGTTGATGGTTGCCATCACCATCGGCCTGCTGCTTCTGGCGGGGCTCGCCTCGATGTTCGGAAGCTCCAGCCGATCGCAGAACGAACTGCGGCGGGCGGCGGAGCAGATAGAGAACGGCCGCTACGCCATGGACACGATGACGCAGGACTTGCAGCTCGCCGGCTACTTCGGTCAGAACCGCGTCACCAGCACGCCGCCGACGTCGATGCCCGATCCCTGTACGCTGACGATAGCGAACATGACCACGGCGGTCGCGATCGGAGTGCAGGGATACAGCTCGGGCGGACTGAGCAGCAGGCCCGCGCTTCCGGCAAGTTGCGCCACCTGGTTGCCCAACGCAAACCTCTCCAAGGGCAGCGACGTCGTCATCGTGTACCGCACGAACACCAGTTATCTGCCGATCGGGACGGCCACGACCGCAGGCCAGTTGTACGTCCAGACCAACCCGGCGACATTCACAGTGCAGAACGGCGGCGGCACCACCAGCTGCACCAGCGGCGCGGACGGCAGCGCCTCGTCCATCACCCGCCGCTGCCTCACCCCCAACACCCTGCCCGACGAAATCTGCTCCTCGCTCTGTCCCGGCGGCTCGCCGGTTGGGTACATCCGCCAGCTCGTGGTGCACATATATTTTGTCGCGCCCTGCAACGTGCCCACCGGCGGCGGCAGCATCTGCACTGGCACGACTGATGACGGCGGCACGCGCATTCCGACCCTGAAGCGCCTGGAGCTGACCGCATCCGGCGGCGCGGCCACATTCCAGATCACATCGATCGCGGAAGGCGTGGAATTCATGAAAGTCGAATATGGCATCGACGACACGCCTTCGGCTGTGAACACGCAGACCGGTCTGGTCGGCGACGGCGCCACCGACCGGTATGTGCTGGCGCCGGCATTGTCAGACCTGACGAACGCGGTGACCGTGCGGGTCGACTTGCTCGTACGTAACCCCGAGCCCTCGATCGGTTACACCGACTCGAAGACCTACAACCTGGGCGTCAACCCGGCCCTCCCCACGAGCCCGGCCGTCACCGTCACTTCAGTGAACTACGCCCCCACCTATCGGCGTCATGTCTACAGCTCGGAAATCCGGCTGGTCAACCTGAGCAGCCGCAAGGAGAATCCGTGAGTCGCGGGCTTCGCGCGCAGCGCGGGATGACGCTGCTGATCGCGCTCATCATGCTGATCGTGATGACGATGTTCGTGGTGTCGATGGTGAAGATCGGCAACACCAACACCACCATCGTCAGCAATATGCGCGCCCAGAAATCGGTCGATACCGAAGCGCAGCAGCAGATCGAGATCGCGATCAACAGGTACCAGTTCTTCAGCGACGTCATCGGCGGCGCCGGGGGCTGGGCGAGCGCCCCGACGTACCTGACCGCAGCCCAGCTGTGGGCGACCTACGCGCCGCCTGGCGCGAGCACCGAGACCGCGACGCAGTCCAACGACCTCAGGCTCTACCGCCCGCAATGCAACTATGCCGCGCCGGCCAGCGGCTACAGCGCCCTCTCCGGCGTCGCGCCGCAGGACACGTACTGGGACATCGAGGCGACGGCGAGCGACTCGACAACCGGCGCCTCGACCGAAATCCACCAGGGCATCTGGATGCGGCTGCCCGCCGGCAATTGCAATTAGGAACAAATGAATCTGGAGCAATCATGAAAGTATTCCAACAAAACCTGATGACAGCGCTGCTCGCCTTCCTGTTGACGGCCGCGACCGTGCCGGCCTTGGCGGCGGGCGTCGACCTCGTGGGAGACGACACGGACCTGTTCACGACGAATCCAAGCATCCCGGCGGAGGTTCCGAACGTCCTGGTCGTCCTGGACAATACCTCTAACTGGTCGCAGCAGGCGCAGCAATGGCCTGCGACTCTCGATCCAGCCTGCGTGAGCGCGGGGATGACCGGCACCGCCCAAGGTGATGCCGAGATCTGCGCAATTTTCCTTACCATCCAGAATCTGACGTCGTCGGTGAACGTGGGCCTGATGATGTTCGACGATCAAAACAAGGGCGCATACGTCCGTTTTCCGATGGGTTCCATGACGCCGGCCAATATCGCGACGTTCAAGTCGATCTTGGTCAACATCAGTACCAACAATCCGGGCGACAAGACCAGCTCGAACACGGCGTACGAGAACCCGATGAACGACGTGTTCCGTTACTTCAACAGCCTGGCGACCTTAACGCAAAACGCAGCGCCCACGCCGCAGGCGAACGTCGGCGGCTACACCGATTCGACGATGAATAACTTCAGCTTTCTCCCCGGACAGAGCGGCGATACCTGCGGTTTCGACTACATCATCTTCATCGGCAACGGCTTTCCAAACGCCGGCAGCCTCACGCCCGACATGGCCACTGCCTCCGGGTTGCTAAACGACTCGGCGAATATCGTCCTGAACACGACGCCGATCCAGAACACCGGCAGCAACGCCGACGTATGGTCGCGTTTTCTCTTTCAGTACGGGGTCAAAGTGGGTGCCGGCGCCTACCGCCATGTCACGACCTACACGATCAACGTCTGCAACGCCAAATGCACGGCAAACCAGACGGCCTTGAACCAGATCACGCTGCTGCAAAGCATGGCCACCGTGAGCCAGGGCAAGTATTTTCTCGCCACGAGTATCGGCGCGATCGAATCCGCTCTAGCCAGTATTTTTGCGGAAGTGCAAGCGGTCAACAGCGTGTTCGCAGCAACGACGCTGCCGGTTTCGATCAACGTGCGCGGCACCAACCTGAACCAGGTGTACATCGGCGTGTTCCGGCCGGATCCGACCTCCAGCCCGCGCTGGTTCGGCAACCTGAAGCAGTATCAACTTGGCCTCAATGCCTCGACGAACTCCCTGCAGCTCGTCGACGCGACCGGCGCGCAAGCGGTGAACCTCAACACGGGATTCATCACGAACACGGCAACGAGCTTTTGGACGACCACCTATAACGCCCAGGGCACCACGCCGGCGCTGGGATTCTGGTCATTCCGCGGGCCAAGTTACGCCACCACGGATGTCGGCAAGGATCAGGACTCGCCGGATGGCGACCTCGTCGAGAAAGGCGGCGGCGCGGAAATGATCCGCATGACCTATCCCATGCCAGACTCGACCGCCGCGCAGACGCGCAACCTGTACACCTGCACCGGCTCCTGCGCCGCGGGAAGCACGCTGTCAAGCTATCTTTTCAATACCTCTAACTCCGATATCACCGCGGCGCTGCTGGGCACATTCCAAGCAATCAGCGTATCGTCGCTTAGCGCTTCGGGGACGACGGCCACCGCCGTAACGTCCGCGGCCCATGGATTTTCTGTCGGGAATGTCGTCACAATCGCCGGCGCCGTGCCCAATCTGTTCAACGGCAATTACACTATTGTCACCGTCCCGAACGCGACCAGCTTTACCTACACGCTTTCGTCTGCGCCGGATACGACGCACGCATACGTGACGCTGCCGGGATACACGCTCGTACCGGCCACGGATCTCGTCACGGTCTCTGGAGCGACGCCAACCGCCTACAACGTCGCCAGCACGGCAATTTCGGCGGTTGTCGGCAACGCGAACCAGTTCTCATACGTATTGGGTTCATCGCCGACAACGGCGGCCAGCGGATATTCAGTTACGGGGATACGTCAAGTCCAGGTGTCAAGCGGGACGAGCAAGGTCACGTGGTCAAATGGCTCGGCGTTGAACAATGTAACGGTCTCTCTGGCCAACCACGGCTATAGCAGCGCCGATACGGTCGCCATCACAGGAGCAACGGACGCGGCCTTCAATACGGCCGGGTCGACAATCGTCAAGGTCGACAACAACACATTCACCTACACGACCGCGTCGACTCCCGCTGGCGGCACGACCACGACCGGAGTAGTGACTCTCACGGGCTCGCTGCCAAGCGGTTGGGGTAGCGGGACTGTAGTCAAGATTTCCGGCGTAACGAATCAGACGAACTACAACACTGCATCCACCGGCACCAGTATCTCGCATGTTTCCGGCAATACGTTCCAGTACACCACCTCCGGAACCGTCGCCAGCGCTGCAAGCGGCACCATGGTCGCCAACCAGGTGGTCGCGAGCGATACCAGCACGTGGACGGTCAGCTCTGCCGCAGCGCAGAGCGTCACGGCGACGGCGAACCTCGACAGCACCTGGAACATAAGCAACGTCGTTGCGAGCGGCAGCGGCAGCAACCAAAACCTGAGTATTACGCTAAACAAGGCGCAATTTACCGATGTCGTATCCGGCAAACCGAACGTTTTGAGGCAGCTACAGGTAGGCGACGCTATCAGCATCGCGGGAACCTGCACTTACAAAGTGGGGAGCGCTACCAATCAATGCAATGGGCTCAGCATCCTCTCGGTCAGCGGCAATACTGCAAACGCAACCAACCCCAATTCCACTTCCTTTACGAATCTCAACACCTCCGTCACGGTGGTCCTCTCCGTGGGCGCAAACATCGGCACGATAAGTTTCAGTGGCGCGACAATGTTGTACGCCGGCACGAGCAGCGCGACAGGCAATTTCGGCATCCGGTTCACGCTCAGCCGCGGCCAGTACTCCGGGCAGCTCCTGCACCAGCTCGCGCCGGGGGATTCGCTTGCCTTCGCGAACTGCTCGTATACGGCGGGCGGCGTGAGTAATATTTGTAGCGGCACCGTCGCGGCGGTGTCTGGAAATTCCAGTATCACGAACGCCCCTCCGGTCGCTGCCAACACCTACGCAGATATTACGGGCACGGTTACCGTCGATGTGGTTCAAAGCTCGCCCGGTGCGATCAGCGCGGTCACAACGACCAACACGGCAGCAGGCGTAGCGCCGCTCGGCACCGCAACTACACTGGCCTGGACCGGTCAAACCATCGGTGCAAATGTGGCGATCACATCCATTGTTCCCGGCCCATTGACGGTGCAAGCCGCCGGAACGATCTATGCGTCGAAGTCGGGCGATCTGACGAGCAAGGTGACCTCGATCGCCAACCAGTCGGTGGCGACCGGAACCATTACCGCCGGCCTCGCCAGCAACCCCGATCCGAACGAGCGGGCAGAGCTTATCAACTGGGTGCGCGGCCAGGACAACAAGGACGACGAGAACATAAACGGGATCTCCACGGACGTGCGCTCTTCCGTGCACGGCGACGTGCTGCATTCGCGGCCGGCGGTGGTCAACTACAACCGGTTCGGCGACAACAACGACGTCTACATCTTCTACGGCTCCAACGATGGCCTGCTGCGCGCGATCAAGGGGGGCCAGGCGACCGACGGCACCGCGGGCCAGGAGCAATGGGCGTTCATCGCGCCGGAATTCTTCGGCAAGGTGAAGCGCCTGCGCAACCAGACGCCGGCGATCTCTTCCACCAGTCCCAAGGACTATTTCTTCGACGGGCCGATCGGGGTCTATACGCTCGATGCGAACAACGACGGCAAGCTCAATGCCGCGGACGGCGACAAGGTGTACCTGTTCCTGGCGATGCGCCGCGGCGGACGCATGGTCTACGCGCTCGACGTGACCAATCCGACCAGTCCCAAGCTGCTGTGGAAGCATGGCTGCACGAATCCCACCGGCACGGGAAGCACCGGCGGCTGCGACACCGGATGGGACCAGCTTGGGCAAACCTGGTCCCAGCCGCAGTTGGCCTACCTGAACGCCTTTCCCACTACGCTCGCGCTCATTTTCGGGGCGGGCTACGACTCGCCGGCCGAGGATTTCCAGCCCTGCGTTGTTACCGCGTTCAATTCCGGCTCGGTCACCGGCTTGACGAATGTCGTCTTCCCGATCCCGATGACGACCGCCAACTGTCCGCCGACGGGCGGCACCAGCACGACGAACAACCGGACCATGGGCCGCGGCATATTCATCGTCAACGCCGCGACCGGGGCGATACTGCAGCGGATCGGCCCAGATTCGAGCGCCAACCTGCAAGTCACCGGGATGACTTACGCCATTCCGGCGGACCTGGCGATCCTCAAGAACCGCGCCAACACCAGCGCGCGCGCATCGTCGATCGGCACGGAAAGCGTCACGGCCGGCTACATCGACAGGATCTACGCACCGGACACCGGCGGCAACGTGTGGCGGATCGACGTATCGGATTCCAACACCGCCAACTGGGTGGCGACGCAATTCGCCTCGATCGCGCCCGCGAGCGGCTCCTCGACGACGACCGGATCGCCGGCGGCGGCGAACATGCGCAAGCTCGAATTCCAGTCCGACGTGGTCTACTCGAGCGACGCGAACGGCAGCTTCGACGCGGTGCTCGTGGGCAGCGGAGACCGCGAGCATCCCTTCGACCAGGTCGTTGCCAACCGCTTCTACATGTTGAAGGACCGCAATGTCGCCACCATCACGCCCGCGATGGTGACGCCGACGCCGCCGGCGACGATCACGGAGAGCGGCCTTTTCGACATCACCAACGGCTGCCTGCAAAGCGCGACTAACTGCACGGGATCGCAAACGCAAGCCACCGCGGCGGCTTCATTGCTGGGCGCTTCAGGATGGCTGATGCAGCTCGCCAACACCGGCGAGAAAACGATCGCGCCGGCCACGACGGCGAACGGCACGGTCATATTCAACACCAACCAGCCGAAACAGGACACGGTCACCGGTACCGCGAACAACACGACGTCGGGCGCGGGCAATTCCTGCGTTTCCGATCTCGGCACCGCCCGGCAGTACGGGGTGAGCTTCCTGAACGGCAACCCCTCGTATATCTACAACCAGCTGCCCTCGCAATACGTTCCCACGTCGGGCCTCGGCCGCTACGCCACCTTCGCCGGCGGCGGGTTCCTGCCGCAGCCGGTGCCTGCGGTCGTGCAGATCGGCGGCAAGTACTACCAGACGATAAT
>Ga0070731_10001075_pt1 | contig 30176 bp, 29 predicted proteins | sample Coa_R1_2_FD_66448 | JGI IMG/M metagenome (GOLD analysis project Ga0070731, IMG submission 66448) | Surface soil microbial communities from Centralia Pennsylvania, which are recovering from an underground coalmine fire - Coalmine... | ecosystem: Environmental > Terrestrial > Soil > Unclassified ... | reverse complement strand
TGGTTCGCATCCCGGGCTACCCCGTGTATTACGCGCCGAATCTTGGAACGAACTACTTCTTCTACGACGGCATGTATTGGGTCTTCACCGGCACCAACTGGTACGCCAGCACCTGGTACGACGGTCCGTGGGAGGTGGTGGCGCCCGATGAGGTCCCGCTCTTCGTGCTCCGGGTTCCGGTCCGCTATTATGTTGCACCGCCCGTCTATTTTCGAGGTTGGTCGGTGAGTGCGGCGCCACGCTGGGGCGATCATTGGGGAAGCGGTTGGGAACAGCGTCACCGAAACTGGGATAACTGGAACCGCAACCAGGTGCCGGCGCCGGCGCCGCTGCCGACGTATCAACGGCAGTACACGGGCAATCGCTATCCGAGCCTCGCGGAACAGCACACGCTCGAGACCAGTAACTACCATTACCGTCCGCACGACCAGGTCGTGCAGCGGGCGTTCACCGCGCGCGTCCAGCAGGCGCAGGCGGCGCCTCAGGGACGGCCGTCCTCCGCGCAGCAGGCCCAGACGCAGCAGCGCGAGCAGGCGCAGCGCACGCAGCAGGCGCAGCGCACGCAGCAGGCGCAGACGCAGCAGCGCGAGCAGGCGCAGACGCAGCAGCGCGAGCAGGCGCAGACGCAGCAGCGCGAGCAGGCGCAGACGCAGCAGCGCGAGCAGGGGCAGCGCACGCAGCAGGCGCAGACGCAGCAGCGCGAACAGGTGCAGCGCACGCAGCAGGCTCGGACGCAACAACGCGAGCAGCAGCAAGCGCAGGCGAAGCGCACGGAACAAGCGCAGGCTCAGCGCGCGCAACAGTCCCAGTCACGCCAGCAGCAACAGGCGCAAGCGCGCCAGCAGCAACAAGCCCAGGCGCGACAACAGCAGGCGCAGCGCGGCGCGCAACAGACTCAGGCGCGCGAGCAGCAACAAGCCCGGGCACGCCAGCAGGCGCAGCCGCAGCGCCAGCAGCAAGCCCAGGCACAACGCCAGCAGCAGGCAGCGCAACGCGAGTCGCAGAACACCCGCGAGCGACGCGAGCAGCAGCCCAGCGGCTGATCAAGCAGCGTCGCCCGTCATGGTGCAGCAGGCGGTTCCCGCGCGGGCGGGAACCGCTTTTTTTCGATCTGCTCGCGATACCAGTCGAGGATTTCAGCGCCCGTCCACATGACGACGCCGTCGTGTCCGAGGATATAGTCGTAAAGCGCTTCCAGATACTTGATGCGATGCGGGACGCCGGTCAGGTACGGATGAATCGAGATCGCCATCACGCGCGGCGTGCTCGCGCCCTCGGAATAGAGGCGGTCGAAATGATCGCGCCCGCGCCGCAGGATTTCGTCTGAGGGTTGCTGTTGCACGGCGCTGATCACGACGTCGTTGATCTCCACCGTGTACGGGACCGAGACGATCTGGCCCGCACGCGTATTGACGAGCACCGGCTGCTCGTCGAGTACCCAGTCGGCGACGTATTCGATGCCCGCTTCGGCGAGGAGATCGATCGTGTCGTCGGTCTCGGTGAGTCCGGGACTCTCCCAGCCACGGGGCGGCTTGCCGGCGAGCTCTGCGATCGCATCGATTGTTTTCCCGATCGCCGAACGCGCGTCGTCGACCTTGTGCATCGGCGTCTGCACGAAACCGTGACCCATGAATTCCCAGTTCGCGTCGCGCGCCGCGACGCATGCTTCGCGATACACCGAACATGCGCTGCCGTTCACCGCGAACGTCGCACGCAACCCGCGCGTCGAGAGCGTATCGACGAAACGCCAGAAGCCGACGCGCATGCCGTACTCGTGCCACGCCCAGTTCGGCACGTCGGGAAGCAGCGACTGACCCATCGGCGGCGGCAGAACGGTCCGCGGCATCGGCCCGGTGGGACTCCAGTTCTCGACATTGACGACGGTCCAGACCGCGACGCGCGCATCGCCCGGCAGGTGCAGCGGGCGCCGCCGCGTGATCGGCTCATAGGGAATGCGTGCGCGCACACTCGCACCCGTGTCATTCGATGGCACGCTCGTCTCCTTTGCCGGCGAAGCACGAAGAACGCGTCATCACACTTCGCCCAATAGCCGCAGCGCCGTGCCGAAAGAGATGTGCTCGCGCTCGGTGTCGGTAAGCCTCGGGATCGATGCGATGGTGTCCGCCGGCGCTTCGTCACCCATGTCGAACGGGGAATCGGTGCCGATGCAGACGTGATCGGCGCCGACGAGATCGATCAGATAGCGCAGGGTGGCGGGATCGAAGACGAGGCTGTCGAAGTACAGGCGGCGCAACAGCGCGAGCGGAGACGTCACCGATTGTGCGCGCGTTTCAGCGCGCACGCGGTGGCCCTGTACCAGGCGGCCGATCTGATAAGGTGCGAATCCTCCGCCGTGCGCGAGACACATCCGAAGCTCGTCGAGCTCGTCGAGTGCGCCGCTGAACATCAGGTTCGCGAGCATCGTCGCCGTGTCGAGCGGATTGCCGATCAGGTTCGTCAAGTAATAGCATTCGAGGCCGTGCTTCGCGCCGACATAGTACGGATGCGCGAACACGAAGAGTCGCAGCTCCTGCGCGCGGCGCAGGATCGGCCGGAATCGCGGCTCGGCAAGCTGCGCGCCTTCGATCGACGTGCCGATCTCGATGCCCTTGAAGCCGTATTCGCGCACGACGCGTTCCATCTCGGCGATCGCCGCGTCGGGATGCTGCAGCGGGATCGTCGCCATGCCGCGAAGGCGCGCGGGATTGCGCGCCGCCATGTCGGCGATGCCACCGTTGACCAGGCGCGCCGTCTCGATCGCCACATCGGCGTCCGCCCAGTAGTAGAACATCGGGGGCGCGGGCGAGATGACCGCGACGTCGATGCCCTTGCGATCCATCGATTCGAGCTTTGCCTCGACGTCGTGAAATTCGGCGAAAAGCGGATAGACATAGCCTTGCGCATGGTTCACCCGCCGAGCATGCGGCGGACCTTCGATGCGTGCGGCGAATCGATCGGGTGAGCGCGCGATCCCGTCGATGATCCGCGACGGGATCACATGATTGTGGATGTCGATTCTCACGCGTTCTCGGCTCGATCTATCGCTTGCACCCGGTCAGGTCGATTTCGACGCGACAACCGGGTACGAGCAGGCCGCTGACCTGCAATGTCGTGCGTGGCGGCGGCGAGGGAAAGAACTCCTTCCACACCTGATCGAAATAGTAGAAATCGTTCAGGTCGGTCAGGAACACCTGCGACTTTACGACGTCGTCGAGCGAGCAGCCGGCGGCCTCGAACACGCACTGAAGATTGCCGAGGACGTAGCGCGTCTGCTTCTCGATGTTCGATCCGTAGTATGGAAAGGCCGGATCCTGCCGGGCCTCCTCGGCGACGCCGGTCGACACATGCGAAGCGAGCTGTCCCGCGGCATAAAGCATGTCGCCGACGAGCATCCCCTGGCAGTAGTGCGCCATCGGCGTCGGCGAACCCGCGGTCCCGATCACCCTGCGCGCGACGCGAGCGTGCACTGCCGTCAGGTCGATTTCGATCCGGCAACCGGGAACGAGCAGCGCGGCGATCCGGATCGTCGTGCGCGGCGGCGGCGACGGAAAGAACTCGCGCCACACGCGATTGAAATGCACGAAGTCGTCGAGGTCGGTCAGGAAAACCTGCGCCTTGACCGTGTCCGCGAACGTGCAATCGGCCGCTTCATAAACCGAGCGAATGTTGGAAAGCACGTAGTGCGTCTGCCGCTCGATGTCCGATGCGTGATACGGAAACGCGGGGTCGCGGCGCGCCTTGGGCGGCACGCCGGTTCGATAGTCCGACGCGATCTGTCCCGCCGCGTACAGCGTATCGCCGACGAGCACGCCCTGGCAGTAATGCGCCATCGGCGTCGGCGTCGCCGCGCCGGTGATCACGCGACGCGCAACGGCAGGCTTGACGGCAGTGAGATCGATCTCCACCAGGCAACCGGGCACGAGCAGTTCGCTCACCTGCACGGTCGTGCGCGGAGGAGGCGACGGGAAGAATTCCTTCCATACCCGGTCGAAATAATAAAAATCGTGCAGATCGGTCATGAACACCTGCGACTTCACGACGTCCTGCAAGCCGCAGCCCGCAGCTTCGAAAACGCCACGCAGGTTCTGCAGGATGTAACGCGCCTGCTTCTGGATGCTCGACCCGTAGTACGGAAACGCCGGGTCCTGTCGCGCTTGCGGCGCCACACCGGTCTTGTAGTCCGACGCGATCTGGCCGGCGGCGAACACGGTATCGCCGGCGACCACGCCCTGGCAGTAGTGCGCCATCGGAGTCGGCGCGCCCGGTGTTTCGATCACTTGCCGCTTCACAACTCTCTCCTCCTATCCGCCCAAATAGGCTCGGCGCACTTCCGGATTCTCGATCATCGCCTTCGCGGGCCCGCTCAACGTCACGCGTCCCGTTTCCAGCACATAGGCGCGATCGGCGAGGCGCAAGGCAAGCGATGCATTCTGCTCGACGAGCAGCACAGTCGTGCCCCGGTCGCGAATGCCGGCTATCATCATGCCGATCGTTTCGACGATCATCGGCGCGAGCCCGAGCGACGGCTCGTCGAATAGCGCGAGCGAAGGCCGCGACATCAGCGCGCGACCAATCGCGAGCATCTGCTGCTCGCCGCCGCTCAGCGTACCCGCGAGTTGATGGCGCCGCTCGTTCAAGACCGGAAACGTCTCGAAGATTCGCGACATGTCGGCGCCGACATCGTTGTCACCGCGCACGAACGCACCGAGCTCGAGGTGCTCCTGCACGCTCATGTCCGGCCAGATCTTCCGCTCCTCGGGACAGTGGGCGATGCCGAGTCGCACGATCGCATCGGGATCTTCGCCGTGGATCGGCTTCCCTTTGAACGTGATCGTGCCGCCGCTCGGCGCGAGGATGCCCGAGATCGTTCGCAGCACCGTCGTCTTGCCGGCGCCGTTGGCGCCGATCAGCGCGACGAGCTCGCCCTCCTCGACGCGAAGCGACACGCCGTCGAGAACGCGCGTGCGTCCTCGGTGCAGCGTAACGTCATCGAGCGCGAGCATCGGCCGCTTGCGGGACGCCGAGATACGCTTCGATGACGCGCGCATCGTTTCGCACGTGATCGGGACGCCCTTCTGCGATCTTCTCGCCGTAGTTGATGACGATCACGCGGTCCGAAATCGACATCACGACGTGCATGTTGTGCTCGACCAGGATCATCGCGAGACCGCGTGCCCGAAGCTCGACGATCAGCTTCATGATCCGCTTGCTCTCGTGGTGGTTCATGCCGGACGCCGGCTCGTCGAGCAGGAGCACTTTTGGTTTCGCCGCGAGCGCCTGCGCGATCTCGAGCAGGCGCTGGTCGCCGTACGAAAGCTGCTGCGCGGAAAGGTGCGCCTTGCGGTCGAGGCCGACCGTCGAAAGCGCCTCGCTCGCGCGAGCAAGCGGATTCGGATCGTTTCGCGCGAGCGCACCGGCCGCGACGCCATCGATCAGTCGAAGCGGTCCGAACACTTCCGTCTTCTGGAACGTTCGCACGACACCGAGCAGCGCGATGCGAAAGGGTGCGAGGCGGTGGATCGGCTCGCCGTCGAACAGGACGGCGCCCGCCGCAGGCCGCACGCGTCCGGTGATGACGTTGAAGAGCGTCGTCTTGCCCGCGCCGTTGGGTCCGATCACGCTCAACACTTCGCCCGCATCCACGGCGAGATCGACGCCTTTCAGCGCAGCGACGCCGCCGAAGCGAACCGCGAGGCGATGACCCTCAAGCAGCGCGGGCATTGCGAAGGCGCCGCTCGCGCGGCAGCAGGTGCGTAAGCAGCGGGAAGACGATGCCCTTCGGCATGAACAACGTCGCGGCGATCAGGATCGCGGCGAACGTGATCATCCGCCAGTGCGACGCCTCGCGCAGGAACTCGGGCAGGAACGTGAAGATCACCGCGCCGAGCGCAGGTCCCACGAGCGTGCCTTTTCCGCCGAGGATCACCATGATCAGCATGATCGTCACGTACGAGAAGTTGAAGAGATCGGGGCTCACGAAGCCCACGTAATGCGCGTACAGGCTGCCGGCCGCGCCGGCGATCGCGGCGCCGACGGCAAACGCGATCATCGAATAGCGAAATGCGGAAATGCCGAGCGATTCGGCGAGCGGCTCGTTTTCGCGAATCAGCACGAACTTGCGGCCGATCGACGAGCGAACGATTACGCGGCAGATGACGAACGCGACGATCGCGGCGACCAGCACGACATAGTAGAAGCGCGACTTAGACGTGAGGTCGATCGCGCCGATGCCGGGAAGGACGAGCGGAGGAACCACGAGGCCGGGCAGCCCCATGAAGCCGCGCGTCATGTCGACCCAGTTCGTTGCGACGAGCCGCATGAGCTCGGCGAACACGACGGTGATGATGATGAAGCGGTGTCCGCGCGTTCGCAGGATGATCGAGCCGAGCACGATGGCCACGACGCCGACGAGAAGCGCCGCGGCAGGGAGCCCGAGCCACATCGACCAATGCAGTCGAATGAACAGCAGCGCCGACGTGTAGGCGCCCATCGCGAAGAATGCCGCGTGCGCGAGCGAGAGCTGTCCCACGTAACCGACGATGAGATCGAGACCGACGACGGCCGCAGCGAAGATGCCCGACACGATGAACAGGTGCAGGTAGTAGTCGTCGTGCACGACGAGCGGTATCGCGAAAAGCGCGACGAGAACGGCGATCGTTGCGAGGCGGTACGGGAGTGCATCAAGCACGTTTGAACAATCCTTCCGGCCGCAGCAGCAGCACGAGGATCACGGCGAAAAAGCCGATCGCGTCCTTCCAGCCGTTCGGGAGGTACCCTGCACCCAGCGCTTCGGCAAGGCCCAGCAGCAATCCACCGACGATCGCGCCGACGAAGCTCCCCATCCCGCCGAGGATCACGACGATGAACGCCTTCAGCGTGATGACGCCGCCGCTCGCCGGTTCGACCGGAATGAAGCCGCCGAGCACGGCGCCGGCGGCGGCCGCGAGCGCCGCGCCGAAGGCGAATGCATACGCGTAGATCCGGTCGATCCGGATGCCGACGAGCGCCGAGGCCTCCTTGTTCTGGAACGTCGCGCGCATCGCCTTCCCCATTCTCGTCCGGCGTATGAGCACATGGCCGACGACGATCAGCGCGGCCGTGACGGCCATGCAGAAGAGGTAGAGCGGCGTCGTATACACACCGAGGAAGCTCAGCGGCTTCGGCGGAAACGGCGTCGGAATCGATTGCGGCTGCGGTCCCCACAGAAGGAGCGCGGCGTTCTCGAGGAAGATCGAGAGCCCGATCGTGACGAGCGTCGTGGTCATGACCGGCGCTTCGCGCAGTCGCCGGAAGATCGAATGCTGGAGCACGACGGCGAGCGCAACGACGACGGCGACCGCCAGCGGCAGCGCCACGAAATAATCGAGACGCATCAGACTCACGAGATAGAACGCGACGAACCCGCCGAGCATGTAGAACTCGCCGTGCGCGAAGTTGGCGATGTTCATCACGCCGAAGATCATCGTGAGACCCATCGCGATCAGCGCATAGGCGCAGCCGATCAAGACCCCGTTCAGCAGATGCTGAGCGAGGATGGTGATCGTAGGCGACATGCCGGGGGATCGGGGACGCGGGATCGCGGCCGGCGCCTGCGAGCCGTGTCACGCGGTCGCGCTACGGCTTCGAGATCTTCGCCGTTTCGATCACTTCCGGTATGCCCTTCGTAACGCGTGCGAGGTAGACCGTCTGCCCGTATGCCTGGTGCTTCTCGTCGAACTTGATGTTGCCGACGAGCCCGTTGTAGTCGGTCCTTTCGAGCGCCGTGCGGATTTTTTCCGGATCGGCCGCGCCTGCGCGCCGGATCGCGTCGACCATGATGTGGATCGCATTGTGCGCCGCGCCGGCGAATTTCGTCGGATTCTCCTTGAGCTTCGCCTGGAATTCCTTCACGAACGCGTCGTTGATCGGGTTCCTAATCGTGTAGACGTATTCGACGAGCCCGTACACGCCCTCGGCCGCGGGGCCCGCGAGCTTGATGTAGCTGTCGCTTGTCCACGATCCTTCGCCGACCAGCGGGACGGTGATGCCAAGCTCCCGGATCTGCTTGCTGAGCGCGACCGCCTGCTGCGTGTTCGCATTCGACACGATGGCGTCTGGATTCGACGCCTTGACCTTCGTGATCTGCGACAGGAACTGCAGGTCGCTCTGCTGGAAGAATTCGGTGGCCACGATCTCGCCGCCGGCGCTTTCGATCGCCTTCGGATACGACGCGACCATCGAGCGGCCCCAGTCGTCGTTCAAGGCGAGAAACGCGAAGCGCTTCGCGTGAAGCGCCTTCGGCAGCACCGGACCGAATGCGTTGCCGAGCATCGGCGTCGTCGCCACCGCGCGGAAGAAATACGGATTTCCCTGCTCGGTGAGTTGCGCCGCCGTCGAGATGCCGGTGATGAGCGGAATCTTGTGTTTCTTCGCGACTTCCATCACGGCCGCGGTCGACGTGCTGCAGAAGGCGCCGAGAAGGGCGACCACCTTGTCGCGCACGACGAGCTTCTCCGCGGCGTTCACGGACTGCGCGGGATTGCACGCGCCGTCCTCGACGACGAGCTCGATCTTCTTGCCGAGCACGCCGCCCTTTGCGTTCATGTCGTCGACGAGCATCTTGACGGTCGAGACGTAGATGTTGCCGTCGTACGCGACCGGCCCGGTCGTGGGCTGCACGACGCCGATGCGAACGTTGTCCTGCGCGAAGGCGAATGGCGCGAGCGCCAGCGAGACGACGACGGTCAGGACGAGCCTGAACGTTGGCATGATGACTCCTCCTTCGTGGTTTTCGGGCGGACCGATAATATACGCGAATCATCGGATCGTATATCAACCCGCAGGATGCCGAGCCTTCTCGTTCGTCACGCCGACGTGATCTATCGCTGCGACGACGCGCGCTCGTCGATTCGCGACGGCTACGTGCACGTCGAGAACGGGCGCATTGTTGCGGTCGGACGCGAGCCGGCGCCCTCGATCACGGTGAAGGAACAGATTTCGGCGGCCGGTTGCATCGTGACGCCGGGACTCGTCAACATCCACCATCACCTGTTCCAGACGCTCACGCGCGCCGTGCCGCGCGCGACGCGCGCGACGATCGTCGACTGGCTCGCGACGATGTATCCAATCTGGGCCGAGATCGACGCCGATGCGTACTACCACGCGTCGCTGGCGACGAACTGCGAGCTTCTCGCCTCCGGCTGCACGACCAACGCCGACTTCGCCTACCTGATCCCCGAAGCGGCAGGCGAGATGGCGGCCGAGGAGGTTCGCGGTGCCGTCGAGGCCGGCATTCGCTTCGTGCTCGTGCGCGGCGGCATGCCGACGATCGAAGCCGACCTGGAGCAGCGGCTCGCGCCGATCATGGGCGATCGCCTCGACCGACTGCTCGATCGCGAACAAACGCTCTTTCCCAGACTCGACGCGGCGATCCGCCGCTATCACGATACGTCGCCCGGCGCGATGGTCCAGGTCGCGATCGGCCCGACGAGCGTGACGTATCGGTGCCCGAACTTGATGCGGCGCTTCGCCGAGCTTGCGAAGGCCAATGCCTGCGGCCTGCACGTGCATTTCGACCCGCGTCCCGACGAGCGCGCGGTGATGCGCGAACGCGGATCGACGCCGATCGAGTTCCTGCGCACCGTCGGCTGGTTGTGGGAGCGTACGTGGCTTGCGCACGCGACGCTGCTCGATGATTCCGAGATGAAGGCCATTGCCGACGCCGGCGTGAGCCTCGCGCATTGCCCGCGTTGCATCGTGCGCCTCGGCAAGAAGGTCGCGCGCATCGGGCACTGGCGCGCGCACGGCGTCAACGCCGGCATCGGCGTCGACGGCGCGGCGAGCAGCGACATGAGCAACCTGCTGAACGAGCTGCGCCTGGCGCTCGTCCTGCACCGTGTCGGCGGGTACGATGACAGCGAAGCAGCCGACCAATGGCTCACGCCTGAGGATGCGCTGTGGATGGCGACGCGCGGCGGCGCACGCGCGCTCGGTCGCGACGACATTGGCCAGCTCTCGCCAGGCAAGGCGGCGGACATCGCGGCGTTTCCGCTGCGACGCTTGTCGCATGCCGGCGCGGTCGCCGATCCGCTCGGCGCGTTGCTGCTGGCCGGCAGCGATCCTTACGCTGCGCTCACCATCGTGAACGGCCGCGTTCGCGTGCGCGGCGGGCACATGGTGGACGTCGATGAAGCGCGTGCATTGGACGGCGCGAACGCGGCGGCGCGGCGGCTCCTGGAGGTTGCACACGCGCGAACCGGCATTGACTTCGCCGCGCAGGCGTAAGGCCGGAACGTAGCGTCATCGCGCCGCCTGGCGGCTCGCGCGCTGCATCGCCGTGGCCATCGACACCGCGTCGTCGCGCAGCGTGTCGAGATGGCTTCGCATCTGCGCACCTGCCGTCGCTTCGTCCATCGCGAATATCGCGTCGAGAATGCGCTCGTGCTCGGCCATCGTGAGCGACATCAGTCCGGGATGGAACGTTGCTTCGCGGCGATACGCTTCCAGTCGATTGCCGAGCTGCACCGTCTGCGCGGCGAGGTATTCGTTGTGCGCGGCGCGGTAGATGCACCGGTGAAAATGCCGATTCGCTGCGTAGAACGCCTGCGGATCATCGCGTTTGGCCGCCTTCGCGCACGCCTCGTGGGCGACGCCAAGAAGATGTCTATCCTCGGCCGAATGCCTGCGCGCCGCGAGCGCGGCGCACGCGGCTTCGAGAAATGCCATCGCCTCGAACATCTCGGCGAGTTCGACCACGCCATGCGTCGGCACGAATGCGCCGGCATGCGGCCGCAGCTCGATCAGCCCTTGCGACGCGAGATGCTGCAGCGCTTCGCGCACCGGCGTTCGCGATGCGCGGTGCTGCGCGGCGAGGTCGTCCTCGTCGAGCTTGGTGCCGGGGGCGAGGCGCCCGCCAACGATGTCGCGTTCCAGGGTTTGCCGAATGCGCTCGGCGAGCGTCGCGCCGGGTGCGGCGGTCGACGATTTCGGCAGCGACGCGATTACCTTTCGTGACGGACCCAGGGCGGTTCTGTTCTTCGCGGGCATGCGGTCTTGCTTTCCACCTGATCGCACAATTGTATGCGATACTCGCCATTTCGTATACGCGAGGCGGTGCAAATGGACCTGCGGCTCGCCGGCAAGTCGGTGCTGATCACGGGCGCGTCCAAGGGCATCGGGCTCGCGACTGCACGCGCATTGGCCGCCGAAGGCTGTCATTTGCACCTCGCCGCGCGATCGCGCGAAGCGCTGGAATCGGCGCGTCGAGAGCTCGCCGAGAAGCACCGCGTGTCGGTCGACATTCACGTCGGCGATCTCGGCGAGACCGACACTGTCGTTGCACTCGGCCGCCGTTGCTCGGACGTCGACATCCTCGTCAACAATGCGGGTGAGATTCCCTCCGGGCCGATCGAATCGCTCAGCGAGGAAGACTGGCGCCGCGGTTACGATCTCAAGCTCTTCGGCTACATTGCGCTGACGCGCGAAATCTATGCGGCGATGAAGACGCGGCGCTCGGGTGTCATCATCAACGACATCGGGAATTCCGGAGAAAACTTCGACGCGAACTACATCGCGGGCAGCACGGCGAACGCCGCGCTGATGGCGTTCACGAAGGCGCTCGGCGGACAGAGCCTCGACTTCGGCGTGCGCGTCGTCGGCGTCAATCCCGGCCCCGTCGAGACCGAGCGCATGGTGAAGATCAACAAGCGGCGGGCGCTCGACTGGTACGGCGACGAGAATCGCTGGGAGGAACTGCGCGCCAAGTATCCGGGCGGCCGCCCGGCGAGCGCCGAGGAAGTGGCCGATCTCATCGTCTTTCTCGCGTCACCGCGGGCAGCGTACATCACGGGCACGATCGTGACGATCGACGGCGGCATCGCCGCGCGCGGATCGATCATCAAGGAACGGAGCGTGTCCGCATGAAGCAATTCGAGATCCGCAACCGGCACTTCGACCGGCTGTTCAACACGCCCGGCTTGATGTGGCTCGGCCAGAATACCAACCACTTCAATCCGCATCCGGCCGTCGTGAAGGCGATGCTCGATTCGATCGAGCGCGAGGAATACCACGCGTATGCGCCGCCGGCGGGATTCGAGGAATTGCGCGCGCTGATCAAGGACGATCTCGGCTTGCCCGATCAGTCGGTTCTCGTGACCGACGGTGCGGTCGAGGCGCTCTACGATGTCTGCCACACGGTGTGCGAGCCGGGGACGCACTTCGTCACGACGGATCCCGGCTGGAAATGGCCGATTCATTTCGCGCAAGCCGCCGGCGCGACGACGAGCGAGATCCCGATCTACAAGCCCGAGAACGGCTACAAGCTCACCGTCGCGCAGCTCGAGGCGGCCGTCACGCAGGATACGCGCCTCATCTATCTCGTCGATCCGAACAATCCGCTCGGCACCTGCGCAACGCGCGAAGAGATGGAGGCCTTCACGGCGATCGCGCGTCGCGTGGGCGCGTACTTCCTGCACGATTGCACGTACGCGCACTTCGCCAATGCGCACACGCTCGCCGCTCGCTTCTATCCCGAGCGTACGTTCACGGTCTACAGCTTTTCGAAATGGCTCGGCGTCGCGGGCCTGCGTATTGGCGCCGTCGTTGCGCATCCCGATCTGATCGAGCGGCTCGCCGCCGCACCGCCGAACAATCTCGGATCGAACGTCGTTTCGCAGCGCGCAGCGATCGCAGGACTGCGCGTCAAGCGCGAATGGTTCCCGGAGATCAATCGACGCCAGCGGCGCAACCAGGCCGAGATTGCCAAGGCGGTGGCGATGGTCCCGGGCATGTCGGTCGCCGTGTACCCGTCGCAGGCGAATCTCCTCGTCGTCGAATGCATCGACGCCGGCATCACGCCGGAAGCGCTTTGCGAAGCGTATCGATCGGAGGGCGTCATGATCCGGCAGGGTACGTATCACACGCCGACGTTCGGGCATCGATTCGTCAAGGTCAGCACCACGGTGCCCGAGGCGTGGGCGGACGCGTTCTGCGAACGTCTGCCGGCGATGGTCGAGAAGGCGCGGGGCATCGCGAACGTCGGTCCACTTTTTTGATCCGACATGGCTTACGCAACCAGCGAAGACGGCACGCGGTTGTATTTCGAGGAGGCAGGCGAGGGTATGCCGATCGTGTTCGTGCACGAGTTCGGCGGCTCGCATCGGAGCTGGGAGCCGCAGATGCGCGCGTTTTCGCGCCGCCATCGCTGCCTGACGCTTGCCGCTCGCGGGTATGCGCCGTCGGAGGTTCCGGACGACGTCGAGCGCTATTCGCAAGCGCTCGCGGTTGCGGACATCGTGGCCGTGATGGATGCGGCGGGAATCGATCGCGCGCACGTCGTCGGGTTGTCGATGGGCGGCTTCGCAGCGCTCCATCTCGGGCTCGATCATCCGTCGCGCGCGCTGTCGCTGGTGGTGGCAGGCGCCGGCTACGGCGCCGAAAAGCAGTTCGAAGCGTATTTTCGCAACGTCTCGCTCGACGTCGCGAAACAATTCATGACGCAGGGGAGCGAGCAATTCGCGAAGACGTATTCGGTCGGTGCCTCGCGCGTGCAGTTCCAGAACAAGGATCCGCGCGGCTGGCGCGAGTTCGCCGACCTGCTTGGACAGCATTCGGCGATCGGCGCGGCCAATACGATGCGCGGCGTGCAGGCGAGACGCCCGTCGATCTACGATCTCGAGGATCGGCTGCGTGCGATGCGCGTCCCGGTGCTCGTCGTCGTCGGCGACGAGGACGACCATTGCCTCCAGCCGGGCATTTTCATGAAGAAAACGATTCCGGCGTGTGGCCTGCTGGTTCTGCCGAAGACAGGGCACACGCTCAATCTGGAAGAACCGGAATACTTCAACCGGTTCGTCGGCGATTTCATCTCGCTGGTCGAGGCCGGGCGCTGGTTACCGCGGGATCCGCGCGCCATACCCGAGCAAATCATGAAGACGCAGTGACGCCTTCGAGCCGCATCGACGCCGATCGACTGTGGTCGCGGCACATGGCGCTTGCGAAGCACGGCGCCACGCCGGCGGGCGGTGTCGATCGCCAGGCACTCTCGCCGCAGGAAGTCGCGGCGTGGCGGGAGGTGATCGCGTGGGGCCGGGCAGCGGGTCTTTCCCCGTTCACCGACGCCGCCGGCAATCTCTTTTTGCGACGCGACGGAAGGGATGGCAAAGCCGCGCCCGTACTGACCGGCTCGCACCTCGACAGCCAGCCGAGCGGCGGCAAGTTCGACGGCGTCTATGGCGTGCTCGCGGGGCTCGAAGCGCTCGAAGCGATTCGTGAATGCCGCGTCGAGCATCGACGCCCGATCGAAGTCGTCGCATGGATGAACGAGGAGGGCTCCCGCTTCGTGCCCGGCATGATGGGATCCGCGGCGTTTACCGGCGCGGCGCCCCTCGACCATTTTCTGGACATCCGCGACGCGCAGGGAATCAGCGTGCGGGACGCCCTCGCCGCGCTGCACGAAGCGTTTCCCGACGTGCCGTCGCGACCGCTGAAGCGGGATGTCGTCGCGTACGTCGAAGCGCACATCGAGCAGGGACCGATCCTGGAGCGCGAGGGCTATTCGGTCGGCGTGGTCACCGGCATCCAGGGAAAGCGAACGTTTCGCGTGACCGTTCGCGGCGAGGAAGCGCACGCGGGTACAACGAACCGGCGCGAGCGCAAGGACGCGTTGCTCGCCGCAGTGCGCATGATCGGTGCGCTCGACGATGCGATGCAGTCCGGCGGTGACGCCGTCAAGTTCACCGTCGGAAGGCTCGATGTGACGCCGAACGCGCCCTCGGTCGTCGCGGGCAGTGTCGTGTTTTCGGTCGATCTTCGCCATGTCGATTCGACGATGCTGGCATCGCTCGGCAATGAAGTCCCGGCGATTTGCGCGCAACGCGCGAGTCCGTGCGAAGTCGACGTGGTCGAGCTCACGACCGCGATGTCGCTCGAATTTCCGGACACGATGCGGGATCTCATCCGGCAAAGCGCGTCGGCACTGCGCATTCCCACGCTCGACATCCTTTCCTCGGCGGGGCACGATGCCCGCTTCCTCCATGCGATCTGCCCGACGGGCATGGTCTTCGTGCCGTGCAAGGATGGCATCAGCCACAATCCGCTCGAATCGGCAAAACGCGAGGAACTCGCGGCCGGCGCGCGCGTGCTCGTCGATACGCTCGTCGCGCTCGCGAACCGCTGATTGGCCGGGCGGATAATCTCGGTGGGCGCAAGCGCTCGCGAACACCGCACGGATTCAAAAGCAAGACGCGGAGTGCACGCGCGTGTCTCGCTGTCTAAAGTGGAGCCTCGCACGATGAAAACGACGAGGATTCCGATGAAAAGGCTCACACAGCACCCAGGCGGTGGCGCGGCGCGAGTGGTATCGCAGGCAGGCATGACGAAGATCTCCGAACGGGATGCGCTCGCCGCGCGCACGATGCGCGATCCGCGGTGGACAGCGATCGTCGCGCGCGACAGCAACGCCGACGGCACGTTTTTCTACTCGGTGCGTACGACCGGCGTCTACTGTCGCCCTTCCTGCGCCTCGCGTACCGCGCGGCCCGAGCATGTCGCGTTTTACGAGAGCGCCAAGGAGGCCGAGCACGCCGGCTTCCGACCGTGCAGGCGCTGCCGTCCGAATCAACCGTCGCTCGCGTCCGAGCACGCGACCGCGATCGCGGCGCTCTGTCGATATGTCGAGACGGCCGATCACGCACCGACGCTCTCCGAGCTCGCGGCGCGCGCGCGGATGAGTCCCTGGCATCTGCACCGGACGTTTCGCGCGATCACCGGCGTGACGCCGAAAGCCTATGCGGCCGCGCATCGCGCGAAGCGCGTTCGGCATGCATTGTCCGGCAGCGCCAGGGTGACAGATGCGATCTACGATGCGGGCTATGGCTCGAACGGTCGCTTCTACGGCGAATCGGATCGCGTGCTCGGGATGACGCCCACGCGTTATCGCGCCGGCGGCGCCGGGACCGAGATCCGTTTCGCGGTCGGCGAATGCTCGCTCGGCTCGATTCTCGTCGCACAAAGCGAGCGCGGCGTATGCGCGATCTTCCTGGGTGATGATCCCGATGGACTCGTGCGCGACCTTCAGGATCGCTTCCGGCACGCGCGGCTCGTCGGCGGCGACAAGGCGTTCGAGGCGACGGTGGCGAAGGTCGTCGGTTTCGTCGACGCGCCGCGGATCGGCCTCGACCTGCCGCTCGACGTGCGCGGCACTGCATTCCAGCAGCGCGTGTGGCGGGCGATGCGTGACATTCCGGCGGGCAGCACGATGAGCTACAGCGCGCTGGCGGCGCGAATCGGCGCGCCGAAGTCGGCGCGTGCGGTCGCGGCAGCGTGCGCGACTAACGCGATCGCCGTCGCCATTCCATGCCATCGCGTCGTGCGAAACGACGGCGGCCTCTCGGGCTATCGCTGGGGCGTCGAGCGCAAGCGCGCGTTGCTCGAGCGCGAGGCGGCGGCATCTGCAGGATGAACGCGCGTGCCGATCGCGAGGAGTCCGCGGCGCTCGCAGCCGATGTCGAGCGCCGCATCGATGCCATCGATGCGGCCCGCTTCGAAGCGAATCTCGACGCGTTCGGCAACGCGGTGATCGAGCGCCTGCTCTCGGCGTCCGAATGCGCGTCGCTCGCGTCGTTGTATGCGCGAGACGATTCGTTTCGGAGCCGGGTGGTGATGGCTCGGCATGGCTACGGTCGCGGCGAATACAAGTACTTCGCCTACGAGTTGCCCGTGCTCGTCGCTGGACTGCGCGAAGCGCTTTATGCGCGGCTCGCGCCGATCGCGAATCGCTGGTACGAGGCGATGCGCAACGAAGTCCGTTTTCCCGCGCGCCATGCGCAATTTCTCGCACGCTGCCACGCCGCCGGGCAGCGACGGCCGACGCCGCTGATGCTGTCGTACGGCGAAGGCGATTACAACTGTCTGCATCAGGACATCTACGGCGAGCACGTTTTTCCGCTGCAGGCGACGATCCTGCTGTCGCAACCTGGCCGCGATTTCGACGGCGGCGAGTTCGTGATGACCGAGCAACGTCCGCGCATGCAATCGCGCGCCGAGGTGATATCGCTTGCACGCGGCGATGCGGTGATCTTCGCGGTGCGCGAGCGGCCGATGCGCGGAACGCGCGGCGTCCATCGTGTCAATCTCCGGCACGGTGTCAGCCGCATCCGTTCGGGCGAGCGACGAACGCTCGGCATCATCTTCCACGACGCGGCGTAGGATGGACCTGTTCGACACGACGATCGCCACGCAGTCGTCCATCGAGCCGCTCGCGCCCGGCGCATCGATTCTGCGGGGTTTCGCCGCTGCGGCCGACGAAGCGCTCCTCGCGGCCGTGGATCGCGTCGCATCGCAGGCGCCGTTTCGCCACATGGTTACGCCGGGTGGCTTTCGAATGTCGGTCGCGATGACGAATTGCGGCGCGCTCGGGTGGGTCTCGGACGAGGCGGGATATCGCTACACGGCGATCGATCCCGATACGGGTCGCCGCTGGCCCGCGATGCCGACGGCTTTCGCCGATCTTGCAACGCGCGCCGCCAGGCGCGCCGGGTTTGCGCGTTTCGTTCCCGATGCGTGCCTCGTCAACCGGTACGGCGTGGGTTCGCGACTCACGCTGCATCAGGATCGCAACGAACGCGACTACGACGCGCCGATCGTCTCGGTGTCGCTGGGTTTGCCGGCAACGTTCCTGTTCGGCGGCGTGAAGCGCAGCGACCGCGTCGCGCGCGTGCCGCTTCGGCAAGGCGACGTGGTCGTGTGGGGCGGCCCCTCGCGGCTTCGCTACCATGGCGTCGCGATGCTGAAGCCCGGACATCATCGCCTGCTCGGCGATTGGCGCATCAATCTGACGTTCCGCAAGGCAGGGTAACCCGCATCGACTTCGCGGGCGACGGGCCCTTGCGGCGTTCGCTCCGCTTGCGCGTCTCACCGGCGATAATCGGGCGCCCTCGTGCCCCGTAACCGTCGCGCGCCTCCAACCCGTCGATGATCGCCCGACCGTATCCCGAGACGACCGGACAGCAGGTACGTCGCGCGTGGCGCTTCTCCTGGGTCGACGTGGTGGTCGTCATCGGCGTGCTGGCGCTGATCAAGCTGCTGGTCGCACTCGGCGGCGACATGCGCGTGCGCTTCGATGAGCTCCATCCACCGGCGCTCGATCTCGATGTCGCGCTGATTCCTTACTACACGGCGCGCACGGTGCTGCGGATGTTCATCGCGTTCGGGTTCTCGCTGCTTTTCGCGGTCTCGTTCGCCTATGTCGCGGCGAAAAACGTCGCGGCCCGTCGCGTGATGCTGCCGATGCTCGACATCCTGCAGTCGGTGCCGGTGCTCGGTTTCCTGTCGATCACCGTGACCGGATTCCTCGCGCTCTTCCCCGGAAGCCTGCTCGGCGTCGAATGCGCGAGCATCTTCGCGATCTTCACGTCGCAGGCGTGGAACATGGCGTTCGGCCTGTATCACTCGCTCGTCACGATACCTCCCGATTTGAGCGAAGCAGCGAGCGTCTATCGGCTCGGCCGCTGGCAACGCTTCACGAAGCTCGAGCTGCCGTCGTCCGCGATCGGGCTTATCTGGAATGCGATGATGAGCTTCGGCGGAGGGTGGTTTTTCGTCGCGCAAAGCGAGGCCATCTCCGTGCTGAACAAGAACATCAAGCTGCCAGGGCTGGGCTCGTACATGGCGAGCGCCGTCGAGGGCGGCGACATGCGCGCTGCAATCTACGCGATCGTCGCGATGATCGTCACGATCCTGGTCATCGACCAGCTCGTCTGGCGGCCGCTCGTCGCGTGGGCGGAGAAGTTCAAGTTCGAGCAGACGAGCTCGGGCGAAGCGCCGACGTCGTGGTTTCTCGAGCTTCTGCGCCGCTCGTACCTGATCGACGTCGGCGTGTCGCAGCTTTCGGAGGCGCTGTCGCGTGCAACGAGCGCAGCTACCGTCGCTCTGGCCAATGTCACATCGCGCGCACCGCGCAGCGGCCGACGCCGCTTCGTTCCGCCGCTTCGCGTGGGCGTCGTGCTTGCGCTTGCCGCCGGCGTCGGGCTTCTTGGATACGACCTCATCGGCGTGAGCCGGAACATCCGCACGGCGCTCGATGCGCGGCAGATGCTCCACATCGGATGGCTCGGCGTGCTGACGCTCCTGCGCGTTGCGGCGATGACGCTCGTCGCCACGGCGATATGGACGCCGGTCGGCGTCTACATCGGATTGAGGCCGCGGATGGCGCGAATCGCGCAACCGCTCGCGCAGATCGCCGCGTCGTTCCCGGCGAACATGACGTTTCCGTTCGTGGTCGCATGGTTCATCGCGTGGCACATATCGATCGACTACGGAAGCATTCTGCTGATGGCGCTCGGCACGCAGTGGTACATCCTGTTCAATGTCGTTGCCGGCGCGATGGCGATTCCCTCCGACCTGCGCGAGGCGGCGAAGGTGTTCGGACTCGCGCGATGGCAGTTGTGGCGAACGCTATTCATTCCGGCGATCTTTCCGTTTTGGGTGACAGGCGCCGTGACGGCAGCGGGCGGCGCGTGGAATGCGAGCATCGTCGCCGAGGTCGCGAGCTGGGGGCACGACAAGCTTATCGCCGACGGACTCGGCGCGTATATCGCGCAAGTCACCGAAAAAGGCGATCAGCCGGGCATCTATGTCAGCATTGCCGTGATGGCGCTCTTCGTCGTCGTCATCAATCGCGCGTTGTGGCGGCGTTTGTACGACCTCGCCGAGCGCAAGTATCGGCTGGAGTGACGGCATCGAGGGATCGCGATGGCAATGGCTGCAACCGACGCGACTGCATTGGCATCCGCTGCCGGCGAGGAACCACTCGTCGAGCTGCGCAACGTGACCAAGGCGTATCCGGTGGCGGGCGAGGGCCGGATGGTCACGATCATCGACGACGTGAGCCTGCAGGTGAACGCGGGCGAGATGCTCGCGCTCCTCGGCCAATCGGGATCGGGCAAGTCGACGCTCCTGCGATTGATGGCCGGACTAACCCAGCCCACGCGTGGGGGGGTGATGAGGCACGGGCATCGCCTCGATGGCGTCAACCCGGACATCGCGATCGTGTTCCAGAGCTTCGCGCTCTATCCGTGGCTCACGGTGGAGGAGAACGTGCGCGTCGGATTGATCCGGCGACAGCTTTCGCGTACCGAGCAGGACGAAGCGATCGCTTCCGCGCTGGAGCTGATTGGATTATCCGGTTACGAGAACGCCTATCCGAAAGAACTGTCGGGCGGCATGCGCCAACGCGTTGGCTTCGCGCGTGCGCTCGTCGCGCGTCCCGAAATTCTCGCGATGGACGAGGCGTTCAGTGCGCTCGACGTCCTGACGGCGGAGAACCTGCGCTCGGAAGTCGTCGATCTATGGCGGCGCGCGGAGCACGGCGGCATCAAGAGCATCTTCTTCGTCACGCACAACATCGCGGAAGCGGTCTTCATGGCGAGCCGCATCCTGATCATCAGCTCGCACCCGGGACGGATCCGGCATGCGATCGACAATCCGCTGCCGTATCCGCGCGACGCGAATTCACCGGGCTTTCTCGCGATGGTCGATCAGATCCACGCGGCGATCACGGCGCTCGCGCTGCCGGACGAACCTTCGGAGAGCGCAGCCGCGAGAACGAGCGTCAAGGCCCCGGCACGAACACGCATCGAAGCCATTCCATCGGTGCCGGTCAGTACGATCGTCGGCCTGCTCGAGACGCTCGAAGCGGGCCGCGAGATCATCGACGTTTTCGAGCTCGCGGCGAAGATCGGAAAGGACTTCGGCGAGACGATCGGGATCGTCAAGGCCGCGGAGATGCTGGACCTCGTCGACACGCCGAAGGACGACGTGCGGATGACGCAGCTCGGCTGGTACTTTCTCGCGGCGCCCCCGCTGGCGCGCAAGACGCTGTTCCGGCAGGCGATCATGAAGCTGCGGCTTTTTCAGATGATGGTGCAACGGCTCGACGAGGCGCCGGATCATCGCGTCGATGCCGAAGACATTCGGAGCGAGCTCGCGACGCTGCTGCCCTACGAGCAGCCGTCCAGGCTATTCGATACGCTGATTACCTGGGGACGCTATGCCGAGATAATCGATTACGACGAAGGCTCGGACACGGTGACGATGCAGACGCCCGACGCCGAGCAGGAAGACGACGAGTAGCACGCGATGACGACATCTCCGATCGGCGAGATCCTGACCCCTGATGACGTGCTGCTCGACATCGACGCGGAAACCCGCGACGCGCTGCTGCGCGCCACCGCGTCGCTTCTCGAGAAGCGCTGTCATCGGGCGCGCACGGAGATCTTCGACGCGCTCACCGCGCGCGAGCAGCTCGGATCGACGGCGCTCGGCCACGGCGTCGCCTTGCCACACGCGCGCCTCACCGGCCTGCAGCGGCCGGTCGCGGCATTTCTTCGAACGCGCGCGCCGATCGCCTTCGATGCGCCTGACGCACGGCCGGTCAACGTATTTCTCGCGCTGCTCGTGCCGAAGGAAGCATCCGAGCAGCATCTCGCGATGATGGCCTGCGCCGCGCGGCAGTTCAGCGATCGCGACGTGCGGATGCGGTTGAAGACGCTGGAAGATCGCCAGCAGATCGCGGACGTGTTCGCAAACATGCCGGAACGCGACGCCTCATAGCGCGGGCGCGCACATCGCCACGCCCTGCGGCCCGTAGCCTTCCGCGACGTAGCCGCGCGCGATCATCGCTTGCCGCACGGAGGGATCGGTCGTGTAGCGGTGGTTGCTGTCCTTGCGTCCATTCCAGAGCCGATACACGGACATCGTGTGCGGCGGACATTCTCCGCTGACGCTGTCGGGCAGGTCCACCGCGAACACGTCCGTCGATTCGAGAAGCCACGCATTGGCGAAGCGGTCTTTCAGGTCGTCGCATTCGCCCCCGTTCGCCGAGTAGAAATGCGAGTCGAGGCCCGCGCTCGGCAGGCCGTAGAAACGACAGACGGGTTCGGCCGTGATGGCGCCCTGCGTCCCCACGAGAAACGCATAGCCGGTTCTCGCCCAGCCGACGTGCACGCCGTTGTCGAGATCGCTGATCTCCTTCGCGTCCGCCGTCATGAAGTAATGATCATTGCCGGCGTCGTAGAACTCGACCGCGGCTGCTTTCGGCGTGCCGTTCCACCCGTCGCTCCATTCGACCGAGAGATCGCGAATGCCGATCATCCACGGCGATCCTGACGACGCGCCAAGGGGTCCCGTCGAACCGATCAATAGTCCGTTCGCCGAAACGTCGAATGCGCCCGGGCCGTTCGGCCAGTCGGCGTAGCGCATGTCGCGCACGGTCGGCGGCATATGGACGATCCATGCCGAGCCGTTCCATCGGTCGACCTTGTAGCGCACCCATTGGTTGATGGTCGATCGTACGCTGATGCTGTACGCGGCATCGACGAGCCCCGAGCTCGGTGTCCAACCGTCGATCATCGGCGTGCCGCACGTCTGGTTTTCGAGCGGTCCGGTGCTCGTCCAATAGGGATTCACTGGCGGCCCGAAGCCGCGCCATTGCGACCATCCCTCGATTCGCGTGTTGAACGTCGAGTCGGCGCCGCTGGCGCACGGGTAAGCGCTCGTGTCGCCGAAATAGATGCCGTGCCCGTGCAGCGCGTTCTTGAACCATGGCATGACCGCCGTGTGCGCCGCCTGCGCGCGGTAGCCCTGCGTAAACAACACGAACTCGACGCTCTGCACGGTCGCGCCCGATGGCCTTCCGTTCGGATCACATTTCGCGATGTTGCCGAATACGACGCCTTCGACGAACACGATGTCGAAATCGCGCGGGAAATCGGCGGATGTGCAGGGGCCGATCGATGCGTCGGGATGCTCAGGCAAATAAGCGATGGTCGTGCCGAGGCTCGCGAGCGCGGTGAGCTCCTGCGATGTCACGTAGTGCCTTGCGAGCGCCGAGTCACCGGGCGCGGGAAGCTCGAGTGCGTACGCTTTTCCGGCGGCGTCGCGGAACAGGTAGATCGGTACGGTGCCGCTGTATTGCGCGCTCAGATCGACGGCGGCCGTCGAAGCCGCGGCGATGCTCGATAGCAGGACCGCAACGATGCGCATCGCGACACGCGTGAGACGATCGACGACAACAAGATCGGAACGGTCATTCGGAACACGTCGGGCGGGCGTCGAGTCTAACGTGCATTCGTTGCTCGGTGCGCAGGGTTGGTGCGCGCATGGTTTCGGCGCGGGGGCAGCAGCCTCCTTCCGGTACCTGTGATGCACCGCGAGCATCGCCTTTGATCTCACGGAGGTGAACATGAAGTCTGTCAGGATGGCATCTGCGATTGCGTGTGCAATGTTGCTCGGCACGGGTAGCGCGTTCGCGGCGGTCGGCGATACCGCAGGCACGACGGTCGAGGCCGATTACGCAGCGTGCAGCAAGCTCCCGGTGAGCGAGCGCGGCATATGCAAGGCCGAGCAAAGCAGGCGCGCCGATGAGGCCGCGAACAACGAGCCGGCGGCGCGCATGCCAGCGACGCCGAGCCGCTACGCTAACCTCGTCACCGCGTGCAGCCACGCGCCGTCGAGCGAGCAAAACTCGTGTGTCGATGCAGCGAGTCTTGGCGAGGCGCGGCCGGCAAAGAATCCCTGATTGCCGACGCGGGGTCGTCCACCAACGCATGCCGGCGCCACGTGGGGCGGCGCCGGCTTTGCGTCATCGTTGCGTAATAGTGGCCTGCATACCTATGAAGGTTGCGCGCTGCGGCTCTCGACGTCTCAGTCCGTGATCTCGACTCTCAGAATCTGACCGATCGGCGGACCGAAGCCGACGTTGGAGATGTAGAGAGCGCCATCGGGTCCGAACGTCATGCCGGTGGGAAAGAAGAGAGGCCCGCCGCTATCGATGAGGACTTCCTGTTCACCGTTGGGCTGGACGCGAACGAGGCGGCCCGTGAACGGCTCGGGACCGGGGTCGCTCGTCGAGTAGGACGTCTCCAGCACATACATGCGATCACGTCCGTCGAACGCCAGGCCGAGCACCTTGCTGAAACCGGTCGCAACGACCTTCAGTTGACCACTCGGCGTGATCTTGAAAACGCTCTGCGTGTTGAGCTGATCGGGATCGAATTCGCCTAAATTGCTGACATAGAAGTTGCCGTGGTAGGCGACGACCGTTGGCACGACATGACCCTCCCATGCCGAGATGTCGATCACTCGCGAGATGTTGCCATCGGTCGTGATCCGATCCAACTCGCCATGGTTCGGCTCGACGGCATACAAAGCGCCGCGCACCGAGATCATGCTGTACCAGGTACCGTCCGGTTCGAAATCGCCGGTAATCGGGTCGGTGGGATGGGCGACGGGATGCGCCTGCTGAAACGCGCTCAAGTTGGCGATCATCGTCGTGCTACGGTCGGGATTCACCCGGAGGACGGCGTTGGGACTGGCCACGCCGTGCGAGCATCCGGCGCCGGCAAGAATGGCGTACATCGTGTCGCCGACGAATGCGATATCGGCAACCCCGCTCGCAAGACCCCCCGCTTCGCTCGACGGCAAGTCGTCGACAAACGTCTCGACGTTTCCCTGGGCGTCGACCTTCAGAATGCGCGAGCCGGTTGCACTGCCGAAGTAATCACCCGGTCCACTGCTACCGGCCGAGCATTTGCCGCCCAGGCCCGCGGGTGCGGCGGTGATCGGATCCGCCGGAAACCCGGCTTCGGCGACATAAAGATTGCCATCGGGTCCGAACTTGAGTCCGCGTGGATTGATCAACGGTCCCGAAACGAACGTTGATACGACAACTGCTGTATCGGCCGCTTTCCCCGCGAGTGCGGGCGATCCCACGCCGTACAACAAGGCCGCTGCGAAGATCACGGTAACAGGACGCCAACGACCGGCAATGACGAGGTTCGAAATCATTTGCGCTCCCTTTCCTGCTGCGATTGAAGTGATTCGAATTGACGCGCTCCTTGCGACATCATCATCCGCGGTCAAGATACCCGGCATCCGCGCGACTGCAACGGAATTACGACGGAACACTTCAAGCGCGGTGCGGAATTGCTTGGCAGGGCGACAAACGCGCCATACCCCGATGCGTTTACTGTCCGGTCCCGTAGAATCTCATACTATGCACGACCACGACAATCGTGACGCGAACGGTTCGGACTTGTCCGGGACGCAGCTTCGCGTGCGCGCGCTCGAGACGATCCTCACGGAAAAGGGTTACGTCGAACCCGCGGCGCTCGATCGCATCGTCGAAGCCTACGAAACGCGCATCGGGCCGCACATCGGGGCGCGCGTCGTGGCAAGAGCGTGGACCGATGCCGCGTTCAAGCGTTGGCTGCTCGAGGACGCCACGCATGCGATCGTCGATGCAGGCGTCGCCGCGCACGTCGGCGAGCACTTGATCGCCGTCGAGAATACCGAGCGCACGCACAACATGGTCGTGTGCACGCTCTGCTCCTGCTATCCATGGGACGTGCTCGGGTTGCCGCCGACCTGGTACAAGTCGTCCGCGTATCGATCGCGCGCGGTGATCGATCCGCGTGGCGTGCTCGCCGATTTCGGCGTGGTGTTGCCCGAGCACACCGTGATCCGTGTATGGGATTCGACCGCGGAAACGCGATTCATCGTTGTCCCCATGCGGCCGCCGGGGACGGAAGGTTGGAGCGAAGAGAAGCTCGCGACGCTCGTGACACGCGATTGCATGGTCGGTACGGGGCTGCCCGAGCCGCCGCCATGAACGGCGTTCACGACATGGGCGGCATGCACGGCTTCGGGCCGGTGCGGCCGGAAACGAACGAGCCGACGTTCCATGAAGAATGGGAAGGCCGCTGCCTCGCGCTGAATCGCGCGATGGGCTTTGCGGGGCTCTGGAACATCGACCAGACGCGCGCGGCGATCGAGAATCTTCCGCCGGAAATCTATCTGCAAGCCTCGTATTACGAGCGGTGGGCGCTCCGCCTGCGGAACATGCTGGTCGAGCGCGGCCTGGTCGATCTCGAAGAGATGACCGCAGGGCATGCGTTACGGCCCGGCAAGGTGCCGTCACCCAAGCTCATGCCGGCCGATGTCGACAAGTCGCTCACGCGCGGTGCGTACGCGCGCGAAGCCAGAAATTCGCCGCGTTACAAACCCGGCGATCTCGTGCGGACACGCAATCTCAATCCGCCGACGCACACCAGGCTTCCACGTTATGCGCGGGGACGTGTCGGCACGGTCGAGACCATTCGCGGGTGCCATGTGTTCCCCGATTCGGCCGCGATCGGCGAAGGCGACAATCCGCAATGGCTCTACACGGTCTGCTTCGACGGTCAGGAGTTGTGGGGCGAGAAATCAGATCCTCGTCTCGAAGTTTCGATCGAAGCGTTCGAGCCCTATCTGGAAGCGCTGCGAGATTGATAGTTGACCCGATGGCCGCGCGCGGTGCGATCGATGCGGTCGCGAGCATTCCTCGCGACGCGAACGGCCCGGTGTTCCACGAGCCATGGCAGGCGCAGGCGTTTGCGATGGCGGTCGCGCTGCACGAGCGCGGCGTGTTTACCTGGAGCGAATGGTCGAGCGCACTCGGCGACGTGATCAGGCGTGCGCATCAAGCAGGCGATCCGGACACGGGCGAGACGTATTACCGGCATTGGCTGGCTACACTGGAGCGCGTCGTTGCGGAAAAGGGAATCGCCGATGCATTCGCATTGGAGCGTTACCGCGACGCATGGAGCCGCGCCGCGCAGCGCACGCCTCACGGGACGCCGATCGACTTGCAGCCGCGGGATTTCGAACTCTGACGTGAGGTTTACTGCAGCGCCAAAAGCCTCGGCAGCGCCGTGCCGATCGGCTCGCGGATGACCGCGTCTGCGATGTCGTCGAACGGCGTCTCCTCGGCATTGACGATGACGATGGGAGCCCCCGCCGCGCGCGCGACGGCGACTGCGTTGGCGATCGGGTAGACCTGAAGGCTCGTGCCGATCGCGAGAAACAGATCCGCTTCACCGGCACATCGCATGGCGCGATCGATCACCTCCGGCACGAGCGCCTGGCCGAACGAAACGGTGGCGCTCTTCAGGATGCCTCCGCAAGAACGGCACGGGGGATCCTCCTCTCCAGCACGCACGCGCTCGAGCGCAGCCTGCATTGGTGCGGTCGCTCCGCACGTCATGCATACGACCTTGCGCACCGTGCCGTGCACCTCGATGATGCGCTCCGGCGAATTCCCGGCCATTTGATGCAGTTCGTCGATGTTCTGCGTGATCAATGCATGCAACTTGCCACGTTTTTCCAGCGCGGCGAGTGCTCGATGTCCGGCATTCGGCTGTGCCGTCCATGCGGGATGCGCGAGCCGCGATTTCCACGATGCCTTGCGAACTTGCGGATCCGACATGTAGCAGCGGATGTCGGAAAGCTTCTCGGCCATCGGGTCTTTGGTCCACAGGCCTTGCGGTCCGCGAAAATCCGGAATGCCGGATTCGGTCGAGATGCCGGCGCCCGTCAACACGACGATGCGCTGCGCATCATCGACCAAGCCTCGGACATTCCGGCAGGCTTGCTCGGTCGCATTCATTTCGTTCATCGGGACCGACTTCCTGAAAACTCGGCGCACCATCAACGCGCTGTCGCACCTCGAGCGCCAGTGCCGAGCGCCTGGTACGCAACCGCGACGCGCGCGGCAAGCCGCGCATTGTTCCGGATGAGCTCGACGTTGCCAAGCAGGCTCTTCCCTTCAGTCAGCGCATTGATGCGATCGAGCAGAAACGGCGTGAGCGCCTTGCCTGCGACGCGCTGCGTGCGTGCTTCGTCCAGCGCTTGCTCGGTCGCCCCCTCGATGCACTCGCGCGACAGCGCAAAAGCCTCGGGAATCGGATTCGCTATCACGACGGCCCCGTCGATTCCGAGGTCCCACTTCGCTTTCATCACGCGAGCGATCTCTTCCGGCTCGTCGAGTTGCACATCGACGGCGAAGCCGCTGTCGGGCGTGTAGAACGCCGGGAGTCGTTCGGTGCGATAGCCGATCACCGGCACGCCGTGCGTCTCCAGGTATTCGAGCGTGAGACGCAGGTCCAGCACCGATTTCGCACCGGCGCAGACGACGGCCACGGACGTGCGTGCGAGCTCCTGCAAGTCGGCCGAGATGTCGAAGCTCGTCTCGGCACCGCGGTGCACGCCGCCGATGCCACCTGTCGCGAAAACGCGAATGCCGGCGAGCGCTGCGATGATCATCGTCGCGGCGACCGTCGTTGCACCGGTGACGCCACGAGTGGCGAGGATCGGCAGATCGCGCCGACTCACTTTCGCGATGTCGCGGCCGCCGCGCGCGAGCCGTTGGATCTCGTCGCGCTTCAGTCCGGCTTTGAGCCGTCCGTCGATGATCGCGATGGTGGCGGGAACTGCGCCGAGCGCGCGTATTTCGTCCTCCACCGCCATCGCGGTCTCGGCGTTCCGCGGCCACGGCATGCCGTGTGCGATGAGCGTCGATTCGAGTGCAACGACGGCGCGCCCGACGTCGAGCGCGGCCGCGACTTCGGGATCTAGGTCCACGACACGGTTCATTGCAACACGCTGATGGTCTCAGCGGGTACAACCGAGTGCGCTATCCCACCCAATGGACGATCAGCATGCCGGTTCACTGGAACGATCATCGGCGAGCGAACTCTGCAAATGGCACGCTCGAGGCGCGCGCGCATCGATCCGATCCAATACAGCTCAGTGCTCCAGTCGACGTGACGCGGCCGAATCGCGGCTGCCGTGGCTGTGTCGCCAGGTCAGGTGTCGTATTCGGCCGAAATATCCTTGCCGGTGTAATCCGGCATCATCGCGGCCGAAATCAGGCTGACGACTGCACACAGCGCGATGTAGATCGCGATGGCCTGGCCCGAGTGATAGGCAGCGAACAACGCCGTGGCGATGAGCGGCGACGGCCCCCCTGCGATCAAGGACGCGAGTTGATAGCCGAGCGAGGCGCCGCTATAGCGCAGGCGCGGCGTGAACGCTTCGGCGATCAGCGCCGCCTGCGGGCCGTACTGCAGGTCATGCGGAATGAGCGACAGCACGATGGCGAGGAACACCAGAGCCGGGGTCGCGGTGTCCACCATGGCGAAATAGATGAAGCCGAACACGCCCATCACGGCGGCGCCGATCAGGTACATTTTCTTTCGTCCGATACGATCGGACAGGTGCCCGGCAAACGGAATCGTGAAGAACGACACCGCCGCCGCGACCATCACGGCGCCGAGAATGAAGTCCCGCGACATCTTCAGCGTACCGACCGCGTAGGCGAAGATGAACGCGGTGAAGATGTAGAACGGGGCCTGCTCGGCCATGCGTAGCAGCGCCGACAGGATGATCTCCTTGGGCTGCTTCTTGATCACTTCGGCGATCGGCGCCCTTTCTATTTTTTTCTGATCCAGGAGCTTCTGGAACACGGGAGTCTCGAGAATGCCGAGCCGTATCCACAGGCCGACGCCGACCAGCACGATCGACAGCGCAAAAGGAACGCGCCAGCCCCACACCGCGAATTGATCGCCCGCCAGAGCGCTGAAAATCGCGATCGCTCCCGTAGACAGCAGCAGCCCGCACGGGACGCCGAATTGCGGCCATGACGCGACAAGTCCGCGCTGGTTATGCCGTCGCGCCCATTCCATCGACATGAGCACCGAGCCGCCCCACTCGCCGCCGACGCCGATCCCCTGGATCATGCGCAGCACGGTCAGTAGGATCGCGCCCCAGATGCCGATCGAATCGTAGGTCGGTACGAAGGCGATGAGAAACGTGCCAAGTCCCATGCACAGCAGTGTCGCGATCAGCGTTGCCTTGCGGCCGATGCGGTCGCCGTAATGGCCGAAGATCGCCGCCCCGATCGGTCGCCCGACGAAGCCGATGAAATAGGTGCCAAACGCCAGGAGGGTGGCCGACAGTGGATCCTCTCTGGGGAAAAAGAGCTTGCCGAAGACCAGGCCCGCCGCAGTTCCATAGATGAAGAAGTCGTACCACTCGATCGCAGTGCCGACTGTCGATGCAATGACCGCCTTGCGTAGATTGGCGCTGTGTTCCGCTTCGGGCATCACGCCGTACGTCGTCGATGCGATCGCCATGGCCTTCCTCCTCTCGAGACTCGAAGCTCGATGGAACGGGTCTGTCTCGGCCCGTATTTGCCGCGGAACGATACGTCAAGAAGCGGCCCATGGCTAGTGCCGGGCTCTTTGCCGCCTCACGGAAACCGGCATGAATCACCCTGGTCAGAGATCATCGTGAAGGTAATGTCAGGATGGACCCAGTCTCGG
>Ga0070731_10001074_pt1 | contig 30182 bp, 29 predicted proteins | sample Coa_R1_2_FD_66448 | JGI IMG/M metagenome (GOLD analysis project Ga0070731, IMG submission 66448) | Surface soil microbial communities from Centralia Pennsylvania, which are recovering from an underground coalmine fire - Coalmine... | ecosystem: Environmental > Terrestrial > Soil > Unclassified ... | reverse complement strand
GTACAGGCGGAAGACGGGAATTCGCGACTCGAACGGCGACCGCCACCAGATCGGCGCGTACGTGTCGCTCGACCCGAAGAACTGGGAGCACCTCGAGCAGGCGGCGTACATCTTCGGCGCCGTCGGCATCGGCATCGAGTTCCCCGACTCGGCCATGGACCAGTTCTCGAACGGCGAGCCGTGGGACGTCACGAACGGCGCGCACATCGAGGGCGGCCACTACGTGCCGGTCGTCGGCTCGCTCCACGCGCGCGACCAGGCGTCGGCCATCACCTGGGGGAAGCGGCAGTTCTTCACCGTCCGCTTCTACGAGCAGTACAACGACGAGGCGTGGGTCTACATCTCGCAGGACGAGCTGCACAGCGACGGAACCGGCCTGCACGGTTTCGACATGGAGAAGCTGAACTCGTACCTGTCCGCGCTGTCGAACTGAGGAAGCCCGCCGAGCCTGGTTCGGCTAGCCCGAGCCAGGCTCGGCGAGGGCGCGCAGAGCTTCGACGATCTCGTCGACCGTGTGCACGATCGTCCCGCACGACGCGATCGCGCCGCCGACGAAGAGGTTCATGCCGCCGCCGACGACGCTCGCCTGTCGCCGCCGCTCGAGTCGGAGGTCGGTCGCGACGGCGACGATGCCCCGATAGTGCTCGCCGCCGCTGCGCACGAGCTCCGCGAACATGCCGATCTCGCAGGCGGTACCGTCGTCGACGATCGGGCCGTCGAGCCAGGCGACGAGTGCATTCGAGGAGCGGAGCCCCTGGGTGTCGATCCGGTAGACCTGCTCCACCGTGACGTCCGCGAGCTCGGGAAAGTTCTCGTGCGGGACGAAGCAGTCGATCCCTTCCGCGCGGAGCCGCGCGGCGAGCGCGTCGAGCCATGACCGCTCGGCTTCGGAGAACAGAGGCCCGGCGACGTAGACCTGCATCGCGCGAGCCTACTGGTCGAGACGCGCGGTCTCGAGATCGAGGTCGCGCTGCACGCGCTGCATGACGGCGTCGTCGATCACGCCGGTGTTGCGGAGCTGGACGATCGCCGCCCGCTCGGCGTCGAGCAGCTCGCGCATGACGCGCTGGTAGGCGGCGGACCGTTCCTCGATCGCGCCGTCGTCCTCGGCGTCGAACCGGGCTCTGAAGCGATCGCGGCGGAAGCCGAGCGCGCCGCGGAGACGCTCTGCAGTGTCCGTCCGCACGGCGCCGTCCTCGACGAGCTCCTCGAGCCTGGCGAGCGCCGCCTCAGCTGCGCGGATCCGCGCCTTGGCATCCTCGCGGTCGGCGCTGCCGTCGTCGCTCACGCCGAGCAGCCGGATCAGCCCCGGCAGCGTGAGGCCCTGCAGGACGAGCGTCGCAACGATCACGGTGAACGCGAGGAAGACGATCAGCTCGCGGTCGGGGAAGCTCGTCGGCAGCGCGAGCGCCGCGACCAGCGTGACGGCGCCGCGGATCCCGACCCAGGAGATCAGCGCGGGCCACTGCCACGGCGGGTACGGATCGGCCTCGCGAATGCGACGAAAGAGCAGGCGCGGCAGGTACGTGAAGACCGGCACCCAGACGAGGCGCGTGACGATCACTGTCGCGCAGACGAGGGCCGTGTACCCGGCGAGCTTCGCCGTCGCGATGCCCGAGAGCGCGTCGACGATTCGGCGGAGCTGCAGGCCGACGAGCACGAAGAGCAGCGCGTTCACGAGGAAGACGAAGATCTCCCAGAACGCGTCGCCGGAAAGCCGCGTGCGCTCGTTCGTCAGCTCCGGCGTGTGCCAGCCCATGTACACGCCGATGGTCACGGCGGCCAGGACGCCCGAGACGCCCGCGGCGGCCGCCGGCAGGTAGGCGAGGTACCCGGAGAGGACGGCGATCGCGACCTCGACCGGCGGGTCGTCGAGCCGCCGGCGTATCCGGCGCACGACCCAGCCGACGGCGAGCCCGATCGCGATGCCGCCGACGACGTTCAACACGATCCGCCCGGAGGTGTCGAGCAGCGAGAACGACGCGCCGACCGCAGCGCCGACCGCGGCTTTGTAGAGGACGAGCGCGGTGCCGTCGTTGACGAGGCTCTCGCCCTCGATCAGCGAGACCACCCGGCGCGGGGCGCCGAGCCTTGACGCGATCTCAGTCGCGGCCAGCGCGTCCGTCGGCGAGACGACGGCGCCGAGCGTGAACGCGACCGCCCACGGCAGCCCGATCCCCTCGTGGGCCGCGACGCCCACCGTCGCCATCGTCGCTCCCACGAGGCCGAAGGCAAGAAACGAGATCGGCCGTTTGTTCGCGCGGAGGTCGCGCAGCGACGTGAAGAACGCGCCCGAGTAGAGGAGCGGCGGCAGCACCGCCACCAGCACGACGTCCGGCGGGAGCGCGACGTGCGGCAGACCGGGGATGAAGCCCATCACGACCCCGCCCAGCACGAGCAGGATCGGCAGCGGCAGCCTCAGCGTCGGCGCGAGCGCGAGCAGGGCGCCGAGCGCCAGGAGGAGGGCGAGCAGCTGTAGATCCTCGTGCGCGCCGAAATGCACGCCACGAGCTTATGAACTCACGGAACGGTGGTGAGGGAGATCAGCTCGTTGCGCTCGTTCGGTCCGCGTTCGGTCTGCTCGAGCACCGTGCCGATGCCGCTGACGTACAGCTTGTGGTCGACCGTGCCCGGCTCGAGCGGCGTCGTCTCCTCGGTGAGAAGCGTGCTCTTACCGAAGCGACCGATCACCCGGAAGTGATCCTCCGCATGGCCGCGGTAGTACTCCTGACGCCCACGTTGCCCGATACGCGGATGCGCAGGCATGAAGATGCCCGGCGTCGCGCCGTCGAACCCCGCGCGCCACGTTCCCTCGGTGCTCGTCACGCGACCGTGCGCGTCGAGCTCGGCGGTGTTCTCGCCGTAGTACCAGACGTTGCCGGCGGCGTCCTGCGTGTACCAGTCCGTCGTGCGCTCCTCGAGCCGGCCGGCGAGGTAGAGGCGGTCCTCGACGACTGCGCACGGGACACCGTCGATCCGCACGATGTCGTGCGCGACAGTGACGACGTCACGGGATCGCTTCCCGTCCTTGACGCCGGTGTAGATCCAGCGGGTGCCGGGGGCAAGCGGGAACCACGGGTTGTCGACCCGGGCGCTGAAGCCTGCCGCCGCCGAGCCACGGTGCGCCGTGGTCGCAACCGCCGCAGCGGCCGCAAGCCCACAGAGCACGCCGATGACGTACTTCATGGCGGTCTCCTTGCCGTTTGGTTTCAGTCAGGCTACGGCAGCAACGTGAAGCGTCGATGAGCGAGAATCCCGCGGTGAGCGTCTCGCGTTCGCTCCTCGCGTTGCTCGCCGCCGTCGTGACGCTCGCGGTGCTGCCGGGCGCGCTCGCGGCGGGAGGGGCCGAGGGCGTGCCGTCGTTCGGTCACGTGTTCTTGATCATCGGTGAGAACACGGACTACGCGCATCTGAACGCGACGAATGCGCCGTACCTCATGACGAGCCTGAGGCCGCACTCGGCCTGGTTCGACAACTACTACGCGGCGACGCACTGGTCGCAGGCCAACTACGTCGCGCTGGCCACCGGACAGTTCACCGGCTGCGAGCAACACGACGGCGGTATCGCGTGCCACCAGAACGTCGACAACATCTACCACCGCCTCGACGCGGCGCACCGCACCTGGAAGGTGTGGCTCGAGGCCGGGCCCGGGAGGTGCGACGGCGGCTCCGGCGGAAGCTGTGCGAGCGACGAGCCGTGTCCGTTGTCCGGCTTCTACACCACCGGCAACCCGCCGATCCTCTTCGACGACGTCGAGGGACCGAACGGAGTCTGGTCGGCGACGAACCCCTCCGCGGAGTGCCTGGCGAACGACGTGCCGGCCGGGACCGACCAGGACGGGATGGCGACGTTCAACGCGCGACTCGCCACGGGGGACGTCGCCGACTTCAACACGGTGATCCCGACCGGCTGCGACGACGGCGAGGCCAGCTGCAAGCCCGACAACAACCGCTACACGCAGTTCGACGACTTCCTCGCGCGCGAGGTCCCGCTCATCGAGGCGTCGCCCGCGTTCGGACGTGACGGCGTGATCGTCGTCCTGTACGACGAGGACGGGCGGATGGGCGGCGTTCCGCCGAAGGCCGGGCTGGCCCAGGGCGGGCACACGGTCTGCCTGCTGATCAGCCCGCTCGCCGTCAGCGGCGAGTACGCCGCGCAGACGTACTCGTACAGCGTGTTGCGGACGCTTCAGGACGGCTTCGGGCTGCCGGGCTACCTCGGCTCGGCGGACGCCGTCGGCCCGCTGCCCGTTACGTGGCGGTAGTACGTGCGAGCCGGCGCGCACGGGCGCGCCGCTGCATGAAGGTCGTCTGAGCCGCCCGGCGCCGCTCGCTCTTCTTCGGCGTGACGCGCGTCCACGTGCCGTCGGGACCGAGCTCCCACGCCTGCGAGTTGTCGGCCAGCAGCGCCTTGAAGATCGACTCGACCTCCGCGCGGACATGGACTTCCTCGACAGGCGTGACCACCTCGATCCGGTGGTCCAGGTTGCGCGTCATCAGGTCGGCGCTGCCGAGCAGGTAGGCCTTCTCGTCGTCCGCCTCGAAGCTGTAGAGGCGGCTGTGCTCGAGGAAGCGCCCGAGCACGGAGCGGACGCGGATCGTCTCGCTGACGCCCGGTAGGCCCGGCACGAGGGTGCAGATGGCGCGGACGATCAGGTCGATCTCGACCCCGGCCTGCGAGGCCATGTAGAGCTCGCGCACGATCTCGGGATCGGTGAGGTTGTTGACCTTGATCCTGATCCGGGCGCGCTTGCCCTTCTCCGCGGCCTCCGCGACCGCGCGGATGTGCCGCACGAGCTCCTGCCGCAGGTTGAACGGCGCGACGAGGAGCTTGCGGAAGCGCTGCGGCCGGCCGAAGCCGGTGACGAAGTTGAAGAGGTCGGCCACGTCCGCGGTGATCTCGGCGTCCGCGGTGAACAGGCCGACGTCCTCGTAGACGCGTGCGGTGGTGGCGTGGTAGTTGCCCGTGCCGATGTGCACGAAGCGGCGAAGGTCGCCGTCGCTCTCGCGGCGGATCACCAGCGTCGTCTTGGCATGGATCTTCATGTCGGGGAACCCGTAGACGACGTGCACACCTGCCTGCTCGAGCGAGCGTGCCCACTCGATGTTGCGGCGCTCGTCGAACCGCGCCTTGAGCTCGACCACGCAGACGCTCTGCTTGCCGTGCTCGACGGCGACGATCAGCGCGGGTGCGAGCGCCGAGTCGTGGCTCGTGCGGTAAACGGTCGTCTTCAGTGCGACGGTCTGCGGGTCGCGCGAGGCCGCCCGGACGAACGACTCGACGCTCGTTCCGAACGAGTCATACGGATGTTGCACGACGAGGTCGCGCTGACTGATCTCGGCGAAGATGTCTCCGTCGGCCGTCAGGCGGTGCTGGGTGAACGGGACCCACGGCTCGTACTTGAGCTCGGGTCGGTCGAGCGCGTACAGCTCGCCGAGGTCGTCGAGGTCGAGCAGCCCGTCGATCGGGTAGACGCCGTTGCTCGGCACGCCGAGCCGCTCCTTCAGGCGCGTGAGCATCGACGGCGAGGCCGAGCTCAGCACCTCGAGGCGGACGACGGCCCCGAACCGCCGCTTCTGCAGCTCGGACTCGACCGCCTCCAGCAGGTCGTCGGCGTCGTCGGAGATCTCGGTGTCGCCGTCGCGCGTGAGCCGGAACATCGTGCGCTCGACGACCTCCATCTCCGGGAACAGCCAGCCGAGGAAGTACGCGATCACGTCCTCGAGGGGAATTACCAGCCCGCGGCTTCCGACCGGCACGAAGCGGTCGAGCCCCTCCGGCACCTTCACCCGGGCGAACCGCTCCTCGCTCGACTCGGGGTCGCGAATCACGACGCCGAGGCTCAGTGAGAGCCCGGAGATGTACGGGAACGGTTGCCCCGGCCCCACCGCGAGCGGCGTCAGCACCGGGAAGATCTGCCGCCTGAACTTCGACTCGAGCTCGCGCAGCTCGTCGTCGGTCGCCTCCTCGACGGTTCCGATCACGATCCGCTCGCGCGCGAGCGCGGGGCACAGCTCGTCGCGCCACAGTCGTGACTGATCAGACGTCAACGTCAGCACGCGCTTCCGGATCTCCTCGAGGGTCTGCTGCGGAGTTCGGCCGTCCGGCGTGCGCACGGAGAGGTTCGACGCGAGCTGGTCGAGGATCCCGGACACGCGCACCATGAAGAACTCGTCCAGCAGCTGCGAGACGATCCCGCAGAACTTGACCCGCTCGAGCAGCGGCTCGCTGGGGTCGCCGGCCAGGGCGAGCACGCGTCCGACGAGCTCCAGTGAGGAGAGCTCGCGGTTCAGGAGCACGTCGAGCGGCGTGTCCGACTGGAGACGCAGAGTTGACGCCACGGGGACTCCTAAGCATGTCCGATCCCCGCCGGTACGGGGTTTCGTTTTGGTTACGTCTTCTCTAGAACGTTCGCGTCGCGCGACGGAGCTGCCGCCATGCGGCAGGAAGGCGCTCGCGGAGGCGGCCCCGCCGGACGTTCTCGCGCTCGGCGAGGCGCCCGGCGACGAAGGCGACCGCCGCATCGCGTGCCTGCGCGGCCTGCTCGAAGAGCAGCCGCTCGGCGACGACGGTGTCCTGGTGCTCGCCGAGGATGTCCTGCAGCGCCTTGGCCGACTCGATCAGCGGTTCCGCCTCTGGTGTCGACCCGCCCGCGAGCTCGACGGCGTAGCGCGCTCGCTTGACGCGAATGCGGAGCGCGTGGAGCTCCGAGTCGCTCGGCGCGTCGCCGAGGCGCCGCACGTCGCGCACGAGCCGGCGCAGCTCTTTCCGCGCCAGCTTTCTCAGGGAGAACGGGCGCGTGTGCGGGCCGACCGGCGCCGGCGCCGCCAGCAAGTCGAGTAGCTCGGTGTACTCCGGCGCGTCGAGCGCAGCCCGCAGCCCCTCCCGCAGGCGGTCGCGCTCGGAGCCGAGCCCGGCCAGCAGGGTTTCCGCGGCCGGCCTTTGGGCGTCGTCGAGGTCGGCGATCTCACCCTGGAGTCGTGCGAGCAGGACGTCCAGATCCCGGACCGGGCCGCCGGCACGGCCGAGCTCCGACACCCCGGCGCGAACCGCCGCCGACCAGTCCTCGTCGACGAGACGGCGGCCTACCCGCAGAAACGCGCGCAGCCGGCGGCTCGCGACGCGGAACTGGTGCAGGTTCTCGTCGTCGACGCCGAGCCGGGTTCCCGGATCGTGACGCAGGAGCGCGCGGCGCTGCTCCCAGAGCTGAGCCTGGAAGTGCGAGACGTCCGGGTCGTCGGCATACCAGGGGACGGGCAGCAGGGCTTCGCCGCCGACCACCGCGCTGACGAGTGCCACGACCGGCGGCGGCGGCTCCCCCGCGCGCTCCTCATCGGCGTCGACCACCTCGCCGCGGGCGAGCACGAGCCGCCAGCGGGCCGCCCCGGCGGCCTCGGACCGCTCGAGCGAGATGTCGTGCTGCTTCAGCTGCCGGTCGGCGGTGTCGAAGAATCCGGTCGCGCGCTCGGCGGCTCGTGGGTCGGGCGCCGGGGTCGTGGCGGCGAACAGCGTCGTCATCAGAACCGGGCGCAGCGGCTCCCTCTTCGGTCCGCGGGCGACCTGGTCGGGCCTCTCCCACGGCGGGTCGGGGAGCTGCGCGCGCGCGGCCTCGGCGAGCTCCGGGCTCACGAGCACGAGCTCGGGGCTGATCGGCCCGAGATCCGGCGGGTCGGCGATGACCAGCTGCAGGCGCGCACGAGCGCTCATCGATTCTCCAACTTCCGCAACATCGCGTCCTCTCCTCCGGTAGGAATGATGCGGGTGACGGCGCACGAAATCGAGCGGAAGTTCATTCTCCCGGCGAGCCCCGACCTGGAGCGCGCGCCGCTGGTGAGCGCGAGCCGCGTGGCGATCGAGCAGACGTACCTCGCCGGGCTCGACGACGCGAGCGAGCGTGTGCGTCTGACGCGCGACGAGAGCGGGGCGGAGCGGTACTTCCACACGGTCAAACGGCGCGTCTCCGCGCTGACCCGCGAGGAGACCGAACGCGAGATCGATCACGCCGAGTACCTCGACCTGTGGCGCCGCCGGGACCCGGAGCGAGGGACGATCCGCAAGACGCGCTATCGCTTCCCCTACGAGGACCGGCTGTTCGAGCTCGACGTGTTCGACGATCCCGCGGGACTCGTCCTGCTCGAGGTCGAGCTGCCGTCGGAGGACGCGCAGGTCGAGCTGCCGCCGTTCACCGGGCTCCGGGAGGTCACGGGAGACGACGCGTACTCGAACGCCGAGCTCGCGAGGAAGGCACGGCGCCGGTGACGGAGCCGCGGACCGTCCTCGCCGTCGACGTCGGCGGGTCGCACGTCAAGGCGCTCGTCTCGACCGCGACCGAGCCGCGGCGGTTCGTGTCCGGGCCGAAGCTGTCGGCGCAGGCGATGGTCCAGGGGGTGCTGACGATCGTCGAAGGGTGGGACTGGGACGTCGCGTCGGTGGGGATTCCCGCGCCGGTTCGCGCCGGCAAGCCGCTCGCCGAGCCGGTCAACCTCGGCCCGGGATGGGTTGGGTTCGATTACGAGGCTGCGTTCGGCAAGCCGACGATGGTCGTCAACGACGCGGCCATGCAGGCCCTCGGCAGCTACGAGGGCGGCCGCATGCTCTTCCTGGGCCTCGGCACTGGGCTCGGCTCGGCATTCATCGCCGACGGCGTGCTCGAGCCGCTCGAGCTCGGCCACCTGCCGTATCGCAAGAAGACGTTCGAGGATTACGTGAGCGAGGCGGCGCTCGAGCGGCGCGGCAAGAAGAAATGGACGAAGGCCGTGTTCGACATGGCGGAGCGCCTGACCGCCGCGACGGAGCCGGACTACGTCGTGATCGGCGGCGGAGGCGCGAAGGAGCTGGACGAGCTGCCGCCGCTCTGCCGCCGCGGTGACAACGCGAACGCCTTCCTCGGCGGCTTCCGACTCTGGGCTTCCGCTTCGGCTCCGCCCGGAGGTACTGGAGCGCCCGCGCCGTCCGGCTAGGCCTGCGGCCGACTCGTTGCCGCCGGCCGATCGCTGAAGAGAATGCGACCAATGCTGGTCGGCGGCGCCTGGAGCTTCGGCTGGACCGCGCTCGTCGCGATCGGGACGCTCGCGCTCGCGGTGGTCACATCCGCCGTCGTGGTCCTCGCGCTGCGTGCGCTGAGGCTCGCGCGCCGGGGCCTCGAGACCGCCGAGGAAGGGCTGAGGGCGTCGCTGCTGCCGGTGCTCGAGCCGGTGCCGCCGTACACCGGGAAGCACAAGAAGGTCACGGCGGACCGCATCGACTACACGAGCCTCGGCGGACCCGCCGGTGACCGCTGGGCGTGGCCGTACGCGGTCGACGTGCTCGCGCTCGAGTCGGGGGTCTTCTGCTCGATCCCGGTGCGCAACGTCGGCCCAGGCGTGGCGAGAATCGCGACCGACGTCGCCGCTCGCGCGCTCTCCGTCCCGGACGAGTGGTGGTCGACCGGCGAGCCGACGCGCGGGCTCATTCCGCCGGGCGAGCGGACGCGGGTGCACTTCAGGCTTCCGGGCGTCCGAGACGAGCTGTACGTCGAGGTCGACTATTCGGACACGAGCGACGCTCAGCGCCGCCGGCTACGGCTCTACCTCGCGCGAAGCGTCGGTGCGGACGGCGACTCGGTCTTCCACGTGCTCGGGGCGGCGACCTACCGGCTCACAGCCGCGGGCGCGCTGCTGTTCGCCGCCGCGGGCGACGAGCGAGTCACCAGACGAGCCCCCTGACGGCGCCGCTGCCAGACTCGCCCGGTGAGCTGGCTCGACCCGTCCGAGCTACGGATCGGTCTCGGCTGCATGCGCCTGACGGCGCAAGCTGCGGGCGAGACGATCGCAGCCGCCGTCGAGGCCGGCGTCACCGTCTTCGACACCGCGCGGGCGTACGAGCACAACGAGCGAATGCTGGCGGATGCGCTGCGCGGCCGGGCCGGTTTGCGCGTCGTGACCAAGGGCGGTATGTCGCGACCCGGCGGCGCCTGGGTCGCAGACGGGCGGGCGCGCGCGATTCGGGCCGATTGCGAGGCGAGCCTTGCGGCGCTCGACGGCGTCGGCATCGACCTGTACCTCCTCCACGTGCCGGATCCGCGAACACCATGGCGAGCCTCGGTGCGCGCGCTCGCGAAGCTGGTGGACGACGGCGTCGTCGCGCGCGTCGGCGTGGCGAACGTCAATCGAGGGCAACTGGACGAGGCGCTCGAGCTCGCCCCGGTCACGGCCGTCCAGGTTCCGCTCAGCGTGTTCGACGAGCGCGCGCTGCGCGGCGGCCTGCTCGAACGCTGCGAGGAAGCCGGCGTCGCGGTGATCGCGCATTCGCCTCTCGGCGGCCCGCGGCGCGCCCGCACGCTCGTGCGCCGGCCGGACCTCGTCGACCTCGCCGAGGCGCACAGGGCGACGCCTGCCGAGGTTGCGCTTGCCCGTGTTCTGTCCCTCTCGCCGAACGTCGTCGCGATTCCCGGTGCGGGCCGGCCCGAGAGCGTGCGCTCGGCGGTTCGGGCAGCGAGCATCGTGCTCGACCGCCCGACGCGGCGTGTCGCGCGCCGGCCCAGTCGCAGCGGCGCGGAGGTCGTGCTCGTGATGGGAATCCCGGGGGCGGGGAAGAGCCGTTTGGCGGCGGGGTACGCCGGCCGGGGCTACGTCAGGCTGAACCGCGACGAGCGAGGCGGATCGCTGCGCGGGCTCGCGGCCGAGCTCGACGAGCGGCTCGGCTCAGGCGACGTGAGCGTCGTCCTCGACAACACGTACCTCACGCGCGCGTCGCGCAGCTACGTCGTCGAGGCTGCGGGCCGCCACGGAGTCGCCGCGCGTTGTCTCTGGCTGGACACGCCGCTCGCGCAGGCGCAGGTCAATCTCGTCGAGCGTCTGCTCGACCGTTTCGGCGGCCTTCCCACCCCAGCCGAGCTGCGCGCTGCGGCGCGGGGCGAGCAGGGATTGCTTTTGCCGACCTCGCAGATGCGGGCGGTGCGCGAGCTCGAGCCGCCGTCGCTCGACGAGGGGTTCAGCGAAGTCGTGACGCAGCCCTTCGTGCGCGAGCCGTCGCAGCGGCCCGGGCGAGGCGTCTTCGTCGCGGCGGCCGCGCTGTCGACGCCCGGGTGGAACGAAGCCGTCGCGGCGGCCGACCCGCGGGCGCCGCATCTCGTCTTCGACTGGCGCGAGGGCGGCTCGGTCGAAGACCTGGACGACTGCCTCGCGCAGCTCGCGGCGGTGGTGAGCGGACCGGTGGCAGCTGCGACCTGCGTGCACGGCGGCGGCCCGCCGGTGTGCTGGTGCCGCCCGCCGCTGCCGGGGCTGCCCCTCGCGTTCGCACGCGAGCACGACGTCGACCCGGCCTCGTCAGTCGTCGTCGGGTGCCGACCCGCTCATCGCACGTTGGCCGCGGCTCTCGGCGCGGGCTACGTCGCGTCGTCGGTCTAGTGTGAGCTCGTGCCGACGAGGTCCGCCCTCCGTCCGGAGAATGCGCTGACACCTCGCCTCGTTCGGCGGGAGGCGATCCAGCTCGGCGCCGTCGCACTGCTCACGCTCGTGGCGCTCGCCGTCGGGCCGCACGGCCTGCGGGTGGCGGCAGGCGCCGTGGACGTGATCGGCGCGCTGCTGACGGCGGTCGCCCTGATCGTGGCCGCGCGGTCCGGCGGCCGGCGCACCGCCCTCGGTGTGTACGCAGTCGCAGTCGCCGTCTTCGTGCTGCTCGCGGCGCTCAATTTGCGCTAGCCGGGCGCCGCGGTCCAGCTGAATCGCGTGAGCGTCCGGTCGGGCGCGCACGCTGCAGCCGCTCAGGAGCAGCAGACCCGGGAGGATCGCGACGAGGAGCCGGCGCACCGCTCGATGGTGCGACCGCCTGCTTCAGGTTCGGTTCAGGCCCGGTGGAAGCGCGCCTGGAACAGGTCGAACGCGGCGAAGACGATGACGCCTGTCGCGACCACGCCGAGCCGCGCGGACCCGTAGTCGGCGTGCGCCAGCTTCGCGAGCGCGCCGCCGAGGCTGACGGCGTCCTGCGGGTTGAACTCGACAGCGGCCTTCATGAGGAACCAGGCGACGATCGCGCAGACGGCACCCAGCGACGTGAGGCCGATCACACCGAGCGTCGTGACGAGCCGTTCCGTCGAAGGGCTCATCGCCTCGGTGGAGAGCGATTCTTTGAAGCGGCGGCTCAGCGCCCAGTACGCAGTCACGCCGGCGATGACGACGAGCACGGCCGCCGCGAGCCCGACCAGCTCGCGGCCCCCGGGCCAGCCGAGCACGCCGGCAGCCGGACGCTTCTGGTTTCGCGACCGGGCGCCGAGCAGGACGTGCACGGCGCTCGCCGCGAGCCCGAGATAGATCACCCCTTGGCCGAGCTGGATCGCGCGCCGTCCGAGCCCGCCCGCGTCGTGCCCCATCCGGCCGCGGTCGAGCAGGGCCTGCGCGAATCGCCAGACCGCGTAGGCGACGAAGCCGGCGGCGAGCAGGGCGAGCAGGATCTTCGTCCACCCGTGGCGGGCAAGGGCGTGGAAGGCTCCCTGGGGATCGGTCGCCTCGCCGCCCCGGCCGGTTGCGAGCTCGATCGCGAGCGCACCGATGATGCCGAAGCACGCTCCTTGCGCAGCGAGGCCGATCCGTCCGAGATAGCCGATCCACGGGCTGCGCGCCTCGCGTTTCGCCTCACGGTGCAGCTTCTCCGCCTCGGTCGCCATCAGAGCTCACCGCTGAGAAGGTCGCGGCCGCGACTCTTCTGCACGCGCCGGTACGCCTCGGCGCCGAGCATGAGCAGGCCGGCGATGCCGAACGCGAGGGCGAGCGGCTTCCACGAGTCGCGCTCGAAGCTCGCTCCGCCGGCGTAGCCCAGCAGGCTCGCGTACGCGGCCCAGAGCGACGCCGCAATCGCGTCCGCGACCAGGAACCGGCGCCACGGCATCTCGAGCGTGCCGGCCGCGAGCGTCGTGGCGGTGCGACCGATCGGGATGAAGCGGGCGATCAGGATCAGCACGCCGCCGCGGCGGCGCACTCCTCGCTCGGCCCGCTTCAGGTGGTCGCGCCGGCGTCCACGGCCGACGAACCTCGCGGCGAGCCGGCAGCCGATCCGGTTTCCGAGCAGGTACGAGAGGTTGTCGCCGGCCAGGCCGCCGCAGGCCGCGGCCGCCACGACGAACCAGAGGATCAGGTGACCGTCCGCGGCGAGCACCGCCGCGGTGATGACCACCGCCTCTGCCTGGACGAACGGGAGCACGGCGTCGACGGCGACGACGAGGAAGACGAACCCGTAGGTCGCCGGCGAAGCAGAGACGAACTGCGTGACGACGTGCACGGTCTCTTTAACCGGAAACGCACGTCGGGAGTTGCGGCCTGAGAAGGGTCGTAAAACTGGAAAACTCGCGTCCTTAGGACGTCTGCGACGTCCCGAGGACGTTGCTAGCGCAGTGCCGCCTCGGTCGCCCCGCGCCTGTAGAGCGGCACCGCTGCCCAGCAGTAGCGCGCGACGATCGAACGGTACGGGCGGAAACGCTCTCCGAGCGGCTCGAGCTCCTTCGCGGTCGGCGGCGCCTCGAGCTTCCACGCGAGGCCGTATCCCTGTCGAACGCCGAGGTCGTCGACAGGCCAGACGTCGAGGCGCCGCAGCTGGAACATCAGGTACATCTCGGCCGTCCAGGGGCCGATCCCGCGGACGGTGACGAGGCGGGCGACCAGCTCGTCGTCGCTCCGTCGTGACGTCCGGGTGAGGACGACCGTGCCGTCGAGGACCTTCGCCGACAGGTCACGGAGCGAGGCGAGCTTGTTCGCGGAGAGCCCGGCCGCGCGCAGCGCCTCGTCGGAGGCCGCGTCGACCGATTCGGGTGTCAGCGCGTCGCCGACCGCCGCGCGCACGCGTGCATAGATCGCCTGGGCGGCTCGTCCCGCGAGCTGCTGGAAGACGATCGCACGTACGAGGGCGCCGAACGGCCCGTCGGCGTCGCGTGGACGATGGCGGATCGGCCCGACCCGAGCTACCAGCTCGGCCAGTACGGCGTCCCGGGCCGCGACCTCGTCGATTGCAGCGCGCAGCGACGTCGGCATCAGGCGGCGGCGGGCGGCCCGACGAGGTAGATCCGGCCGATGCCCGGGCGGTAGCCGAAGCTCTCGTTCAGCCGCCGGATCGGCTCGTTCCGCTGCTCGTTTCGCGTGTGGAGCTCGGCGTACCCGTTCGCGAGCGCCCAGTGGATCTGCGCCGCCTTCAGCGCCCTCGCGATCCCGCGTCCACGCCAGGCCCGCTTCACCGCCGAGAGGTCGTGGTGTGCGACGGTCGGCTGGGCGTCGGTCAGCGAGAACTTCGCGTAGCCGACGACCTCCTCGCCGGCGACGGCGACGAACGTCGCCTCCGGGCGGTCGCCGGAGCCCTGCATGTCGTGCGCGAGCCAGTCGTCGAACGGCTCCTCGACGTCGGCCTCGGAGCCGGGGATGTCCGGCCAGGCCTCGAGCGCGACGTCGTACATTCCGCGCGCCAACTCGGGGCGCCGCGCCCAGGTGACGATCTCGACGCCGGCGGGCGGCTCGATCGGCGGCGGCTGGATCTCGTCGAGGTGCAGTACGACGCCCAGCTCGCGCCGTTCCTCGACGAACCCACGCCGCTCCGCGAAGGCCAGGCTCTCGGGATCGTTGTCGAGCACGACGGCCTCGAGCTCGCGCAACCCGAGGCCGCGCGTCCACCCGGAAATCGCTGCGTAGAGCGCCGAGCCGGCGCCGCGCCGGCGCCGGTCCGCGAGCACGGTGACGAGCGTGACGACGCGGTCGGGACGATGCGGGAACACGATTCCGACCGCGGAGCCGGCCGGCGCGCCGTCCACCCGCGCGAGGTGATCGACGTACTCACGGGCGGTTGCCTTGACCGAGCGCACCTCGTCCATGGTGAGCGCGTCGTGCGGCCACACCGTGTTGTAGAGCTCGAGCGAGGTCTCCTCGTCCTGCTCGTCGGCGCAACGGCGGACCTCGATCACTGTGTCTCTTCCGCAAGCTCCCGCACGGCGGAGACGACGGTATCCACTTCCGCTTCCGTGTTGTAGTAGTGGGGCGAGAGCCGCACGCACGCATCGACCGCCTTGTCGCCGAAGTCGTAGAGGGCGTAGTCGCGGTAGCTCACGGACGAGTTGATTCCCCGGCGGCCGAGCTCGGACTGCACGATCTCTGAAGAGCGGCCGGCGACGGTGAAGGTGACGATCGCGCACAGTTCGGGGCCGCGGTCGAGGACGCGGACTGCGTCGATGTCCTCGAGACCGCGGCGGAGGGCTGTGCCGAGAGCAGGCGTCCGTTCGGCGATCGCGTCGACGCCGACGGCGAGCGCGTACCGCACGGCGGCGGCCACGCCGAGGACGGCGGCGTAGGGGAACTCCCAGTCCTCGAAGCGGGCCGCAGTCTCGACCGGCTCGTAGCGGTCGGGCGCGACCCAGCGGGCACCGCGCATGTCGACGAAGAGCGGTTCGTAGCCGTGCGCGAGCGCCCGGTCGGAGACGAAGAGCAGGCCGGTTCCGCGCGGGCCCCGCAGGAACTTCCGGCAGGTCGCGGACAGGAAGTCGCACCCGAGCTGCTCGACGTCCACGCGGTACTGGCCCACGGACTGGCAGGCGTCGACCAGGTACAGGAGGTCCAGCTCGCGGCAGCGGCGGCCGATCTCGACGACCGGCTGGACAAGGCCCGAATTGGTCGGGATGTGCGTGACGGCGACGAGCCGCGGCCGGTGCTCTCTCATCAGCCGTGCCATCGCGTCCACGTCCACGCCGCCCTCGGAGGCGTTCGGGGCGTGGACGACGTCGATCGCGAACCGCCTCCGGAGCGAGAGGAACGCGATCTGGTTGGAGATGTAGTCGTCCCGCGTCGTCAGGACGACGTCCCCGGCCGCGAACGGAATCGCGGAGAGCGCGCGCGCGAATGCGTCGGTCGCGTTCGAGGCGAAGGCGATGTTCCCGGGCTTGCAGCCGAGCACCTCCGCGGCGGCGGCGTAGAAGTCGGCGATCGCGTCGCTCTTTGCATCCGCGGCCTCGTAGCCGCCGAGCTCCGCCTCGAGCTCGAGATGCTCGGTCATGGCAGCGACGACGACATCCGGTGGAAGCGCGGCACCCGCGTTGTTGAAGTGAATGCGATTCGCGCAGCCGCGCGTGTCCGCTCTGACGCGGTCGACGTCGACCATCGCGCCAACGCTACTGCGCGCGGCGACGCTCAGCCGCCGTTTCCGCAACCCGCGCGAGCGCTGCCGACATCACCGTCGCCTCTCGCTCGCTGAGGGCCGCCACCACTGTCTCCTCGAGAACGGATGCGTACACCGGCCACATGCGCCGGAGCAGCTTCTTGCCGTCCGGCATGATGACCGCGTCGAGGCCGTGTCCGTCGTCGGAGCGCCGCTCGCGCCGGAGCATGCCTGCGTCCTCAAGCCGGTCGACGAGCTTGCTCAGGCCGCCACGGCTGATCGTCAGGTGGTCGGCGAGCGAGCTCAGCCGCAGACGTCCGCCCGGCGCTCGGCGCACGGCCCAGAGCACGTCGTACCAGGAAAGGGGCGGCAGGGCGGCGGCCGCGAGGGCCCGCTCCGCCGCGACCACGACCGTGCTGTGCGCGTTCAGAACCCCGCGCCACGCGTCGAGATGCGTCTCCGGGACGGTCGCCATGCGTCAAGCGTAGCCGGAAATAGTTTCCATGGAAACTGCGTTTCAGGCAGTTGTAGTTTCCGTGGAAACAATCTGGAGGAATCATGTCAACGGCTGCGCAGGAGTTCGCGGGCACGTACGAGATCGATCGGACGCATTCGTCCGTGCAGTTCGCGGTCAGGCACATGCAGGTCTCGCTCTTCCGAGCCTCGTTCGAGGGCGTGGACGGACGCCTCGTCGCCGACGACTCGGGGCTCCGGCTCGAGGGAAGGGTGCCGGTCGAGTCGGTCTCGATCCCGTCCGAGCCGTCCGAGTTTCGCGACCATGTCGTCCGCGGCGGCGACTTCTTCGACGCCGACGCGCATCCCGAGATCAGCTTCCGCTCGACGTCGCTCGAGCTCGACGGCGGCCGTGCCAGGGTTGCCGGCGAGCTGACGATCCGCGGGCTGACGCGGGCCGTCACCGCGCTCGGAACGTACGAGAGTCCGATCGAGGATCCGTACGGCTCACGCCGTGCGTCGCTCGAGCTGCGGGCTACGGTCGACCGCCGCTCGTGGAACATGGACTGGCAGGCGGCGCTGCCGAGCGGCGGCGATGCGCTCGGATGGGAGGTCGAGGTGTCGGCCAACCTCGAGCTCGTCGAGGCAGCCTGAGCTGAAGATCCTCGGCATCAGCGGGAGCCTCCGCCGCGGCTCGTACAACACGGAGTTGCTACGGGCTGCGGCGGCGATGCTGCCCGCCGGCGTTCGCTTCGAGGAATGGCAGGGCCTCGAATCCCTGCCCGCCTACGACGAAGACGCCGATGCGGAGTCTCCTCCGCAGGCAGTGGCGCGCCTTCGGCGGGCGATCGCGGACGCGGACGCGATCCTGGTCGCGACGCCCGAGTACAACGCGTCGATCCCAGGCGCGTTGAAGAACGCGTTCGACTGGGCCTCGCGGCCGTTCCCCGACAACTGTCTCCGCGCGAAACCCATCGCGGTGATCGGCGCAAGCATCGGCGCATTCGGTGCGGTCTGGGCCAACGCCGAGCTGCGAAGGGTGCTGATGAGGAGCGGCGCCGACGTCGTGGACAGGGAGCTGAGCGTTCCGTTCGCCCAGGACGAGCTGGTCGACGGGAGCCTCAGCACGCCGGAGCTGCAAGACGAGCTGCGCGCAGTGGTGCGGGCACTCGTCGACCGGGCTCGGGCAGCGCCGGCTCGTCGAAGAGCGGACACTCGTCAAGGCTCGGGCACTTGCAGCGCTCGGCGTATTCGAGCCACTCGCGAACGAGCTCGGCGCGCTCGATCAGCGCCGCGATCTCGGGCAGCTTGCGCTGCGCGACGGCGCGGAGCCGGTTCATCGACTCGCCGTCTTCCTCACTCGACTCGAGCAGCGCCTTGATCTCGTCGAGTGTCAGCCCCGCACGTTGTGCGGTGTCGATCACGGCGAGGCTGCGCACCACGGAGGGCTCGTACATCCGCCGCCCGTTCTCCCGGACCGGCGCCGGCAGCAGGCCGATCTCCTCGTAATAGCGAATCGACGACGGCCGCCTGCCGGTGAGGCGCGCGACGGCGCCGATGCTCAGCATCTCCCCGCTTGACATCAAGTCGACTTGAGCAACGACCATGGCTGGCGACCCATTCCAAAGGAGGACGACATGACCGCACCGTCGAGGCCCATTGCCTGCACGCTCACGTCTCACGAGCTCGGAAACCAGCGCGAGCGCTGGCTCCGGGTCGGAGCGCAGGCGCTGCTGGACCGCGTCGAAACGGAGGACGGGCTCCAGCTCTCGTTCCGCGCCGAGCCCGGCGTCGAGACGGAGCTCGCGAGACTCGTGGACGTCGAGCGTGAGTGCTGCGCCTGGGCGGACTGGCTGCTCGAGCAGGACGCCGGCCGCGTGACCGTCCACGCTCGCTCGACCGGCGAGGGGGTTGGAGCGCTGCACAACATGTTCACCGCGCTCGCTTAGGCCGCCTCTGCCTCGGTCGTTGGCTCCGGCACCTCTTCGGCCGCGGCAACTGCGGCTCGGCGCGGGACACGTAGGCCGACAGCGGTCGCCCCCACGAGCGCGGCTAGTAGCGAGACGAGGAGTGCGGGGTGGAAGCCGTCGAGGAGGCCTTGCGGCGTGGAGCCGCCGGTGTTGGCGTTGTTCACGGCCGTCACGACGGCGAGCACCAGCGCGCCGCCGAACTGAAACGACGTGTTCAGCAGTCCGCCCGCGAGGCCCTGTTCGGCCGGCGCGACGCCCATCGTCGCGGCCACGTTCAGCGGTCCGAAGGCGAGCGCGAAGCCGAGGCCGGCGAGCAGCATCGTCGGCAAGACGGCCGGCAGGTACTGCGAGTGCAGACCGACCGGCACGAACAGCGCATAGGCAGCCGCGGTCGACAGCAGCCCCGCCACGATCGGGCGCGTCAGGCCGAAGCGCCCGATCAGCGGTGCGATGCGGGGTGACAGGAGCGCGACCAGAAAGCCGCCGGGGAAGATCGCCAGCCCGGTGTCGAGGGCGGACCAGCCGCGCAGCTGCTGCATGTACAGGGTCGCGATGAACTGGAAGCCGACCCACCCGCCGAACAGCATCATCGCGCCGAGGTTCGCGCGGACGAGCGCCTGCGAGCGCAGGATGCCGAGCCGGACGAGCGGCGCGTCCGCGCGTTGCTCGCGCGCGACGAACGCGGCCAGGATCGCGGCCACGGCGGCGAACGAACCGAGCGTGCGCGCAGTCGCCCACCCGGCCGAGGGCGCCTCGACCAGCGTGAACACGAGCAGCAGCATCGCGCCCGTCAGCAGCACGGCACCGGCGAGGTCGAACCGCCGCGCCGTCCGGAGCCGAGCCGTCGCCTCCGAGACGAAGCGGAGCGCGCCGAGCAGCGTCAGCAGGGCGACCGGCGCCGGCAGGAAGAACACCCAGCGCCAGCCGATCTCCGTGAGCAGGCCGCCGAACACGAGGCCGAGAGAAAAGCCGGTCGCGCCCGTCGCGGTGTAGACGGACAGCGCCTTGTTACGGGCTGGCCCCTCCGGGAAGCTCGTCGTGATGATCGACAGCCCCGCCGGCGCGGTGAACGCCGCGCTGACGCCCTTGATGAACCGCGTCGCGACGAGCAGGCCGCCGTCGTTGACGACGCCGCCGAGCGCGGACGCCACGACGAACACCGCGAGCGCGGCGACGAAAACGCGACGCCGCCCGAGCAAGTCGGCGGCGCGTCCGCCGAGCAGGAGGAAGCCTCCGTATCCGAGGACGTACGCGCTCACCACCCACTGCAGCGAGCTCGTGGACATGTGCAGGTCGGTGCGAATCGAGGGTAGGGCGACTCCCACCATCGACACGTCGAGGGCGTCGAGGAAGAGCGCGCCGCAGAGGACCAGGAGCATCGCCCACGCCTGCTTGCTGAGCCGGGTGGGTCCGTCTGAAGTGGTGATCGTCGTCATGCTTCGAACCGTGCCAGGAGTGCAGAACCCTGGACCAGAGCGCGTTTATCCTGGTACCAGCAGCACCCGGCGCAGCCCCGGCCGCCTTCGCGATACTGGCGAGCGTGGGGGTGACGTTGGTGGAGCCGGCGGCGCCGGAGCGCGTGCTGCTCGATGGAAACGGCGCCGGCGAGACGCGTCGGCGCGAGCTGGCCGCGTTCCTGCGGAGCCGCCGCGAGCGGATCCGGCCGGAGCAGGTCGGGCTCCCTCGATCGCGGCGCCGGCGCACTCCGGGGCTACGGCGCGAGGAGGTCGCGCAGCTCGCGGGGGTCGGCGTCACCTGGTACACGTGGCTGGAGCAGGGGCGCGAGATCAATCCGTCGCCACAGGTGCTCGAGGCGATCGCCCGGACGCTGCGCTTCGATTCGCACGAGCGCACGCATCTGTTCACGCTCGCCGGGATCGCGACCGTCCCGGTCGTCGACGAATGCGACGCGCTCTGCCCGACCGGACGGCTGCTCCTCGAGAAGCTGGAGCCGTATCCGGCGTGCGTGCTGAACGCCCGCTGGGACGTGCTCGCGTACAACCGTCCGTACGCGAGCTTCTTCTCCGACCTGGACGAGATCCCCGTCGAGGAGCGGAACTGCCTCTGGCTCTCGTTCACGCATCCGGAATGGCGACGGGTAATCGTCGACTGGGACGAGACCGTCGGGCGGATGGTCGCCGAGTACCGGGCCGCGATGGCCGAGCACGTCGACGATCCGGCGTGGCGGGGCCTGGTCGACCGCCTGCTCGACGCCTCGCCGCAGTTCGCGGCGTACTGGGACCGCCACGAGGTCCTGCGCATGCAGAGCCGCACGAAGCGCACGATGCACCCGTCCGCCGGTCTGCTCACGGTCGACTACACGAACCTGTGGCTCGACCAGCAGCTCGGAACGCGGATCGTCGCCTTCACCCCTGCCGACGAGCAGACTCGCCTGCGCCTGGAGACGCTGGAGCTCGAGCCGTCGCACGCGTGACCCCACATCTCGTCGTTCGCGACGCGGCGCACGCGAGCGAGTGGTACGAGCGGGCGCTCGGGGCGCGAATCGGCCGGCGCATCCCCGTCCCGGACGGTCGCTTCATGCAGATCGAGCTCGTCTTCGGCGACTCCCAGGTGATGATCGCCGACGAGTTCCCCGAGTTCGGTGCGGTCTCGCCGTTGACGCTTGGTGGGACCTACGGTGCGTTGACGATCGAGACGGACGCGATCCACGAGCTGTGGCAGCGGGCGCTCGAGGCGGGAGCCGAGGTCCACTCGCCTCTGCAGGACGCGTTCTGGGGCGAGCGTCACGGCCAGATCGTCGACCCTTTCGGCCACCGCTGGGGGCTCGCCCAGCACCTCGAGGACGTGCCGGAAGAAGAGGTCATGCGGCGCGCGGCCGAGCTGTTCGGCGGCTGAACCGTCGAGGCGGGCGTGCGTACCTGGACGTCGATCCTCCTCGCTACGACCGCGCTCGGGACGGCGGCCGTCGCAGCGGCCGGGACGGCCCGTCATCCGCTGCCGAAGAAGCCGCCGCTCACCGACACCCAGGAGTGCGGGCACGGCCGCGTTCGGTCGCGGCCCCTCTGGTTCCGCGCGGCCGATGGTGTCGCGCTCGCCGGGGCGATCTACGGGAGCGGACCCCGTGGGGTCGTGCTCGCACCCGAGTCCAGCGGCTCGCACTGCGGCTGGCTGAGCTTCGCCGGGCGGCTCGCGCGCGCCGGCTACCACGTGCTCGCGTACGACCTGCGCGGGCTCGGGCAGTCACCGAGCCTCGGACGTAACGACACCGTTCGCTACGACCTCGACGTGGTCGGGGCGGTGCGTGAGCTCCACCGGCTCGGCGCGCGAACCGTCGTTGCGGGCGGCGCCTCGCTCGGCGGGGCGTCGGTGCTCGCGGCGGGCCCGGCGCTCACGCGGCTCGCGACCGGGATCGTCGACTTCTCAGGCGAGCCTGCGCTCGCCGGTGCCGACACCGCTCTGCCTCACCTCACGCTGCCGCTTCTCGTCGTCGGCAGCCGTACCGATCCGTATGCCGACGCGGCCACCAGCCGGCAGGTGATCGCGGCCGCCGGCAGCAAGGACAAGCAACTCCTGCTCCTGCCGGGCGGTGCGCACGGCTGGGATCTCGTCGGCGACGATCCCAGCGCGCCGCACGCGCGCGCCGTCGTCCTGCGCTGGCTCGCGCGGCACGACCGCGCCTAGCGTCGCGCCGAACAGTTTCCTGGTGCCACCCGGCGTGCGAGACGCCGGGTGCCGCCATTGGCCCGCCGCTGAGCCGCGGCCACCCTGACCTCGACGGTCAAACGAGCGAAGGGACGGGTCACGATGAAGGGGAATCTGGCAGAGCGGGCGGGGCGCTGGAGCGCCGCCCACTGGAAGACGGCGACGGCCGTATGGATCGCGTTCGCGGCGGTCGCGATCGCACTCGGATCCATGGCAGGCACCAAGAAGCTGACCGACACGGAGCAGGCGGACGGAGAGGCGGCGCGCGCGCAGCAGATCCTCGCGACCGCAGGGTTCCACGATCGGGCGGGCGAGTCGGTGCTCGTGCGCTCCACCGCGCTGTCCGTTCGCGATCCGGAATTCCGGCGAACGGTGCAGTCGATTGTCGGGACGCTTCGGCGCCGACCCGAGGTGACCGCTCTGCGCGCGCCCTTCGCGGCCGGTCATGAGCAGGTCGCGCGCGATCACCACGCGGCGCTGATCGAGTTCGACATGAAGGGCGACGCCGGCAGCGCCGCCGACCGTGTGCAGCCTGTCCTCGATGCGGTGGCGGCGGCGCAGCGTGCGCATCCGAGCTTCACGATCCGCGAGTTCGGAGACGCGAGCGCCAGCCACGAGATCAACGCAACGATCGGCCACGACCTCAGTCACGCCGAGCAACTGTCGGTGCCGATCACCTTCGTGATCCTGCTGCTGGCCTTCGGCGCGTTCGTGGCCGCGGGCGTACCCGTCCTGCTCGCGTTCTCGGCTGTGCTCGCCTCGCTCGGGCTGGCGGCCGTCGTCAGCCACCTCGAGCATGCATCCGACGCGACCAACTCCGTGATGCTGCTGATGGGCATGGCGGTCGGCGTCGACTACTCGCTCTTCTATCTCAAACGCGAGCGCGAAGAGCGTGCAGCAGGACGCAACGGGCGTGACGCCCTGCATCGTGCGGCGGCGACCTCCGGACAGGCCGTGCTGGTGTCGGGCGCGACCGTGATGATCGCGATGGCGGGGATGCTGCTCGCCGGCGACCGGACGTTCACCTCGCTGGGCGTCGGCGCGATGCTCGTGGTGTTCGTGTCGATGGTCGGCTCGCTGACCGTCCTGCCGGCGCTGCTCGGCAAGCTCGGCGACCGCGTCGATCGCGGTGTCGTCGCCGTCGTCGCGGCGGGCCTGGCGCGCGTGCTGCGTGTCCTGCGTTGGGAGCCGCGCGTGCTGACGCGGTTGAAGCAGCGGCGGACGCTCCTGCAGCGCGTGCGCGGCACGCGCGGCGAGTCGCGGCTGTGGGGGCTCGTCCTGCGTCCGGCACTGCGTTTCCCTGCCGTTGCGGCGGTCGCGTCGACTGCGGTGCTGGTGCTCCTCGCGTTGCCGGCGTTCGACATGCACACCCGGCTGCTGAGCCTCGGCGACCTGCCCAGGAGCCTCGGCATCGTGAAGAGCTACGACGCGATGCAGCGGGACTTCCCGGGCGCCCAGACCCCCGCAGTCGTCGTCGTCCGGAGCCACGACGTGACCGCGCCGCGTGTGCGCGCAGCCTTGGGCGAGCTCCGCCGCGACGCTCTTGCGACAGGCGTCATGAACGAGCCGATCCAGACGACGATCTCGCGCGACCGCACGGTCGCGCGTGTCGAGATCCCCCTGGCCGGCGACGGCGACAATGCGCAATCGGTCGCCGCGCTCGGTGTGCTGCGGTCGCGTGTGCTGCCTACCACCCTCGGTGCGCTTCCGGACACGGAGTACGCCGTGACGGGCGAGACCGCAGGGAGCCACGACTTCAACCAGCGGATGAAGCAGCGCGCGCCACTCGTGTTCGGATTCGTCCTGGGGCTCGCCTTCCTGCTGCTGCTGATCAGCTTCCGGTCGATCGTGGTGCCGCTGAAGGCGATCGCGTTGAACCTGCTCTCTGTGGGTGCAGCCTACGGCGTCCTCGTCTGGATCTTCCAGGACGGGCATCTGCAGGGCCTGCTGAACTTCCGCTCGAACGGGGCGATCGTCAGCTGGCTCCCGCTGTTCTTGTTCACCGTCCTGTTCGGACTGTCGATGGACTACCACGTCTTCGTGCTCAGTCGCGTCCGCGAGCTGGTCGACCGCGGCTTCTCGACGGACGAAGCCGTGTCGCGTGCGATCCGCACGACGGCGGGAACGGTGACGAGCGCAGCCGCCGTGATGGTCGCGGTGTTCGCGATCTTCGCCTCCCTGCGGACGCTCGACATCAAGCAGATGGGCGTCGGGCTCGCCGTCGCAGTGCTCGTCGATGCCACGATCGTCCGCGGCGTGCTACTCCCGGCGACGATGAAGCTGCTCGGCGACTGGAACTGGTACCTCCCGCGCTGGCTCGGCTGGCTGCCGCGAATCGAGCTCGAGCGCAGGCGGCCCGAGCCTGCGCTGGAGCTGCGGTGAGCGTGCCGCGGCTGCTGGCACCGTTCGCCCGCGCGGAGAGCTACCGCACGCTCGTCCACCTGGCCACGGCCGTCCCGCTCGGGACGGCCGGCCTGGTTGTGCTGGTCACGGGCTGGTCGACGACGGTGTCGCTCGCGTTCACACCGCTGGTAGTCGTCGTGCCGCTCGCGTTTCGTGCCGCGGTGGGCGTCGTCGCGCAGGCGGAGGCGGCGCTCGCTCGAGGACTGCTCGGCGCCGAGGCCCGTCCGCCGATCGTCCCGGCCGGACGTGGGCTGTGGGACCGGGCCCGGAAGGCCGTCACTGACGGCGCGTTTTGGCGACAGCAGGCATATCTCGCGCTTCGCTGGCTGATCGGCTTTCCGCTCGCCGTCGGCGAGCTGTCGCTGATCGGCGGCTCGCTGGGTGCGCTCGCGCTCCCGGTCTACTACCCCTGGTCGGACCTCCAGATCGCAAGCGACTGGCACGTCGACACGCTGCCGCGCGCGCTCGCGTTCGTGCCGGCCGGCGCGCTCGGGCTGCTGGCGGCCGCCCACGTGCTGCGGCCGCTGCGCAGGCTGTGGCGGTCGCTGGCGGAGTCACTGCTGAGCAGCGACGCTGTGGCGATGGACGTATCGCCCGAAGTCGCGTCGCACCGTCGCCGCCGGGCGCTGGCGGTGCACGCCGGGGCGTTCGGCGGTCTCGCGTTCCTGTTCATCGTCATCTGGGCGCTCACCTCGCGCGGCTACTTCTGGCCGGCCTGGCCGGTGGTCGCGCTCGCGCTGCCGCTCGCGATTCACGGCTGGGCCGTGCTGCTGGAGGAACGGCCGGCTGTCTCGCGGACGCTGCGGGCGACCCCCACGCTCGCCGTCCACGAGGGCGTCTCCGCGGCCCTCTTCCTGTTCTTCGTGGCGGTCTGGGCGCTGGGCTCGCGGGGTTACTTCTGGCCGGTCTGGCCGCTGCTCGGGCTTGCGATCCCGCTCGGCATCCATGCGGTCGTCGTCTTCGCGAGGCGCAGCGAATCCGGCGAGCTCACGCGTCGCATCCGGACGCTCGAGCAGACACGTGCGGGCGCGGTCGACGTCCAGGATGAGGAGCTGCGCCGCATCGAGCGCGACCTGCACGACGGCGCGCAGGCCCGGCTCGTCGCGCTCGGGATGAGCATCGGCCTGGCCGAGCAGAAGCTCCGCACCGACCCGCACGGGGCGCAGGAGTTGCTGGCCGAGGCGCGGAAGGGCGCGCACGAGGCGCTCGAGGAGCTGCGCGACCTCGCCCGCGGAATCCATCCGCCGGTGCTCACGGACCGCGGCCTCGGCGCTGCGATCGCGACGCTCGCGGACCGGAGCGTCCTGCCGGTGACGGTGGACGTCGAGCTCACCGAGCGACCGCCCGCGGTCGTCGAGACAGCCGCCTACTTCGTCGTCGCCGAGGCGCTTGCGAATGCCGCGAAGCACTCGCTGGCAACCAGCGTGACCGTGCGCATCCGCAGGTCGGCGGGCACGCTCGGCGTCGAGGTCGCCGACGACGGGCGCGGCGGTGCAGACGCGGGCGGGCATGGGCTCACGGGGCTCAGGCAGCGCGTCGAGGCGCTCGACGGGACACTTTCGATCTCGAGCCCCGAAGGCGGGCCGACGACGCTGATGGCGGAGCTGCCGTGCGCGTCGTGATCGCCGAGGACCTCGCGCTCCTGCGCGACGGCCTCATGCGTCTCCTGCGCGACAACGGCTTCGACGTTGTCGACGCGGTCGGCGACGGCGACGCGCTCGTGCACGCGGTCGCGCGTGAGCATCCGGACATCGCGATCGTCGATATCCGGCTGCCGCCGACGTTTCGCGACGAAGGGCTCCGCGCGGCGCTCGAGCTGCGCGCGCGTGCGCCCGAGACCGCGGTGCTCGTCGTCTCGCAATACGTCGAGCACAGCTATGCCACGGAGCTGCTCGCCGACGGTCGCGGCGGCGTCGGCTACCTCCTGAAGGACCGGATCATGAACGTCGACGACTTCGTCGACGCGGTACGGCGCGTGGGCTCCGGCGGCACTGCGATCGACCCGGACGTGGTCGCGCAGCTCTTCTCACGTCGCCGCTCGGAGCCGGTCGACCGGCTCACCGTTCGCGAGCGCGAGGTGCTCGCGCTCATGGCCGAGGGACGCTCGAATGCCGCCATTGCAGAGCGCCTCGTGCTCACCGTCGGCGCGGTGGAGAAGCACGTGGCGAACATCCTCGCGAAGCTCCGCCTCGCGCCGTCGCAGTCCGACCATCGGCGGGTCCTCGCCGTGCTCGCGTACCTGCAGGGCGAGTGAAACTCAACGAACCTGGTTCGACGAACCAGGTTCGCGAGCTGCTGGCGATCCTCGTAGTCATCACCTGGGACACGATCTTCAAGCCGGGTCTCCGACGCTCGCAGTGTCCTCATCCTCGAGCGCGACGCTCCGGAACGCGACCGCGACGAAGAGCAGCAGCGCGGTCACGCCGATCGCATGCGCCCAGGCTGCGTCCGCGACGGTGAGGAACCCGATCCCGGCCACGAGCAACGCCGCTGCCGGCAGCGTGTTCCTGCGGGTGTGCGGCCCGCGCGGGCGGATCACGGCCCCGGGAATGAGCGCATCGCCGCGCAGGCGGCCGCCGAGCGTCAGCCGGAAGAGAAGCGTGAGGGAAGGGAACACGAGCGCACCGCCGGCGACGACCGCGACGACGAGTGCGACCAGCGTGTCGCGGCCCGCCGCTGCGTCATGGATCGTGAGGCCGCGGATGAGGACGGGGTTCTGCGCGACGGCCCACCCGCCGATGATCGCCGCGACGGCGACCGCGGACGTGTAGCGGGCCGGCTCGTAGCGGCGCACGTAGATCAGCGCCAGCGTTCCGACGCCGGCGGCGACGGACAGGACGACCGCCGCCAGGCCCGAGCCGGTCGCCAGGCGTGTGAAGAGATGGTGGTCGTCCGCCCGCAACACGCCGAGCCCTGCGAACGCAGCGGCACCGGCGACCAGGCCTGCGCCGAGCGCCCGGCGCCGAAACCGCTCGGCGAGCTCCTCGTTCCCGTCCCGCCGGGCATCCCCGCTCAGGAAGACGGCGGCGTTGTACGCGGCGAACGCCGTGCCGAGGAGGCCGGTCATGATCGAGGTCGCGTTCAACCAGCTCGTCAGCACGCTCCCGCCCGGGTTGCCCACGTGCACGCGGCCCGAGGCAACCCCGCCCACCGCGGTGCCGAGTGCGAATGGCGTCAGCACCGACGACACGGCGAACACCGTGTCGACCAGCCGCTGCTCGCGCGGCGACACGGTGCCCGAGCGGAGCGCGTACGCACCGCCGCGCAGGACGATGCCGAGGCCGGCGACGAAGAGCGGTACCGAGAGCGTGGACGCGATCGACGCGAAGGCGGTGGGGTACGCGGTCCACATCACCGTCAGGACGAAGACGAGCCAGACGTGGTTCGCCTCCCACACCGGCCCCATCGCGTGATGTGCGTGGTCGCGGATCTCGCGGCCGCGCTCGCCCCGTCCTGCAACGAGTTGCCAAAAGCCCGCGCCGAAGTCGGCGCCGCCGAGCACCGTGTACAGCGCGAGCCCGACGAGAGCGAAGGCGAGCGGGACGTCGTAGAGGTGGATCACGTCGCCTCCAGCGGGCGCCGGTACAGCCGCATGAGGACCCACCCGACGCCGGCCGCGAGGGCGAGGTAGACGAGCGCGAGCGCGCCGTACCCGACGGGGATCCCGCCGGCGCCGGTGACCGCCTGCGTGGTGCGCATGACGTGGTACACGACCCACGGCTGCCGGCCGACCTCGGTCACGACCCAGCCGGCGATCAGCGCCACCACCGCGAGCGGCCCGGCGGCGACGAGGCCGAGGTGGAACCACCTCGACTCCGGGAGGCGCCCGCGGCGGAGGCGCACGAGCAGCGCGTACACCGAGAGTGCGGCGAGCAGCGTCCCGATGCCGACCATGGTCTGGAAGGCGAACCGGACGACGTTCACGGGCGGCCGGTCGGCCGGGCCGACGGCGTCGAGTCCCTGAACCGTCGCGTTGGTGCTGTGGAACGCGAGCAACGAGAGCAGCTTCGGAATCGGGATGCCCCAGCTGACGTGACCGTGCGAGTACCAGCCGAGGAGGTGGACGTCGGCGCCCTTGACGGTGCGGCCGAGGCCTTCGAACGCGGCGAGCTTCGTCGGCTGGGTCGCTGCGACCTCGCGGCCGTTCCAGTCGCCGACGAAGACCTGGGCCACCGAGGCGAGTGTCGCGGCGGCGAGCGGGATCGCGAGTGCCGTTCGCTCGTACCGGCCCCAGGCCCCGCGCAGGCGGCAGAGTGCGTACGCGCCTGCGAGCAGGAAGCCCGTCACCATGTAGCCGGCGAGGTACATGTGGACGAGCTCGTGCCAGAAGTAGGTGTTGGCGAAGAGCGCGTGCAACGGGTGGACGTCGACGACCTTGCCGCCGACGATGCGGAAGCCGCTCGGATGGTTCATCCATCCGTTCACCGAGATCACCATCAGCGAGCCTGCGAAGCCGGCGACTGCCATGGGGATCCCGCTGGCGAAGTGCCACCGCGGCGGCAGGCGACTCCAGCCGTACACGTAGATGCCCATGAAGATCGCCTCGGTGAAGAACGAAAAGCCCTCGATCGCGAAGCCGAGCCCGAACACGGATCCGAACGTGCCGGTGAAGTTCGGCCAGAGCAGGCCCATCTCGAGGCTCAGGATCGTTCCGGTGACCGCGCCCGCGGCGAAGAGCGCGGCCATGATCCGCGACCAGCGCCGCGCGATCGTCCGGTACAGCTCGTCACCGCGCCGGAGATACAGCCACTCGACGTAGAGAACCAGCGCGGGCAGCGCGATCCCGAAGCAGACAAGTGGGATGTGCGCCGCGAACGACAGCGCCTGCATCTGCCGCGCCTCACTCAGATACCGCTGCTGACCGGGCGAGAGGCCGGCGGCGAGCAGGGCGGGCGCGAGCGTCATCCGCGCCTAAGCGTGCCTACGCCCTCGTGGGTGCCAGGACGATTCGATTGTTACGACCTTCTGTCCACGCGCTCGCCCGAATCGGCCGGATAGCGTGCAGAGGCAGCGCGCGATGAGTTCCGCGCGCTTCGCGGGTCGAAAGGGAGAGCGACGAGGAGGGGGAGGAGTGGCGAGTGCGGCAGCCGCCGTGGAGGCGGAGGGGCTGGTCAAGACGTATCGCAGCCGGGCGGGGACGGTCGAGGCCGTCCGGGGCGTCGACCTGCGGGTGGACGCGGGCGAGGTGTTCGGCTTCCTCGGTCCGAACGGCGCCGGGAAGTCGACGACCGTGCGGATGCTGACGACGCTGCTCTCGATCACCGACGGCACGGCCCGCGTCGCCGGCGCCGACGTCGCGCGCGAGCCGGATGCGGTGCGCAGGCAGATCGGTGTCGCGCTGCAGGAAGCCGGGCTCGACCCTCGGCAGACCGGCCGCGAGCTCCTCGAGCTGCAGGGGCGCCTGTTCAACCTCTCGGCAGACGAGGCGGCTGCCCGTGCCGTCGAGCTGCTTCAGCTCGTCGAGCTCACCGATGCCGCCGACCGCCCGATCAAGGGTTACTCCGGGGGCATGAAGCGACGCCTCGATCTCGCCTCGGCGCTCGTGCACGACCCGGAGGTGCTGTTCCTCGACGAGCCGACGACCGGCCTCG
>Ga0070731_10001072_pt1 | contig 30191 bp, 38 predicted proteins | sample Coa_R1_2_FD_66448 | JGI IMG/M metagenome (GOLD analysis project Ga0070731, IMG submission 66448) | Surface soil microbial communities from Centralia Pennsylvania, which are recovering from an underground coalmine fire - Coalmine... | ecosystem: Environmental > Terrestrial > Soil > Unclassified ... | reverse complement strand
CCCCCCACGCTCGCGTCGCTCGCTGCCCCCGGAGGGGGCGCAACGCGCGCCTTGGGTCGGCCCCCGAGCGCGCGATCGCTACACCATCAGCTTGCGCAGCGTCTCCGGGTTGCTGATGATGGACTTGCGCCGCTCGAGCGGCGCATCGTAGAGACCCGCGGGCGGGTTCGCTTCCAGGCGCGCCGCGAAGCCGTTCGAGCAGCGCGCGTCGAACGCGATCGACACGTGGGCGCCGTCGCTGGCGCCGGTCGCGAAGCACGCGTCGCCCAGTTTCGCGTTCATCGGCCGCACGATATCGCGATCGATCGCTTCGCTGCCGGATCCCGGCGAGATTTCCACGACGAAGCGGCCCCCGCTCGGATCGTGCTTCGCGTCGAGCACGCCGGGGAGGCCCGCCAATTCGCGCGCGACGAGCGCCTGCGCGCCGTCGGGAAGTCCCGCGATCGCAAGCGAGACGCGGCGACCGCGGATCGGCACGTGCGACAAGAAGAAATCGCGGCTGAATTCGTCGGCGACGCTCGTGCCGATCGCGCGGAGCGCTTCTTCCTCGGTCGCATAGCTTCCCGATGCTTTCGGCAGCTTCGTGTTGAAGTAGATCTCTTCGCTGGTTGCGCGATCGGTGCACTTGACCGTCCACGACGCGAGCGCGTACTTGGTGATCGTCAGGCCCGACGCGGCAAGTCGGGTCGAAAGCTTGCGCACGCTCGCCTCGCCGGTGACGACGAAGTCCGCATCGGCGCCGCCGGGCGCGGACGACGTTTCGCTCCACGTCCGAAAGCCGAACGCCTGAATGCGCTCCTTGACGACGTTCTCCGCGATCGGTGACGGCCGCGCGGCCTGCGCAGGCGCGCCCTCTTCACGAACGGCGATCGACACCGCGATCCGCGGATCGCCGCCGGCACGAATCAGGTTGACGCGCTCTTCGCGCGACATCCTGTCGACGGCGCGGCGGATCGCGTCGACGTCGACCATTGCCTGCGTCGTCACCGACATGAGCCCATCCTGACCCATCGCAGGCGCGCTCTCCGTGACGACGTTGGCGATGAACGAGCCGCTTTGCGAGACGACACGCGATTGCAGCAACTCGTAGTTGGTCGCGAACGATTTGCGATCCAGCATCAAGAGAAGCGCCTTCTCGACGAGTTGGTTGCGCGAATCGGCGCGCACGTCGGATGCGAGCAGCGCGCGGTCGTTCGCATAACGGGCATTGGTCGGGTCGGCAAAGCCGACCGCGGTGATCAAAAGCTTTCCTGGCGGCGCTGCGTCGATCGCGGGACCCGCGGCAGGCGCGGCAGTTGGCGGTTGCGCGGGTGCGGATTGCGCGATCGCTGCTGGCGCCGCCGCATTCGCAGACGTCGTCGTCGGCCTGCCCGTTTTTTGCATTTCGGCTTTCGCCTGCGTCGGCGCTTGCGATGGCGAGCGCGGGAACAGCCACCACGTCGCCGCGAGCGCGACCACTCCGACGATGGCGATGGCTGCGACGATCGTAAACGCCGCGCGCTGATTCGTTCGCGTCGGCGCGGGTGGCGGTGGCGGATTGGGCGAAGCGGATGGCTCCGCGGTGCCCGATGTCGGCCGGCCCGCAGTCGCCGGCGTGGCGACGGCAGGCGCCGCGACCGCAGCAAGATTGGGCATCGTCGCGTCGGGATCGGCCGCCGCACGCATGCCGCCGATCGCCTTGACCAGCGCCTGCCCGAACTCGCGCGCGGTCTGGTAACGGTCGTCCGCGCGTTTCGCGAGCGCTTTCCGCACAACGGCGTCGATCGCGGCCGGCAGTTGCACGTTGAGCGTCGACGGCGGCAGCGGGTCCTCCTTCAGCACCTTTTGCATCGTCGTCGTGGTCGAGCCGGCGAACGGACGCTCGCCCGTCAGGAACTGATAGAGAATCACGCCGGCCGCGAAAATGTCCGTGCGTCCGTCGACCGGCAGTCCCATGATCTGCTCCGGCGACATGTAATTCGGCGTGCCGACGACCGTGCCGACCTGCGTGAGGCTGGACGAATCGATGTGCGCGATGCCGAAGTCGGCGACTTTGACGCCGCCGTTTTCGAGCAGGAAGATGTTCGCGGGCTTGATGTCGCGATGGACGACGCCCTGCCGATGCGAATAATCGAGCGCATCGAGGATGGCGGTCATGATCCGCTCGATGTCCTGCATGCGGAAGCGCTCGTTGGCGGCGAAGCACTCCTTGAGGTCGCGGCCCTCTACGAATTCCATCGCGATGAACGAGGTGCCGGCGTCCTCGTCGAAGTCGTAGATCGCGACGATGTTCGGATGATTGAGCCGTCCCGCCGCCTGCGCTTCGCGTCGAAAGCGCGCCAGCATGTCCGCGGTCTTCTCGCCATCGAGCTGATCGGGCCGGATCGTCTTCAGCGCAACGCGGCGCTTGATCAGCGTGTCGTACGCCTCGTAGACGACGCCCATGGCGCCGCGCGCGAGCTCGCGGCGAATTTCGTACTTGCCGAGTTGCGCGATCATGGAAATTGGTGCCAGAGATGTATTTGAAATTGGTGCCAGAGATGTATTTCCCGGCGCCGGCATCGCAAATCGTCGCGCTCGTTCGGGAAATACATCTCTGGCACCAATTTCACCGACGCCGGGAAATACATCTCTGGCACCAATTTCGGGGATTTACTTGTACTTGCTGTCGATCTCCCAGACCGACTTCTGCACCAGGCGCTGCACCATCGTGTCGAGCGATACGCCGCCCTGCTGCGACTGCGACACGCCGAGCACCGACGACGACTTCGCGCCGACTTCCATCTTCTCCTCGGTGTAGCCCTGCGCGACCTGCTCGGTCGTCTCGGCGTTGATGATTTTGTAGCGCATGCCGATGATCCATACGCCGGTCGATTCGCCGGTGTGCACCGATCCCACCGCCGCTTGGCCGACGGCGCCGGCGCGCGCGCCGCCGAGCGAGCCGCTGAATGCGCCGAGCGCACCCGCGATGTTGCCCATCGCGCGGCCGTCGAAGCCCTGCTGCGCGGCGGCGACCTGCTCGGTCTTCAGGATGTCGAACTTGACGACGTACTTGGTGGTCTTGAGCTTGCCCATGCCGAGGAACTTGCGCGCCGCCTGCGGATCTCCGAGGTTGTAGGCGAGCTCGAACTCGTTCAGGAGGGGCCCGAGATTCGCGCGCTCGAGCACCGGGAAGTTGGCGTTCGACATCTCGAGCTCGCCGAAGTCGGCGATGTTGTTCGCGGTGAACTTCTGCAGGAATGTCGCGTTGTTGCTCTTGATCTCGCCGGGGATGACGATCACCGCCGGGCCGCGCTTGTTCTTGTTCACGTACTCGACGGGCTTGTAGAGCGCCTGGTCGGCGGACTGGTTCGCGCGCTGAGACGTTTCGCTACCCGCAGTGGGCGATGGATTGCCGAACGTCGGCTGGGCAAGCGCTTGCGCGCCTGCGAGCGCGAACGCGGCGCCGAAAATCGTGGGAACCAGGGGGATCGTCGTGCGGCGGTTCATCTCGAGTTGCTCCCTTTATGCGATGCGAATGAAGAAGAGTGCGGCGCGGATCACTTTGCCGCGCCGGCGTTGCGACAATAGTCGCCGTAGAGCTTCGCGACGACCTCGTCGGCATTTTCGTCGACGAGCGTTTGCGCCATCCGGCGCACGTCGGCGCCGGCATAGGAGCTCGCGTTTGCGTCGGTGTCGGAGATCACGCGGCCATTGCTTGCCGTCAATGTGAACCCCATGTTCACCGAAACCTGGTTGACGGCCATCATCGGGTTGCGCGTCGCTTCCGACGAGATCAGGCCTTTCAACACGAAGCTCGCACCGAGCCGCCGAGATGCGGAAAGCGCCGCATCAGGGTCATTGTGAAAGTAGGCATCGATCTCGGCTTGCGCGATTTGCCGCCGGATCTCCTCGGGCGTGTACGTGCGCAGGCCAAGCGACTGCAGGCGCCTGTTGATCGCCTGGTATTGCGGGCCGTAGTTCTGTTGGTTCGCCTCGATGACGCCATTCGAATGGCGCTCGGCGATGATGACCATGATCTTGCGGTTCTTGAGCGAGGCGCGGCAGGGAACCGAAAGATCCTCGGCGATGCGCGCCTGGCGCGCGGCCGCCTCGTTGGCGGCGCTGTCGTCCTGATCGGAAAAGCGGAAGCCCTCGCCCGATGCAAAACCGGCGAGGGTCGCGGCGACGAGCGCGACGATCCACTTCGCATGCCCGACGTTCATCTTGGTTTCTCGCGTGCGGCGGGGAACGCAAAAGATTAGCCGAACGCAGGGCGGAAATCCACCGGAATAATCGCTACGCCGCCCGACGGAGGAACCCCTCGTGCAGCAATGAGAGAATGTGTCATGAACACGATGTTTCATCCCGCCGTTACGGCATGGTTCGCGAAGTCGTTCCCGGCGCCTACCCCCGCGCAGGCATCCGCGTGGCGCGAGATTCGCGCCGGGCGCGACGTGCTGGTCGCGGCGCCGACCGGGTCGGGCAAGACGCTTGCGGCGTTTCTGGGCGCGATCGACGCGCTCGTGCGTCACGGTGTCGAGCAACCGCTGCCCGACGAGACGTTCGTCGTCTACGTCTCGCCGCTAAAGGCGCTTTCGAACGACATCAGGAAGAACCTCGACGTGCCGCTCGGCGGCATCCGTGCCGAGCTCGCGTCGCTTCGTCTGCCCGACGTCGACATCCGCACGCTCGTACGCACCGGCGACACGCCGCAGCACGAGCGCGCGAGCATGCGCAAGCGACCGCCGCACATCGTCGTCACCACGCCTGAATCGCTGTACGTGCTGCTCGGCTCCGAATCGGGTCGGACGATGCTTTCCACGACCCGCACGGTGATCGTCGACGAGATCCACGCACTCGCGTCGAACAAGCGTGGCAGCCACCTCGCGCTGTCGCTCGCGCGGCTCGATGCGCTGGTGGGGAGACGATTGAACCGGATTGGCCTTTCCGCGACGCAAAAGCCGATCGAGGAGGTCGCGCGCTTCCTGGTGGGCGTCGCCCCTCGCCCCGACCCTCTCCCCGCTCCCGGGGAGAAGGAGCCGAGCGCAAGCGAGGCGGGTGAGGGGTGCGCCATCATCGACACCGGCCACAATCGTCCGCGCGACCTGGCGCTCGAAGTGCCGGCATCACCGCTCGAAGCGGTGATGTCGAACGAAGTCTGGCTGCAGGTGTACGCGCGTCTCGCCGAGCTCATCGCGCAGCATCGAACGACGCTCGTCTTCGTCAACACGCGCCGCATGTCGGAGCGCATCACGCGTCATCTGTCCGAGCTTCTCGGCGCGTCGCAGGTGATGACGCATCACGGCAGCATGTCGAAGGCGCTGCGACTGACCGCCGAGACGCGGTTGAAGTGCGGCGATTTGAAAGCGCTCGTCGCCACGGCGTCGCTCGAGCTGGGGCTGGACATCGGCGACGTCGATCTCGTGTGCCAGATCGGCTCGACGCGCTCGATCGCCGCCTTCCTGCAACGTGCGGGTCGCGCGAGCCATACGGTCCGCGGCGTGCCGAAGGCGAGGCTTTTTCCGCTTTCCCGCGACGAGCTCGTCGAATGCACGGCGTTGCTCGACGCCGTTGCGCGCGGCGAGCTCGATCGTGTGACGATTCCAAAGGCGCCGCTCGACGTGCTCGCGCAGCAGATCGTCGCCGAGGTCGCCGCGCGCGATTGGCCCGAGCGTGCGCTCTACGACGCGTTGACGAAAGCGTACCCGTACGCCGATCTCGCATACGACGCGTATCTCGAAATCGCGCGCACGCTCGCCGACGGCTTCAACACGCGACAGGGCCAGCGCAGCGCATGGCTTCATCGCGATGCGGTGAACGGCGTGCTCCGCGCGCGGCGCGGCGCGCGCATCACGGCACTGACGTCGGGCGGCGCGATTCCCGACACCGCCGATTACGAAGTGATCCTCGAGCCGGCCGGTCAGATGGTCGGCACCGTCAACGAGGACTTCGCCGTCGAAAGCCTGGCCGGCGACGTGTTCCAGCTCGGCAACACGTCGTATCGGGTGCGTCGCATCGAATCGGGACGCATGCGCGTCGAGGACGCGCAGGGACAGGCGCCGAACATCCCGTTCTGGCTCGGCGAAGCGCCGGCGCGTAGCGACGAGCTCTCGCAGGCGGTGTCACGGCTTCGCACGGAGCTCTTCGCCGATTCGCGCGCCGATTCCGATGCGCCATCGAATGCGCTCGCGACGCTTGCCGAGCGCGGGATCGACGCGCCCGCCGCGCGCCAGCTCGTCGAGTATCTCGATTCGGCGCGCTCGGTGCTCGGCACGCTGCCGACGCAGGACGTCGTCGTCCTCGAACGCTTCTTCGACGAATCGGGCGGCATGCAGCTCGTGATCCATGCGCCGTTCGGAAGTCGAATCAATCGCGCATGGGGACTCGCGCTTCGCAAGCGCTTCTGCGTCAAGTTCAATTTCGAGCTCCAGGCAGCGGCCACCGAGGACGCGATCGTGCTGTCGCTCTCGACCTCGCACAGCTTCGCGCTCGCCGATGTCGCGCGTTATTTGAACTCGAAAACCGTGCGACCGATCGTCGTGCAGGCGATGCTCGCTGCACCGATGTTCGGCGCGCGCTGGCGCTGGATCGCCAATACGTCGCTTGCGCTGCCGCGTTTCAGCGGCGGGAAGAAGGTGCCGGCGCCGCTGCAGCGGATGCGCGCCGAAGACCTGATGGCCGCGGTCTTCCCCGATCAGATCGCGTGTGCCGAGAACATCGTCGGCGATCGCGAGATACCCGATCATCCGCTCGTCCGCCAGACAATCGACGATTGCCTGCATCAGGCGATGGACATCGACGGCCTCGAACGCGTGCTCGCGCGAATCGAGCGCGGCGAGATCGCGATCGTCGCGCGTGATCTGCCGGCTCCGTCACCGCTCGCGATGGAAATCCTGAACGCGCGCCCCTACGCGTATCTCGACGACGCGCCGCTCGAGGAGCGCCGGACGCAAGCCGTGATGTCGCGCCGCTGGTCGGATGACGATGCGAGCGGCAAGCTCGGCCAGCTCGATGCCGCGGCGATCGAGCGGGTACGTGAAGAGGCATGGCCCGAGGCAAGGAATGCCGACGAGTTCCACGCGGCGCTCCTTGCGCTCGGTTTCGTCACCGGCGACGAGCTCGCGACAAAGGATGGCTGGCCGGGGTTTTTCGATGCGCTCGCGCGCGATCGCCGGGCCACACGGATCGAGCTATCGGCGACGCGCGCCGTTTGCGTGGCGGCCGAACGTTTGCCGCAGTTCGCGGCATTGAATTCGGAGGCGACGCGCACGCCGGCGATCGAGGCCCCGCGCGAATACGCCGAGCGCCAATGGAGTCGCGACGAGGCGCAGGTCGAGATCGTGCGAAGCCGTTTGCAGGGACTCGGTCCGACGACCGCGGCGGCGATCGCGGATTCGCTCGCGCTTCCCATCGGCGAGATCGAAATCACGCTGCACAAGCTCGCGGGCGAGGGCGTCGCGATGGAAGGCGCCTACACGCCGGGCGTGTCGACGCGGGAATGGTGCGACCGGACGCTTCTCGCGCGCATTCACCGCTACACGGTGAAGCGGCTGCGCCAGGAGATCGAGCCGGTGTCGACGCAGGATTTCCTGCGCTTCCTGATGCGCTGGCAGCACGTCGCACCGGACGATGCGCGACAGGGACCGGATGCGCTCGACGCGATCGTCGCGCAATTGCAGGGCTTCGAGGCGCCCGCCGCGGCGTGGGAATCGGCGATCCTGCCGGCGAGGCTTGCCGAGTACGACTTCACGTGGCTCGACGATCTGTGCCTGTCCGGACGCGTCGTATGGACGCGGCTGTCGCCGCCAGCGGCGGAGAGCGCGGGTGGCGCGAACGTCATTCGCACGACGCCGATCACGTTGTTGCCGAGACGGACCGGTGCGATCTGGGCGGCTTTGGCGCCGACGACGATCGAAGTGGAATCGGCAAGCTCGCGAGCGCAGGCGGTGACCGAGTACCTTCGCGCGCACGGCGCGTCGTTCTTCGACGAGATCGTCGACGGAATGGGGCTCATGCGCACGCAGGTCGAGGATGCGCTTGCCGAGTTGGTCGCGCTCGGCATCGTCAGCTCCGACAGTTTCGCCGGTTTACGTGCGCTGCTCACGCCTTCGTCGAAGCGCAAGCGGACGAGCGCCGCCAGGCGTCATCGCCGCGGCCCGCTGTTCGGCATCGAGGATGCGGGACGCTGGTCGTTCGCGCGGCGTCCGCCGCGTCCATCCACCGGAGTTCGCGGATGGACGCGCGACGAGCCTTCACCGGAAATCGTCGAGCACGTCGCGCATGCGCTCTTGCGTCGCTACGGCGTCGTGTCGTGGCGCATTTTGCAGCGCGAGGCCGCGTGGCTTCCGCCGTGGCGCGAACTGTCGCGCGTGCTGCGCCGGCTCGAGGCGCGCGGCGACATCCGCGGCGGACGTTTCGTCGCGAGCATCACCGGCGAGCAGTTCGCGCTGCCCGAGGCGGTCGCGCTGCTTCGCGATACGCGCCGGGCGCCGACGTCCGGCGCGCTCGTGTCGATCAGCGCCGCCGATCCACTGAACGCCGTCGGCACGCTTCTGCCCGGCACGCGGATTGCCGCGCTCACCGGCAATCGCGTGCTGTATCGCGACGGCGTCGCCATCGCCGCACTCGTCGCCGGCGAAGTGCGCCCGCTTGTCGCGCTTGGCGTCGAGCAATTGCGCGCCGCCGAGTACGCGCTGATTCGTCGCCAGGCCGGCTCGCCGCTTTTCGCGTATCTGCGCTGAGAACGACCGCACGTTACATGCGGTAACAAGGGAAGCACGGAACGTCGCGTTCGGCGCTATGTCTGACGGTGCTCACGGCGTCAGGCAAATGGAACGACGGACTGAACTCGACTGGTTGCGTGGACTGATGCTCGTGCTGATGACGGTGACGCATCTGCCGACGTGGTTCAGCCAGCAACTGGGGCAGCCGTTCGGTTTCGTGTCAGCCGCCGAGGGCTTTGTCTTCCTGTCGGCCTATCTCGTCGGTGCCGTCTACGTGCGACGGGCGCGTACGCGAGGCTACGACGCGATGCGCCGGTCGTTGTGGGCGCGCGCGCTCAAGGTGTACGCCGCGCACATCGCGCTGCTGCTGTTCCTGCTCCTCGTGCTCGTGCCGATCGCCATCACGCGCGACGCACATGCGATCACCGATCTTGCGTCGTTCTATATGGAACGTCCGCACCTTGCGCTTGCGAGCGGCGTGGTGCTCGGCTACAACCCGCCGCTGCTCGACATCCTGCCGATGTACGTCGTCTTCCTCGCGGCGTCGCCACTCGTGCTCGCGCACGGAATGCGCCGCGGCTTCGGCACGCTTTTCGCCGTTTCCGCGGTCGTGTGGCTCTTCGCGCAGTACGACGGTGGCCGGCACGTGTACGAATCGGTCGCGGCGTTGGTCGGTTGGCCGATTCCGTACAGCGCGACGGGCGCGTTCTCGTTCCTGGCATGGCAGTTTCTGTGGCTCGTGGGGCTGCGCGTCGGCGCCGCGCAATCGGCGCACGACACGCTCCCCGCGCCAACCGATTCCGATCGGTGGGGACGCGTCGCTTTCTGGTCGGCAGTCGGCGTCGCGTCGGTGTTCTTCGTCTGGCGGCATGCCGTGGGCCAAACGTTCGGCACCGCGGAGCTTTTGAACGCACTCTTCGACAAATGGCACCTCGGACCCCTGCGGCTTCTGAACTTCGCGGCCCTTGCGCTGATCGTCGTCCGGATGAGGCCGATCCTCGTCCGCGTGGCGGCGCGTTCCGCGATCGTGACGCTCGGCCGCGCGTCGCTCGTGGTGTTCGGCGCCCACCTCGTGATCTGCCTCACGGCCCTGGCAATCGTAGGTGAAGCGACGCATCCGTATCTGCACCTGATCGACGTAGCGCTCCTAACGGGAACGCTCCTCGCCCTGTGGGGTGTCGCGCGCGTGAACCTCGACGCGCCGCAGGCGTTTCGCAGCGCCGGTCGTACGGTGGCGGCTCGGCTCGGCGTGCGGTTCTAGCGAGCCGCTTGGGTCCGTTCCACGTGCGGGCCGATCACGCGCTTCCATAGCGTGTAGCCGTCGGCGTTGAGGTGCAGCGCGTCGTCGCGGAACAGCTCGCGGCGCGGGGCGCCTCGCGCATCGAGCATTGGCGTGAAGACGTCGATGTAATCGACGTTGGAGGAAAGCTCGGCGTAGCGATGGATCAACGCGTTGGCGACGCGGATTCGCGGCAGCAGCGCAACCCTCGCCGGGCTCGGCTTGATCGAGATGTACGCGATCCGCGTGTCGGGCAACGTCGCGTGCACGCCGTCGACGAACGCCGCGAACCGGCTCACGACGTCGATCGGGGAGTTGCCGGCCGCGAGGTCGTTGTCGCCGGCATAAACCAGCACGAGCCGCGGCCGGTAGCGCAGGACCAGTCGGCTCAGGTTCTTCACGCAATCGGAAAGCTCCGACCCGCCGAAGCCGCGCTTGATGACGACCGGCAGGTCCTTGAATTGCATTTCGAGGTCGCTCCACAACCGGATCGACGAGCTGCCAACGAAAAGCACGCCGCCGGGCGGGTACGAATGCGCGGCGTCGTCAGCCGCAAACCGCGCGAAGGCGGCGTCCCACGAGTGTGGGGGCGACACCTGCGCGGCCGAAGCGGGCGGGGCGCCGGTCGCCCAGGCCTGCGTGGCGGCCGCCGCGAGCAACGCGGCGGCGATCAAAATGGTTGTTTTCATGGGTCCTGGCGTGCGGGGCGCCCTATTCGGCAAACCGCCCCATAACGGTTCATCGCCGTCGGCCGATGACAAGCCAGATCGATGCCATGAGCCAGATCGATGCCAGGAGCGCTCCGACGGACGCGGCCGGCGCGTCACGACGCGGGTTTTGGCGGGAACATCGCCCGCCGCCGCTCCAGGCTTTCGGGGGGCCAGTGCTGCCGACTGTCGTAGTACTCGGGCACCGCCGGCTTGCCCGGCGGCAGCACGACCCACGGCTGCTGCGACAACGTGAAGATGTGAATGTCCGGTGGCAGCCGGTCAGGATCGTCGAGCGTCCCGACGCGGACGAACGAAAGCGCGTCGCCCGCGCCCGCGTAATGACTCCAGAGCGCGACATGGCACTCGGGGCAGCGAACGATCTTCTGGCCGCGGCCGCTGCTCGACGGCGTATGAATCGTCACCGGCTCGCCTTGCAGCAGCACCACGCGATCGGATTCGATCAGCGCGTTGATCGCGAACGCGCTTCCCGTCTCGCGCTGGCACCATCTGCAGTGGCAGCCATGGACGAAGAGCGGCTTCGTCATCATCCGGTAGCGGATGCGCCGGCAGGTGCATCCCCCTTCGATCGGAAAGCCGTGACCGGCCATTGCGTCCTCGATCACACTCATATTCTCGCCAACGGCGTTACGAAGCTCGCGTGGTGTCGGTCGACGGCGGACCCTTGAGCTCGACCGTATTCCCATCGGGATCGCGAACGTAGATCGACGGACCTTCACCCTCGGCGCCGTAGCGCGGCGCGGTTTCGCCGACCGCGATGCCGGCCGCCTGCAATTCGCGTCGAAGCGACGCTTCGTCGAAGGGCTCGATCCGCAGGCAGAAGTGATCGAGATTGGGCGCGTTCGGATCAGGTCTGCCGCCGCCCTCGCGGCCGAGCTTCCCGTCGATCGGCACGAGATCGATCATCGACCGGCCGGCGCGCAACTGGATCAAGCCCAGGTCGTCGCGGTCGCGCTCGACGCGACAGCCGAGCACGTCACGATAGAACGCGAGCATCGCCTGTGCGTCGACGACGCGAAGAACGAGATGATCGATGTCGCGAACGCGAATCATCGGTCAAGCGCGATACCGATCGCTGTCACGATTCGTCGTACGTCGACACTTCGATCAAATTCGAATCGGGATCGCGAAAGTACACCGACCGGATCGGCCCGATGGCGCCCACCTTCGCGATCGGTCCTTCGATGATGGGCACGTTGCACGCGTGAAGCCGCGCGATCGCCTCGTCGAGCGAGCCGGTCGTGATCAGGCACAAATCGACGGCGCCCGGCGTCGGATGCGCGGCCTTCGGCTCGTATTCGCGTCCGGCGAGATGCAGGTTGATCTTCTGGCGGCCGAACGCGAGCGCCTTCCGGCCGCCGGCGAAGATCACGACGCGCATGCCGAGCACGCGCGAGTAGAAATCGCACGTCTCATCGACGTCGCGAACCGTCATCACGACGTGGTCGATGCGGTCGATGTTCATGTCCGCGTCCGGCGTTGCATCATGCGTGCGCTCGCACTTCACGCAGGCCGGTAACACGCTCGTCCGAGAGCGCATAATGCGCGGCCGCCTGCGCGTGGAGCGACGCCGTATCGAAGATCGGTACGTCGACGTCGTGGCGGCCGATCAGCATGGCAATTTCGGTACAGCCGAGAATCACGCCTTCGGCGCCGCGCGCGACGAGACCGGCAATCACTTCATGGAGGCGAGCGCGCGATGCGTCAACGACGATCCCTCTGCACAGTTCCTCGTAGATCACGCGATGCAGGAACGCGCGTCCGGGCTCGTCGGGAATGACGGTGTCGATTCCGCGTGCGCGAAGACGCGCGCGGTAGAAATCCTGCTCCATCGTAAATCGGGTTCCGAGAAGCGCTACCCGGCGAAGTCGGCGCTCGAGGATCGCATCGGCGGTGGGGTCGGCGATGTGCAGCAGCGGGATGGCGACCGCGCGCTCGATCGCGGCGGCGACCTTGTGCATCGTGTTCGTGCACAGGACGAGAAAATCCGCGCCCGCGGCTTCGACTGCGCATGCAGCGTCGGCGAGAAGCGTGCCGGCCGCGGTCCAATCGTCTGCGCGCTGCATGACCTCCACGTCATGAAAATCGACGCTTACGAGCGCGATCTTCGCCGAATGAAGCCCGCCGAGTTGGTTGCGGACCGTTTCGTTGACGATCCGGTAATACGGCAGCGTCGACTCGAAGCTCATGCCTCCGAGCATTCCGATCGTGCGCATTGGACATCCTTTCCAACGCGCATTGTCGCATCAGTTCGCCCTGGCTGCGCGCGGCCCGGCGACGATCGCGGCCTCCTCACGCCTGTCGCCCGCATAGAATGCTTCGATCGTTCGCAGCGCGGCTTCGACATGCGCCGGCACGACCCGGCGCTCGCGCAGCACCCATGCGAGCCCGCGCAGCGCGTCGGATGCATCGCGCAGCAGCGTCCCATTGCGGCGTGCGTTCCGCCACCATGTACACGTCGCCGCCATCGCGCTCGAACGCGGCCGGCGCAGCCACGCGCACCAGAGCGCGTTTCGCAGCGCGAGGCGTTGCCGCGCGTGCGCATCCCGCAACGCCGAAGGATGATGGCAGACGACCGCGTCTGGCAGATACGCCATTCGCCATCCCGCGCTGCACAAGTCGATCGCGAGCAACGCTTCCTCGCCGCCCAGGAAGAGTTGCGGTTCATAGCCGCCGACGGCAAGGAACGCGTCGCGGCGCACCATGCAAGCGCCGCCGAGCAGACCGACGAGCTCGCTGCCGCGAATGCCGAGCGTGTTGGGCAGCGGGCTTGCGGCCATTCGCGCGTTCGTCGGATCCTCACGGCCGTCCTCGCCGACGAGAACGCGCCCCGTGACTGCCGCAAGCAACGGATGTGCGTCGAGTGCCGCTGCCGCGCATTCGATCGAGTCGGGCAGCCACCAGGTATCGTCGTCGCAAAAGGCGACGTACGGTCGCTCGCACGCTCGGACGCCGGCATTGCGGCCGGCGGCGCCGATGTTGCGCGGAAGGGTAATGACACGCGTGCGGGGATGGCGGCGCGCGATCGCTTCGGCCGTGCCATCGGCTGACGCATTGTCGACGACGACGATCGGCACATCGTCGTCGATCGCTTCGAGTTTCGACAGCGTTCGCGAAAGCTCCTCGCAGCGATTGAACGTCAGCACGACGATGCCGACCCGATCGCCGATCATCGATGATGCTCTTGGCGGGAGACGATCCAGTGCGCTTCCGCCGCAAAGACGTCGTCGTTCGCGGCTCGCGTCGCGAGCGCGCGAAGCTGCGAGGCATAACAGGCAACCGCTTCGCGCTTGCGTATGCCGGCACTCGCATCGAACGCGGGCGAGTCGCGCTCGAGCCGAAAGCCGCGTTCACGAAGCGCATCGATGCGCGCTTCGACCGCGCCCGGAATTCGGCGATAGATGGCATCCTCGTAGACGCGCCATTCGAGCCGCGCGAAGCGGTCGATGAGCGCGAGCGATGCATCGCTTGCGCGAACGTGGTCGGAATGGAAAAGCCCGAGCGGGCAGTGAACGGCGTCGGGCATCTCGCGCTCGATGACGCGTGCGAGCGCATCGGCGATCGCATCGTCCGGCGCCGATTCGCCGTACTGGTCGTCGCGAAAAGCGAGCCATACGGGTCGTGCGTCGAGCAACGCGACCGCGGCGCGATCCTCGTCGCGACGGCGCGCGACGACATCGTCGCCTTCGTTGAAGCCGCATTCGCGGTCCCAGCGAGTCGGCGAAGCGTCCTTCGGTGCAGCGCCCGCGAACACGGTGACGACGAGCGCGCTTCGCGACGAGACGATCCATTGCCCGCACGCGAACACAGCGTCGTCGAGGTGCGGAGAAACGAAGAGTCGCACGCCCGAATTTTTCATCGGGCCTGATTCAAGTCTCGATGCGATGTCCGGCGGGCGCGTGGATGGCCTGTCCATGAGGCGACTCGACGTCGAGCGAGAAGAGCTCGACGCTCACTCGGCCGACGTCGATCGCGAGCGTTCCCATCGACACGGGCAGTCGGAATCGGCGCGGGCCGGCGCTGCCGGGATTGACGTACAGCACGCCGTCACGTCGTTCGCACTGTGGCCGATGCGAATGGCCGGAAACGACGACGTCGAACCCGTTTTTCGCCGGGTCGACGCCGCAAGTTGCGATGTCGTGAACCACGAAAATGTGCACGCCGCCGATGTCGAGGCGCTCGGTTTCGCACAACCGCGTCGCCCACGGGCCGCGATCGTTGTTGCCGCGCACGGCGGTCACCGGCGCGATCATCGAAAGCTCGGCGAGAATCGACGGCTCGCAGATGTCGCCCGCATGCACGATGAAATGGCTGCCTTCGAGCATCGCCATTGCCTCGGGGCGCAGCAACCCGTGCGTGTCGGAGATCAGGCCGATCCGGATCGTCGAGGGTGCGTCGTGTGGCGGCGAGTCGAGGCTGGCAGTCACGTGGCGAAAAGATTATGGAACACGCGCAGGAACGTCTTCAGGTCTGATGCGAAACGGAACCGGCGGTTCCCGGGGGGCCCTGCGACCCGCCGCCTTTGGCGCGGCGTCCTCGCCACGTCCGCCACAGCGCTGTATAGATCGCCGCGTTGACGACGAGGACGAGCGCGGCGAGCGCGAATTGAACATCGCGCGTCAATCCGGCCGGGTAGATGACGCCGAGCAGATAGTGCTCGACGAAGTCACCCGAATAGCCGGATGCGCCGGCCGTAACGCGCAACGCGTTCTCGACATACGTCAGCGGGCAGATCGTGCCCATCGCTTCGACGAACACCGCCCATGCGACGGCGGGGACGTGCGCCGCGAGCACCGCACGCCAGCGGAAAGCGAGAAGGGCGCCCGCAATGACGAACACGATGAACGCCAGGTGCGCTATCGACACAGCGTCGGCGGCAAACCGCGCAAGCATGCGTCACGTACCTTGCTCGATCGGTTCGCCGAAGACTTCGCGCGCCATCGCGTAAGCCGCTTCGGTGGCGAGCGGTCGCGTTCGCGCGAAAAGCTCGGCAAGCTCGTGCGCATGGCGCATCGCAAAGCGCGAATTCGCGCATGCAAGCTCGACCTCGTTCGCGATCGTGATCTCGCAAAACGCGCGAAGCTGCGCATCGCTGATCGAGTATTGCGCGTTCGCGAACCGGTCGGGGAACAGCCGCTGCGACGGCGTGCCGATGCGTGGATGAAACTGCTCGCGATCGCAGGCGCCGTACAGATAAGCGAGCGACTCGGCTTCGTCGCCGATGAGCGCCGCGACCGAGCGTCGTGCTTCGTCACCCGGCGGCATCAGCCAACCGGTGATGCCATCGGTGCCGTACACCGCATGGTAGAGCCCTGCGAGGCAGACGGGTTCCTCATTGCCGAAGCGGCGCAACAAACGCTCGGTGCCGAGGAGATGTGCTTCGAGCGTACCGTCGAGATGCGCGAACGCGCCAGCACCCAACGCATGCAATCGCGCGCGGGCACCCGCTGCATCGATTGGTCGCGAAAACGAAGATGCGCGCATAACGGGGACTGCCGCTTCATCCAGCTAGCGCCTCAGCAGGCGACCGCACGCCGCGACGACGCGCACCCACAGGACGCCATAGACGATCGCGAGCGTGCCTGCGATCGTCGGGAGCCAGCGCTCGGCGGAAACGCCGAAAACGAGACCGGCCGCGCCCGCGCCGAGCCATATCAGCGCCAGCAGCACGGCGAGCGTTCGATCGCGAGGGCGCAGGCGATGCTGAAGAGACATGGCAAAGCTGCTCTCAAAGCGTTGAAGGCGATCGTTCCCAGTCAACTCGTCATGTTACGCGTCGGCGCGTTCAACCGCCCGGGTTCATCGTCCCGAACAACGCGCCGATCCCCGCGGTGACCGCCATCGCGAGCGCACCCCAGAACGTGACGCGCGAGGCGCCAGTCGCGATTTTCGCGCCACCCGCACGCGCGGCGATGCCGCCGAGAATCGCGAGAAAGACGAGCGACGTCGCGCAGACGATTGGAATCACGCGGTCGGCCGGTGAGAGCGCCGTCACGACGAGTGGCAGCGCGGCGCCGACCGAGAAGCTCGCCGCGGACGCGAGCGCCGCCTGAATCGGACGCGGCCTGACCGTCTCGGAAATGCCGAGCTCGTCGCGCGCGTGCGCGCCGAGCGCGTCGTGCGCCATCAGTTGGTCGGCGACCTGGCGCGCGAGCGACGCGTCGAGTCCGCGGCGAACGTAGATCGCCGTCAATTCGTTGCGCTCGCCCTGGATATCGGCGTGAAGCTCCCGACGCTCGCGCTCGAGGTCGGCGCGCTCGGTGTCAGCCTGTGAGTGCACCGATACGTATTCGCCGGCGGCCATGGACATCGCGCCGGCAACGAGCGCTGCGATCGCGGCGATCACCAGGTCGGAGTGACTCGCGTTCGCAGCCGCGACGCCGGCAACGAGGCTCGCAGTCGATACGATGCCGTCGTTTGCACCGAGCACGGCCGCACGCAGCCAACCAATTCGGCTCGTGCGGTGCCGTTCGCGGTGGCGCCGGAAGACCATCGTTCAGCGCTCGTGCGGCGAAATCGTTTCGATCGCGGATGCGAAGCGCGCGTGCGCCGCCGCGTCCACCGGCCTGTGGCGAGTCGCCGTGCTGGCCGGATATCTGCCGAGAAAGTTGTCGCTCTTCCAGTTGCGCGACGGCCGAATCGGTCTTTGTACGAAGCCGCCGCCGCAATTCGGACACACATCGTGCAGAACATCCTCGACACACGCAGCGCAGAACGTGCACTCGAAACTGCAGATGCGCGCATCCGTTGCGTCGGGAGGCAGCGCCTTGCCGCAGTTCTCGCACGTCGGTCGCAGTTCGAGCATCGGGGACTCTTCTATCGTTGGTCGACGATACGAACATCGCCGATCCAGTTTCGCGCCCGGCGGGCGAGCCGCGCGTCCACGTCCTCGCCTTCGAAATGCGCCTGCGATCGGCGAAGGCGCGACGCTTCGATGTCGAGCGTGTTTACGTTGACGACGGCATGCAGCTTTCCGCCGATCTCGCTCGTGACGAACGGGACGGCGCCGCACCTCGCGCAGACGTGAAAGGTCGCCGTGCGCGTGCCGAACGCGTAGTGCGATACCGCCGCGCCGCGTTTCATTGTCGCGGTCAGTTTCGCGCGAGGGTTCGATGTCCAGACGCCGCCGTGCTTCATGCAGAACGAGCAGCCGCACGCGCGCGCGGGGATCTCCGTCGAATCGTCGGACCATTCGAGCGTCAGCGCGATGTCGCCGCAGTGACAGCAGCCTTCGATCATCATCGCTTATCGCCCCAGCGCCATCGCGGCGGCTCGCCCTTGATCCAGCAGATGCCGACCAGCACCAGTGTCAGCATGACGAGCCACGCGACGAACGCGCCGGGCGTTTCGCGAGGATGAATGAAGACGATGTCCGCCGCGACCAGTGCGAAGTAGAGCGCGAGCACGATCCATCCCTGCCAGGCGAGCGGCAGGCCCCAGCCCCAGCCGTAACGCTTCGCGGGAAACCAGTATCGCGGCGATTCCGATGGCGCCTGCATGCGTTCGTTCGTCATCCTGTGCGCTCGAGCTCCTGCGGAAGGTGCACCCAGGGATGCATCCGGTTTTCGTACACGGATCGCGTCGGCGGCGGGAATCCGGGGTCGGCGAACGCGCCGACGGGGATCGCGATGATGTCCGGCTGATCGTCGATCACGTAGTACGCGGTCGCGCCACAGTCGGGACAGAAATGAAACGTGGCCCTGCCTCCGGAATCGCCGATGCGGACGAAGGTGGTCGATCGACCGGCGATCGTCACGCTGCTTCGCTCGAAGCGAGCCGACGTACCGAACACGCTGCCGGTGCGCTTCTGGCAGGCGAGACAATGGCATACGGAGACGCGAATCGGCGTCGCCGGCGTGGTCGCTGTGAGCTTCCCGCAACTGCATGACGCCGTTCGCGTCGACATCGGATCCTCCATTTCGTACGCGCGGTCAGCGATCGACCACAACGATGTGCGCCTGAATCTTCCCGTCGACGGGACCGCTGCCGAAGCGCGCTGCGATCGCCTTGGCAGCAACATCGGTGGCCTCGGCCAGGCGCTCCGCGGCCCGCGCCTCGATTTCGCCGCGAAGCGGCGTGCCCTGGCAATACGCGATCGCGGGAATCCGCGACGATTCGGCGCGACTTCGCGCAGTGACCGTCGAAAACGTTGGTGGTGACGAAAAGCCGCCGTGCACGAGATCGGATGCGATGCGCGCTTGCTCGTGATACCCGTGAGGCGTGCGCGCAAGAAAGCGCGGCGGATCGTCGGGAAACATGGCCGCGAGCGCGCGGGTGGTCACGTCAGCGAATTCGTTGTTCTCGATTCGATCCCAGACGCTGAACACGTACGAGCCGCCGTCGCGCAGCACGCGCCTTGCCTCGGAGTATGCCTTCGCCCTGTCAGGAAAGAACATTGCGCCGAACTGGCAGACGACGACGTCGAAGGCCGCATCGTCGAAAGGCAGGCGCATCGCGTCCGCCTCGCGCCATGTCACGTTCCTGCGCGTGCCGATCTCCATCGCTTGCGTGAGCATCGCAGGATTGAGATCGGTCGCGACGATCGATGCGTCCGCCGGCAGCGCGCTCGCGAGATGCCGCGTGACGACGCCGGTGCCCGCCGCGATTTCCAATACGCGCGCCGGACGAAGCGATGCAACCCGGGCGGCGACTTCGACGGCATAAGGCTCGAAGATCAGCGGCACGAGATGCGTCTGATAGAGCTTCGGAATCGAACCCGCGAAGACCGTATCGATGTTTCCGCGGCTCATCGTGGCGTTCCTCCCAGCGTGTCGAATGCGTCCTTGATCCGCGTGGCGAGGCGCGAGGCCTCCTCGGGCGAAAGCCGCTTCGCGCGCGACGGCTCGAGTTCGTCGCGGGCATGCAGCGGCACCAGATGCACGTGCGCGTGCGGCACGCCGAAACCTTCGACGGCGACGCCGACTCGCGCCGCGGACGTGACCGATCGCAACGCTGGCGCAAGCTTTGCCGCCGTGCGCCAGAGCGCGACGTAGCGCGCATCGTCGAGGTCGAAGAGGTAATCGACGTGGAGCTTCGGTATCAGAAGCACGTGCCCCGGATTGATGTGCTCGATCGGAAAGAACGCGAGATGGCGTTCGTCCTCGTAGAGAATCCGATCGGGCGCGCGTCCGGCGACGATGCGGCAGAAGATGCACGAGGAAGAAGCGGTGCTCTCCACGTTATCCGTTCCCGGCGTGCACGTCGTCGAACAGCGGCAGCGAGTCTTCTTCGGGCGTAGCCGGTGCCAACTCGCGAAGCGTCGCGTCGTCGTTGGCCACCGCATTGACGCGCGTCGACACGGGATGCACGCGAAGCGGCTCGCCCGACCACGGCGAAAGCAGATCGCCAACATCGGCCTGTGTGCAGTCGAGCCACCGCGCGTAGTCTGTCTCGGGGACGATCACCGGCATCCGATCATGGAGCGCGCGCACGGTGCTGTTCGCCGATGTCGTGACGATCGTGCAACTGTCGATCACTTCGCCGTCCTCGCTGCGCCAGCGCTCGTAGAGCCCCGCGAACGCGAACGGCCGATCGTCGCGCATCGCGATGTGATGCGGAATCCTGCCGCGCGATGTCTTCTGCCATTCGTAGAAGCCGCTCGCCGGCACGAGGCAGCGCCGATGCAGGAACGCGAAGCGAAATGCGCCGTTCGTCGCGACCGTTTCCGCGCGCGCGTTGATCATCCGTGCACCGATCGAAGGATCTTTGGCGAAGCGCGGCACGAGGCCCCAGCGCATTTGCACGAGCTGGCGACGTCCGTCGCGAACGCGAACGATCGGCACCGGTTGGGTGGGCGCGATGTTGTAGCGAGGCAGGATGTCCGGCGCGAACGGCAGGACGAATGCAAGCGCGATCGCGGCGGGATGGCTCGAAAGCTCGTAGCGCCCGCACATTGCGTCACGCGGGCGTCGCGGCCGATTCCATCGAACCCAAAAGGCGCGTCGCGGTATTCGCGACCTGCACCGTGTCGAAATACGCGTACGTGGCGACGGCAGCCGCGCCGACCAGGGGGATCCAGCGACCGGTCGCATTGCCTGCAAGTCGCTTCGACACCGAAATGCCGACGCCGCCGAGCGCGTTTCGAAGCGCGCTGGCGGAAAGCTGACGGATGACGAGCCGCTCGGCGCCACGCACGGCGATGTCGCGGACGAACTGGCTCGCCGCATGGCGGAACAGGCAATAGAGCATGTGCGTCGGCGTCAACTCGGCGCTCTTGCCGTAGACGCCGAAGATGTCGGACACCATCTGCCGCTGCGTCTGCCAGATGAGATACAGATCGGGCAGGAGCGTCACGAACCCGAGCGGTCCGGGCGGCAGCGCGAGCGAGCCCGACAGCATCGCCGCGCGCTTCGCGGCCTTGCGAGCGATCGCCTTTGCCGCCTGCTCCGGCATGTCGGCGCGTCCCTGCGCGGGCGGCGGAACCTCGGCCAGCACGCGCTCGAGCGTCTCGATGATCGCGCCGTGGCTGGGCTCGTTACGTCGATGCGGCCGCGGTATGAGCGAGTGATTCATGAACGCCATATGGGGACGATCGCGCCCAGTCTACATCGCCGCCGCCGGCGGCTCGCTACGAAGCGGGCGCGCAATACAATCTCCGTCATGCGCGTATTCGGATTCGCCGGATGGTCGGGAAGCGGCAAGACGACGCTGATCGAATCGCTCGTACCGCGCCTCGCCTCGCGCGGGCTGCGCGTCTCGCTCGTCAAGCACGCGCATCACGATTTCGACATCGACGTTCCCGGCAAGGATTCGCATCGCCATCGGACGGCGGGGTGCACGGAAGTGCTCGTCACGTCCGACGTGCGGTGGGCGCTCATGCACGAACTGCGCGGGGCTGCCGAACTGACGCTTTCCGAGGCGCTCGCGCGGCTTTCGCCCTGCGATCTTGCGCTCGTTGAAGGCTGGAAGCGCGCGCCGATCCCGAAGCTCGAGATCTGGCGCGAGGTGTTGGGCAAACGGCCGCTCCACCCAGCCGACCGGCACGTCCTGGCGATCGCGACCGACGCGCCCGCGGGAATGCGGACCGCGCTTCCCGTGTTCGACTTGCGGGACCCCGATGCGATCGCCACATTCGTCGTCGAGAACGCGGCCGCCTGGCGGTCCGCCGATTGACGGACGCGCGGCGTCGGCGTACGTTGAACCTGCCGGTGGGTGTGCTGCCAAAGGCCGAATTTCGCGCGGAACGCGAGCGTCGGGCCGCGCGCCGCGAGCGACCTAAAATGCTTTTCAATCAAATCATTGCCGTCGTTGCTTTAAGCATTTTCGCGATCGCGTCCGCGGCGGTTGCCGACGTGCCCAGGATGCCGGCGACGGGCCTTGCGGGGTTCTACGGGGGCGTCTCGCTCCGCGATGCGGGAACCGAATCGCAAGGCCTCGACGTCGGCCAAGTGGCGTCGACCTGGGGCCGCTTCGCTTCCCCGGTAAGCGATGACAGCGCCCGGCGCGCGCTGGTGTTCGGTGGCTACCGGTTCGCGAACGACATCGCCGTCGAGGGCTCGATCACGAGCGCGGAAAGCTATGCGTTGCGACCGTTCGATGCGACTCTGCGGCGCGGCGTGGGGTTGTCGCTCGCGAACAATACCGATCTTGCGACGCACGCGTGGAACGCGGATGTCTACACGAGCTGGTCGCTGCGCAAAAGCTTTTCGCTTTATGGCCGTTTGGGCTATGCGCAAAGCGATGCCGTTCCCGCGTATGCGCTCGCCGCGCTGCCGATGGGCGATCCACGGCGCCTTCGCGAAGGCGTGAACTACGGCGTCGGGTTGCGTTACGACGTGACGCCGGCGCTTGGCCTGCGCCTCGAATACGCGCGCTTTCCGCGTTTTGCCGGCGAAGCCGCGCCGGGGCCGCTGCCCGATTCCGATCAGGTGCAGTTCGGTTTGCAGTTGCGCTTCTAGAAAACTCGCATCTCGCCTGATTCGGGCTACCCCCGCCAAGTGCCCAGCGTCAGCGGGCACGCGCCGCTTCGCGTCGTACAATGGACGTGTCTGACTGCGACATTTCGGCGCATTTCCGTTGGCGGTTCCCCGTGCGCGATTCCACCTCGACCCTCGTCACGCTTCGACTCGTCTATCTCGCGCGGTTGCGCGAGGCCTTCGGATCGAGCGGGGAGACGCTCGAGTTGGCAGTGCATGACTCGCCGAGCGTCGCAAGCGCCGTCGAGACGCTTCGCGCGCGCGGAGGGGCGTTCGCATCGGAGCTTGCGCCGAGCCGTGCCGTGCGCTTCGCAGTCAACCACAAGGTCGCGCATGTGGATCAACCGGTGTGCGATGGCGACGAGATTGCGATCTTCCCTCCGGTGACCGGAGGCTGATTTCATGACAGTGCGCGTTCAGACCGAAGACTTCGACATCAGCGCCGCCATCGCGCAATTGCGCGATGGCAACACCGGCATCGGCGCGATCGCGACCTTCATCGGCACCGTGCGCGACGTCAACGACGATGCCGCGATCACCGGCCTTTCGCTCGAGCACTATCCTGGGATGACGGAGGCGGCGCTTGCAGAAATCGTCACCGATGCGAAGGCGCGTTTCGCAATCCGTGATGCGGTCGTCATCCATCGCGTCGGCGCGCTTGCGCCCGGCGATCAGATCGTGCTCGTCGCCGTCGCGAGCGCGCATCGCGGCAGCGCGTTCGACGCCTGCGAATTCATCATCGACTACCTGAAGACGCGTGCGCCGTTCTGGAAGAAGGAGCGCCTTTCCCACGGCGAGCGTTGGGTCGAGGCACGCGCGAGCGACGACGAGGCGGCTGCGCGCTGGTAGATCGACGAGTGGCCGACACCGCGCTCGTCGCGATCGATTGGGGCACGTCCGCCGCGCGCGCGTATTGCCTCGACGCGGAGGGCGCGATTCGCGAGCGGCGCAGCGTCCCGCTCGGCGTCAAGCACGTGCGTGACGGCAACTTCGAGGCCGCGCTCGCGAAGGTGCTGGGCAATCTGCCGATCGGCCTCGCGCCGCGCATCGGCTGCGGCATGATCGGAAGCCGCCAGGGATGGGTCGAGGCGCCCTATGTCGATTGCCCCGCGTCGCTGACCGCGCTTGGCGATCATCTTGTGCAATCGCCGCTCGATTCGCTGACGATCGTCCCGGGTGTCGCGACGCGCGATGCCGCCGGCCTTCCCGACGTGATGCGCGGCGAGGAGACGCAACTGCTTGGGGCGATCGGTCCCGACGAGCCGGGCGTGCTCGCCGTGCTGCCGGGAACGCACAGCAAATGGGCGCGCGTCGAGCATGGCCGCATCGTCGAGTTCACGACGTTCATGACCGGCGAGCTTTATGGCGTGCTGATCGATCACAGCATGCTCGGGCGGCTCGCCGGACACGAGCCGGGCGGCTTTTCGCGCGACGCTTTTTCGCGAGGCGTTGCGCGTGGTCTCGACGAGGGCGAGCTTTCGCATGATCTGTTCGGTGCGCGCACGCTGTCGCTTTGCGGTGCCCTCGCACACGACGACGTCGCCGACTGGCTTTCGGGATTGCTGATCGGACGCGAGATTCGCGCCGCGCGCGCCTGGGCGCTTCGCGCCGGCATCGATCCGTCGATCGTTCGGATCATCGGCAGCGATGCACTATGCGAGCGTTACGATGTCGCGCTCGCCGATGCCGGTGTGTTGACGCAACGCACGGACGGTGACGCGGCCGCGCGCGGGCTGTGGCGCATCGCGACGCGCGCGGGGATGCTCGAATGACGAACCGACAACGTTTCGCCGACTATCTCTCGCCGCTGCCCCTCGTCGCGGTGCTTCGCGGCATCACACCCGAGGAAACGCCGTCGATAGCGCAGGCGCTCGTCGACGAAGGCTTTCGCATCCTCGAAGTGCCGCTCAATTCTCCGCACCCGTTCGAGTCGATCGGCATGCTCGCCAAAGACTACGGCGATCGATGCCTGGTCGGCGCAGGCACGGTCATCGATGCCAACGATGTTGCGCGCGTTCGCGCTGCAGGCGGCCGGCTGATCGTGATGCCGCACGCGGACATCGTCGTCGTGCGTGAAGCGAAGCGGCACGCGATGATCTGCGTTCCCGGCGTCGCGACGCCGACGGAAGCATTCGCCGCGCTTGCCGCAGGCGCCGATGCGCTGAAGCTCTTTCCCGCGGAGGCGATGGTGCCCGCCGTACTGCGCGCATGGCGCGCCGTGCTGCCGGCGTCCGCGCTCGTTCTTCCGGTTGGCGGAATTCGTCCGGACAACATGGCGTCATGGTGGGCCGAGGGTGCGGCCGGCTTCGGCAGCGGATCGAACCTCTACAGGCCGGGCGCCGATATCGCGCATGTGCAGGCGACCGCTAAGGCATACGCCGCCGCCTTTCGTGCGCTGCCAACGCGAAGGTGATGGAACGCATCGACGTCCTCGCGCTCGGCGAGGCGATGGTCGAGTTCAACGCAGCGCGTTCCGCGGATCCACTCGTCTGGTTGCAAGGCGCAGGCGGCGACACGTCCAACATGGCCATCGCCGCGGCGCGACTCGGCGCGAGGAGCGGTTACGTCACGCGCGTTGGCAACGATCCGTTTGGCAGAATGCTGCTTGCGCTGTGGCGAGAGGAAGGCGTCGCCACCGACGGTGTCGCGATCGACGACGACGCGTCGACCGGCGTCTACTTCGTTTCGCACGGTGCGCGCGGGCACGAGTTCTCGTATCTTCGCAAAGGGTCGGCGGCTTCTCTGATGACGCCCGCCGCACTGCCCATCGAGCAAATTCGCGCCACGAACGTGCTGCATTTGTCCGCGATCAGCCAGGCGATCTCGGCGTCGGCGTGCGACGCATCCTTCGCCGCGATCGACGCTGCGCGGACGGCCGGCGCGCGCATTTCGTACGACACGAATCTGCGACTTGCGCTGTGGCCGCTTCGCCGTGCCCGCGCGGTGGTGTTCGAAACGTTGCGCCATGCCGATTGGGCCCTCCCCGGACGCGACGATGCAGCTCACCTTTTCGGTGATGACGATCCGAATGCGATCGTCGACGCGTGCCATGCGCTCGGTCCTCGCATCGTGGTCCTGAAGCTCGGCCGCGACGGCTGCCTCGTGTCCGATGGGCATCGGCGCGAACACATCGATGGCGTACGCGTCGGCGCGGTCGATGCGACCGGTGCGGGCGATTGCTTCGACGGCGCGTTTGCCGCGCGCATGGTCGCAGGCGATGATGCGTTCACGGCCGCGCGTTACGCGAACGCGGCCGCCGCGCTCGCGACGACAGGCTACGGCGCGGTCGCGCCGCTGCCGCGCCCGACGGACGTCGCGCGACTACTCGGCGCGTGAGCCTTCGTCGCAGCGCGTGCGTTTCGCCGCCGTCCCGAGTAGGATGCGCGGTGCAAGCTTGCCGGGAATGGCAATCCATTCGGAGGATGCGATGACACTCAACAGCGCAATCCGGCATTTGCGACGCGGCGACTGGCAGAAGGCGCACGCGATCGTGCAGAACGACAATACGGATATGGGGTGCTGGGCGCACGGCATCGTGCACCTTCTCGAAGGCGACCTCGGCAATGCGCGTTACTGGTTTCGGCGCGCCGGGCGGCCGTTTCCACGCGAGCGTGACGCGAGCGCCGAGATCGACGCGTTCGTCGCGGCGATGAAGCAGCAGTCGGCGGCTTGACGATCGCGGCGTCCTTCCACCGAAAACGCGCGGCGTGATCGAGCTGTCGATACCGGGTTTCGGCGGTCTTCACCTCGATACGCTGTTCTGCGACTTCAACGGCACGCTCGCGCGCGACGGACACCTGATCGAAGAGGCGCGAGCGCTGCTGCCGAGAGTCGCGAACCTCGTCGATATCCGCGTCGTCACCGGCAACACGTTCGGCTCGGCGGCGGATGCGTTGCGCGATTGTCCATGCACGTTGACGCTGCTCGGCGCGCAAGACCAGGCGAAGGCGAAGCTCGCGCTCGTCGAAACGATCGGCGCTGCACGCATCGTCGCCATCGGCAACGGTCGAAACGATCGACTGATGCTGAAGGCGGCCGCGCTCGGCATCGGCGTCGCAGGCGATGAAGGCATCGCCGCCGAGGCGGCAAGCGCGTGCGATGTGGTCGCGCCGAACATTGCCGAAGCGCTCGAGCTTCTGCTTGAACCGAGACGGCTTCTCGCGACGCTTCGCGATTGAACGTCGGTCTGCCCGATCTGGCCAAACTCGCGTCCCTGACCGCACTTGATCCAATCGGAACTTGTCGAGCGCACCGAGGCTCAATAGAATGTCTGCCGGGAGATGGCATTCTCCCGCTTCGAGTCCGCGCTTCACGGGCGCGAATTCGCGAACCGCCGCAAGGCTGATGATGCCTGCCTCGATCGGTTTTTGACGCCGGGCGACGCAGGCTTTTCTTTTGCGTAACGCCGGTCACTTGCGCCGCAGGAATGCGGCAGGAGGAAGTGCGTGCCTGCGTGGGGTTCGGTGATGGCGGTTGGCGGCGGTGCGGCCGTCGGTGCGTGGATCAGATGGGGGTTGGGCGTCGCGCTCAATCCGCTCTTTCCAACGCTTCCTCTCGGCACGCTCGCCGCGAATCTGTCCGGTGGTCTCCTGATGGGCTTCGCGATGGAGATCGTCACGCGCCACGGCGCGATGCCGGCCGAGTTGCGGCTTCTCGTCACGACAGGCTTCCTTGGGGGGCTTACGACGTTTTCCACCTTCTCGGCGGAAATCACGACGCTGCTCGCACGCGGCGAGCGGTATTGGGCAACGCTTGAAATCGTCGCGCATGTCGCGGGCTCGGTCATCATGACGATGACCGGGATCCTGCTGATGCGGGCGCTGTTTGCATGGGGAGCATCGCCATGAACGGGACGCTATTGCGCTTCTACGTGCACGAGAATCGGAAGCGGGGACGCATCCTGCTGTACGAATGGCTGCTCGAGCAGGCAAAGCGCCTCGGTATTCACGGCGGATCGGCGTTCCGCGCGATCGCCGGGTTCGGCAGGCATGGGATTCTGCACGAGGAGCACTTCTTCGAGCTGGCCGGCGATCTCACCGTCGAAATCGACTTCGCCGTCACCGACGACGAGGCAAATCGGCTGCTGGAGTTCATTCGCGCGGAGCGCGTCAGCATCTTCTACGTGCGCGTGCCGATCGAATTCGGCTCCATTGAAGGCAACATGTAGCGCGCCAGGGCGCCGATGACCGATATCCTGGCGCTCGCATCGGTCTGGCCCGGGCTCGCGCTTGTCGCGACGCTGCTCGCGATGGCATTGCGCACGTTCGGCAGCATCTCGGCGCTCTTCGGACTTTCGCACCATATCGTGACGCAGGCGCAGTATTCGTATTTGATCGCAGCCGCCATCGGGAGCGCGATCGTTCCGACGCTGATCGCCAACGCGTTCTTCCTTCCGCGCCACCTGCTTCCTCGCAACGAGACGGCTGGCGAGGGCGCGTCGCTGCCTGCGCCGGCGATCGAAGGCAAGCCGCGCGCGGAATTCACCGTTCCATTGCGCCCGATTCGCTGGCTCGGCGCTCCGTCCTTGCGCGATAATGGCGCGTCAGTGTCCTCGAATGCCAATGCTGAAGAACGAACAGGAGTGACGACATGGCCCAAGCGATCCGATTTCATCAAACCGGCGGCCCGGAAGTCCTGAAGCTCGAGACCATCGACGTTCCGCCTCCGGGACCGGGAGAAGTGCGCGTTCGCAATACGGCGATCGGCGTCAACTTCATCGAGGCCTATCAGCGAAGCGGCCTCTACCAGCTTCCGCTTCCCTCAGGGGTCGGATCGGAAGCAGCCGGCGTCGTCGAAGCGGTCGGCCCAGGCGTCGAAGGGCTCGCGAAGGGCGATCGTGTCGCGAGCTGTCTCGGACCTGTCGGCGCGTACAGCACCGAACGTAACGTCCCGGCGGATCGACTCGTCAAGTTGCCTGCAGGCATCGACGATCGCACGGCCGCCGCGCTGATGCTCAAAGGGTTGACCGTCGAGTATCTCTTCAACGAGACGTATCCGCTGAAGCGGGGCGATACGATCCTCTTCCACGCGGCCGCCGGCGGCGTCGGACTGATCGCGTGTCAGTGGGCGCGCGCGCTCGGCGTGACGATGATCGGCACGGCTGGCTCCGACGAGAAGGCGAAGCTCGCGCGCGAGCACGGATGCGCGCACACGATCGTCTACACGCGTGAAGACTTCGTGCGCCGTGTGAAGGAAATCACCGGCGGCAAGGGGGTGCCTGTCGTTTACGACGCGGTGGGCAAGGATACGTTTCCCGCATCGCTCGACTGCCTGTCGCCGCGCGGCATGTTCGTGAGTTTCGGCAATGCGTCTGGTCCGGTTCCGCCGCTCAACCTGATGCTCCTGGCGCAGAAGGGCTCGCTGTACGTGACGCGCCCGACGCTCGCCACCTATGCGTCCACGCACGCGTCGCTCACCGCGATGGCGGACAAAATGTTCGCGCTCGTGAAGGAAGGCAAGATCAAGGCTGAAATCCGCCAGACGTTCCCGCTTGCCGAAGCGGCCGAGGCGCATCGGTCGCTCCATGCGCGCAAGACGACCGGCGCGACGCTGCTGATTCCGTAATACTGTCAAAAGGGGCCAGGCTCGAGTTTCGTCCGCGAAATTCGAGCCTGGCCCCTTTTTCCGCGCGTCGTCTCGTTCAGAAGCGCGCGCGCCGCGTCGATCACCTCCGACGCGGTGACGCCGAGCGGACCGACGCCGCGCGCGACGAGCCTGTCGGCCGCCGCGCCGTGCAGGCACACGGCGATGCGCATCGCGACGGGCGGATCGATGCGCTGCGCGAGCAGCGCGCCGAGAAATCCTGCGAGCACGTCGCCCGAGCCCGCGGTCGACAACGCCGGATTGCCGGTCGCGTTGATGTCGAACGAGTCATCGGGTCGCGCGACGATGCTCCCCGCACCTTTCAGCACGACGTGTGCATTGAGCATCGACGACAACGCGAGCGCTGAGCGCACACGATCGGCCTGAACCTCGGCGGTCGTGCATTGCAGGAGCCGCGCGGCTTCGGCCGGATGAGGCGTGGCGAGCGTCGGTCCGTTTCGGCGTGAAACCGCGTCGACGAGCGTTCTGTCCGCGGCGATCGCATTCAATCCATCGGCATCGACGACGAGTGGCCCCTCGACATCGATGAATTTCGCGAGCAAGGCACGCGCGCGTTCGCCTCCGCCAAGGCCGGGCCCGACGACCCATGCATCGTGATCGTTGCCGAGCGCATCGGCTTCGCGCAGCATGAGTTCGGGCGAGAGCCAATCGACGAGCGGGGGATTGCGCGCTGCGAGCCCGATGACGACGCGACCCGCGCCGAGCCTGATCGCCGCTCGGCCGGCGAGAAGCGCGGCGCCCACGAGACCTTTGGCGCCGCCGACGATGCACGCGCGGCCGAACGTTCCCTTGTGCGACTTGCGCACGCGGCGCGCGAGGATCGCCGGCAGCATCGGGTGCAGGCCTCGCCATTCGAGCCGCACGCCGCGAGCATTCAGTTCGGCATCGAGCCCGAGCGCGTGCACCGAGATTTCGCCGCAGCGATCGGGGCCATCGCCGGTCAGAAGACCCGGCTTCAGCGCAATGAACGACGCGGTCGCCG
>Ga0070731_10001071_pt1 | contig 30192 bp, 25 predicted proteins | sample Coa_R1_2_FD_66448 | JGI IMG/M metagenome (GOLD analysis project Ga0070731, IMG submission 66448) | Surface soil microbial communities from Centralia Pennsylvania, which are recovering from an underground coalmine fire - Coalmine... | ecosystem: Environmental > Terrestrial > Soil > Unclassified ... | reverse complement strand
GAGGCGTGCAAGGTCCACGCGGCATTTTCGTGGTTGCCGTTCAGGTTCGCGTTGGAACTGTAAATCTGGAACGAAGCGCTGCCAGTGGACGCAGGAGAAGCGACGAGCTGCAAAGAGCGCGCTCCGGTGGCGGGAAGAATCAGCGCTTCCTGAAACGCAATATTGGACAAGACCGGGCAGCCGGCACCAAACAGTTCCGTCGAAGCCGCGCGCGCCATTTCAAGAAAAGCGGCGGCGGGGAAAACAACCGAGCCTTGAACCTTGTGGTCGTTCAAATAACGAAGGTTGTCGGTTCCGATCCTGCTCTGGAACTGCGCCATGGGCAATGCGGAGCTCACGCGCTCTCCCAGCAGCGCGTGCACCGGCTTCGCGGCCTTCTGCGCGCCGGGCCCTGAGACCGGATCTTCCCAGCACCTCTCCCGTTCGAATGGATATGTCGGGAGGGGCACTTTTAGCGGCTTGTAGGGCTCATCGAAGGCCTTCCAATCGACGCTTGCGCCGCGGACGTACAACGAAGCCAGGCTCACAAGCATGGTCTGCCAGCCGCCCTGGCCAGTTTCGAGCGAAGGAAGCCAGGTGGCCTTGGTTCCCGGCTCGCGAAGATGCGCAGTTTCGAAGGAATTGCCGGGAGGTCCCACTTCCAGGAAATGGTCGTAACCCTGCGCGGTAAGTGTTTCGATCCCATCTTCGAATTGCGCGTCGTGTAATACATGGAGGCGCCAATAGTTGGCGCCGGGGACTTCACTTTCCGCCCGAAGCTGTCCGTTGACGCCGGAAACGAAGGGCACGCTGGGCAATTCGAATCTCAAAGCGGCTGCAGTTGCTTCGAACTCATCCAGCATTCGGCCTAGCTCGCCGTCCCGAATCGCAAGTTGCCGGATCCGGGCGCGCTCGACGATGAGCTTGAGGGCGTCCTCACAACTCATGACGCCGGAAATTACCGCCGCTGAATATTCCCCGACGCCAGCGCCCAGCACGGCGTCAGGTTCGATTCCCCAGGATCGCCATAATTCCGCGAGCCCGATCTGCAGTGCGAAGAGGGCCGCGTCGCGGCGTTCCGCATGGTTTTGTCCAGCGGAGAGCGGTGCCAGGAATTGCTCATTCAGATTGGAACCCAGAGAATGCGAGCAGCGGTCCACCGCAGACCGAAAAAGTGGTTGAGTGGCGTAAAGCTGGAAAGCGGCGCAAGAATTCGAAGCGTCACCGCCAAACACGAACGCAACGCGCGCCCCGTCTTTTCTTGTGGACTGCCCGGCGCGCAGCACCGCCCCGGAACTCTCGGCAGATTGCCCTGCGGCAATGGCAGCGAGCACATCGCGCAGCTGCTCCTTGCTTTCTACAACGACGGCCACGCGGCGCGCGAAATGAGATCTGCCGGCATTGGCGGTAAAGCAGATGTCCGCAAGGTTAGCTTCGGGATGCTGGGCGAGGTGCTTTTCGAGGTGGCTCGCCAGATTCTTGATCGCACTTTCCGTCCGCGCGGAAAGAGTCAAGATGTGGCTGGGGCGGCTCGGCAGGCCTTCCGGCCGGGGCCTGGCCGGAGCTTCTTCGACAATGATGTGCGCGTTCGTGCCGCCGAAACCAAAGCTGCTCACGCCTGCCAGGCGTCGCGTCGCGCGAGGCCAGGGCTGCGGGGAACTGGGAATCGCGATTCGAGTCCCGGCCAGCGAGATACGCGGATTGAGCTTGGTGAAATGAAGCTGGCCGGGAATTTCGTCATGCTGAAGGCAACCCAGTACTTTGGCCAGGCTGGCCATTCCCGAAGCGTTTTCCAGGTGGCCGATATTGGCTTTCACGGAACCCAAAAGGCACGGCGAATCCTCGGGACCGGTATCCCCCAGTACACCTTTGACCGCTTCGACCTCGATGGGGTCGCCGATCGATGTACCGGTGCCGTGGGCTTCGAGGTAGGTCAACTCGCGCGGTGCGACTCCGGCCTGCGCCAGCGCCTCACGAATGACGGCTTGCTGAGCAGAGGCGTTGGGCGCGGCAATGCCCGCGGTGCGGCCGTCCTGATTCACGGCTGATCCTCTGATGAGCCCGAGTATATGATCGCGATCGCGGAAGGCGTCGGAAAGGCGCTTGAGCACGACCGCACCGGCGCCTTCAGCGCGGACGTAGCCGTCTGCCCTGGCGTCAAATGTCTTGCAGCGGCCATCCGGCGCCATCATGCGCGCGTGCGAAAAAGCGATGGTAACTTCCGGAGAAAGGATGAGATTAACGGCGCCGACGATCGCCAGATTGGTTTCCGCGCTGCGCAGACTTTCGCAGGCCATATGAATCGCAACGAGAGAAGACGAACAGGCGGTGTCGATTGCGAGGCTGGGACCGCGCAGGTCGAGCAGATAGGAAATGCGGTTCGCCGCGATGCTGTGCGCGTTGCCCGTTCCCAGATAGGCGTTGATTACCTTGAGGTGATCCTGATAGTTCAAAATCACATTGGAATAATCGAATCCGCCGATTCCGACGAAAACTCCCGTCCTGCTGCCCGCGAGCTTGTCCGGCGGCTGGCCGGCATTCTCGAGGGCTTCCCAGCTCACTTCGAGGAGCAGGCGCTGCTGCGGATCCATAGCCGACGCTTCCCGCGGCGAAATGCCGAAGAAATGCGGGTCGAACCGGTCGATGCCCGGAAGAAACCCGCCCCAGCGCGTGCTCATCTTCGCGGTGGCGCCGGGGAGGGGATCGTAGAGCGCGTCGATATCCCAACGGTCGCGGGGGATTTCCGAGATGGCATCCACGCCGTTTCGAAGCAACGTCCAAAATTCATCGAAACCTGCCGCGCCGGGGAACCTGCAGCCGATGCCTACGATAGCGATGGGATCGCATCCGCTGATCTGCGCACGGTGCTCCGGGGGATGGTCGTGATTGCCGTTCGATTGCGCGTTTCCGTTGCCGTTTGGGTTACCGGCGAGGCGATGTGAATATGACTGTGTGCTCAGGTAGTCCCACACGAGACCGCTGCGCGGATGGGCCGTGCCGTTTTGTTTTCGATCCGTGCGGCCTTCGCGCTCCCGCCATTCGTAAACCAGGTCGAGTGAGCCAGCGAGGAACGCTTCGCGGCAGGCATAGCGCTGTATTTTTCCGCTCGAGGTCCTGGCAATGCTGCGCGGCTCGATGAGCACGATGGCGTCCGGATGAACTTCATGCGATTCAGTGAGCGCGCGGCGGATCGCGGCGACGACATCCTCGTTCGGGACGGTTGCGCGGTCATTCACTTCCTGAACGATGACCAACCGCTCCATTCCATCGACATCAATGGAAAATGCGGCTCCACAAGCGGGGCGGAGTGCGCGGTGGCTGCGTTCCACGGTATGTTCCAAATCCTGGGGATAGTGATTGGAGCCGCGAATGATGATGAGATCTTTCAAACGCCCGGTGATGAAGAGGCGCCCGTGGTCAAGAAATCCAAGGTCGCCGGTGCGAAGGAAGGGGCCCTCCCCGGAGGCCATATGAACGCCGAATGTCTCCTTGGTCTCATCCGGTCTGCGCCAGTAGCCAAGCGCCACGCTCGGGCCCGAAACCCAAATTTCCCCTATACGGTCGGAGGCACATGGCGCAAGAGTTTCTGGATCGACAATCGCGACTTTCAGGTCCGGAGCGATGCCGCCGCAGCCCGCCAAAACTCGGCTGCCGGTGGCGGCTTCTTCCGCGGGCTTGATCCGATTTCGGCGCAACTCCTCGGCGACCACCCTGGAAGTGAAGGGCGCGCCTCCTTCCGAGTGGCCCGAAACGATCAGCGTCGCTTCCGCCAGGCCATACGCGGGGCGGAACGCCTCCTGCCGAAAGCCGAACGGGCCAAATGCATTGGCGAACTGCGAAAGCGTATCCGGTCGCACTGGTTCTGCGCCGCAGAGCGCCACTTTTACGCTTGAGAGATCCAAAGCCGATCGCTGCTCGGGGGAAATTTTTTGCACGCAAAGTTCATAGGCGAAATTCGGCGCGACCATGGTGGTCGCCCGGTATCGGGTTGCGGCCGCGAGCCAGCGGATGGGCCTCTGAAGAAACGACGACGGCGGCATCACGATCATTTCGCCGCCCGCGTAGATGGGTTGGAGCAATCCCCCGATCAGGCCCATGTCATGGAAATGGGGCAGCCAGGTGACGCCGACGCTTTCCGGTGAAAATTCAAAAACATCGCGCAGGCAAGCAAGGTTGTGCAGCAGATTGCCGTGCGTCACCATGACGCCGCGAGGCGTGGCTGTCGAGCCCGAGGTGTATTGAAGGAACGCCAGCGTGTCGAGAGTTGTGGCGAGATCGGGCCGTTCGTCAACATTCGCCGCCGGCAAATCGTCCGTCGCCAGCCATTGGAGCGTCTTCAACTCCGGCGCGCGCTTGAATAAATCCTCCGCCTGGCGGCGGATCTTCGCGGTCGTGAGCACGAACTTTGCTTCGGAATCCGCGGCGATGGCCAGCAGGCGCGGAATCTGACGGTGAAGGCGTGCGGGGAAAACCGGGACGGCCACGACCCCTGCGTAAACGCAGCCCCAAAATGCAGCGATGAAATCGAGTCCCCCCGAATAGAAAAGCAGGGCTCGTTCTCCGGCCGCGGCCTGCGGCGAAAGCGTCGCCGCAATGGCGCGGGCCCGCAACTCCAGTTCTTCGTAGGTGATACGTGATTCTTCGGTCTCGCCGTCGGCAAGATAGCGGAAAGCGACGCGCGGGCCATGCTCCGCCGTCCTGGCGCGCAGCAGATCAATCAAGGTAGCGAAGCGCCGGTCACGCGCAGATGAGAAATTGGCCAAAGTTCATATCTCCCAGAATGAAGCGAACGTCTGATGAATGCCTTCCACTGATTTCACGACTTCCCGAAAGTGCCCTTTGCCCGGCTTTTCAGGGGCTAAAGCCCTTTTTTTTCGGTGTGTTGATGTCGCGGCTAAAGCCGCGACCCACAAGACTTATTTATGAAATACCTTCCTGCGAATTCTCTTATTTTTCCGGCTTATTTTTCCGGCTTTTTTTCCGGCTACTTTTCCGGTTGCTTTTCCGCTTCCCCTGGTTCCGGCTTTTGATTTTTCTCCAGCGCATCCGGGGTGAACAGCGCGGTGTCCAACCCAGTATTCAGATGCACCTCATCCACCGTGAGGACCGACTTAGTTCCTTCGAGCAACGAGCGCATTTCCGTCTTCCGAGCGCCCCAGATTCCGGCCTCTTTCCGAAGTCCGCTGGCATGCATCTCGCGGATCTTGCGGCCGTCCTGATCGTACATCTCCGCATGCAGGATGCAGGGTACATCCTGGGCCACCCAGTAATAAATAAATTTGTATTGGGAGCGGTCCGGTGTCACGGGCGTGGCCAGAATCTTAAAGGTTTTATGATTCTCGATCATATCCTCGGGGGGGAGGGGCTGATACGTGAAATCGTCTAGAGAGCGCTCCGCGATATCCTCATAGGTGAAGTCGCTCCCGGCGAAGCGCTCGGATCGTTCTCGTGGCGCGACGCTGCGCACGCGTTCCGTGGCCGGCGTGTAGATCCACTGGCGATCGGTCAGGCCCGGCTGGTTGATTGAGAGCAAAGTGACGCCGCGAAGTTCCTGCGGATCGGTAAATCGGACGAGCGTCTTGCCGTTGCCGAACGAACCTACGCGGCTGATCGTAAACTTCTTCCGCACGGCATGGCCGTCCTTGTCCGTGACGTCGAGCGTGGCGCGCAACTTTGCGTCGCGGCTGGTGTCCTGCTGGTAGACGCCGGTCATGATCGCCTTGGCATCGGTCTGCCCGAAGGCAGGAAGCGCGTACGATACACAAAACAAAATGGATAGAAGCGTCGCGTTCCTGCTTCTTCCGGGCCGGCGCGGCCGATTTAAAGCTGAGCTACTCATAACCGATCGCCTCGATCACCTGCATGCAGGCCGCTTTACGAGCCGGCCACAAGCCCGCCGCGAGCGAAACGGCCGTCACGACGGGTATGGAAATAAGGACAAATTCCCACGGAAAATAAAATGGCACCGAATAGCCCGCCAGCTCCACCGACACGGTATGTGACATGAACAAGGTGTTCATAACCCCGGCCACCGAGCCGACGAACACACCGACGATAGCAACGGCAACCGCCTCCAGCAACACTAGTTTACGGATTTGCCCGCGCAGCCCACCGATCGCCCGGACGATGCCAATTTCGCGACGGCGCTCCGAAACGGAAATCAGGAGGGTATTCACGATTCCGAGGATGGCGATCATGACGGCCACGACCAGCTGCATATAGTTGAGCGTAAAGAACTGGTCCACAAGGCTGGAAATCCATCGCTTGAATTCCGCATTCGTGTAGACGAATGCGTGGAAGGAGCCGGCCGTGAGGCGTTCGATGTCGTGTTTCATCGCCAGTTGGTCGACGCCCGGATTCAAATCGACGTCGATGAAATCCACCGCGTCATCTCCCCAATACTTTTTGTAAAGGGCGCGATCCATGAAGATAGTGCCTTTTTCAGACCGGTAATCGTCGAGAAAGCCGAGGATGGGCCGCTCGATCGTGCCCGTCGGAGATTCAACACTCAGCTGATTTCCCACGCCCACTCCCCAGCGCAGAGCGAAATTTCTGGATACCAGGACGCCCTCTCCTCGCGTCAGCCGGTCATAAATGGTCCGCGAGTCCGCCCCCTCGATGGCCTTTTGCGAGCGCGTCAGGAAGCCGTCCATTTCGATGGCGATCACAGCCGCCGTGTCGCCTTTATAGGGAATCGCGGTGAAGCGAACGTTTTCAACGCGCTGGACCCCGGGAAGCGCGGCAATCTGCCGGCTCAAATCCTCGGTGAAATGGTAGCTGGTGGAGCGCAACATCGCCGAGGTAGCCACGAAAATGTCGGCGTTGAGCACCTGGTTCATCCAGCGGTCTATCATCAGCCGGTAACTCTGGATATAAGATGCCGTGGAAAAGACAAACATCAGGCCGACCATGAGCGCGCCGACCGTCGCCGAGCTTCTACGTGGCGTCTGAATCATGGCGTCAACCGCCAGCGCGCCCTCCGAGCCTCCAACCCAACTCATGATCGGCCGCAACACTCGCGCCGAAAACAGAACCAGCTTCGGCAGAACGATCGTCAGTCCCAGAAGGACGATCGCGGCGAAAGCGAATTGAATCGGCAAACCCAGGCGCGACGGAGTCCAGAGCGCCAGAGCCGAGCCTGCGGCGATCAGCAGGAGGCCGCCGCCCACCCGTTTCCATCCCAGCACGGTTTCGCGGTGGCGCGCCTCGATATTGTGCAAGGCCAGCGCCGGGTCCAGACAGGCTGCGCCGCGCGCCGGGAACCAAGCGCCAATCATGGACGCGGCAACCCCCAGCACAAAAGCGATGGCGCACTGGTCGAGATGCAATCTGGCGGGCGCTGCTGAGGACACGACTCCGTACACCGCGGCGACCATGCCACGCATCACCCGGTTGGCCGCCGAGGCGAGCAGGAAACCTCCGGCGATGCCTACCAGCGAACCGATCACGCCCATCAGGAACGCTTCACACAAGAACATCCGGCTCACATTACCCTGTTCCACGCCCACGGCCCGGAGAATACCGATTTCCTTCCAGCGCTGGTTGACGGCTATCGTGAAGGAATTGAAGATGATATAGACGCCTACCAGCAGCGCCACGAAGCTTGTAATCAGGATTCCCACGCGCATCGCGGTGATGGCGTTTTCGAGCGCCTGTCCGCGGACTTCCGGGCGATCGACTTCTACTCCCGGTGGGAGTTGGGCGCGCAATCGTTGTTGGACAACTTCCACGGGAACAGTCGAAGCGTTCATCAAGTCGATGCGGTCGAATTTGCGGCCTCGATGGAAGACGACCTGCGCGGAGTACACATCCATCACGGCGACGTTGCCGCCAAAAACTTCTCCGACGCCAACCGGTTTGAACGTTCCCTGAACGGTAAATTCTTTCTTTCCATCAGAGGCGAAGAGCGCTAGCTTGTCTCCGACTTTCAGGCCGTGCCGGTCGGCAAAGACCCGCGAGAGGAGGATGGAGTTCGGCTGCGCAAGAAATACAAGCGGATCGGATATTTTCGTTTGCGCGCTATCAAACTGGTAGTCGCGAAGTTGATGATCTCCGGCTGTGTCCACCCCCAGAATCAGGAGAGTGCCCTCGTCCGCAAAGGAAGTCTGCACCATGGTCTCAATCACGGGTTCCGCGAGCTGTACGCCGGGGGTGGCACGGACGGTGTCCAGCACTTTTTCGGAAAATCCGGATTCACCGGAGGTGATTTGCAGGGTCGACTTGCCCGCCAGTTTCTCTACGGTTGCATGCAAGGAATCGAGCAAAGTGGCATTGCCGGTGCGAATCGCGAAAAAAACAGCCACGCCGAGGGCGATTCCGAGGGTGGTCAATGCGACGCGGAGACGGTGCGCGCGCCACTGCTTGAACGTGATGAGCCACAGCGCCCCAAACATCAGCGGTCTCCTGCGGGTGGGGGCACGAGAGGGGACGGGGTACCGACACGCCCGGTATGCACTTCCTTGACGAACTGGCCGTCCCGAAGAGTCAGGATCCGGTCGCAGAAGGCTGCGGCAAGGTCATTATGCGTGACCAGAAGAATTGTGTTGTCGAATTCACGATGAAGGTCATCGAGAAGGCGTAGAATCTCTTCTCCGGTGGTCGAATCGAGGTTGCCGGTGGGTTCGTCGCCGAGCAGAATGGGCGGGCGAAAAACGAGGGCGCGGGCGATGGCCACGCGCTGGCGCTCGCCTCCTGAAAGTTGGTCGGGGCGGTGGTGCGCGCGAACCTTGAGTCCGACGCGCTCCAGCATTGCCGCGGAGCGCTCATCGGTTTCACGCCTCCGCACCCCCTGCAAACGCAGCGGAAGGGCGACATTTTCGAGCGCGGTGAGCGTAGGGAGAAGGTTGAAAGTTTGGAAGATCATCCCAAGTTTTTCCCGCCGCAGGCGGGTGCGCCGGTCGTCATCCAAAGCGGCGAGCTCGATGCCCTCCAGCTTGATCGAGCCGGAAGTGGGCTCGTCCAGGCCGCAAATCAGGTTGAGGAGCGTCGACTTTCCGGAGCCGGACGGCCCCATCACCGCCACTCGCTCGCCTTGCTCGACGGTCAGGCTCAAGTTGTGCAGAGCCTGAACGGCCCCGCTGTCTCCGTAGCTCTTGGAGACGTTGGTCAGCTGGATCATAGTCGCAGCCGCGAGCATCCGGAGATGACGGGCCAATGCCTCAAGCGGGAGTTGATTCTACCCCAGGGCCCGAGAAGCGCGAAGACGAAAATTCAATTATGCCGTGAAAGAGACTAATATGGCAGCAATTTGTCAGCAGCCAAATACCGGCGCACCTCTTGTTTTTAGACGTCACCGGGTGGCGGCAGACAGCCGGTCGATTTGCGCTGGCGATAAGTCCAGTTAACCGTTTGCGAAAGCGTGTGCAACCTAATACTTGGTGCGGGACTCAAAAGAAGCGAACATCAGCCGTACGGCCTCTCATTTGTCGGAGAATAGTCCACCCTCCCGTGGGTGAAAGTCGAGCGTAGCGAATTTTCGCCAGGTAAGGATCCGGCTGAGATCGGATCTGTTCGCCGGTTAGTCCAGATATTCCAAAGAATTCCGAACGCAGCAGCGGGGCGGAGTGAACTGCCTCAGCTCGAAATGCTGCATGGCTCGCGATGAAGCGGGATTGAACGCTCGACGAGAGCATTGCCCCTCTTCATAAAGTCAGAGTGTCCCCGTCCGAAATAGGAGTTAACGTTGAAGTTGCGCCGCTCGGGAAGCGATTGGCCTTTGATTGCGCTTCGCGGAGCGTTGCCGTTTGCATTATTGATTTGCGCCATCCCCGCATTCGCGCAGAAGTCCGGAATGGCCAGCCAGACCGCGCCCGGCTCGATTAGCGGCAAGGTAACAGCCGGTACGGGGCAGAACACAACCGATAATCTCGCTGGAATCACAGTGAACTTGACACCTGCGGTGGCAGGATCAGTGCCAAAAACGGCAGTTACCGATTCCGAGGGCCGTTTCGAATTCGCGCGTCTGGACCCGGGAAGTTACAACCTGGAAGCCAAGGTCGAGGGTTTTCAGCCCTGGACTGCCGCCGTGACGCTCAAACCCGGCCAGGCGATTACGGAAGAAGTTGCGTTGCAGATCAGCTCCGTGGAGGAGCGGATCGAGGTGCAAGGGGAAGCCACGGAGATCGCCACGCAGAGCGTGAGCGCAACGGCCACGGTCACCGATCAGCAGCTTGAGCAATTGCCGCTTCGCACGCAAAAGTTTACCGAGGCGCTGGCCGTTTCCCCGAGCGTCATTCGGACGCAGGAAGGGAGGTTGAATTTCAACGGCCAGGCGGAAAGCCAGGGGATGCTACTCGTGGACTCGGCGGAAAACGTGGATCCGGTGTCAGGGAGTTTCGCGATTCCTGTCCCGGTCAACGCCATTCAAAACATTCAGGTATTCAGCACTCCGGACAGCTCCGCGTACGGTGGATTTTCCGGCGGGTTGACCAGGATCGACATCAAGCCTCCCGTCGCGGGATGGAACTACAAGCTCCTGGACCTCGTTCCGTCGTTCCGGGGCAAGAACGACCACCTGATCGGCCTTTTGAACATGACTCCGGGGTTGGAATTCGGCGGCCCGCTCCTCAAGAACAAACTCAGTTTTACCGAGAACATGACGTACGAATTTCGCAAGGACCCGGTGCACGGCTTGTCCTGGCCGCTGAACGAGACGGTCACCTACAGTCTGGTATCCTTCTCGAATTTCCAGTGGACGTTTTCGCCGAAGCATCTGCTGAACGTCAACATCAACATTTTTCCGTCGACGATCTTGTACGCCAATATCGATTCCCTCATTCCGCAAAGCGCTTCCGCGGATTTTCGGCGGCGGGGTTCTTCCGTCGGAGTCTCGGACGCGTACCAGTTCGACTCGGGCCTGGTTCTCACCACGGTCGTTCGCTATACGAATTTTTTTACCAGCGAACACGGCCAGGGATTGGCTGACATGACGATCAATCCCGAGGGGTGGGGCGGCAATTACTTCAATACATTTTCGCGAAACGCAAATCAGCTGGAGGCGCTCCCGGTCCTCCAGTTGCATGAGAAGTCCTGGCATGGCACTCATCAAATTCAGTTCGGCACGGATATCCTGTACCGGATCTTCACGGGGAGCAGCGTTTCCCGCCCGATCGACCTTCTGGCGCAGGACGGTACGGCGGGCGAGACGATCAGTTTTCTTGGCGCTGGAAACCTGCGAGCAGCCGAAACGGAGATCGCGGAATACGCCGAGGATCGTTGGACACTGGCCAAGGGACTTGCTGCGACTCTGGGGGCGCGGTTGACCGAGCAAACGATCGGCCGGGATGTCGCCTTGGCACCTCGCGCCGGCCTGGCATATTCCTTGCCGGGAAATAAGGTGGTGCTTCGAGCGGGAGCCGGATTGATTTACGGCCATGTCCCGCTGCTGGCCACTGATTTTGTGAATGATCAGGAGCGGGTGATCACTTTCATGTCCGGACCGATGGCAAATCAGCCCATCACTCTACAAAATGTTTATCAGGCATCGCCAAATTCCGGAATTTCCTCAACCCTCATGGACAACAGCAGCACTCGGACCTTAACGTGGAACGTGGAAGGCGAGGCTTCCTTGCGGAGGGACCTCAGTCTTAGGTTTGGCTATTATGAGACCCACACGGTCAACCTTTTCGTTTTGAATCCGATTCTACCCGCGGCCGGCACGTCCGGTTTTCTGGCCCTCGAAAACACCGGTGCTTCAAATTACCGGCAGGCGCAGGTCACTGCCCGTTACCGCCCGAGCGAACGGGACGAGCTGAATGTTTCCTACACGTGGAGCCGGGCGCGCGGCGACCTGAATACGCTTGCGGACACTTTCCTTCCAGTGCAAGTCCCCGTCATCCGGCCGAACGCATACGGAGCCCTGCCCGCGGACGTTCCCAACCGCGTGCTTGCCTGGGGTTATTTCACGCTGCCCATGAAGTTCGTTTTCAGCCCTGTGGCGGACCTTCATACCGGGTTTCCGTACTCGAACGTGGATGTTCTGCAAAATTACGTCGGCGCGCCGGATAGTTTGCGTTTCCCGGTTTACTTTTCGCTGGACGTGAAACTCGCGCGCGTCTTCACGGTGCACATGCCTTTCAAGGAAAATGCCAAGCGGCGCAAGGTCAGCATCGGAGTTTTTTCGCTGGATGTGACGAACCGTCACAATCCGCACGATGTGTTCAGCAACGTCACTTCGCCTCTGTTTGGCGCGTTCGACGGCTTTCAGCGGCGTCTGACCGGGGTCGAGATTAATCTGAGCCAGTGAAGTTCCCACCGTGGATTGAATAAGAACTGGAATTTGGCAAGCTTGTGTAGCGCCCGCCTTCAGGCGGGCATTTTTTGGCTGGTCTATGCCCGCCTGAAGGCGGGCGCTACAAACGCCAGAATCGGCCCGCAAACATTATTCAATTCGAGTGATTGGGCAGAGCCAGGGAACTCGTAGAGGGGCCAGGGTCGTTTGTTTTAAGCCCGCGCGCTGCCAGGATCTCATAATTCAGATATTTGATGGTCAAGACGGCGCGCCCTCCCACCCGGATTGTGGAAATGGATTCATTTTCCGAGGGCAGCCAGAAATCACCTATCTTCACGTAGGAGTGGTGGATCTCTGTCTTCTTGATCCAGAAGGACGGGTTCTTGGCGGGTTCGGCCTCGATGCGGCAAACGGCGAAATCCTTGCTATCCACCCAGATTCGTCCGCGGTACAGAAGCTTGTTCGCATTTTTGGGTTGAACCGCCAGCACATAAGAACAGTTATCCGGGGCATTCTGGCGCTCGAAATCGCTAAAATCGTAATTGCTGGAGTTGAGAGCGACGCGCTTCCGGTTTTCCTCATTCATGGATTCCAGCTCGGCCTCCAGGAGCCGTTTGAGGACGCGATCGATGATCCATTGCGGGCCACTCTGGGAAACAATCTTGAATTGTTTTGTGGCGGGCGCGTCATACGTCATGTCCACAGCCATCTCGGCATGAAATGCTGCGGGGAATCCTTTGTAGTCGAGCATATAAGTGCGCCGGCCTTGATATTTTTGCAGCGCGTCCGCGCGTTCGGCATTTTTCTCGACCAGCTTGTCCAGCACCTGCGGGAGACTCATGCGCGGTTCGATGACCGGTTGAGGCGCCGAAGATTGCGCGCGCGCTCCCGCCGGCCATAGCAACGCCAGCAGGAGCAATGGGGCGCTCGATAACCGGGAATATTGTTTGCCGATGGTCATAAGAGTCGCAGTCCTCCCGGCGGAAACGTGCGGCCGGAAACAAGATTTGAACTCAGGTGTTCACAATCTTTCCGGCATCTTCGAGAAGAATGCTTTCAAATTCGCCAGGATTGTTGGCATAGCGTTCGTAAGTCTTGTACATCCCTGCAAAAATCTGGTCCCACGAGCCAATGGAAAGGGCGCGCTGGCGGGCGCCCAGGCGCATGGCATCGTGCAACTCGGGCTGGGTCATCAAGTTCGTCAGCAGAGGAGCGAATTCATCGAATCGATTCGCGACGTAGCCTGACTTGCCGTGTTCGACCGTAAATTTTGGACCGCCGGAAGGCGACACCACGGCGGGCACGCCGGAAGCCAACGCTTCGAGAACCGCGAGGCCAAAAGTGTCCGTTTCAGACGGGAATACAAACGCATCCAGGTTTGCAAAGGCGCGGGAAAGCTCATTGCCGCTGAGCCAGCCGATAAATTCCGCGTGCCGCATGTTGTCCCGCAGCCATTTTTCCTCGGAACCGTGGCCGATCAGGACAATACGGAAGTCACGGTTGCCGGCCGCCAGGAGATCACGTTCAAGCTGAGCGAAGAAGCGAACATTCTTTTCGGGCGTGAGCCGGCCGGCGTAGCCGATCCGGAACGGGCCGGCGGGGCGGTCGCGAAATGCCGGGCTGAAGGCCTCGGTACTCACGCTGTGGGACATCAGGAAGGAGGGTTTGCCCGTCGTCTTTGCGAGCAACTCGACCAGTTCGCGATTTGGACTGAACAGCAGGCGCGGTATTTTGTAAAAGCGAGCCGCACAATGGAAACTCGCGAATTCCGCGGCGGCCGCTATTTTGTCGGACACATTTGCCGGCCAGGTGGAAAGAAGGCTGGAGACGCGGCGGCGGGCGAATTGATGAACATTGGTTTGCCAGGAGGCCGCCAGGGGGACTCCCAGATTGTGAGCCATCAGGGCTCCCAGGATTCCGACATCACTGGGACCCGTAATATGAATCACGCTGGGGCTGAAATCGCGCAGGATCCGCAGCAGCTTCGGGTAGTGGCGCGAAAACAAGAGATCGAATTCGTGGTGGCCGTCGAGCGGGAACGTAGCCCAGCCGCGGCGGAGTTGCACTCTGGTAATTGACCCATCGGTTATGATTTCATCGCAGGGGCCCGCGTGAACCAGGAGGAATGCGAATCCGTGTTCTTTGGCGAAGGCGGCAAACTGCCTGCTGGTATTCGCGACGCCGTCGATTTCGCGGTACGTGCACGGAAACAGCGCGACCCTGGGATTGGCGCCCGTCACGCAATGACCTCACGGGAGACTTCCGACCCTTGCTGCAAGTCCGGCGTTCCCCTGAATGTAAAATTCAAAGCGTGCCGCACCGAGGCGTTTTCAAGCATGCGAAAGACGGAAAAAATGCGCCCCAGAAAGGGCGGAGGGGCTTTCCAGAGCGCGGATAAAGGACGGTGATATCCGGCCTGAAAATCCATATGGAACACACGGTCATCCCAGCGGCGGGTACCCGCGGGATGTTCCGGATAGTAGCGGATAGTATCGATAACGGTTTGCATGAAGCGAATGCCAAGCGGCTCCGCATACTGCGGCATGAAAACGATATGACTGACTTGCTCGCTCCTGATTTCATCGATAAATTCGGGAAAACTTCGGGCTTGTGTCAAATTCAGTACAGCGCTTGGCTCGCTTCCGTGGCGGTCTCCCCCGGAGATCAAAGGGCGCTGCCAGGCAGCGGCCAGGTCAACAACTTTTCTGTTCTCCGTCCAGTCGCGCATGGCGTTGAGCTCGAAGGCATGAAGGAATGCGACGTGGCGTTGCAAGAACAGATCGAGGAGGCGAAAAAAGACCCCCTGCTCCAGGCCCAGCTGGTCCCATAGAGGATGGTTGAAGACGATTAAAACTTCGGGCAGTTCATGAAGCGCGGCCAATAGTTCCATCAAGCGCGGCGCGGAGGGATCGCGCGTGTATGCAGCAAGGTCGTCCATGATCAAGTGGGCCTGGTTCTCCGGCAGATTGTGAATTCCCAGGTGAAACACGGCTCCTTCAAAGGGGACGCTCCACTCCACGGCAAAGGGAATCTGAACAGGGGCGGGCAGTTGGCGCAATGCGCTGGGCGCTCCGATGCTGTCATGATCCGTTAGGGACACGAGGCTCATCAATTCAAGGTCGATCTCAATCTGATTGCTCTCCAGTTCAAAGGCTTGCTTGGGCGGCAACGGCGGCGTCCAGTAGGCCTGTGAAAAATCGATAGGCCGGACGGATTTCTTGACCTGTTCCTTCAGAGCCCAGCGCAAGAGGGGCCATTTCTCCGCAAATGCAGGGATAAAGAGCAGGCTCTCCTTGGATTGATTCGTATGGCTGTGGAGGGAAACCGCCGTTCGGTACTTGCCGGCAAGGCGGGGTTGTTTCCATATGCATGAAATTTGAGATTGTGGCAATGGGTTTTGTCCGGGGAGATTTGGGCTCATATTTAGGATGCCAAATTCCGGCCTCGCGCTCCAGCTGTCAAAAAAATAAAATTTCCAGGCTGGCAACAAGCGTGTCAAATATTGTGCCTTTACACACCAGAATGACGACTGGAGCGGAGAGCACCCTTCGCCGCCCCGAACGCCATTGCGAGCCCGTATGTGATTAGGCCGGCCCTGCCGCGCGAGATTCAGCGAAATTTCACGCCGATCCGGAAATCCGCAGAGCCCTTGCGACGGGACTGCTAGCGACAGCAGTCCCGCATGCAGTGGGAGTGATGTGCTGCGTTCCTGACGCCGGTTACCGTTGTGGCGGCTGTCCTGCTGCCGGCCCGCCAGCGGGAGGCCCAGCCTGCGCAAGCGGTGGCTGCGGGCCGAGGACTTTCACGAGCGCCTGGTAAGCGCACTGCTCGTCCGCGTTTCCGCCGCCGACGCCGACGGCTCCAATCAGTTGATTCTCGACCACGATCGGGAGACCACCCCCAACGAAGTAGTAGGAGAGGCCGTACTCTTTACCGAGGTCCAGCCGTATCAGCCGGCCATCGACGGTGTTGAACCGCTGCGCGACAGTGGCAGACGAGGACCGCGCGTAGAGAGCGGTCTTGGCTTTCATCAGGCCGGTTTCCACTCCGATCGGCACCACTCCGTCCATCTTGTGGGCGTCGATGATCTCTCCGATCGGCGAGATCACGAAAATGGCGATCGAAACGTTTCCGGGCTGTGCTTTTTGCCACTCGACGCAGGCATCGACAATGGCCCGGGCCGTGTCGGCATTGATCACCGCTTTCATCAATGTTCGTTTGGCGACATCATCCGATACGGTCACCTTGTTGAAGGAAGCGGGCGTGGCGCCCTGAGCCCAGGCGGCTGTGTTTCCAAAGGCGATCACGGCTGCAGCAACCGCGAGAATCATTGCCGTACGATACAACCCTGCATTTCTGCTCATGTCGTTTCCTTTTGCCTCCCGGAGACTCATAATTCTTACGGACCTGTTGCCCGCGTCTCGGGATGGCGCATTGAATTTTCCAAAGATTTTCCGTTCTCGAATCTCCGGCAACGCGACTCTACACCTAGACGCATCTGTTTCGCAAAGCAAACGGCTGCCCGCCCAAAAAGCGGGCGGCCGCTGCAAAAACAATTACCGATCTGGCCGGATGATCTTGTAGAGGCCGTTCCGTTCACGGAGAACGTTCACGGTGAACTGCCCTGTGCTTTTCGGGACGGAATGGGCATTCTGATATTCGGCCCGAGCCATCACACAAGTTCGCTTATTTCCCGATTTCAACAAGTTCAAATGTGCTCAGCACCGGCTTCGGCCGGGGATTTGGATTTTTGGCGGTCGGAGGCACCGGATCGTTTTGCTCCGTTCCCATGGTAAAGACGTGATGCGTCTTCGTATCGAGCGCGAGGGTGCGGGCGCCGTAGATGGTCTTGACGTTCGCGACCAGGCTGATTTTATCGGGTGAATCCGCGTGGAAAATATACGTTGCGCCGCTCTTGCCGTCTCCGCTATCCCTGCAAGTTGCGAAGACGTTGCCGGTGGCCGGATCGAACACGTCGCCGTCCACGCCGATTCCTATGGGCATCGAAGCCACCACCTTGCCGTTATCCGCGTTCATGACGATCATCGCGCCGGGCGCCGTGGCGCCTTTGCCGCGGCAACCGATGTACAGGCGGCGATGCGCCGTATCCATCGCCATGGCGACGGGCGCATCGCATCCGGGAGTGGGCCATTTGTTCTTGATGGTTAGCTTCATCGCGTCGTACTCGATCACTTGGCCTTTATCTTCGTAATCCTGAAAGATGCTTCCCTTGCCGTCGGCCGCAGCCGCTTCCGGATTTGCATTGAAAGGCATCGCGCCGACGACTTTTTCGGTCGCCGCGTCCACCACGGTCAGGTTCATTCCGTCGCCATTATTCACGTAGACGCGCTTGGTCGATGGATCGTAAATGAGCGAGTCCGTATCGATGCTGTTCGATTTGATGGATGTGGTAAGCATCAGCGTCTTCAAATCGAAAATGTAGATCGTGCCCTCTTGCTCGGTTTTGTTTCCGGTGACAAATCCGCGATTGAATTCTGTGGCCACTGCAACGCCATGCAAGCCGTTCATTCCCTGGATGTCGGCGACCTGCTTGCCGGAATCCGCGTCAATCACCAGGATGTGCGTGCTGCGGGGAATGTAGACACGGCGAGCCGCTGAATCCACCGTCACGTAATCCCAGCCGCCTTCCCCCCCAAGCTTGATGGTTCTGAGAACGTGATACCCCGAGTCCTGTGGCGCGGCATGGAATACCACTGGAGAAAGTATCAAGAGCGCAAAGGCGAAGACACAGGCCATGAACAACAGTGTAAAAATCCGTCGCGCTGACATAGGTTGCCCCCATTGTTGTATGTTTTATTCAGGGCCGCTTCCGAGACGTAGGCCATAATGCGCCGATTTTGGAGAAATACAACAAGAATCCGAAAACACGCGGGGGCGGCTGTCAGCATGAATGACAGTTGACATGAAGCGAACTCGACTGATACAGACCTCAACAGCACTTTGGCGCAATGGACGCGCGCGCCGGATGCAATTTTTAAATTTCAGAAAGCGGTGATTCCCATGACCCTTCCCAGTGAACGTGCAAAGTACTCAGCCATTGTCGACCGGCCCAAGCTGCAATTGCCCAACGGCGAACGCGTCGTGATTTGGACGATCGTGAACGTCGAGGTGTGGGACATCGCGCGCCCGATGCCCCGGCAGGTGCTCGTGCCGCCGACGGGCGTGACCACTCTGCCCGACGTGCCGAACTGGAGCTGGCACGAATACGGCATGCGAGTCGGCTTCTGGCGTTTCCATGCGCTCTACGAACGCTTGAAAATCCGGCCGTCGCTCTCGGTCAACGCGCGCGTTTGCATCGATTATCCGCGCGTGGCGCAGGCCTGCAAGGATTCAGGCTGGGAATTCATGGGACACAGTTTCGATCAGCGCCCGATGCACGGCGAGCCTGACGCGGCTGCTATGATCGAGCGATCCGTGAAAACGATTCGCGAATTTACCGGGAAGCCGCCCATCGGCTGGATGGGGCCTGGCCTCACCGAAACGTACGATACGCCCGACCAGCTCAAGGCCGCGGGCATCAAATACATCTGCGATTGGGTGTGGGACGATGAGCCGGCCGAGATTGAGACCAAGCATGGGCCTTTGTATACGCTTCCCTATTCGCTCGATACCAACGACATTCCCGTCATGGCGGTGCAGTACCACGAAGCGCCTTACTGGACGCAAAAATGTAAAGACGCATTTGACCGTCTTTACGAAGAGGGCGCGAACCGGCCGAAGATCATGGCCATTGCCATTCATCCTTACCTCAGCGGGCAGGCTTCGCGCATCAAGTATCTCGAGGCCATCTACGAATACACGTCAAAATTTAACGGCGTGTTGTACTGGACCGGAGAGGAGATTCTGGATTGGTATTTGAAAGCCAAGTAGCACAGGCACTCTTGCCTGTGCGGTTTTGTAAGCTGCTGGACTACTTGGCGAATCAGAAATCTCGAAACCCACACAGGCAAGAGTGCCTGTGCTACGTGAGTTACTTGGCATCGGGGGCGGTAGCGTTGAAATCGGCGGTGTGCGAGACGATCACGATCCAATGTCCGTTGCGCTTGGCCATCACCCAATTGGCGTAGCCAGCGCGGTACGGCCAGTCCGAGCCGTCGCGCTTGCGGGCTCCGGTCATCGTCCAGTAATCGTCAAGCACCGCGAATTCCGGGCTGAGGTAGCGGATGGACTTCACCACATCCGTGCGGTGCGTGTTTTTGTAGAGATCGGCGAAGAGCCTGGCATGTTCGTCTTCGACGGCCTGGCGCGTGCCCAGGGGTTCGCCGCGCCAGTTGACCCATTGAACGTCGTCGGCCAGCGACAGGCACATCGCATGCGCGTCATGGTTGTTCCAACCGTCGCTGAATCCGGCTACCACCTGCTTCAACGCAGCGTCCTCGCGGCTGTTCGCGGAATCGTCCGCAGCCACGGCGCGCGCCACGCTGATCGCAAGCGGCGCAACCAAGAGCACGATTAAAATTGCCAAAAAGCGTCCCGCGCCGTTTGTCGCGGCGTGTTTAGCTTGCGATTTCATGTTGTGCGCTCCTTGCTCTTTCAAAAAAATTTTTTTAGCTAAAAAAGAAATGGGATCCGTGCCGGAACACGATTCATATACGCCCCGTGCGCCAGCTGCGGCGTAATCTCCCGATAGATTACACCAATCCTGGGCTGGGTGTAATACATGCGGGTTCGACCGCACATGCCCGTTCCATCCCGAAATGCACAGGGCGGTTCACCGTGAACGTTCTCCGTGAACGGAACGACCGCTGCAAAAACATCCCGCAAATTTAGCATTTGGTTTTTCAGCGGACGCCCGTTTTGCGGACGGGCAGTCCTTCGACATTTCCAAAACCGGGCTGAATCACTATCGTTCCGCAACTTTTCTTTCCAAAATCACGTCAAAGGCGTAAGGATATGCGGAATGGAGGTGGCATCATGAAAATAAGGCTGCTCACGATGGCGACCCTGGCTGCCTGTCTTCTGACGGTCTCCGGCGCGGCGCTCGCGCACCACGCATGGCACGGGTACGACATGGTGAACCTAACCACCGTGAAGGGGACGGTGACCCTATTTGATTGGGGCAATCCTCATGTGTGGATCAATCTTGAAGTGAAGAACGACAAAGGCGGGATCGAGAAGTGGGCCGCGGGCGGCCCGAGTCCGAGCCGCATGGCGGGCACCGGCTGGGATAAAAACACACTCAAGCCGGGAGACCAGATTACCGCCATTGGCCACCGGATCGAGGACGGCACGTACAGCCTGCGACTGGAAAAAGTCGTGCTCTCGGACGGGCGCGAGTTGCCTTGCTATGGCGGGCGCTAACAGGCGGCTGTCTTCACTATTTTGAGCGAAACGATTCAGACGATGCATTCGAGTAGAAGAGTGCGCGCTAAAGCGAGAAGGCCGGAAACGGCGAATCCTCCGCTCCCGGCCTCCTTGCGAATCACACGGTCACGGACAGCACTGTTGCGCTGCCGTCTCCGTGACACCGATGCAGCTTTTCAACTGCTCTTTTTTCTCGCCATCTTGTACGCGATGGAAAGCAGCAGTTGCATGTCTTCCTCTTTTGCCTTGCCGAGGAACTGGCGGAATTTAGCCAGCGTTCGGGCATCCTTTCCTGAACTACCCCAGACCCGCTCGCCGGACTTTTTTCTCACCCTCAGGCTCGGCAATTGGGGCGGTTTTTCTCCGTCGTACAGCAACTGGTACATCGGCACTTCGAGGGCACGCGCGAATTTTTCGAGCGTTTCCACGGCAGGTACCGTGTGCCCGTTTTCCACGCGGGAAATGTAGCAGCGGAGCAGTCCCGTCCGCTTCTCGATTTCGCCTTGTGAAAAATTCCTCTCCTCACGCAATGTTCGCAGGCGTTCTCCAACAATCATGGCTCTTTCCTCCGTTAGATTTTGAATTTTGTGAATGCAGCAATGTCGCGAAAAACTGGAACGTTATTCTTGCCTGGGATTCAGGTTGCGCGGTCTCTCAGGAAAAACTGGGAGGCGAGGTATCCGCCGCGTGGTGAACTCGCGGCAAGGGGCAAATTCCGGCCGGCCTATCGTCAATATCGAGATGGAACAAAAACGAATGAAGCAGATCGAGCTGAGGCTTGATGCATCCGGTGAACCACCCTTTCTTCAGAGGCGAAAGGGGTACGTGAACATTCAGGTTGGAAATTCTGAAGGTGTGGCTCGTGGGAGGGCTAATCGCGGGGGGATCCGGGATTGTGTCGACGGCAGCGACAAAGAGCAGCAAGCAGATCAGCCAGATGGCGTATTTGAATTTCAAAGCGTCCCCGGATCGAAAGAGGCCAAGCACCTGGCGGGCCCCCCTATGAACCATAGTAATATAGTACATTGCATGCAAGAATTCAGAGAACTTTCTCACGAGCCAATCGGGTCGGGTTTTCGCACCGTCGCTGCGGTTTTCCCCGTTGGCTGTACCTCTTGTGGATGGGCAATCGGTCATTGGGGAGATCGTTTGCCTCGGAATCCCGCAAAGCGGGCGGGTCAGACATGCGGCAGCACAAAGTGGGAGACTGCTTTGACAGGCCTGGGAGCACAATGATATAGGCTTTGGATAACGACTGGCTCTATGATCTCTTGACGTTCCGAGGGGTTGCTGGCGTTACGAAACGGTGTGCGCCGGTTGGGCTGCATTTTAAAGGGTGACGGGAGTTTTCCATGAACAATCGGATCTTGAAGCTGGCGGGGGTATTGGCCGTCCTTCTGATAATTTCCAATGCCGTGTCCGCCCATCACGGAACATCGGCTTACGACACGACAAAATTGACGACCGTGAAGGGAACCGTAGCGGATTTCCAGTTTAACAATCCTCACGTGATCATTTCGGTCGAGGCGAAGGACGACAAGGGCAAAGTCGAAATATGGACGAGCGAAGCCAACAGCCCGAATGTCCTGACCAGGCACGGCTGGGACCGCGACATCATTAAAAAGGGAGACCAGGTCACGCTGATCGGGAATCGCCCCAAAAATGGCGCGAAAACCCTGCGCCTGCAGAAGGTCGTCCTTGCCAACGGCCAGGAGCTCGACCCGAATTCATTGCAGGACTAATGAAAATTCGCTCGGACCAATTTCGGTCAACGAAAAACGAATCAGGAGAAGCTCCGAAATGCGTAACTGCTTGATCCGCTTGGCTCTTGCCCTGTCGGCAACCATGGCCATCTCTCCCTTCTTATTTGCACAGACCGCCGACCACCAGGGAACGGCTGGGGCCGAATCCGCGGCCCCCGTTGCGGACCTTTCCGGACTTTGGACCCGGCTGCGTGATCCGTCGCATTCCCTCATTAATCTTGATTTTGGACAAGCGATCTCCCCGATGACGCCCTGGGCGGCGGCGAAATTCAAGGCGGCCAATTCCGTCTATCGCAGTTCCAGCCCGAGCACGGACTTGAGCGATCCAATTTATAATTGTTTTCCGCCGGGCGTGCCGCGAATCTATCTTCTCAACTTTCCCGTGCAGATCGTTCAGACTCCCGGCCAGGTGATCATGCTCTTCGAGTTCGACCACTTTGTGCGCCGCATCTACACGGACGGGCGTCCGCATGACAAGGATACCGGGCCGCTCTGGATGGGAGACTCGATCGGCAAATGGGAAGGCGACACCCTCGTCGCCGATACAATCAGTTTTAATGATAAGACCACCCTCGATCGGGAAGGGTATCCGCACAGCGACGCCATGCATCTGGTGGAGCGCATCCGGCGCGTCTCCCATGACTCCATGGTGATCGACCTCAACGTCGAGGATCCGAAGGCGTATACAACACCCTGGCAAGCAAAGTTAATCTTTCAGTTGAAGCCGGACTGGAAAATCATGGAGCACGTCTGCGAAGACAACGCCGGCTTCCTCGATTTCAACAAAAAGGCGACCCAGGCGCCGAAAAAGTAGGACGGGCTTCAGCCTGTCGGATTTCTGCATGCAATCGAAGCAGACGGAGACAGGCTGAAGCTTGTCCTACAAAGACCCAGGAGCAGCCCAATGCCTGACAATGCCCGTCGTCGTGTCCTCAAGATGGCCGCAACTCTGAGTATCGGAGCGATTGCTTCCGGCAGCGCTTTTGGACAAACGGACCAAACAATTCCTGGCCCCGGATTCTTCCCGGGTTTCAAACGCCTTACGACGAAGACAGCCGGGGCCACAATCAACTTCGTCACCGCCGGAAGCGGCCCGCCGCTGCTGCTACTGCACGGTTATCCGCAAACGCACATCGAATGGCGCAGCGTCGCTCCTCAACTTGCCAAGAAATTCACCGTAGTGGCCGCTGATCTTCGCGGATATGGAGACAGCAGCAAGCCCTCTGACGGCGAAAATCACCTGAACTATTCCAAACGCGCCATGGCCCAGGATCAGGTGGAGGTGATGGCCGGGCTGGGATTCCAGAAATTCGCGGTGGTGGGCCACGATCGTGGCGGACGCGTCGCGCACCGTTTGGCGCTTGATCACGCGGACCGCATCACGAAACTCGTAATTCTAGACATCGTTCCGACCTACAAAGTCCTGCACAGCGTGACGAACGAACTGGCCACCGCGAATTTCCACTGGTGGTTCCTCACACAGAAAGCGCCGCTGCCCGAGACGCTGATCGCCAACAGCGCCGAGGTCTGGCTCCGCTCGCGATTCGAGCGAATTCCGCCGGGCATTCTGAGCAAGGAAGCTTTCGCGGAATACTTGAGAGCTTCCACTCTTCCCGGTTCCATCCATGGCGCCTGCGAGGATTATCGAGCTGGCGCAACGATTGACCTTGTCCATGACGCCGCCGATCTGGACCACAAGATCGCCTGCCCCCTCCTCGTCTTATGGGGAGAGCGGGGCGCATGGCCAAAGCTGTATAACGTGCTCGATACCTGGAAAGAGCGCGCTTCCAATGTCACCGGCAAGGAAGTTCCAAGCGGGCATTTCATCGCGGAGGAAATACCTGATATTTTGATGAAAGAGCTGAACAGCTTCCTGGGCTGACCGACAGAAATGCCGCCAAGGATGCGACGCGCTTTCTCGCGAAACAATCGGACAGGGTGAAACGAGTGAAAGCTGGACGAATTCGAAAATTGTTCGAGATGTTTTTAGCCTGCGGCTCCCTGGCGTGTGCTGCTGCTTTCCTTCTTCCGTCGCAGCTGCGGGCGCAGGGCGGAGTTCCTAAATTCGAAGTCGACCCCTATTGGCCCAAGCCTTTGCCGGGCCGCTGGGTGACAGGCGAAATTGGAGGCCTGTGCGTCGATGCCAGGGACCATGTGTTTCTCGTGCAGCGGGTGAACGATGTGGGAGGGATGGATGGCCATCTCGAAGGGTTGACAGGCGACGAACTGAACGCCGGGCAGGCCGGGCCGCCCGTCATTGAATTTGATGCCGAAGGAAATGTTGTCAACTCGTGGGGCGACTCCAATCTTCTCCCCAAGGACCTTCACGGCTGCGCGGTCGACCGCGACGGCCACATTTGGCTGGACGGGTCCGAGGACGGCATCGTGCAGGAATATTCGCACGACGGCAAAGAACTTCTGCTCCAGATCGGCAAGAAGGGTGTGTTCGATTCCTCGGACGGCACCGTGAATGGAACGCCGTTGAACTCGAGTTCATCGCAGTTTTTCCGCGTGTCAGAAATCGGATTCGACCCGCATAACGGAGATATTTACGTCGCCGACGGCCATGCGAAAGGCAAGGGCGGGAACAATTTCCGTATCGTGGTGTTTGACAAGAGCGGGCACTACCTCCGCCAGTGGAAGCTGCATCGTTCGCCGGAAGAAGCCGCCGCGGCGCGGCCGACTCCGCATTGCGTTCGAGTGAGCAACGACGGCATCGTCTATGTCTGCGACCGCTGGATGAACCGTCTTCAGCTTTTCGACACGATGGGAAACTTTAAGAAGGACATGCCCTTCAGTTTCAAGGTGTGGACTCCCATTCCCGCTTCCGCCGCCGGGGCACAACGAGATGCGATGCTGGTGGGTTCGTGCTCTTCCATTGAATTTTCACGGGATCCGGGAGAGAAGTACATGTACGTGATCAATGAAATCGATGAGGAAGTTGACGTGGTGGAGCGCGCCTCCGGGCAAGTGCTCGGAAGCTTCGGCCGCCCGGGACACCAGGTCGGCGAATTCATGCACGCGCATACGATGGCCGTGGATTCCAAAGGCAACCTCTACGTGGGCGAATCCGTCGATGGCCGAAGGGTGCAGAAATTTAGGTTGGCGGGCGGCAAGTAGAAGACCTCGAAGTCAATCGGCGAAGAGATTTCCCTCGTGATTCCGTGTCTCGACGAAGCGCTTAGTGCAGATGTGGGATGACATTACGATGGATATTGCTGATCGCGGCCCTGGCCCAACTGTAAAACCTTGCCGTTCGCGAGCACTATCTTGAGTGCGAAGCCGATGGGCGCTCCATTTTTGGCGGGACCAAGAGTAATACGGATCTCATCTCCAGGTTTCAACTCCGTTTTAGTCCAGCCGGCCCTCGACAACAGGCCCGGACTTACTGTTTCACTCGCCCAGTGCACGACCTTCCCCTTGTCTTCCTTCACGTCGAAATAGATTTGAACATGGGGATTTGACCAGGCGAATTCCGTCACGGTTCCCTTGAGAGTGATGGGATTTTCCAAATCGTACGCGGCGTTGCCATGGTGCGCGCGCAGCGGACTCCCAGGGATCAGGATCCCGATCGTAACGAGGCAGAACGATATCCACGTATTGCGGTTCATTTTGAAAATCGCGCTCCGGAAAACATCGGAAAGCAAAGCAGGGCTAGCCAGACTTGCGGCCGCCGCCGACGGAGTGCTTGCGCGATTCCTTTGCCCGCGAGGATTCCTCGGCGCCATGCTGCATCAGTTTTTTTCCGCCGAGGCGGTCCAGGTTTCCGAGGAAGGCATTCTTTTCATTTTTCTTGCTGTTCTTTTTCTTGGCCATAGCTAAACAGTACGCGACCTGCCGCCGCGCGTCAACGGCATGGCACCTCGCTCGCTTAAATTTGGATGGAACAGACGGCAGCCCGCGCTAAATACGGGCGGGCGCTACAAAACCGATTCCCCCTGGCTACCCGCGGTAGGCAATGCTGAGGCCCTTGCCAACCGGCACGGTGGTGTGCTGGAAATCCGCGCGGCTCGAAATCCATTTCAAATACTCGCCGATCTCCTCGGGATGGGAGAGAACGTTGTCGGCGATTACCAGCACTTTTCGGGCGAGCTTGGGCAAAAGAATATCCATCACCTCGGGGAATTTCCGGCGATCGGCGTCGAGGAACACGAGATCAAACGGCCCGGAGAGTTCGCGGACGATTTCCGAGGCGTCGCCTGTGCGCAGGTCCACACGGTCGAGCAAATTCGCCCGTTGGAGATTTTCACGCGCCAGGGCGTGCTTGTCGGGATTTCGGTCGATGCTGATGATGCTGCCGCCGGCGGGCGCAAGAGACCACGCCAGCCAAATTGTGCTGTAACCATTTGACGTGCCGAACTCGAGCGCACGCGTTGCTCCGCTGGCTCGCGCCAGGATGCTGAGCAGTTGCGCGCTCGCCGGCTCAAGATTCAGCATCATGCGCGGGCGTTCGGTCGCGCACGCGTCGTTTTCCCGGCCGCGCTCTTCTATTTCCTGCAATAACTGGCGGAGACGCTCGTTCATTGTTTCATTCCTCTTATAGGCTGCGTGTTTAGACCACAGGGTGAATTCCTAAATCTTTTCGGCGACAACGAGTCCGCACACAAAATTCCCCGATGCGAATCCTGCCCTCACCGCGTGAAAAGCCCTTAGAAAATCTACGAACATCGCGCCGTTGGTTGCCGCCAGTTTCCATAGCGATTTGTTCTTAATGATGTCCACGCCGAGGTCCCATGATTTGGCGCACTGTTTGTTCAGGACCTCGCTGCTCGTGATTTTAAAATTGCTTGCCGCCATCCATGCCTCGTATTCAGGCATCGTTTTCAATTCGACAAGCATTCCCTTTTCAATGGGGAAGATCTTTCGCTCGTAATCTGACGGGTTCAGATTCGGCTTTTTAAACCAGTCGATCACCGCGAAGGTTCCATGCGGTTTCAATAAATTCGCGGCGGACGCAAAAAAGTTCGCAATATCGTGATAATGAGATATGGATTCAACCGACCAGACGACATCAAACTTTTCCTCGAATTTCATCGCTTCGGCATCCATGAAATGGAATGTTGCGTCCACGCCCGCCGCGACGGACGCCTTCCTCGCGAGATCGACTTGGACCGGAGAAATCGTAATCCCCGTTGCTTCCACTTTGTAATGTTTGGCCAGGTAGATGGTGCTGCCGCCCGTGCCGCAACCAACGTCCAGAACTTTCTGCCCTGGCCGAATGCCCGCGAGTTGCGCAAGATGCTCGATCAGCTGAATCTGGGCTCGCTCTTTTGTTTCGTCGCCGCGAATCCAATAGCCATGATGAATGTGCTCTCCCCATAAGTCGTTAAAATGGGAGCTTAAAAAATCATAGAATTCCCCGATCTTTTCTTTTTCGTTTAGGCGGGTCATTGCCTCGCGACACCCCACATGAGAAATCGCTTGATAACGGGAGCTCCAAAACGATTTATTTATATTGGTTTAGAGGCTGACGGGCAACAGCTAACTGCTCGCATGGGAAGGGAGGACTCAGGCTCCCGTTCCAGAAACTGTCGTGTGACCGCGGTCACTCGCAGGAGTGACCCTGGTCATATGCTTCAAGGACGAATGATTGTAAAAAGGAAGCGTAAGATTGCAAGGCTGCGGAAAGGAGGATGACTCCACCGAGCGCGCAAATAGAAAAAGAGGACAAATTCAAAATCAGGTTACACCGCACACGCGGTGCGCAACGCAAGCGGCGCGAATATAACGCCGCCGCGCAAAAACCAGAGAGTCGCGAGGGGGAGCCGCCAGGCTCCCCCTCGTGATTTATGGTGCTCTCGGGTTCCTGTTTCACGCGAGCCAACTCTCCTGTAGTTCTCGTCTTACGCCGGCCAATGATACAAATGCCTGGCGGCAATTGTTCTTGACACCCGGCCTCTCAAGGCGTACGTAGAATTCTTACAAACTTTTCGTCTGATTCTCCGGTGACTGCCGCGTCCAAAGGGCTGGGTACAAATCGTCTTCGGTTTGCTTGGGAACGTGATTTTGAGTAGCTGCGCCAAGGAGTGTTACATGAAAAGCAAGATGGTCAAATGTTTTGGACTGATCGTCGGCCTTGTGATGATTTGTGCACCGGTCTTCGCGCACCATGGGGGGTCCGATTACGATATCCAGCATCCCGTGACGCTCAAGGGGACGGTCACGGAGTTCTACTGGTCCAACCCGCATTGCCAGGTTTTTCTGGACGCGAAGGATGACTCGAGCAAGGTCGTGAATTGGACCATCGAAACTCTCGCTCCCGCGGTTTTGAGAAGGGCCGGATGGAGCCCCAAGACGCTCCATCCCGGCGATCAGATTTCGATCACCATCGTACCTAGCAAGAGGGGAACACCCGTAGGAATGCTCCGCAAGGTCATGCTTCCCGATGGCACGGAGCTGACGGGCGGCGCGTTGGGCGAACAACCACAACAATAGCAGCGGCGGCTGAACGTTGAAGGGGGTTGCGGTATGCGAAAATGGGTATCAGGTTCTGCGATTGCCTTGGTGACAGTGCTCGCCTTTTTGGCCGCTGCGCGCGCTCAGACAGATCATTCCAACGCGGCTAAAACAAATTCCAAGGCCGCAACTTTCGACCCGCACGACCTTGCCGGAATCTGGAATCCTGCTCCCTTCATGCATCCGAAGGACGAAGTCAATCCGCTCGATCTCGGCGGCCATCCCAACCCGCTGCCTCCCTTCACGCCCGCCGGGCAGGCGAAATACCTGGCCAACGCGAAATTCATCGCGGCCGGAGCCGTGCTCGATTGCGATCCTTTCGGCGTCTCGCGCAATTTTTTTACTCCGCGGCCGTTTGAAATTCTCCTGACCCACGACCGGCTGGTGCAGCACTTCGAGTATTACGATAATTGGCGCGAGATCTGGACGGACGGGCGTAAAATTCCCGAGGACGTGGATCCCGAATACATGGGTTATTCCATTGGCCGCTGGGACGCAGACACGTTCGTCGTCGACTCGGGCGCTTATAACGGCAAGGCTTTCCTCACCTGGCAGGGCTTTCCCATTAGCCAGTCCATGCACCAGACGGAACGCTGGCAGCGCGTGGATCAGGACACTTTGAAGATCGTCTTCACGTTCGACGATCCCGTCAATTATGCGAAGCCCTGGTCGATCACCGGTTTCTGGAAATTGAGGAAGGACTGGGTGATGGACGCGCATCCCTGCACTCTATCCGCGATCAAGGAATACGATGAAAGGGTGAACCACGCCGACAAGCTTCCCGGCCGTGACTACGGCGCGCCGGAAAAGAAGTAGCGCTTTTTGTGGAACAGGCTTCAGCCTGTGGGTTTTCGCCCGAGGATCGTATACAGAAATCCACAGGCTGAAGCCTGTTCCGCCCGAATCTAATTCGTCGCGAGTTGCGCGGTAAGATCCGCCTGTTTCACTATTCTGCCATGCCCGCCGGCAATCAGCGCCCCGCTGATATTATATTTCCTAAGTAGATTCCCCACGGAAACCGTGGCATCCGAGCGTTCAATCGGCCCGCGTGGTGAAATAAGGGCGGTGACGTACACGATGTTGACATTCCCGGTGACGACGTTCCCGATCAGAATTCCGACGACGTTCGGATTGGGAACGAAATAGAGGTGAATCTGCGTCGTGTCATTTTTGATCGTCATCTGGTCCTTGACCTCGAATATTTCCGGTGGCCGCAGTTTCTTCTGCAAGTCGTCCGGAACAATGGTGTGGACCCCTTTGACGTCCTTCTCAAATACGCTTTGTCAGGACTCGGAAAGATCACATTCGCGCCGTCAGCCACGTAGGTTCGCATGCCGGAGGTGTCGTTCATGTGCTGGTGCGTCTGGATGAGATACTTGATCGGCTTGCCCGGATATTTCGCTTTCGCCGAGTCGATTGTCCAGCGGGATTGCAGCTCGC
>Ga0070731_10001069_pt1 | contig 30216 bp, 26 predicted proteins | sample Coa_R1_2_FD_66448 | JGI IMG/M metagenome (GOLD analysis project Ga0070731, IMG submission 66448) | Surface soil microbial communities from Centralia Pennsylvania, which are recovering from an underground coalmine fire - Coalmine... | ecosystem: Environmental > Terrestrial > Soil > Unclassified ... | reverse complement strand
ACAGGCGCGCTCCGTGCGGTGACACCTTCCTGGACTGCTCTCAGAAACACATCCGGCGCAGCCTCTGCAAGAAGAGGCAAGACATCGCTGAGTGAGGCCCAGAGATCGCCGCTCCGGTCTTCATTCGCTCGCCTGAGCAGCTGGGCGACAACGCCGGCGGCCCAGTCAGCGACAGTCCCCAATGAGCCGACCGGCGTCGTCTGCCCGAACGCTCCGCACGCCGCGAGCGTGGTCGCCAGTCCCTTTCGCAAGTCAGCCGAATGAATTCTTGTCTTGCCGTAAACCGAGGCCATCCACCGTTTGTCAACCGACAACTCGAGTGCCGGATCTACCGCCCCCAAGACCGTCTGGACAGCTGTCTCAAGAGCAGATAGATCTGACCCATTGACGTGTGCGATCCCGAACCTCCAAGCCTGCTCCGTGGAGGTCAATCCCCAAGAGCCGCCGACCGTCGTAAAGAAGGGGTCCTCTCCAGCAACCAACGGCTCAAGTTCGGAGCGCGCATCTTCATACGGCTTTCCAAATAAGAGGGCGAGTGCATCGAGATCTCCTGAACGCGCTTCGTGCCAGGCGCCTGTTAGCCATGCTCGCCTGACGACCTTCGACCCGAACAGCGATGACCAGTCGCGAGGACGGGCCCCTCGCGCGGGTGACTCACTTTGAAACGCAACAACACTCCGATGAGCTGCGCGAGCGAGCTTGGTCGCTTTCCCTTCTTCTACGCCAGACTCCATGAGAGCAGCGGCAAAGACATCACGATCGATGTGAGGTAGAGCGATATCGGCGGGCACCTTCTCGGGTGCGAGAAGAATGACGTGGTGAGACTGAACCAACTGCGCCTGTCTGCGAAGCTCTTCCTCGAATGGCAACAGGACGAGAAGGTTCGTCGTCCCATCGAGGCGTCGCAGCGAAACTGCGTCGTGAACGATCAGAGTTCGCGCGAGTAGGTCGCTGCGACCAGGTTCAGGACTCGAGAGAAGAGTTGCAGCGACGAACGCGAGCACTTCGTCAGTGCTTGCGGCGGACACCGTCGTGATCCGTGTCTCCTCTTCAAGGATTTGAAGTAACGCCGCCGCTTGATCGGCACGTCCTGCCAGCACCCACTCCGGCATGAGGTTCGGTTGTGTACTGCGGGAGAATGCCTCCCACCAGTTCTCGATCGTTCTGATGCCATCGACCGGGAGCCCAATGAGCTCCGAGAACCAGAAATGGGCTGCTGGGGCAGCCTCGAACGCAATTTCAAGGTCATCTGCATCGAACGCTTCAACATTGCCCCACTCACCCTTGTCGCGTCTTTCTTTGACCCAATCGGTCTTGCCTGCCCATCGCCTCGCGGTCGCGAATACAAACGTCGCTTTGCTCCGGTCAAGGCCAAGCGAATCCTTTGTTCTCTTTGCGTAATCCTCGCTGGCCTTCTTCGCAGGATCATCGCCCACCCCCAGCTCCCACACACTTGACCCAAGAGGCACGAACGGCGTCGCTCTTGATGCCTCGACTCGGCCGTCATATCCACGAAAGCCCGCTCCCTCGGCAGCCCTCATTTCCAGTGATACGACTTGGTCGTTCGACTGTCTAATCAACCGTCGGACCAAACGCGGGAAGTCGGTTCGCGCTTCGATCCGATCGGCCCATTGCTCTATGGCGAGGGCGTCTGCCAGATGCGGCGACCGTCTGGCTCCGTTCGTCATCCCCCAGCTCCCTCGACATCCAAGATCGACAGCTCGCCGCGGAGGGCTTTGGCTAGGACAGCCCGCGAGCTACGCTCGACGCGCTTTGAGGCGGCCTCGACACATCTTTCAGCTTCGTCGGCGACATCAAAGAGCTGTTTGACGCGTCTAAGGATCTCAGCCTGTTCGCTCGGCGCTGTCAGCGGCAAAGCGACCTCTCTGCAAATTTCCAGTGTCAAGTTGTGTTGTCCTGCCGTCGCCTTAGCGCGACGGGTCGCCGCGCCCACGATTAGGGGAGAGAGCAGACATAACGCGATGAAGTCCGAACGCATCGATCGCAAAGGTCGAAAGATCGCGATCGCTTGATTGATGTTCCACTCGGGATAGGAGGCTGGGACAATCGCCACTTTGCCAAGCGGCGGTCCGACGATGTTCATGAGAACGTCCCCTGGGACGGCCCGAGATCGCCTCAGTATCCCGCTGTGGGTTTCCTGTGAGACGAACGTCGGACGAACTGAAAAGTCCACCAAACCGGTGAAGGTCAGGTTGTAAACCTTCAAGTAAGGGACCTCACCAGCGTCCTGCGACATCAGGTGGCTTGCTGGTGTCGTCCCTTTCGTGATCGTGCTACACACCTCATCGGCTGAAACCCACTTCCAACTCCCAGGGAGCTCCGGGAGCGACTCAGCTAAATGCGGCGGAAGAGGCGCTTTGCCATGGCTGTGTCCAATGCTGGCTCGCTCGCTTTGAAGTTGTGCCAGCCATTCCTGAAGCTCCGCAGAAACATCATGATTCTGCCGCCAGTCGGCGGTGAGACGACCAGAACACGCCGAGGCAAGAACAGCCTGACGAAAGCGTTGAGTTGAACGACGCGCCGCAGCAAGGTGTAACCGTACGGAGCGTGCCTTGTCGGCAGCCGCATCTGCCAAGTCAGCGATAGCAACCTGGGCGTGTTCACTCAGAACTGGGACTTCAATCGCCTTGAGGTAGTCGGGGTTTACATGCGGAATGCCCGAGCCCCGGTGATTCGCGTTGATGTCTGAGAAGTGTTCTCTCAGAAACGAGGCGAGGAATCGCTTGTTCAGCGGAGACTCAAGAGCAGCGAGCGTGGAACCCAGCGCACCCTCGAACTTAGTGATCCCGACCCAGCCAGATCGCGCGCCGTCCCAGACCATCACGAGTGAATCAGCCGAAACGATCTTGGACTCACTCGGATGCGCCCACTGCCGTTGTGTTCCGTTTTCGACAGCCGAGATGTCTATGTAGGGCAACAAGCCCGGCAGCGGCGAATCATGTAGCTGCTTCGGCTTCTTCCCCTTCGTTGTCCTAAGAATCGCGCCGAGTGGTTGGGCTATCACGCGACCTCCACACTGTCCTCAAGCAATTGCTGGATGTCAGCCAGGCCATCGAGAGCGAGCTGGAGCTCCTCCATCGCCTCGACGATCAGTTCTTCAGGCTCGGGGAGTTCGTCGGGATCCTCGCTGGCCTCATCTCGAATCCACTTGAAGGCATCAAGCTTGTAATGGTGCTTCTTTACTTCTTCGAGCGAGAACTGACGCCAACGATCTTCCGATGCGTCGCTCTCTACCCGCTTGCTGTGCCCGTTCGGGTCGTCGCCATAGCAGCGCTCGAACTCCGCCAAATGAGCAGCAGTGAAGGGCCGACTCTTCTTCGTGATCTTTGGAATGTTCGCTCGGGCGTCGTAGATCCACGTGCTCTGAGTGGGTACGCCCTAGTGAAGAAGATGACATTGGTCTTTGTGCCGTCCGTATACGGGTTGAAGGTGCCTCGGGGCAACCGGAGGACGGTGTGGACATCGCAGTCCTCCATCAACACTCGAAAGACCTCACCCGCTTGGCTTGCGAAAAGCACATTGTCTGGCACGACCACAGCAGCTCGCCCGCCGGGCTTTAGGGTCGTCAAGACGTGCTGAATGAAGTTGAGCTGCTTGTTACTCGTCGAAACAACAAAGTCGTCACGATCGGGAGCCTGATTGGCCCCCTTCGTGCCGAATGGCGGATTCGTCAATATGACGTCAAAGCGCACGGAGTCCGGGGCTTCGTAGATCGAGTCGCCGAGACTGATGCGTGGCTCCACTTGATGCAGATAGAGGTTCATGAGCGCTAGGCGCCGCGGCCTGGCAACAAGCTCTTGGCCGTAGTACGTCTCGGTGCGAATTCGCTTGGCGATGTCTCGGTCGAGGGCTCCCCCCGTCTCGTTCATTAGCCACTCGTAAGCGGCAACGAGAAAACCGCCCGTGCCACACGCCGGATCGCCGATCGTGAAGTCGCGACTCGCACGCGGATCAGGCTTGATGCAGCGCACCATCGATTGAATGAGTAGGCGCGGCGTGAAGTATTGGCCAGCACCCTTCTTGCCTTCGGCTGCCGCCTTCTCAAGTAGGCCCTCGAACGCCGCAGCCTTGACGTCGACGTCGAGGGCAGTCCACTCAGTCTCGTCGATCAGGCTGATCAGCTTCTTGAGGTTGACAGGGTTGGTGAAGCGCGACTGCGAGCCGCTGAAGATGTCGCCGAGCATTCCTGGCTGACGTCCAAGCTGGCGCAGGGCTTCGGTGTACGCGTCCGTGAGATCAGTGCCACTTTGGGTGCGGAGATAGGCCCAATCGGTTTGCTCGGGAAGGTCTAGAGCGCGCTCATCGGCCATCTTGAGGAAGAGCAGATAGGTGATTTGCTCGATGTAGTCGCCGTAGTCGATGCCGTCGTGACGGAGGGTGTGGCAGAAGCCCCAGAGCTTGGCGACGATGTCACTCATGCCGCGACAAGTTCCCGGTTGAGTTCTTCGAGAAGGTCTGCGAGCTCGCCGTCGAAGACCCGGTTCGCTCGGCGCCAGCCGCCGCGGTTTGAGAGCACCGGAACGTTGTCGAAGTCGTCGCGGTCGATTGAGAGGTTGGCGACGAGGTGCTGCTGTATGTGGTCCATCCATTTCGCTTGGTCAGGCGTAAGCCGCCGCCCAGCGGTCACATGGACGATGGCTTGGCTGACGCGTTCGTCGGCGGTGTAGAGCGGTGAGGTGTCAAGCACCGCCCGCTTGACCATCGAGATGATGTCGACGAGAGCCTTGTGGTGTGCGACTTGGAACGCCCGTCGAAGGTTGTCTTCGGTGAAGTGCTCAGGCGCCTGTAACAACGCCTCGCGAAGCTCCCGGAGCGCTTCTGATCCCCAGCCTTGAGGGCGCGACAGGAGGATCGAGATCGCCTCTACATGATCAGCGTTGGCCCGAACGAACTCCTCGAACGCGATGAGGTAATCGGCTGGTTTGTACTCCTTACCGGTAGCTCCCTTGATGAGCCATTCTGAGTCGACGGTGTCTTGCGCGGTCGTCGCAACGAGGAACGTCCGGCTAGGTCGCGGGTAGTTACCAAGAAGTGTTTGAAAGTCCTTGTCTCGGAGGATGCACATGGTGTCGGTGAACGCCTCGCGCAGCGATGCCGGCAGTTCGTCGGCGTAGCGGCCAACATCTCCGTCCGGAACGAAACGAGCGAAGAGTTCGCGAGCGTCGCCTGACATCTCTTTGTCGATCCGGCGAAGACGTTTGACAAGGCGGCGGATGTTGTAGTCGCGATCCTTGTTTTGCCAGACCTCCTCGATGATCTGGGTGATCGTCTTGCCGTCGGCTTCCGGCGGTTCGGCAGTGATGGCCGTGCTGTTGCGGAAGTAGGCGAGCAGCGTTCCGTCAAAGCAATCGACGACAACGAAGTGCGACTTGTTTGGGTACTTCTCGCCCTTGCGGGTACCACGGCCAAGCATCTGCTCGAAGAGGATGCGCGACTTGACAGGGCGCAGGAAGACGAGGAACTCGAGGTCGGGGATGTCCACGCCTGTCGTGAGCATGTCCACAGACACGACTACGCCCGGGTTCGGGCGATTGCGAAACTCGCGGATCCGCTGCAAAGGACGGTCGACCCGGCCAGTGATCTTGGCAACGAAGGCGTCGCCGCGACCGAACACGTCGCGCGCTGTGTCGACGAGCTGGTCGGCGTGTGACGTGTGTGGCAAATCGTTGTCGGCAAAGATCAGCGTCTTCGGGAAGCGGCCGGTCTCTTGCTCATGAGCGTCGGTGTACTTCTTGACCTCCTCAAGGATGCGCCGGTTGGATTGGGGTGCGGTGACCTCTCGCTCGATCTTCGAGGTGTCGTAAGCGCGCTCGTCTTCTAGAAGATCGAGCTGCTTGACGCCGCTCATCGGATCGACTGCTTCAACTTGCTCCCCTTCTTCAAGGAACAGGCCATTCATCCGGACATTCGAGTTGATGCTGACGACGTCGTAATCGACGAGATAACCCTCACGGACAGCTCGCTCGTACTCGTAGCGGTAGACGATGTTCTCGAAGTACGCGGTGGTATGGGCGGCAGGCGTAGCGGTGAGGCCGATCTTGATGGCGTCGAAGTGGTCAAGGGTGTTGCGCCAAACGGATATCTCCTTGGCCGAGTAGCCGCGGTGACACTCGTCAGCAACAATCAAGTCAAAAGCGTGGATCGGGATGTCGAGCTTCTTGGCGTCCTCATCGATGGGCTCATCGCCAAATCCAAAGACGGCGTCACGGCCGAACAGGTTGATCGTCATGCGCTGGATCGTCGAGACGTAGACGAACGCCTGCCCGAGCTGAGGATCGGTCAGATATTTCTCAGGAAGAACCTTTGGATCGAACCCCTTCACGTCTTCTAAGTCGCCGCGCTGGAAGCGCTGGCTGTAAAGCTCGTAGAGCTTGTCGAACTTCAATCCAGGCTCAGCCTCAAACGATGAGAAGGCGCGAACGGTCTGTGCCGCGAGCGAACGACGGTCCACGAGGAACAGAACTCGCCGGGCGATCCCGGACTTCATCAAGCGGTAGACCTCATTGACCGTCATCAGCGTCTTGCCGGTGCCGGTGGCCATCGCGACGAGCATCTTGCGCTTGCGCTCGCGAATGGCTTGCTCGATCGCTTCGCTCGCCTCAACTTGATATGGACGCACACGGTCGTTCATTGGGAGACCGGCGAGCACTGCTTCCTCCGCATCGAAGTCACGTGCCAACATCTCGTTCAGACCGGTAGGGGTGTGAAAGCCCGAGAGAACCCGCGAGCGATTCAGCGGATGGCGCACGTCGTGGAACCACACCACCTCGCCGTTGGTTGCATAGAGAAAGGGTGCCCCGAACTCGCCCTGATACCTCGGCGTCTGGTTAATGGCCTTGGAGTAGCGCTCCGCTTGGACAAGTACTCCCTGGGGACCGAGCGTGAGCTTCTTGGCTTCTGCCACGCCCATGCAACGCCCGCCATCAAAGAGGGCGTAGTCGGCCGGACCGTGTGCTGTCTCGAACTCCTCGACCGCGAGCCCGTTGCCCGCGATGCTCGAAGTTGCCGAGACAACACTCCATCCTGCTGCCAGAAGTTTCGGGTCAATTCGAATCCGTCGAGTCGTGCGCTCGGACTCCTGGCTCATACGAGGCCTCTGGGCCCCGTACGCAAAGCATGTGCAGTCGTCATGCGGCGGCCTTTTGTGCCCGGGGCTCCAGCGCGGCTACAAGAAGCTTCGCGCCTCGCACAATGTCGGCCCGGTTGGATGCGGATTGCCAGTCGCCGACATGGACGAAGAGGCAGCTCGCATCGGGGGCAATCGCCTTTTCCAACGCATCCAGGGTTAGAAAGTAGATGTGGTTACAAACGAAGCCTCCCGCGTCCTCGGATACATATGCCGGGATACGTGCGTCGCCCAGTCGTCGGCACAGCTCATCAACAGGCGCGCTTGTCCGCAGTACAGCCGGGGCGGAGTCGAGGATCTTCGCCTGACCCGATCGGCCATCGTTGTCGCGATCTAAAGATCGATCACCGTTGCGTGCGTAACGCTCCAGCCGCAGACCCTCGGCGTGGCGGGAGAATCCAAACATGACGATGCGACGCGGCTTCGCTGACAGACGCTTCTGCATGGCGTCCCACGCCCTTGCATAACTCGTAGGCAGCACCGCGGTCGAGAGACTCTTGTCAGCAAGGCCAAGCTGCATAACGAGCTCGGCAGACGGGTTGACGTGCATTCCGCCGAACGCGTCAAACGCCGTAACAAGCGTCACAGCGTTAGATGGTTCCAGAGGCAGGGGCAACTTCGATTCCATGTTCTTTCAATATTGCGATTGCGTGCGCTTGCTTTGGAGAATTGAGCCGCGGTACCTCACATTCCAAAGCGCGCTTCAGGCCGTTACACAATCGTTCCTCATCTCCAATTTTACCATGACATAGCGCTCGAAAATAATGCAGCCAGGCGTTCGCGGGAGTTACGGTCTCGGCAAGAGCGAACTCGGACATCGCATGGTCGACGTCACCCAGATTGGCAAGGGCGTAAGCACGGGTGCTCCGCGCGTACGCCGCATTGGCGGGTGACGTGGCTTCATCGACAGCCTGAGTGAGATCCTCGACGGCTGCTGTGTAGTTCCCCCACTCTGCGAGGACCTGGCCGCGGGTGTGGACGATCCGACTTAGAGGAACGCCATTCGTCCTTGCAGAGGCTAGGCACGCGTATGCGTCGGGGTATTGGTGCTCATACCAGTGCACAATCGCCTTCCTGCGCCAAAGGGCTCCGGCGTCGGGGTGATCCTTAAGGCATTCGTCGACTGCCTCGTGCGCGGCAACGTACTGCTGGCTAACTGTCAGTAGCCGCGCGAGGGTCAGGCAAAGCCTCAACTCGTCGTCGTGAAGCCCGGACGCGTGGGCGTATCTAATCGCTTCTCGCCGAGCGGCAATAGCGGCGTCAGGATTGCCATCGGTTGATTCGAGATCTGCAAGTTGGTCGAGCAACCACACTCGCGTTGCCGGGGATTGCGCACCTTCAAGCGAACGGGCGATGCCGGCCCTTGCCTCTTCTATTCGGCCAACTTTGATCGAGTTGGCAATCAGGCGTTGGAGACGTTTATCCAACCCAGCGTGGGCGCTCGATCGCTGTTCGCGCCGTGCGAGGCGTTCCGTCTCGACGTCAGCGTAGAGCTTCTCGATCTCCGACTGACACTCGGGAAACCGGGCAACAAGAGCGTCGCGCAGCGATGAGTCCGGACGCCGCTTGCCCGCTTTGATCATGCCGTACTGCTGGCGCGTAATCCCGACCCTCGCTGCAAAATCGAGCTGGGCCTCTTTGCCCCTCAGTCGCTCAAGCAGCTGTCCGAACGCGGCGGAAGCAGTCGATTCCATTTGTTAGCAGTCTAGGCACTCCGCCGATGCTTTCAAAACGGTGTGGCACTGGATGTGTTCGTCGTGGCGCCACAACGAAGCAAGTGAAGCCCGACCACACGCATGTGGCGCCGACCCTGATTGCGACATGCCCCGAGCGCAGACAGGAGGTCACCTTGCAACGCACTGACACACCGAAGAGGCAGCACCGCCCAGAGACCACAATCGCCTTCGAACTCGCGATGCCTGAGGCGGACTCTGGAGCCGAGGTCGACTGCATTCACTGGCTTTGGCCCGCGAGCCAAACCGCGTCCAGTATCGACGTCCCACATTGGCTTGTGACCACAAAAGGAGAAGTCGATGACTGAACATCTTGTGCCATTCGCCGGCGGGCTCGCTCGTCGCGAGTTTCGCGAGCGAACACGAATGGACGCGGGCACGCGTCTGGAGTTGGCACGGATCGAGCAGCAGGCAGACCTGCAGGCGGCTCGGGCTCAAGCTGTCGGTTACGTCGGCAAGCGGGCGATGTCGGAGTTGTCTCTACTGACCCAAGTAGAGATCCAGCTGTCGACATTGACGCCAATGGCGACGGCCCGGCTACAGGTACTCGGCGACCTGTGCGCGATAGCGATGGCCGACGTCGTCGCGGATACCGCACGGAAGGTTGTCCGATGATCTGGCTCCTGATCATCGTGCTGGTCGTCATCGCACTCGCGGCCGTGATTGGACTTGTACTCCTCACGCGGCTGACGAGCCACGAGGCGCGACTGATGGAGTACGCGCGGATCGAAGCAGAGACGCGCCGCGCAGAGCGGCACGTGCATGGCCTCGCGCGCGAGGCCTTCGAGGCGATGCTCGCCGAGGCCCGTTCTGAGCACACGTCGCCTCGGATTCGATTGGATCAGTGATCGAGCCACATAACCCATGGCTGCGGTTCATGTTCGTGATCGTTGGAACAGCCGTTGCCATTCGGTTCGCGTGGCTTCTAGTTAGCCCGATCCTGCCGGAGATCGTGGTCGTCGTTGCTGTAGCCGCGATCTGGCAGCTCGTTCGCTGGCACCGGGACAGGTGGTAACCGTGTGCCGTTCGGTGTTCCGCTCGCTGTTGACCGCTTGGCGAGCACGGTGTTTAACTGAAGCTAATCCTTGGTCCTGCGCTAAGCGCAGGACATCTCGATCCGGTTGGAGCGTCGCACTGCTCGCCGCTGCGGGAGATGGGTGGAAAGGGGGTGGGCCTTCATGAGCAGAACGTTTCATCACGGCGATCGTCGTATTCGTGTTCAAGGCATCCGGCGAGAGCGGCCGGACTTGCCGAAGCTCGCGCGGGCATTGATTGATCTCGCCCTCGCCCAGGCCGAAGCGGAGGCCCAGGCTGAGCACGAAGCAACAGCGAGAAGGAATTCACGGAAGCGCCCACGGCCAAAGAGGAACGCGGCATGAGGCCAAAGTCCCTTGCCTGGTATCGGTTGCAGTGGCCACGCGAATTGGAAATCGGGCGACTGCACGCGATGTCGTTGTTGCTCGCGTCGTCAGCGGGTGCGCCAGTTGTACTCGAAGCGGTTGGTCACTCGGGCGCGGTCGAGCACCGTCTCGGCCTCCCAGAGTCGCGTGCTGGCGCGGTGGTCGAGCAGGTGCGGGCGGCGCTCCCAAGTCTTGGTCTGGTCGCCCTCGACCCACGTCCAGCATTCGACGCCACCCGCGCGGTGGAGTTACGACTCACGACACCGCAGCGGTCGCTGCAGGTCGACCAGTCGGAGTTAGTTAGCCGGGCGGTCTTGACAGCCTTGGGTCTGACCAGGCGCGGCGAGGAGCTCGTCCTTCAGTGGCAGCTTCTGACCGGCTTGCCTCCGGCCACGGTCGCGAATGCAACCGAGCGTGCCGAGGCGCTGCCCGCGAGCGTCGCTGATGTCTTGCTTGGTCGTCGCGGCCGGCTGGATGCTGAAGCGATTCACGCACTCCGAGCGAAGCGAGCGCTTCCGGTCTGGCGTGCGGTTGGTCGAATCGCGGTACATGCAGCCTCGCCTGCGCGCGAGCAGATGTTGTTGCGCGAGCTACTGGCCGCTCTGCGGCTGGCTGATGCCCCAGGAGTTCGACTGATCGCCAGGCGGTGCTCGCCCGCCCGTATCGAAAGCCCGGGTCGCTCCTGGTTGGCACCGCTGCGACTAAACAGCGCTGAAGTCGTTGCTGTCGCTGGCTGGCCGATTGGAATCAGCGCCGACCTCCCAATCCACCGAAGCACGACACAACTGCTGCCGCCTGCGAAGGCGATCCCGGCCCGCGGCCGTGTCGTCGGCGTCGCCACCTTCCCAGGGAAGGAGCGGACAATCGCGTTGGCGGCAAGCGACGGGCTACGCCATTTGCATGTCGTCGGTCCCACGGGCGTCGGCAAGTCAACGCTGCTCCAGAACGTCATTGCTCAGGACATCGCCGCTGGTCGGGCCGTGGTGGTCATCGAGCCGAAAGGCGACCTGATCCACGATGTCCTGGAGCGCATACCGAGCCATCGTCTTGACGACGTTGTTCTGATCGACCCTGCCGACGACCAGCAGCCGGTCGGGCTCAATCCCTTGGCCACGAACGGCCGCGCGCCAGAACTGGTTGCCGACCAGTTGCTTGGCATGTTCCGAAGCCTCTACGAGTCGTCATGGGGACCGCGGACAAACGACATCCTCGGCGCAAGCCTGCTCACGTTGGCGCGAACTCCTGGGATGACGCTTTGCGCGCTCCCGGCGCTGTTGGGCGATCCGACATTCCGGCACCGGATCGTTTCCGGTCTTGTTGATCCAATCGGCCTCGAGCCGTTCTGGGTGGTCTTCGACGCTTGGAGCGAGGCCGAGAGATCGGCCGCGATTGCGCCGACGATGAACCGGATTCGGCCCTTTCTGATGCGCCCACAACTGCGGTCGATTCTCGGCCAGTCGCAGCCCCGATTCGACCTCTCCCAGGTTTTCACCGAGCGTAAGATCCTGCTCGTCAATCTGGCCAAGGGCGTTATCGGCGCAGAGGCCGCAGCCCTGCTAGGAAGCCTGATCCTCGCTCAACTTTGGGCGGCCGCACAACGACGTGCGACTGTCGCTGCTGAACGTCGTCACCCGACCTTCGTCTATATCGACGAGGTCCAGGACTACCTCAGGCTGCCGACCGACCTCGGGGACGCATTGGTCCAAGCCCGCGGACTTGGAGTCGGCTTCGTGCTGGCCCATCAGCACCTGAGCCAACTCGACGCGTCAACCCGTTCGGCAGTGCTCCAGAACGCGAGATCTCGAATTTGCTTTCAACTTGCAACCGAGGACGCCCGAGTCTTTGCGGATACATCGCTGACAGCGGAGGACTTTCGCGAGCTAGAGGCCTTCGAGGTCTACGCGCAACTGGTCAGCGACGGCGCTGTCCAACGCTGGTGCAGCGCACGCACGCTCCCGCCATCTTCCCGAATCAGCGAGGCAACGGCAGTTCGGGTCGCGTCTCGGAGTCGATACGGCGTTGAGCGGCGAACGGTGGATGCGGAGATCGAACGCCTGATTAGCGGTACCGCGATTGGTAGCGATGACTTGGTTCCTCGTCGGCGGCAAGACAGGGGTACAACATGAGCCGCGCTATACCGCTCGCCTGTCCGCTCGCGTTGCTGAATGAATGGCGCAACACGCCTAGGGGTGCGGCTTTTGGCCGAATAAGGGCGCGGACTCTCTTGCTGTCTTGCAGCTCGCTTCCTCTCTCCGGCGGGCAAGGAGGGCCGTCGTGAGCGGGCGTCTTGGTCAGCTCGAGTTGTTCGAGCTTCACACGAGACTCAGTGACCGTGATCGACACATTCTCGAGCACGTCGGCTTGCTGAGATTGCTTTCCGCTCGGCAGGTCCAGGTTCTGCTGTTTCCGCCTGAATTGCATGCCAGCCCGGCCACCGCCGCGCGATGTTGTCGTCGGGTGCTTGAGCGGCTGACCCGCGATCGACTGCTCGTCCGGCTCGAAAGAAGGGTGGGTGGTGCGAGGGCCGGTTCCGCGTCGTTCATTTATTCGCTCACCACGGCTGGACAGCGCGTACTCGATCAAGGCGAAGCCCGGCGACGACTGGGTGAGCCCTCGGTTCGGTTTGTCGATCACACGCTTGCCGTCGCCGACTTTTGGATTGGACTCGCCGTGCATGCTCGCAGTGGCCCCTGGGAGATGCTCGAATGGCAAAGCGAGCCGCATTCGTGGCGTGAGGTGATGACTCTCGGTGGACGCCTCGTCCTTCGTCCCGATCTGTTCGTCGTGCTCGGAGTCGGGGACTACGAGGTCAGGTTGTTCATCGAGATCGACCGGGGCACCGAGCACATGCCGGCGATCAATCGAAAGTGCCGCCTCTACAACACCTACTACAAGAGCGGCAGCGAGCAGCGCCGCGACCGGGTGTTCCCACGGGTGCTCTGGGTCACGCCCGACGACCGCCGAGCCGAACGCTTGCGCACACACATCGCCGCCGATCAACGGCTCACATCCGGCCTGTTCTACGTCACGACCCATGACCAGGCGCTCGTCGCCATCAGAGAGATGCCATGAGCGACTTGGTGCGCAATCGAATCCTGCTCGGAGACGTACGCGAGCGCCTCGCCGATCTACCGTCCTCCGCAATCGATTGCGCAATCACCAGTCCGCCGTACTTCCAACTCCGGGACTACGGGGTCGGCGGCCAACTTGGCCTCGAGCCGGACGTCGAGGGTTGGGTAGACGAGATGCGTCTCGCTCTCAACGGGCTGGCTCGAGTGCTCAAGCCGACCGGGTCGCTCTGGCTGAATCTCGGCGACACCTATTCACGCCATGCCAAGTATGGCGCTGCGCGCAAGAGCCTTGTGTTGGCACCTGAGCGGCTGCTCCTGGCGCTTGCCGATGACGGCTGGGTAGTACGCAACAAGGTCATCTGGGCCAAAACGAATCCGATGCCGCATTCGGTCGGCGACAGACTCACGAACAGTTACGACGTCGTCTACTACCTGACCCGCGGCCAGACCTATTTCTTCGATCTGGACGCAATCAGACTGCCACACAGTTCATCGACTGGTGCTCGGCGAGGGGATGTCTATCCGCCGGAGCGGGCGAGCGCACCGATTTGGCGACAGCACGGCGGCGGGAATCGTGGACTCGCAGCGCGGAAGGCCCGGGGCGAGTCCGGTCACGAGCTAGGAAAGAATCCCGGTGATGTCTGGCAGATCGCAAGCGCCAGCTTCCACGGCGCACACTTCGCCACCTTCCCACCCGCGCTCGTGGAGCGGCCGTTGCTTGCGACTTGCCCGGAACTGATCTGCGACACCTGCGGCACACCCTTCAAACGAGTCAGCCGATCAAGGCGCGAGGAGCTGGGACGTAACGGCCACCCGGAACGGAGCGCGCCACGTGTGCTGCGCTACAACCGCCGCTACACGGTCATCCGTGAGCGCGGTCCGCTCTTGCCGGGCTGCAAGTGTGCGACGTCAGCGAGACCTGGTGTGGTGCTCGATCCGTTTTTCGGAGCGGGGACCGTTGGCCTTGTCGCCGAGCGGCACGGCCGGGATTGGGTTGGGATCGAGATCAACCCGACCTACGCCAAGATCGCAGAGCGACGGCTCGCCGAAGCTCGGCCGCCTGATGGCCCTCCGGTGGATGGAACTGCAGACGCGGTTGCACTCACCGAACAGCCATCTATCCCAAAAAGGGGGAACGAGCCATGACTAAGGCTCAAGAGGTGTACGAGAAAGTCGAGGCCCTGGTCGCCGCCTCGGGCATGAAGAAGGCCGATGCCTTCCGACAGGTCGCAGACGAGCTCGGGATGCCGTTTAACAGCGCCCGTGGCGCTTTTTACTCGCATACCCGCACTCTCGGCGGAACACCCGGCGCGAAGCCCAAGCGCACCACGCCAACCGATCCGATCGAGCAGGCGACGAGCGTTCTGACCAGGGCGCTCGAGGTCATCGACGAGAACGTCGAGGCGGCTAAGACGCGAGCCGAAGAAGCCGCGGCCGAGTACAAGGAGCTGCGCGACAGCGCCGCAACGCGCAAGGCCGCGATCAAGACCAAGATCGAGGCTCTCAACGCGTAGCACAGCAGATGGCGGTGGTCCGGATTAACAACAATCCGGACCACCAATCACCCCGGATCGGATGTGACGATAACTGTCACCCCTAGTAAAATTGTGGGTCGGGAATGGTGTTGTGGAATGAGCAACGTGGTCCTCTATTTTCGTAGAGGTGATGGGAAAATAGTGGTCCCGCAGACGCAATGGATAAGAGAGAGAGAGAGAGAGAGAGAGAGAGAGAGAGAGGAGGTGCCGATGCAAACACACGACTTAGCTTCTGGCAGTAGCGGCACCGCGTCAGGGTCCGAGCACGGCGAGAACGGCTCCGCAAGGGCCGTTCTCTATTTGCGGGTCTCGACCAGGGAACAAGCCGAGCGTGGCGGCGAAAAAGAAGGTTTCAGCCTTCCTGCCCAACGCGATTTCTGCAAGCGGAAGGCTGAGTCGCTCGGCGCGACGGTCATCGAAGAGTTCGTCGACCGCGGGGAAAGTGCCAAGACCGCCGACCGACCGGAACTTCAGCGGATGCTCGCCTTTATCGCCGAGGAGCGCGTCGAGTACGTAATCGTCCACAAGGTTGATCGGCTCGCTAGAAACCGGTTTGACGATGTGCAGATCGACCTGGCGATCCGAACAGCAGGCGGAACGCTCGTGTCGTGCATGGAGAACATCGACGAGACACCGAGCGGGATGCTGATGCGCGGCATCGTCTCCGCAATGGCCGAGTTCTACAGCCGCAACCTCGCCACCGAGGTCAACAAGGGCTTGATCCAAAAAGCCAAGAACGGCGGGACGCCGAGCAGAGCGCCGGTTGGCTACCGCAACGTTCGCAAGTTCGATGATGGCCGCGAGGTTCGCACAGTCGAGATCGACCCGGAACGCGCGCCATTCGTCGTATGGGCATTCAAGACCTACGCCACCGGGGAGTGGACGACACGCACCCTGCACGCCGAAGCGACAAGGCGCGGCCTCACGACCAAGTCGACCGCAAAACGCCCGGAGGGACCAATCGCTCTCTCAGCATTCAACGCCATGCTCAAGAACCCGTACTACGTAGGGATCGTGCGGTACCGCGGCGTCGACTACGAAGGTAAGCACGAGCATCTGATCGACAAGCAGACCTTCGACCAAGTACAGCAACAACTCGAGGCAAACAACTTCGCAGGCGAGAAGCAGCGGGTTCACTCCCACTATCTCAAGGGCTCGATTTTCTGCGGAAGAAAGAACGAATACGGCAAGCAATGTCGCTGCCGACTGATCGTTTGTAACACCAAGAGCCGCTCCAAGGCCATCTATCCGTACTTCATTTGCATCGGCCGGCAGCGCGACAAAACCAGCTGCAGCCAGCGAGCGCTCCTGATCGAACACGTCGAAACTGACATCGCCGCTTACTACGAGAACGTCGAACTCACCGAAGACCTCCGCCTCCAGACCCAGCAGCAGATCCTCGAACAGATCACGGCGCTACGCGAGAACGCTGGCGTAGAACGACACCAACTCGTCACCCGCCAGCGCCGCGCGCTCGACAAACGCGCCAAGCTCCTCGAAGCCCACTATGCAGGCGCAATCCCGCTCGACCAGCTTCGAAGCGAACAGGACAAGATCAGCAGCGAACTCGACTACGTCGAAGAACGACTCGATGCCCTTGAACTCAAATTCGACGTCGTCGAGCGAAACCTTAAAGGCGCGTGTGGCCTCGTCACTGACCTGCACCGGGCATACGTCATCGCCAGCCCGCAAACCCGCCGCCTCATCAACCAGTCGCTCTTCGAACGCTTCTTGATCTCCGACGACGGCGAGATCATCGGCGAGCTAAGGCCACCGTTCCACCTTTTGCTCCAGGCCACCGGGACGGCTGACGGCAACGGCCTCGTCCACGCCGGAGCCAAAGACAAACCGCGAGACCCCAGGGGGCCTCGCGGTTTGAGTAAGCACGAATTGGTGGACCCAGCCGGGCTCGAACCGGCGACCTTCTGGATGCCATCCAGACGCTCTCCCAGCTGAGCTATGGGCCCTGGGAGCCCCAGTCTAGCGCCGAACTCGAACTCCTCAGCCCGGTTGATCGAGCGCCGCTCGTTGTTCCTCGAGCGCTCGAGCCTCGGGTGCGCGCGTCGGCCGCTTGCCGACAACGAGGTCGGCAGGAGCTAGCAACGCGAGATACCGCCGCCCCTGCAATCGCACCTTTCTGGTTCGTACTCAGGTTGGGCAACGTGCGCCTGAAGCTGGCAGCAGCCTCGGCCTCGGCCGGGTCGGAAAGGGCGGGCGCTACGCGGTCGCAGCCGCAGGCGTTTCCTGCGGCGCGTCGTCCCACAGTTCTTCGAGCCGGTAGAAGTCGCGTGCGTCGGGCGTGAAGACGTGCAGGACGACGTCGAGGTAGTCGGCGACGATCCACGTCGACTCGCGCTCGCCCGCGACGGAGCGCGGCAGCAAACGCTCGTCCTGCTTCAGTCGCACGTGCACCTCGTCCCAGATCGCCTTCGTCTGGCGCTGGTTCGCGCCGGTACACACGACGAAGTAGTCGGTATAGCTGCACACCTGCTGCATGTCCAGGATGACGACGTTCTTCGCGAGCTTCTCCTGTGCGAGCGCCGCGATGCGCCTGGCCTGTTCGAGGGACGTCAAGTGCGCCCAGTGTAGCCGTGGGGTTGACCGTAGAGCCCGTGGCGCTCGACGATCTCCGCCACGGCCGGCGGGACGTCGTCGAGCTGCCAGCGCTCGCGGAGCAGCGTCGAAGCCTGCGGCTCGAAGAGCTCGAAGAAGTGCACCCGCTCCGGATCGGCAAGGCCGGCGAGGACGGCCTCGAGCCGCTCGCGCGGATAGCCGGGCCGGGCGGCGACCCCGAGCCGCGCGAGCCGCAGCACCTCGTCGGGCTCCTTCCACTCGAGGAAGCCCGCAAACTCGTCGGCGCCGATCAGGAACACAGGATCCCTCCACTCTGGATGTGAACGAAGCGTGTCGACCGTACGCGGATGCTCGTCGAGCACCACCTCGTCGTCGGGGAACGCGGCGCGCGCGAGCTCGAGTCGCACGGTGGCCGGCGTCTCGACCTGCTTGTGCGCAGGCGCGGCCGCGACCAGGACCAGCACGCGGTCGAGGCCGAGCTGCTCCTTCGCCGCGCGCAGCAGCGCCACGTGACCGAGGTGCGGCGGGTCGAACGCGCCGCCGAAGAGCCCGATCACGGCGCCAGCTCCAGCGTCTCGCCGCCGACCTCGACCTCGGCACCGGTACGCGCGCCCGCAGCGCGCAGCGCACGCTCGAGCTCGTCCGCCGGCGGGGGCGTGCCGACGACGCGGAAACCGCGTTCGGTGCGGAGGAGCTGCCAGGGGCGTGCGCGGGGCTGCGGCCGGTAGACGGCGTAGTCGGCGAGCTCGTCGCTGGGATCCGGCGGCGCCTCCGGGACGAGCGCGAAGAGGCGGCGGCGAAATTCCTCGACGCCCTCTCCCGTCGCGCACGAGAGCGCAAAAACCGCAACGACGCGTTCGTCGGCGATGTCGAACGGAGGTGCAGGCGCGAGATCGATCTTGTTCAGCACGACGATCTGCGGCCGCGACTCGAGACCGGCGCCGTACGCGGCGAGCTCCACGTCGATCGTCGCCCACTGCTCGCCGAGCGGCTTCGAGACGTCGAGCACGTGGATCAGCATCTTGGCGCGCTCGAGGTGCGCCAGGAACTCGTGACCCAGGCCGACGCCCTCGCTGGCGCCCTCGATCAGTCCCGGCACGTCGGCGACGACGAGCTGTCGCCCGTCCGGCGCCTCGACCGTGCCGAGCACGGGCTGCAGGGTCGTGAACGCGTAGTCGGCGACCTTCGGGCGCGCGTTCGAGATTCGCGCGAGAAGCGACGACTTGCCGGCATTCGGGAGCCCGACGAGCGCCGCGTCGGCCAGCAACTTCAGATGGAGGTCGATCTCGCGCTCTTCGCCTGGCAATCCGACCTCCGCGAACCGCGGCGCCTGGCGGGTCGAGCTTGCGAAGCGAGCGTTGCCGCGGCCGCCGGCGCCGCCTCGTGCGAGCACGACGCGCGCGCGCGAATGCGCGAGGTCGGCGACCAGCTCGTCGCCGTCCCGGACCTGCGTTCCGACCGGCACGTGGAGCTCGACGTCGGCGCCGTTTGCGCCGTGACGGCGCGCCCGGCCGCCGTTGCCGCCCTTCGGCGCCGCGACCCGCTGCCGGCGGCGGAATGCGGACAGATCGCGCAAGGTCGGATCTGCGACGAGCACGACGTCGCCGCCGTCGCCGCCGTCGCCGCCGTCTGGTCCGCCCTTCGGGACGAACTTCTCGCGGCGGAACGAGAGCCCGCCGTCGCCGCCGCGGCCGCCGGCGACCCGGAGCTGGACACGATCGCTGAACATCAAGTCTCCAGGTGGATGGGGACAACCGTAGAGCTCGCCCGCGGGCCGGCGCCTCGAGCAGCGCGCGGGGCCCGGTACGGCAGGCGTCGGCGGCTCAGACCGCTGTCAGGACTCCGTCAAGAGGTCTTCTTGGCGCTCCACGAGCCGCCTTTCGGCGAAGCCCGATAGGTGCCGGACATCGACGTGCCGGAGACCGAGCCGGTATAGGTAGCGCCCACGTCGACGGCGCCGAAACTGATGGCGCTGCCGTGGACGCTGCCGCTGATGCTGTACGTCCCGCTCGGCTGCGAGAGCTTGATCGTTCCGGTCAGCTTCGTCCCGGACTGTCGCCAGCGGAGCGTGAACGTGCCGTTGTAGCCACCGCTGTACTGCCCCGACCACGTCCCCGAGACCGCGCTGACGGCGGTTCGGTGGCTGACCGGCTTTTGCTTCGCCGAGGCGCCTCCGGCGCCGACGGTCAGCAGGGCGGCGGCCGAAACAGCGAACGTCAAAACGGTGAATCTGCGCTTTGATGCATGCATGTGACCCACGCTCCTCACTTCGGTCGTCCAGAGACGATAGAAGGCTCCGGAGTCGATTACAACGCCGCGCAGAGAGCGGGCGAGGCGACCGCTATTCGGCAGGGACGATCGCGACGACGCGGCGCTCGCCGCTCGTCCGGAACTCGGCCTTGCCGTCGCGGGTCGCGAAGATCGTGTCGTCGCGGCCGATCTCGGCGCCGGGGCCCGGACGGAAGCGCGTACCCCGCTGCCGGACGATGACCTGGCCCGCCTTCACGTCCTGGCCGGAGAAGATCTTCACGCCGAGGTACTTCGGCTTCGAGTCGCGGCCGTTCTTCGACGATCCGAGCCCTTTCTTGTGCGCCATTACTTCGCCTCCTTCGCGGCGATCGCAGCCTCGAGCGCCGCCAGCGCGCCCTTGCGCCGGGCGTTCGCCTGCTCGTACGCGAGCGCCGCCTCGAGCTGCGGGCGCCGCCACGACTTTGCGGCCTCGGCGATCGCGGCCACCGTCAGCTCGGCGTAGCCGGCCGGCATGCCCTTCGGGGGAGCCGGAGCCGCCGCCGGCTCGGCTGCCGCCTTCGCCTTCGGCGGGGCCGGAGCCGCCGCCGGCTCGGCTGCTGCCTCGGCCTTCGGCGGGGCCGGAGCCGCGGCGGGCTCGGCCGGCGCTTCGGCCTTCGGCGCCGCCTTCTTCGCCGGCGCCGGCTTGGCACCGATCGAGATCGCGAGGCGCGACGTGGCCGAGCGGTAGCCGTTGTGCCGCTTGTAGCCCGTGCGCCGGCGATACTTGCCGATCCGGATCTTCGGGCCGCGCTCGTGAGCGACGACGGTGACCGTCACCTTCGCGCTCCCGAGCAACACCTCGGGCGCAAACGAGCCGCCCTCGTCGGTCGCGACGCGGTCGACGACGAGCGTCTCGCCGTCGCGGACGCGGTGCTGCTTGTTGCCGATCCTGATGACCGAGTACTCCACCGGGCGCACAGGGTAGCGGCTACTCGTCCTCGAGCCCGCCCCACTCGCTCATCGGCGTGTAGGCCCAGCCGTCGGCGGAGCCGTTCTGCGCGGCCTCCTCGGCCCGCGTGTCTTCGGCGACGGCGGTCGCCGCGGTCGCCGTCTTCTTCTTCCGGTTGCGGCCGCCACGACTCCCGCGCCGGGTCCGCTTGCGCGCCGGCGCCGCAGCCGCGTCATCGCCGTCCTCGGCGCCGAGATCGCGCTCGGGGACGTGGATCACCGGCGCCGGCGTCTCGTCGGGCTGCGTGGCCTCCGCTTCCGGCTCGTCCTCGTCTGTTTCGTCCCCGTCCGTCGACAGGGCGGCGACGGTCGTCTTCTTGCGGCGGTTGCGGCCGCCGCGGTTGCCGCGGCGCGTGCGCTTCTTCGCCGCGGGCGCCGGCTCCTCGCCGGCCTCCGTCGGCTCGACGGCGTCCTCGGCCGAGACCTCCTCCTCGTCCTCCTCCTCGGCGACCGGCTTCTTGGCACGCGAGGCGCGCGTCGGCTTCTCGGCCTCGCTCTCGGCGGTGATCGGCTGCTCCTGCTGGTCGACCCGATGGACGAGCTCCGCGTACGCCGCGCCATCCTGCACGGCGGTGACGCGAACCCGGACCTTCTTGCCGACGAGCTTCGCTGCGTCGGCGACCGTGATCTCGACGCCGTCGAGCTTGCCGACGCCGGCGTGTCCATCGTAGAGGCCGACCTCGCCGAGCTTGAGGTCGAGCTCCTGCCCGGCCTCGACGGGCGACTCGGGCGCGAGCTTCGCGACGGTGCCCTGCTCGAGCACGCGGAAGTGGTCGAAGTGGACCCCGTCGAGCCCGACGAAGAAGAAGCGACGCTTGGTCGTCTCCTCGAGCTCGCGCAACCGCGACGCTGCGGGCCCGGCGACGAGCGCGGCGATGCGCGAGTTGACCTCGACCTTGAACGCCTTCGAGCGCGAGCCCGGTGTCGCGAGCGCGCGCAGCTTGCGCTCGACCTCGAGGGCGGTCGTCGACTCGGAGACGATGATCCCATCGCCGTCGCAGGTCGGGCACTTGCGCGTCATGACCTCGCGCGGGCCGTCTGTGACGTTCTGCCGCGTCATCTCGACGAGGCCGAGCGGCGAGATCTCGACGACGTAGGTCTTCGTGCGGTCGCGTTCGAGCTCCTGCCGCAGCGCCTCCTCGACCTGCTCCCTGTTCTTCGGGTTCGCCATGTCGATGAAGTCGATGACGATGATGCCGCCGACGTCGCGCAAGCGCAGCTGGCGTACGACCTCCTTGACGGCCTCGAGGTTGTTCTTGGTGATCGTGTCCTCGAGCCGGCCGGCCGATTTCTTCGAGCGCGAGCCGACGAAGCGACCGGTGTTGACGTCGATGACGGTGAACGCCTCCGCGTAGTCGAAGATCAGGTAGCCGCCCGACGGCAGGTCGACGCGGCGGTTGAGCGTCGAGCGGATCTCCTGCTCGACGCCGAACTTCTCCATCAGCGGTACCGCGTCCCGGTAGCGCTCGACGCGCTCGACCATGTGCGGGGAGGTCTTCTTGAGGTAGCCGACGATCCGCTTGTAGGCCCGGTCGTTGTCGACGAACAGGCGCTCGAAGTCGCCGGTGAAGAGATCGCGGGTCACCCGCAGCGGCAGCTCCGCCTCCTGGTAGATCAGCGTCGGCGTCGTCGTCGCGTTCGCACGCACCTCGATCGTCTTCCAGAGGCGCTCCAGGAAGTCGAGGTCGCGCGCGATGTCCTCGGCGGAGGCGCCCTCGGCGGCTGTGCGGACGATCACGCCCCCCTGCTTCGGCGTCAGGTCCTTGAGGATCCCCTTGAGCCGGTTGCGCTCGTCGTCCTCGAGCCGGCGCGAGACCCCGAGGCCGTCGCCGTGCGGCACATAGACGACGAAGCGGCCGGGCAACGAGATCTCGGTCGTGAGCCGCGCGCCCTTCGTCTTCATCGGGTCCTTGACGGCCTGGACGAGGACCGTCTGGCCGCGCTGGATCAGATCCTGGATCTTGCGCGCGCCCTTGCGGCCCTCGAGCTCGGGGCCGACGATCTCGTCGACGTACAGGAAGCCGTTCTTCTCGAGGCCGATCTCGACGAACGCGGCCTCCATCCCCGGCAGCACGTTGTCGACGATGCCGAGGTAGATGTTGCCGGCGATCGACCGGTGCTCGGGGCGCTCGAGGTAGACCTCGGCAACCCGGTCGTCCTCGAGGACGGCGACTCGCTTCTCGCCTGCGTCGACGGAGACGAGAAGCTCGCGCTTCGCCTTCGGGAGCGGGGCCCGCTTGGGCGGCTGCCGCCGCGGCGAGCGGGTGCGCTGACTCTGGCGGCGCTCCGCCGGCTGCGGCTCGTCCGCTGTGGCTTTGGGCGCCGGAGTCGTGCGCTTGCGGCCCCGGCCGCCGCGTGTGCCGCGACGGCGCTTCTTTTGGGTACTTAGATGTTCGTCGGCGGCCTGGCCCTCGGCGGGCGCGTCGACGGTCGTGATCTCAGGTTCGAGTGTCGGAGCGGCTGCCGTGTCCGGCGCCGGCTCCACCTCCCGTTTCCTTCGTCGGAACAAGGACAGTGGCAAACGTGCTCTCCTTCTGAATGCGCGCGCGCAACCGGGCTCTCGGGCGCGCGACGCTGGTTGATGTGAAAAGCCTTGGCATGGCCTGTAGTCAGGGTATCAAGCCGCTTCCGCCGCCGGGCTGAGCCGAGCGCGGCGGACGCGGATCGCCCGGAGCCGCTGGTTGAGACGGACCCACGCCCAGGGCTCGATCTCCGCGTAGCGGACGACGGTCTGGCCGCGGGTCGCCTCGAGGTACTCGAACCAGGCGTCGGCCTCTTCGATCAGCAGGAGCTCGTGGGCTTCGTGGTTGCCGGTCGCAGCCATCGGCCTCGGCTCAAGCGTAGGACCCGCGTCGGACGGCGGCCTCGAACGCGGTGCGCGCGGCCTCGCCGACGGCGATCGTGCCGCCGGCTGCAACTGCGCCCCGGACGGCCCAGTCGGGCGCCGGCGTGCGACCGAGTGCGCGCCGCGCGACTGCCCGCAGCCCGTAGCCGGCGCCGACGACGCCGACCGCCTCGAGGACCCGCTCACGGCTCGCCTCGACGCCGTAGGCCCGTGCGATCGCTGCTGTCAGTCGGACCTGCTCGAGCGTGAGCACGGGCATGTCGGCGCCGGGCGACCCGGGACCGGCGGCGAGGAGCCCGTTCCGGCGCGCGGCCGCTGCGATCAGCGCGTCGACGACGGCCTTCCGAAGCACCGGCAGCCGGGCGGCGAGGGCCGGCGCGCGGTCACCGAGCCGACGCGCGAGCGCGGCCGCGATCGCGTCGATCGGGAACCCCCGGCCGCCCTCGACGCGCACGACATCGGTTGCGAGCACGTACGGCACTTCGTCCAGGTCGGTGACCGCCACGACCGGCACGCGGGCGAGCGCCGCCTCGCGCAGCCGGCCCTCGTCCGGTGCGCCGACCCAGACGAGCGCCGCCGCGCGGTCGAGCGGGCCGCGTTCACGCACCGCATCCGGCGTCCCGTCGCGGCGCAGGTCGCGGACGAGCAGCGGCACGAGCGCCGGCGCGCCGTCGACGACGAGCGCGCGCGGATCGTCTGCCCGCGCGCGCAGTGCCGCGAGCACGGTGAAGGGCGTCAGCTTGGCGGCTTTCAACGCCTGCGCCCGCCGCGGACGCGGATCGACTGCAGGATCCCGACCGCGAGCAGGTTGGTGATCATCGACGAGCCGCCGACCGAGACGAACGGCAGCGGGATGCCGGTGATCGGGGCGATGCCGATCGCCATGCCGACGTTGACGTAGACCTCGAACAGGAAGGCGAAGACGATGCCGCCGGCGACCGCGGCGCTGAAGAGGTCTCGCGCCCCCGTGACGATCTTGAGACCGCGCCAGACGACGAGCAGGTAGAGCAGGAGCAGGAACGAGGCGCCGAGGAAGCCGCGCTGCTCAGCGAGCGAGGAGAAGGCGAAGTCGGTCGCGTGTGCGGGGGTGTAGTCGAGCCGCGTCTGCGTCGCGCCCGCGACGCCGCGGCCGCGCAGGCCGCCGGCGCCGACGGCGATGATCGACTGCTCGATGTTGTAGTTCGCGCCGCGTGGATCCGTCCCCGGATGCGTGAAGCCGGTGAGCCGCTGCGCTTGGTACGGCTTGAGCACGTTGACGCCTGCCGCCGGCAGCCACCAGAGGACGGCCAGGACGCCGAGCAGCCCGACGATCCCCATCACGGCGAGGTGCAGCCAGCGGACGCCGGCGGTGAAGAGCACCGCGGCGAGCGCGGCGGTGTAGACGAGCGCCGTGCCGACGTCCGGCTGCAGGAACACGAGCCCGATCGGCACCACCGCCAGCGCGACCGCCGCGAGCGGCACGGAGAACTCGTTCAGCCGTTTCGCGCGGTCGGCGAGGAAGCCGGCGACGAAGAGGGTGAAGAACACCTTCCCGAACTCGGAGGGCTGGAACTGGAAGAAGCCGACGTTGATCCAGCGATGCGAGCCGCGGGTCGCGGCGCCCGCGACGAGCACGAGGCCCATCAGGGCGAGCGTGCCGCCGTAGATCACGCTCTTGTACCGGCGGTAGACCGCCGGGTCGATCAGCATCGCGCCGAGGAGCAGCACGCCGCCGACGGCGGCGTAGAGCGCCTGGCGGCCGGCGAGGCTGCCGCCGGGATCGTGCTTGGTGATCCCGTCGATCGCGCGCAGTCCATAGCCGACGATCGCGATCACCGCGCCGAGCAAGACCCAGTCGACGCGGCGCAGGAAGCCGACCACGCCGACCGCCTCGTCACGGCGGGGCCGAAGCCCGCGGGCGCGGCTGTCGACGGCTTCGATCGTCATCGCGGGGCCATCTAGTCGGAGATATGGCTCGTCAGCGTGCCGTGCTTGTGGAAGTACGCCTCGAAGACCTTCAGCGCCGCCGGCGCGGCGGCCGTCCCGCCGTGGCCGCCGTTCTCGATCACCGCGCAGACGACTATCGTTGGCGAGCCGACCGGGCCGTAGCCGCACCACCACGACTGGTTGAGCTCGAGCGGATGCGGGTAGCCGGGCAGCTTCTCGAGCTTCTGCGCCGTGCCGGTCTTGCCGGCGATCGGGACGGGGAAGTTGCCGAAGACGCCGTACGACGTCCCGATCGGCGAGTGCGTCGCCTCGTACAGCCCTTCCTGGACGATCTTGAGCGCCGCCGGGTCGACACCGCTCGGCGTCGGCGGCTGGCCGCCGAGCGTCTCGAGGACGTGCGGTGCCGACGGGTCGCCGGTCGGCTGCTCGACGTCCTTCGCGAGGTACGGCGTCACGAGCTGGCCGCCGTTTGCGATCAGCGCGTAGAAGCGCGCCATCTGCATCGGCGTCACGAGCAGGTCGCCCTGGCCGATCGCGAGCTGCACCGAGTAGCCGGGCTTCCAGACGCGGTCGACCGCGGTGTACGGCTTGCCGGCGAAATGCTGCCGGCGCCACTCGGGTGTCGGGACGAGGCCCGCATACTCGCCTTGCAGGTCGATGCCCGTCGGCGCGCCGAACCCGAACCGGGCCGCCCAGTTCTGCAGCGGGTGCCCCGCGCTCGGCGGCAGCAAGTAGAACTTGTAGCCGAGCTGGTAGAAGTAGGTGTCGCACGACTCGGCGAGCGCCGTGCGCAGGTCGATCCACTGGTTGACGAACGGGTCCCAGTTGCTGAACGTCTCGCCCTTGCCGGTCTGGCCGGGCACCGTGAACGTCGGGGAGCAGAGAAGCGTCGAGTTCGGCTGCAGGATGTGCTCCTCCATTGCGGCGAGCGCGGTCACCGGCTTCCACGTCGAGCCGGGCGGGTAGCCGACGTCGATCGCGCGGTCGATTCCCGGGAAGTTGTCCGCCTTCGCGACAGCCTCGTTCTGCAGCGGCGCGAGCTTCTTCGGGTTGCGGCTGACGTAGACCGACGGCTTGTAGGTCGGGTTCGACGCCAGCGCGAGCACCGCGCCGTCGCGCGGGTCGAGCGCGACGATCGCGCCGCCGTCCGCCGCCCATTCTCCGTTCGCGTGCGCGAGCTTGATTCCGTACGTGAGCGCCTGTTCGGCCGCACGCTGCACGTCGACGTCGAGCGTGAGCCGGAGCGCATTCCCGGGACGCTGCAGCGTCGTCGGCTGGATCTCGCTCGTCGGGCGGCCGCGCGAGTCGACGGTCAGCTGTGCCGATCCGTCGCGGCCGCGCAGGTACTGGTCGAACTCGGCCTCGATTCCGGACTGCCCGATCGTGTCCGTCGGCTGGTAGCCGAGTTTCGCGTCGGCCTTGTACTCCGAGGCGCTGATCGGGCCGACGTAGCCGAGGACGTGGGCGGCGAGCGACTGGTACGGGTACTTGCGCAGGTAGCTCTCGGCGAGCTGGACGCCCGGGAACTCGGTCTGGTGCTCGGCCAGGTAGTCGATCTGGTCGGGGTGGATCCCGTACTGCACCACGACCGGCGTCAGCGGGTCGCTGCCGGCGTCGCGCATCTTCTTCAGGATCTGCGCGATCGGAATGCCGGTGACGACCGAGAGCTGCCTGAGCTCGCTCCGCTGGGCCGGCCAGCTCTTCGGCAGGTCGGCCGGCCAGAGCTCGACGCGCGTGCCGGGGACGTTGCTCACGAGCGTGTGGCCGTCGCGGTCGAGGATCGGGCCGCGCGGCGCCTCGATCATCAGCGTGCGGACGCGGTTGTCGTTCGCCTGCGAGCGGTACTTGTTGACCGCGAGGACCTGGAGCGCCCAGAGGCGGAGGAAGAGCACGGCGAAGATCGCGAGCGCGACCGCGCCGAGGACGCCGACGCGGAGCGCGAGCTGCGGCGTCAGGCGGTACGGCTCCTCGACGCGCGGATCGGGCGGCAGGAACCGGCGCGAGCGTGCGCTAGCCAAGGAGCCGCACCTCGTGCACGCGGTCGCCGAGCTCGAGCGGCGGGAAGAGCCGCCGCAGGAGCGCGTAGACCGGCAGCGTCAGGATCAGGTTCAGGAGCAGTGTCGCTGGCACCGCCGAGAGCACCTCGCCGGCGGGCGCAGAGTCGCCGAGCACGAAGCGCAGCGCGAGCGTGGCGAACGCGTAGAGGACCGTGACGACGCCGACCGAGACGAACGGCGCGTGCAGCCGGTCACCTGCGGTCGTCTCGCCGTAGCGGCCGATCCAGTAACCGGCGAGCGTTAAGAGCAGCGAGGTGAAGCCGAGCGTGCCGAGTGTCGCCGTGTCGATGAGCAGCCCGGCCGCGAATCCGGCGGCCGCGCCGAACAGCGAGCCGCGCAGCAGCGCGAGCGAGAGCAGCACGACGAGCACGAGGTCGGCGGTGCCGCCGAGCGGCGCGTAGGCGGCGAGGATCGAGACCTGCACGAGCGCCGCGACGAAGACGACCAGTGCCGCCTTGAGCGGATCGACGTTCATGCCGCTCCGATCTCCCGTGGAAGCGCCGAGTCCGCCACGCAGACGGACGCGCGGGCAAGACGAGATGGCCACGCCGGCGAAGCCGGCGTGGCCTCCAACGGCATCGCAAGCGATACCTTGGCCGCAGGTCCTGACGCCGGCACCGACGAGCGGTGCCTCACGGCGAGGGCAAGCGGTTCGACTTCGGCACGAGTACGAGCACGGACTGCAGCGAGGTGAGGTCGACGAACGGCTGCACCTGGATCTGCTTGAACAGGTCGATGTCGTTCTGGCCGGCGCTCGTCACGGTTCCGATCGGGATCCCGCGCGGGAAGATCGACGGCAGCTGGCCGTTCCCCGGCGAGCCCGCGGTCACGATCGTGTCGCCCGGCTCGACGACCTTGTCCTTCGTCACGCGGTCGAGCGCGAGCGAGTCGCCGGCGCTGCCGCGCTCGAGCAGCCCGACCGCACCCGAGTGCGCCGGGTTGGCGTCGGTCGCGCTGACCGCGCTCTCGGGGTCGGTGATCAGCAGCACGCGTGAGACGCCGGACGTCACGCGGGTCACCTGGCCGACGAGCCCGTCCTGGGTGACGACGACGTCCTGCGCCGCGATCCCCTGCGCTGCCCCGGCGGCGATCGTGATCGTCTGCGTGAACGGCGCGGGCGGCGCGGTCAGGACGCGCGCTGCGACCGGCCGGTAGTCCTGGGGGAAGAGCGGCGAGTCCTCGTAGTGGAGGAGCTTGCGGAAGGTCGCGTTGTCGGCGACGGCGACCTGCTCGCGGTTCGCGAGCCCGCGCCAGTAGTCGACCTCACGCCTGAGCTTGCGGTTTTCTGCCTTGGCGCGGAAGAGACCGCGAGTCCAGCCGGCGGCGTCGCTGAAGGGCTGCGCGACGCGCGTCGCGGCGACCTCGAACGGCCGCAGAACCGACGCGCCGTAGCCCTGGACCGAGTCGAGCGCGCTCGACCGGAACGAGAGGGTGATCAGCACGAGCGAGGCGACGAGCAGCGAGGCGACGACGATCCGGCGCTTGAGAGCGCCGGTTCGGGTCGTCGAGAAGCCAGGTGCCGAGCGCTGGACGGACGAGCCCAGGACCGCGACACGGACGGTCCGGTTACGAGGCACGAGCGGGGCTTAGTCTAGCGGTGAAGCCGTACGCCTTCGGCCGAAGCGAGCCTCACTGGCTCCCAGTCGGGGGTGCAGACGGACAGGCGGGGAAAGCCCCGCATGCCGTGAGGACGGCGTCGACAAGCGTCGACTACCTCCCGCGACCGTTGCGTCGGCTGCGGGCGCGGGCGTGCGCGCTCTTCCGCATCGCCTCGAACTCCTCGAGGCTGCGGCCCGAGCCGACCGCGACGCAGGTGAGCGGCGACTCGGCGAGGTGCGTCGGCATGTGCGTCTCCTGCCGCAGGCGCTGGTCGAGCCCCTGCAGCAGCGAGCCGCCGCCGGCGAGGACGATGCCACGGTCCATGATGTCCGCGGCGAGCTCGGGCGGCGTCTTGTCGAGCGTGGACTTGATCGCGTCGATGATCTGCATCACCGGCTCCTCGAGCGCGTGGCGCACCTCCTCGCTCGACAGGATCACGGTCTTCGGCAGTCCGGTCAGCATGTCGCGGCCGCGCACTTCCGCCTGCACCTCTTCCTTCAGCTGATGCGCCGAGCCGACCTCCAGCTTGATCTCCTCGGCCGTCTGCTGTCCGATCAGGAGCTTGTACTCGCGCTTGATGTGGTTGATGATCGCCTCGTCCATCTCGTCGCCGCCGACGCGCAGGCTCTGGCTGACGACGATGCCGCCGAGCGAGATCACCGCGACTTCGGTCGTGCCGCCGCCGATGTCGACGATCATGTTCCCCGTCGGCTCGCCCACGGGAAGGCCGGCGCCGATGGCGGCCGCCATCGGCTCCTCGATCAGGTACGCCTGCCGCGCACCGGCACTTAGCGTCGCCTCCTCGACTGCGCGCTTCTCGACGCCGGTGACGCCGGAGGGAACGCAGACGACGACGCGCGGATGCGCGAAGCGATGCTGGTGCACCTTCTGGATGAAGTGCCGCAGCATCTGCTCCGTGACGTCGAAGTCCGCGATCACGCCGTCCTTGAGCGGTCGGATCGCACTGATCGTTCCCGGCGTGCGACCGAGCATTCGCTTCGCCTCGAGCCCGACTGCGTGGACGTCGCCTGTCGACTGGTCGATCGCGACGACCGACGGCTCGCTGAGGACGATCCCGCGGCCGCGCACGTA
>Ga0070731_10001068_pt1 | contig 30222 bp, 32 predicted proteins | sample Coa_R1_2_FD_66448 | JGI IMG/M metagenome (GOLD analysis project Ga0070731, IMG submission 66448) | Surface soil microbial communities from Centralia Pennsylvania, which are recovering from an underground coalmine fire - Coalmine... | ecosystem: Environmental > Terrestrial > Soil > Unclassified ... | reverse complement strand
AAGAAGTAGTTCTTCTTCCGCACCGGCTTGTAGACATCGATGTCGAACCAGCGCGACAGGAAATCGAGAACCCTGAGATCTGAGCGCTGTGCGATGGCCTCGGTGTGCAGTTCCCCGTAAATCCAGCGCGCACCGCCGAGTACCGGTTCGGGAATGGCGGACAGGATCGAGTACTCGGCGCCCTCGGTGTCGATCTTGATTACGTCGGCGACGCCCATTCCCGCTTCGCCGAGTGCGGATTCGACGCTACGCACCGGTGCGCAAATGGTTTCGCCGTCCGCGGTCGTCGTGAACGCGGAATAGCCGCCCTGGTTGTAGCCGGAAGGGTCCGGGCTGCCGAGCGTGATTTCTCCATCCGCTGGCCCGAGCGCATAGGGGTGCACGTGGATACGGACATTCCCCGCCGTGTTGCTACGCAGGAGTTCGAGGTTTGCGGGAACGGGCTCGAAAGCGTGCACCTGCGCGCCCGGAAAGAAGTGCGCGAGATAGCGGCTTGTGATGCCGATGTTGCCGCCGATGTCGAGGATGGTCCGGGGTTCCAGCTCCTCGGGAAGCCAGTACTCCGCCTTGCGCCCGGGTTTCAGCAGCACATCGTAGATGATCCCGACGTCGCTGGTGCCGCGCCGGAAATGCACGTCGGCGCCGTCGCCGGTGCGCCACGCGTAGACACCGCGCCCGCCGTCGCGATTCGTAGTACTGCTACGGTAGTGGGCGGCGAACGACAGCGAGCGCGACCGCCACAGCACCTTTAGAATCTTGCCCGGCGACATAACAGAATGGTACGCGAATCGATTTTCAGTCGGATCATGGTCGTTGTGCTCGCGACGGCCGCAGCCGGTTGTGGCATGCGGACACAGCGTGAAGCGCCGACAGCACAAGTCGAGCCTCCTGCCCCCGCTACCTCCCCTGCGCCAGCGAAAGGCGCGTATTACAAGGACGACGGCCCGGGGGCGAATCCGCCGCCGGACATGGCGTCCATCCCGGATGCGGTTCCCAAGGCGGAGCCGCTGCACCGTTTTGCCAACCGCCCATATCAGGTGCTCGGCAAGGATTACGTGCCGCTGTCGGCCACGGCGCCGTTCAGGCAGATCGGCATCGGCAGCTGGTATGGCCGCCGTTTCAACGGCGGCCCAACCTCCAGCGGCGAGCCCTACGACATGTACGCAATGACCGCAGCCCACCCGACGCTGCCGATTCCGAGCTACGCGCGCGTCACCAACCTGGCCAACGGCCGCAGCGTGGTGGTGCGCATCAACGACCGCGGGCCGTTTCACACCGACCGCATCATCGACCTGTCCTACACCGCGGCCTGGAAGCTCGGCTACGCGGAGGCGGGGAGCGCGCGCGTCGAGGTCGAATCGATCCTTCCCGGGAGCGCCTCTCCGGGGGCGCCGGTCGCGAGAGCGGAACCCAAACCGGAGCCGGAGCAGAAGGCGGAGCCGAAAGGCGTGTTTCTCCAGCTCGGCGCCTTTTCCGCGCGCGAAGCGGCGGAAAATTTCCGCGTTCGCGTCTACCGCGAGCTGGCCTGGCTGTCGGAGGCGATCGAGGTGGTCGCGGGCGGGACGGTGTACCGCCTGTTCCTCGGTCCCTACCGCTCGCAGGACGAGGCGCGTTCGATCGCGGACCGGGTCCAGTCGGAACTTAGCCTGCGGCCGGTGATCGTAAGCAGGTAGCCGCTATAATTCGCGGCCTTTTTCCGCAGCGAAGCCCGATGCCGCGTTTTTTTCTGCTCCTGATTTTTCTGTTCCCGCTTTGTGCGCCGGCGCAAACGCCGCCGCCGCAGGTCGTCGGCCGCGCCTGGCTGATCGCGGATATTTCGAGCGGCCAGATCCTTGCTTCGGAAAAACCCGACGATCGCTTCGAGCCCGCGTCGCTCACCAAGGTGATGACGGCCTACGTCGTTTTCGTCGCGCTGCGCGAAAAGAAGCTCACGCTGGAGCAGCAGGTGAACGTGTCCGAAAAGGCGTGGCGCGCTCCTGGCTCGCGCATGTTCATCGAGCCGAGGAAGCCGGTCACCGCGGACGAACTGATCCGCGGCATGATCGTGCAGTCGGGCAACGACGCCTGCATCGCGCTCGCCGAGCAGATCGCCGGCTCCGAGGAAGCCTTCGTCGGCATGATGAACCGCGAGGCCGAGCGCCTCGGCATGAAGAACACGAAATTCATGAACGTCTCGGGCCTGCCCGATCCGCAGCACTATTCGACCGCACGAGACATCTATTTGCTGGCTTCCGCGCTGATCCGCGATTTTCCCGAACAATATGCGCAGTATTACTCGATGCGCGAGTTTCGCTACAACGGCATCACGCAGATGAACCGCAATCGCCTGCTCTGGCTGGACAGCACGGTCGACGGGATGAAAACGGGCTTCACCGATGCGGCGGGCTACTGCCTGGTGGCGTCCTCCAAGCGCGGGCCGCGGCGCCTGCTCTCGGTGCTGCTCGGCTCGACCTCGGAATCCATGCGCGCGCAGGAATCGCAGAAGCTGCTCAACTGGGGCTTCCAGTCCTTCGACGCGATGAAGCTATACGCGGGCGGCGCGACGGTGAAGGAAATCGAAGTCTGGAAAGGCGCGAAATCCTCGCTCAAGGCGGGATTCCGCAGCGACCTGGTGGTGGCCGTGCCCAAGGGGCAGGGCGACAGGCTGAAGGCCGACATGCTGTCGCTGTCGCCGCTGGTGGCGCCGGTCGCCGAGGGCGCGCGCGTCGGCAACCTGCGCGTGACGCTGGACGGCAAACCGTTGGGGGAATATCCGGTGGTCGCTCTCGAGCCGGTGGATGCGGCGGGTTTATTCGGCCGGGCCTGGGATACACTGAGGCTCTGGCTCAAGTAGCGGGGCAAGCATGGTTTTTCTGAACGGGAAGTTCATGCCGGTCGAGGAAGCGCGCGTCCCCGTGCTCGACCGCGGCTTCATCTTCGGCGACGGCGTCTACGAGCTGATCCCGGTGTATTCGCGCGTGCCGTTTCGCATGGACGAGCATCTCGTGCGCCTGGAGCGCAGCCTCGCCGCGGTGCGGATCCGCAATCCCTACAGCCGGGCGGAGTGGCGCGACATCATCCTGCAGCTGGTCGCCAAGCAATCCTTCGAGGATCAGGGCGTGTATTTCCAGGTGACCCGCGGCGTCGCCAAGCGCGACCACGCCTTTCCCAAGGACGCTGCGCCGACGGTCTTCATCATGTCCAATCCGCTGGTCAATCCGCCGCGGGAAATGGTGGAGCGCGGCGCCTCCGCCGTGACGGCGGTCGACAACCGCTGGCAGCGCTGCGACATCAAGTCGATCTCGCTCATCGGCAACTGCCTGCTGCGCCAGGTGTCGGCGGATGCGGGCGCGGTGGAGACGATCCTGTTCCGCGACGGCAAGCTGACCGAGGCCTCGGCCTCGAACGTGTTCGTGGTCAAGGGCGGCGTGATCCTGTCGCCGCCCAAGTCGAACCTGATCCTGCCCGGCATTACCTACGACGTGATTGCGGAAATCGCGCAGGCCGCCGGCCTGCCGCTCGAATTCCGCGACGTAACCGAGACCGAAGTGCGCGGCGCGGACGAACTCTGGATAACGTCTTCCTCCAAGGAAGTGCTCGCTATCGTCGCGCTGGACGGCGAGGCGGTCGGCGGCGGCAAGCCCGGCCCCGTGTTCCACCGCGTCTACGCGCTCTATCAGGAATTCAAGCAGAAGGTGATGCGTGCAGGAAAGGAACGGCAGGCCGCCTGAAGCGCCGGTGAAGGAGCCGCTGGAAGCGGTGACGGCGCTCGCCTTTCCCACGGCGTTCCCGATCAAGGTGATGGGGCGCAGGGAGGGCGGCTTCACCAAGGCCGTGATCGAGATCGTGCTGCGGCACGCGCCCGATTTCATGCCGGGGACCATCGAAACCCGCCCGAGCCGTGAGGGCAAGTACATCAGCCTTACCGCAACCGTGAACGCCACTTCCCGCGAACAACTGGACGCGCTGTATCGGGAGCTCTGCGATCATCCTTCGGTCGTGATGGTGCTTTGATGAGCGCCGTCCTGGAGCGGGTGCGGGTGGTTCAAATGGGGTTGAGCGCCTATGAACCCACGGTGCAGGCCATGCGCGAATTCACGGCGCGGCGCACCGCGGATACGCCTGACGAACTTTGGCTGCTGGAACACCCGCCGGTATACACGCTCGGGCTCGCCGCCGATGCGGCGCACGGGCCGAAAACCGCGTCGGCGATCCCGGTGGTGCAGGTGGAGCGCGGCGGCGAGGTCACCTACCACGGTCCCGGCCAGGTCGTGCTCTATACCCTGGTGGATCTGGCACGGCGCGGCATCAAGGTGAAGCAGTTCGTGGCGATGCTCGAGCAGTCGGTCATCGACCTCCTTTGCAGCCGCGCCGAAAGCGGAGTTGAACGCGCGCGGCGCGTTGCCGGTGCGCCTGGCATCTATGTGGGCGGCGCCAAGATCGCGGCGCTCGGCATCCGCGTTTCCCGCGGCTGCGCTTTCCACGGTCTCGCGCTGAACGTGGACATGGACCTGGCGCCGTTTTCGGCGATCGATCCCTGCGGCTATCCGGGATTGCAGGTGACGCAAACGCGCGACCTGGGAATGAAGGAAAGCATGGAAGTGCTGGGTAGAAACCTCGCCGGCATTCTCATCGAGAGACTCGAGCATGCGTGAGGCCGGGGTCAAGGAGAAGGGCGCGTTGAAGACGGCCCGCCTGCAGTTTTTCCGCAAGGAGAAACTGCCGAAGCCCGACTGGATCCGCGTACGCACGGCGAGCCCGGGGTCGCGCTTCCACGACATCAAGCAGATCCTGCGCGAGCAGAAGCTGCATACCGTATGCGAGGAGGCGTCCTGCCCGAACATCGCCGAGTGCTTCGGCAAGGGCACCGCGACCTTCATGATCCTCGGAGACATCTGCACCCGCCGCTGCCCGTTTTGCGATGTCGCGCACGGCAGGCCACTCGCGCCCGACCCGGAAGAGCCGCTGCACCTCGCCGACACCATCGCGAAACTGAAGCTGTCCTACGTCGTCATCACCAGCGTGGACCGCGACGACCTGAAGGACGGCGGCGCGCGGCATTTCGTCGATTGCATCCGCGCCGTGCGCGGGAAATCGCCGGCCACCACCATCGAAGTACTGGTGCCGGATTTCAGGGGACGCCTCGACATCGCGCTTCAAGTGCTGTCCGCGGCGCCGCCTGACGTGGTGAACCACAACATGGAAACCGTGCCGCGCCTTTACAAACAGGCGCGTCCCGGGGGCGATTACGCGCATTCCCTGAAGTTATTTGATTTTTATAAAAGAAATAATTCGGAAATCCCCACCAAATCCGGCCTGATGGTCGGGCTGGGCGAAACTGACGAGGAAATCCTTGCGGTGATGCGTGACCTGCGCGCGCACGGAGTGGCCATGTTGACCATCGGCCAGTACCTCGCCCCCTCATCGCATCACCTGCCGGTGGAACGCTACGTGCATCCCGGTACTTTCGCCATGTTCCGGCGCGAAGCCGCGGCGATGGGATTCCGGCACGCGGCGATCGGCCCGCTGGTCCGCTCTTCCTATCATGCCGACCAGCAGGCCCATCAGGCGGGCGTCGAAGAAAGGTACGTGGCGGGGTCAACCGCCGCTTAGCGCACCACCATCGCGTCCTTCACCGACGCGACGCCGTTCACCCTGATCGCGGCCTTCATCGCTTTTTCCCGCTGGCTCTCGTCCTTCACGAAGCCCGAGAGCAGAACCTCGCCGCGCAGGGTTTCGACGCTTACGTCGAGCGACTTCAGATCGGGTTCCTTGAAGAGCGCGGCCTTGACCTTGGCGGTGACGACGCTATCGTCCACGTAGGTACCCGCGACGATGCGGTCGTGGATCGCGTCGGCCTTGATGAATTCGGCCCGATCAAGCTTGCCGTCCTTGTTCTCGTCGGCCTCGTCGAAGGCCTTGCCGAAACCGGGGATGCCGCGCACCTCGTCCCTGGTTATGAACCCGTCGTGGTTCTTGTCCAACTGGTCGAACTTCGGGTTGTCGCTTACCGCCTTGTCGGCGGCCGCCACGGGCGCCGCCGCGAAAGCGGCGGATGCTGCCAGCGTGATCACAGCTACGCGAGGGATTGCACGATTGAACGTCATCGTTTGCTCCTTTGCTTGAGTTTCAGACAGAAGACGCGGGCCCCGAGAGGCCTGCTGCAGGAGGTATCTGCAACCCTCGTGCCATAGGCGTGTTTTCTGGTGCATCAATGACTTGGCGGACGGGGCGGCCGTTGACAACAAATGAAATCGTCGCTCTCCGGCGACAAAATTTCCAGATAAGCTTGCTGCCGGATCCAAGGAGGAGAAATCATGAATGCACGGAGCATTGCGCTGTTCGCGGCGCTGACCATGGCCTGCGCGTTCCCGGCGCAGGCGAATCTCGACGCTCTCACCAACCAGGACGCCGCTTCGGGCCTCAAGGCCGCGCTCGAAAAAGGCTCCGGCATCGCGGTCGACCTGCTCGGCAAGACCGACGGCTTCTTCGGCAACAGCGCGGTCAAGATCCCGCTGCCCGATTCGCTGCAGAAGTACGACAAGCTCATGCACAGCTTCGGCATGGGCAAATACGCCGACGAGCTGGTGCTGACGATGAACCGCGCCGCGGAGGCCGCCGTGCCCGAGGCGAAGAAGCTGTTCGTGGATTCGATCAGGAAAATGAGCGTGCAGGACGCCAAGGGCATCCTCACCGGCGGCCAGACCTCGGGCACCGACTACTTCAAGCGCACGACCTCCGAGGCGCTGCGTGGGAGATTCCTGCCGATCGTGAAGCAGGCGACCGCGAAAGTGAGGCTCGGGGAGAAATACAACGAGTACGCCGGCAAGGCCGCGAAGTTCGGCCTGGTCAAGAAAGACCAGACGGACCTCGACGGCTACGTGACGCAGAAAGCGCTCGACGGCCTCTTCTACATGGTGGCCGAGGAAGAGAAGAAAATCCGCCAGAACCCGGTGCAAGCGGGCAGCGACATCATCAGGAAGGTGTTTGGCGCGCTCAAGTAGCCTTCTGGCCGCTTGTCTCGCGCTCGGGATAGCGAGCGGCGCGGCCGCGGATTACCCGGACCATCCGCTCAGGCTCATCGTGCCGCAGGCGGCCGGCAGCGCGACCGATACCGTGGCGCGGATCCTCGCGCCGGAAATGTCGAAGTCTCTGGGGCAGGTGATCGTCGTCGAGGACCGGCCCGGGGGCGCGCTCACCATCGGCATCGATGCCACCGCCAAGGCTGCGCCCGACGGCTACACCATCGGCATGGGCCCGATCGGGGCGCTCGCGATCACCCGGCACATGGTGGCGAAGCTGCCCTACGACATCGACCGCGACCTGCAGCCGATCGCGCTCATTGCGCGCGGCAACATGATGCTCGCGGTATCGCCGTCGCTGCCGGTGAATTCCGTGCGCGAACTGATCGACTATGCAAAGAAGAACCCTGGAAAACTGGCCAACGCTTCTTCCAGCAACGGCTCGCCCGGACATGTCGCCGGCGAACTCTTCAAATACATGACCGGCACGGACATCGTGCACGTGCCCTACAAGGGAGGCGCGATGGCGATCAACGACCTGATCGCGGGCCACGTGCAGCTGATGTGGGAAAGCCTGAATTCGATCTCGCCCTACGCGCGCTCGGGCAAGGTACGCGCGCTCGCGGTGAGCGGCGCCAGGCGCTCGCCGGCATTTCCGGATCTGCCTACGATTGCGGAGGCCGGCGTCCCCGGCTACGAGGCCGGCACCTGGAGCGGCGTCATCGGCCCGGCAGGCATGCCGCGGCTCATCGTGGACAAGCTGAATGCCGCGGTCAATGAGGCGATCCGCTCGCCGCTGTTCGTCGAACGCTTCGCCATCATCGGCGATGAACCCGCCGGCGGCACGCCTGAGGAATTTGCCGCGGCCATCCGCCGCGACTCGGCGCGCTGGGCCGAGGTGATAAAGCGTTCGGGCGCGAGAATCGACTAGGCGTCAACGGCAGGGCCATAATCGCGTTATGGAACCGATGGGCCTGATCCGCACCGACATCACGTTGCGCAATCCGCGCGACCGCAGCCTCGCGCCGCTTACGGTCAATGCCCTGGTCAATACGGGCGCGCTCCATCATTCCGGAGCACCTGGCAATTCAACTGAAGCTCGAACGCCTCGAAGAGCGCGAAGTCACCACAGCGGACGGAGTCAAGCGCCTCTGCGCATACGTCGGCCCGATCGAGGTGCACTTCGGCAACCGGGGCTGCTTTACTGGTGTCATCGTCTTGGGCGACGAAATCCTGCTCGGCGCCGTGCCGATGGAAGACATGGATCTAGTGGTATCACCTGCAACGCGGAGCGTGACGGTCAATCCCGCAAGCCCCAATGTGCCTTCTTCAACCGCAAAGCGAATTGTGGCTAGTAGGTTGTCATTCGCTGAAATTGACTAAGGACGTAGGCCCCCGTGTTACAGCAACGGGGGTTTGGTTATCCCAACAGCGCCGTGTTACCCCTGATTTCGGCACGGAGCCGAGTAGCGTAAGTTGTTGAGACGCAACGACCGCTAAACCATTTGCACGACTTCCACACCAGGGGCCCCTGGTTCGGTCCCAGTACCGTCCATCATCGGAATCAAGCAGTTATTCACGATCTCAGAACGGGCATGCGCCTATGAGCTATGTAATTTGCATTGCGGGAACATCCGGAGCTGGCAAAACAACCTTGACGAGGGCTTTGGCTCAGAAGTGTGGCAACGCACTCATCGTTTCGTTTGACGACTATGCCTATGCCCCCCCGAGCGTGCTGCCGGACGCGTTTCGCTGGGTCGCTGAGGGTGCGGATCCCGCCGCTTGGCAGGTTCCGAACATGACGGCGGATTTATTGGATCTCCGCCAGGGAAAACCGACACGCCACCCCAAAACAAACCAAGTAATGATGCCCACCCCGGTCATTGTCGTGGAGGAACCATTTGGACGATCACGACCGGAATTCGGAGTGCTAGTCGATTTTGTCGCGGTGCTCGATACCCCGCTCGAGGTGGCTTTGGCTAGACGCCTGCTGCGCGAGCTGCGTGGCAGTGAGAATTCAGAGTCCGGCAGCTTGTCTTCACGCCACATCAAATTCCTCGGACAATACCTGGAGGGAATGCGAGGCCTTTACGTTGCCGTGCAACGGTTGGCGGTGCAACGGGCCGACGTGGTTGTCGATGGACTTTTGGCCCCGGATGACATGGTAGACAGGATCATTTCCCTTTTGCCCGTCGCTTCTAACTTAGCGAAATCCCATCACCCGTCTTAGGGTCGTTAAGTCAGAGTCGGGCCTAAGTCCCGCTGCGCTGTAGCATTCTCAAACTGCCCGTCTAACCTGGCTACGAAGGACCGCTTTTCGCCAATAACGGTCATTGGAACGGCACTGATATCATCCAGCAGTGCCCAGTTTTGACTGGGTTGGGGAGCTGGGGAGGACTCGAACCAGACACAAAAGTAGTTTTAGTGAGCTTGATCCCAATTGTCACCGACACCGACGTCGACAATCAGCGCGACATCCAGCTTGGCGACGTTCTGCATCAGTTCGCGGACCTTCTCCGTCACTTCCGCCAATTCGTTCTCCGGCACTTCCAGCACTAGCTCGTCGTGAACCTGCATGATGAGTTTGGTCTGCAGGTGAGAAGAATCAAGATATTTTTGAACTGAGACCATCGCCAGCTTGATGAGGTCGGCGGCGGTGCCTTGCATGGGCGCGTTGATGGCGGCGCGCTCGGCGCCCTGGCGGCGCGCCGGCGAGCCCGACTGGATTTCAGGCAGGCGTAGGCGGCGGCCGAAGACGGTTTCGACGTAGCCGTCGCGACGCGCCTTGTCCTTGGTTTCATCCATGAACTTCTTCACGTCAGGATAGCGATTGAAGTAGGACTCGATGTAGGCCTGCGCGGTGGCGCGTTCGATGCCGAGGTTCTGCGCCAGGCCAAAGGCGCTCATGCCGTAGATCAGGCCGAAGTTGATTACCTTCGCGGTGCGCCGTTCGTCCTTGCTTACTTTTTCCAGCGGCACGCCGAACACCTCCGCCGCCGTGGCCTGGTGCACGTCGTGGCCGTGCTCGAAGGCGTGGCGCAGCCCCTTGTCGCCCGAGAGGTGCGCCATGATGCGCAGTTCGATCTGCGAGTAGTCGGCGGAGATGATTTTGCTGCCTTTCGGCGCGATGAAGGCTTCCCGAATCCGCCGGCCCTGCGGCGTGCGGATGGGGATGTTCTGCAGGTTGGGGTCGTTGGAGGCCAGGCGCCCGGTGACCGCGGTCGCCTGCGAGTAGGTGGTGTGCACGCGCCCGGTGTTCGGATCGACCATGCGCGGCAGTTTGTCGGTGTAGGTGGATTTGAGTTTGGCGAGGCCGCGGTATTCAAGCAGCAGCTTCGGCAGCGGGTAGTCGAGCGCGAGCTCGGCGAGCACGTCCTCGTCGGTCGAGGGCTGGCCCTTGGGCGTTTTCTTCTTCACCGGCAGTTTCTGCTTGTCGAACAGGATTTCCTGGATCTGCTTCGGCGAATTCAGGTTGAAGGGCTGGCCCGCCGCCTGGTACGCCTTCTGCTCCAGTTCCAGCATCTCCTTGCCGAGCTCGTGGCTCTGCGCGTCCAGCCTGGCGCCATCCACCAGCACGCCGTTGCGCTCGACGCGCAGCAGCACGGGCATCACGGGCATCTCGATGCCTTCGTAGACATACCTGAGCTTTGCGTCCGCGGATATTCTTTCGAACAGGACGCCGTGCACGCTGAGGGTGAAATCGGCGTCCTCCGCCGCGTATTCGGTTGCGCGCCCGACCTCGACTGCGGAGAACGGGATGCGCGAGGCGCCCTTGCCGGTGACTTCGTCGTAGGTGATGGTCTTCCACCCCAGGTGCCGCAGCGCCATCGAATCCATGTCGTGCCGCTCGTGCACCTCGTAGACGTAGGACTCGAGCAGGGTGTCGTGCGCGATGCCGGCGAGCGTGACGCCGTGGTTGGCGAGAATATGGGCGTCGAACTTGAGGTTCTGGCCGACTTTTTTGTGGCGCGCGCTTTCCAGCCAGCCCTTGAGCATCTTCAGCGCCTTCTCGACGCCGACCTGGTCCTGGGCGCCCGGATACTCGTGCGCGAGCGGCAGGTACCAGGCCGTGCCGCCGAAGGCGAACGACATGCCGACCAGGCGCGAGAGCATCGGCTCCAGGCCCGTGGTCTCGGTGTCGAAGCCCACCAGGCCGGCGCTTTCGAGGCCGGGAATGAAATCGGCGAGATCCGTCTCGCTGGCCAGCGTCAGGTATTTGCGCCGCTCGATCGCCGCGGGCGCGGCCTGTAGCGGCGCCGGTTCCAGTCGGGCGTTCTCCTCCGTGCTTTTGTCCATCACGGGCGCGCCGCCCTGGAGTTCGCGCAGCCAGGTTTTGAAGCCGTAGCGCGCGAACAGTTCCTGCAGTTTTTTCGGATCGGATTCGTTTTTTTTCAGATCGTCCAGGCCGACCGCGAGTTCGACATCGCGCTTCACCGTCAAAAGCCGCCTCGCCTTCGGCAGCCAGTCGAGCGCCTTCTTCAGGTTCGCACCCACCGCTCCGGGAATGTTGCCGGCATGGGCGATCACCTGGTCGAGCGAGCCGTATTGCTGCATCCATTTCGCCGCGGTTTTCGGCCCGACCTTGTCGACGCCGGGCACGTTGTCCACCGCGTCGCCGGTGAGCGTGAGGTAATCCACGATTCTCTCGGGCGCGACGCCGAACTTCTGCCGCACGCCGGCCGGGTCCAGCTTCTCGTTCGACATCGTGTTGACGAGCGTCACGCGCTCGTCCACCAGTTGCGCAAGGTCCTTGTCCCCGGTTGAAATGACGCAACTCCAGCCCCTGCGCCGCGCTTCTTCGGCCAGCGTCGCGATGACATCGTCGGCTTCCACGCCCGGGATCGTCAGCACCGGCCAGCCCAGCGCGGCGACCGCCTCGCGCAGCGGTTCGATCTGGCTCGCCAGGTCATCCGGCATCGAAGGCCGGTTCGCCTTGTATTCGGGATACTCGTCGTCCCTGAAGGTCTTGCCCTTGGCGTCGAATACGCAGGCGCGCGCCGCGGCCGGGTAGTCCGCGGCCAGCCGCCGCAGCATGTTTATCACGCCATAGATGGCGCCCGACGGTTCGCCGGCCGGGCTTTTCAGTTCCGGCAAGGCGTGAAATGCACGGTACAGGTAGGACGAACCATCGACCAGCAGGAGCGTTTTTTCCATCGAGGGGGCATCTTACCCGCCGATGCTTGGCGGTATCCTAGTGGAGTAGAATCCTTCTATGCGACGCGCTCTTTTTCTGCTCCTGTCGGCTGTCACCGCGGCTGCGCTGGCGCAGCAGCAACCGCCGAAGCTGGAGCCGCTGCCCGAAGCGCCGCCGCCACCGCAGGTGCGCGACGGCGGCGACGAACCGCGCGTGCAGATCACGCCGCAGCAGGGCGATCGCGTGGAGGAAATGCGCGTGGGCGGCCAGGTGGTCATGATCAAGGTCACGCCGCCCGGCGGCACGCCTTACTATCTGGTGGACCCCTACGGCACCGGCAGCTGGGTCCGGCGCGATTCGCTCGACCCCGGCATCCGCGTGCCGATGTGGACCATCAAGACGTTCGACTGACGGCGTCCGTCCGTTGAAGTCCATACCCTGAAGTTCATACGGCTTGTCGGTTTTTACCCCGGTATCTGAAAGCCAGCTCGCCGCCTGGCTGAAGAACTATTCAGTCGGCGCTCCCGCCGCGCTCGAGCCGATCGCCGCCGGGATCGAGAACACCAACTATTTCGTCACCACCAGCCAGGGGCGCTACGTGCTCACGCTGTTCGAGCGCCTGCCTGCCGTGGAACTGCCGTTCTACCTCGGGCTGATGGCGCATCTTGCGCGGCACGGCATCCCCTGCCCCGCGCCGGTAGCGGATCTGGGCGACCGCTTGCTTTCGAATCTCAACGGCAAGCCGGCGGCGCTGGTGACGCGGCTGGCGGGCGCTTCGATCGAGAACCCCGGCATCGCCGAGTGCGCCGAACTTGGCGCGCTGCTGGCGCGCATGCATCTCGCCGCGCGCTCCTACGGCGGCTACCTGGAAAATCCGCGCGGCCCGAAATGGCGGCGCATGGCCGCGGGCGAAGTGCGGCCCTTTCTCGATCCGGCGCGCGCGGAATTGCTCGACGCCGAGCTGCGCTTCCAGTCGCAGCACAGGTATCCGGATCTGCCGCGCGGCGCGGTGCACGCCGACTTGTTCCGCGACAACGCGTTCTTCGAGAGCGGCCGGATCAGCGCGGTCTTCGACTTCTATTTTGCCGGCGTGGATTGCTTCGCCTTCGATCTGGCGGTCTGCGTCAATGACTGGTGCCTCGCGGATCCCGCGAGCGACCGCCGGCTGGACGATGCGAGGGTGCTCGCACTGCTCGGCGCCTACCATGCAATACGCCCGCTCGAGGATGCGGAGCGCGCCGCGTGGGCCGCGCTGCTGCGCGCGGCGGCGCTGCGCTTCTGGCTTTCCCGCCTCCACGACAAGCACCTGCCGCGCCCGGGACAACTGGTGAAGGTGCACGATCCCGAGCAGTTCCGCGACATCCTCGCGCTGCGCGCAGCGGCGGGGGCGAAGGCCCCATGGGTCGCTTAGCCGCCGTGCGGCGAGCGTCCGATCGAATGCGGCGGAACCGCTAGCGCCATGCGCGCCAACCGTCTCGCAGCAGGCCGCGGGCTGCGCTGGGTCGCGGAAGCCTTCCTGATCTTCCGCGTTGCGCCGGTGCGGCAGCTGCTGCTCAATCTTGCGTTTCTGTTCGTGGCCACGATCCTGCTTTCGGTTCCCGGGGCCGGATTCGTCGCGGTCTGGGTACTGTTCCCGGCGCTGATGGTCGGCCCGCATGCGATCGCGCGCGCTGCGGCGGGCGGCGCGACGCCGCATCCCGCGCTGCTGATCGAGGGGTTTCGCCGCAACCTGCCGGCGCAACTGCGCCTGGGAGGTTTTTTTCTCGCTGCGATGCTGCTGGTGCTGGCGGCCACTGCGCTGGCCGATGACGGCCGCTTCGCGCTGGCGATGGTCGGCAGCCTCCGGCTCGAGATCGGCGATCTGCAGGATCCGGGCCTGCAGCAGGCGATGCTGGTCGGCGCGGGCCTGCAGACGGTGCTGCTCGGCGCGCTGTGGTACGCGCCGCTGCTGGTGGCCTGGGATGGGCTCTCGGCGACCAAGGCGGCGTTCTTCAGCGCGGCTGCCGCGCTCATCAACTGGCGCGCCTTCATTGTTTACGGCGCGGCCGTGATGCTGCTGTTCGCCTTCGTGCTGCTGCTGGCGCTGGGCGGCGCGCTGCTGCTCGGCGGCGGTGGTGGGGCGCCGGCCAACTCCGCCCTGTTCGCGGTCGTGTGGGCGCTGCTGCCAGCCTGGTTTGCCAGTTCCTACCTCAGCTACCGCGACGTTTTCGGCGAGGAAAATGCAGCCGGGAATCGGCCCAAATCCCCTACAATTCCCTGATGAAGGATCTGGATCTACCCGCATTCTCCCCCGACGCGGCGCCGGAATTTACCGATGCGGCGACCGCCAAGGCATGGCTGGAGAACGTGCCGCTGGCCAATGTCGCCGCAGCCCAACACCAGCTTCTCGCGCAGATGCAGGAGTTCAACGGCTACGGCACCAAGGCGATCAGCCGCCTGGCGACGCTGGAGGCGCTGCGCGAAGCGGTGCAGTTCGTCGAGATCGAGCAGGCGCGGCGCTTCACCAACCGCGCGCTGCCGATGGCGGAGGCCGAGAGCGCGGTGTTCGACGACACGCTCGCGCTGTGGGAACAGATGCACCTGGGTTATCTGCGCTGCCTCGAGGCGGCGATCGCCGACAGTGAGCCCGGCCTGCGCGCCCAGGTGGGGCTGATCAGCCAGAGGGCCCTTTCCTATACGGGGCTCAAGATGTTCCATTACCACCGCGCCTACCGCCAAGTGCCGCCGAAAGTATGGCGGGAGCTGCACGAGGGCTACGCAAGGGCGGAGGAGCTGGAGGTCGCCGAGGACGAGGTCAAGGATTATCTCAACCGCGACCTCAACGACACTTCTCCGCGCATCGCCTACATGCGGGCGCTGCTGCTCGGCATGGCGAATCCGAACGAACTCAGCCAGCGGCAGCTCACTTTCGTGGCGTTCCTGCTCGAGCGCTGGGCCGGGAAGGTCGGCGTGTCGAAGGAAGCGCCGGAGGACGAGGAGGGCCCGGCGCTGGTCGTCGACCTGGAGAGCGAAGCCTGCCCCGAGCGCGGCGGCCCGAAGGCCGCCGAACCCAGGTACCTGGATGCCAAGCGCCTGGCCAAGAGCCTGCGCAACCGCATCGGGCTGCTGAGGAAGGGCGAATCGCCAGCCAAGCTCGCGCTGGGCGAGGACTGCGTGCAGCCCTCCTGCGAGCATTTGCTCGTGTTCCTCTATCGCCAGTGGTGCCAGGTAAAGCTGCCGCGCGCGGCGGAAAGAAAGCGCGTGTCCGAGGTCGGCCAGGCGTGCCAGGACATGGCGGCGATCCACTACTACGTTTCCGGGCACGTGTTCCGGCAGCCGGGCGAAACCAAGGAGCTCACCGCGGCGCAGCGCGACCAGATCGCCGCCTTCGGCCGCGTCAGCACGCGCGGTGAGGACGACTACAGCGTGGTCCACGGCTTCCTGCTGGAGCCATGGGAAATCGAGGACGAGAGCACGCAGGGCCTGAAGATGGTCCGCCGCGCCGCCAACCCGGGCAAGCGCTACGGCCACGGACAACTGGTCGGCATTAAGCCGAAGAATTCCGCCAATTTCATCCTGGGGCAGGTGCGCTGGCTGGTGCAGAACGACGCCGGCGACCTCTATGCCGGAGTCCGGTTGCTGCCCGGCCTGCCGGCAGCGACCGCGGCGCGCCCGGTCGGACTGAACGTGATCGGCGTCAAGTACGTGCAGGCGCTTTCGCTCACGGGCGTCGCGGCGATCAACGCGCCGCCTTCGCTGGTGCTGCCTTCGGGCTGGTTCAAGCCCAAGCGTGTCATCGAGGTGTACGTGGGGGGGCATGTCCGGGTGCGGCTCACCGAGATTATGGATCGCGGCAGCGATTACGAGCGCGTCGCCTACGAGATCGTCACCTAGGGTCCCCCGTGCCGGCAGCCGAGGCTACAGGGACAAGGGCGGGGACCGGCCCGGTCCCGACCGAGATCAGGTTGCACCAGAAATCGCGCCTGATGGAGATCGCGTTCTCCGACGGAAAAACATTCAGGCTCGCGTACGAATTCCTGCGCGTGCATTCGCCGTCCGCGGAAGTGCGCGGCCACGGCCCGGGGCAGGAGGTATTGCAGACGGGTAAACGCGAAGTCGATATCCGGGTGCTGGAGCCGGTCGGTTCCTATGCGGTGCAACCGACGTTCTCCGACAACCACGCCACCGGCATCTACTCCTGGGAATATCTGCATTATCTGGGCGAAAACCAGGACCGGCTGTGGGCCGAGTACCTCGACAAACTGGCCAAGGCCGGCGCCAGCCGTGGCTGACACCCATTTCGGTTTCGAGCGCGTCGCCGAGGGCGAAAAGGCCAAGCGCGTAGCAGAAGTCTTCGATCGGGTCGCGCAGCGTTACGACCTGATGAACGATCTCATGTCCTTCGGCCTGCATCGCCTGTGGAAAATGTTCGCCGTGACGGTCGCCCGCATCCGGCCCGGGGAACGCGTGCTCGACGTCGCCTCCGGCAGCGGAGACCTCGCGCGCGCATTTGCCGCTCGCGGCGCCGAGGTCTGCATGAGCGATATCAACGGTCCTATGCTCGCGCGCGGGCGGGACCGCATGCTGGATGCCGGGCGCATGGCCCCCGCGGTGCGGTGCAACGCCGAGCAGCTGCCGTTCGCCGCCGCGAGTTTCGATTGCGTGAGCGTGGGCTTCGGTCTGCGCAACATGACCCGCAAAGACGTAGCGCTTGCCGAGATGACGAGAGTCCTCAGGCCCGGCGGGCGCCTGCTGGTGCTCGAGTTCTCTCAGGTGTGGAAGCCGCTGCAAAAACCTTACGACCTGTATTCCCTCCGCGTGCTGCCCTGGCTGGGTGAGCGGGTGGCGGGGGATGCCGCGGCCTACCGCTATCTGGCCGAATCCATCCGCATGCATCCCGACCAGCGCACGCTGGTCGCGATGCTGGAACGTGCAGGGCTGGAGCGGGTGGAATATTTCAATTTGGCTGCAGGGGCGGTTGCGGTGCATCGTGGCTACAAACTGGGGTAGGATTGCAAAGCTGACAAAATGCTGACAGAGCCGTTTGAAGGCGCAACTGAGGGATGACATGAAAAAGATCGTGCTCGGATTTTCGGTTGCGCTGCTGTGCGTGGCCTTCCTGGCGACGGAAGCCGAAGCGCGCCGTCTCGGCGGCGGCTCCATCGGCGCGCAGCGCAGTATCACCAGCGCACCGGCTTCGCGGCCGGCGCAGGCGCAGCCGGCGCCGCAGTCTCCTTCCGCCGCCGCTCCGGCCGCGCTCCAGCCTGCCGCCTCAGGACTGAGCCGATGGATGCCGATGCTGGGCGGGCTCGCGCTCGGTGGCGCACTCGGCTGGCTGCTTGGCGCCAACGGCATGGGCGGGGCGCTGGTCGGCATGATGCTGTTCGCGTTGCTCGCGTTCGCCGCGGTTTACGTTTTCCGCATGCTGGCGCCGCGGCGCGCTGAAGCACCCGTGCGCATGCAGTACGCTGGCCTGGGAAGCGAAACCGTCGCGGCGCCGCCGCCCTCGCAATCCGCCGGTTTCGAGGCCCAGCCCCCGGCGGCCGCGGCCAGCGTACCGGCAGGGTTCGACGTCGCCGGCTTCCTGCGCAGCGCGAAGCTGAACTACATGAAGCTGCAGATCGCCAATGACCGCGGCGACCTGGCCGAACTGCGTGAATTCACCAGCGACGGCCTGTTCGAAGATCTGAAAAAGGACGTCCAGCAGCGTGGCGCCGCCAAGCAGCAGACCGACGTGCTGGCGCTGAACGCCGACCTGCTCGAGGTCGTGACCGAGGGCGACAAGCACTGGGCGAGCGTGCGCTTCTCGGGCATGCTGCGCGAATCTCCGGGCGACGCGCCGACGGGGTTCGAGGAAGTGTGGAATCTCGCCAAGCCGGTCGACGGCTCGCAGGGCTGGCAACTCGCCGGCATCCAGCAGATGCATTAATCTTCCGCTTTGGCTTGAATGGAAAGGCCGCCTCAAGGTGGCCTTTTTCTTTTGCGACGCATGAAATTCGAATCGCCCTTTGCCGCGGCGCTGAACCACCTGCTCGATGCCGAGCCCTGGGCACGCGAGCGCTTGCTGCCGTTCGCGTCCGAGACCCTGGAGCTGCGCGCGCCGCCGCTGCCGGCATTGCGCTTTGCCGTGACCGCCGACGGGCGGCTGGCGCCGGGGACGGAGGCTGCCGCATCGCTCGTGATCACTATCGGGCCCGGGGCGCTTGCTGCGGCGACGAAGGGCGAGGACCACCTGCTGCGTTCGATCGACGTTGCGGGCAACGCCAGGCTGGCGAGCGAAGTGATGTTCCTGGTCCGCCACCTGCGCTGGGATGCGGAGGAAGACGTCGCCAGGTTCGTCGGCGACGCCGCGGCGCACCGGCTCGTCGGCATGGCGAAGGAGGTCGCGGCCTGGCACACGGGCGCTGCGCGCCGCATCGCCGAAGGACTCGTAGAGTACGCGGCAGAGGAGAAGCAGGTGCTGGTGAAACGCGGCGAGCTCGACGAAATCGCCGCGGAGAATGCCCGCCTGCGGGACGGCCTTGAGCGGCTGGAAAAACGCCTCGACCGGCTGCGGGGCTGACGATGGGCAAGCTGCTGCGCCTGCTCCGCATACTGCACATCGGGCTGCGTTTTCGCCTCTACCGGTTTGCGCCGCGCTTCTCGCACGACCGCGACGGCGCCGACGCCGCGCGTCTGCGCGAAGCGCTTGAGACGCTGGGACCGATCTTCGTCAAGTTCGGTCAGGTGCTATCGACGCGGCGCGACCTTTTGCCGGTGGACATCGCCGACGAGCTGGCGAAGCTCCAGGACCGGGTGCCGCCTTTCTCTTTCGAACTCGCGGCCGCCGGGATTGAAAGCTCGCTGGGCAAGCCCCTGGAAACACTCTTCGAAAAATTCGAAAAGAAACCCATCGCCAGCGCGTCCGTGGCCCAGGTCCACATTGCGTGGCTGAAGGACGGCACCGAGGTCGCGGTAAAGGTGCTGCGGCCGGGCGTGGAGGACGCGATCGCGCAGGACGTGCTGCTGCTGCAGACCGCCGCGGGGCTGGTGGAGCGCTTCTGGGCCGACGGGCGGCGGCTGAAGCCACGCGAGGTGGTGGCCGAGTTCGCGCGCCACCTCGAGGAAGAGCTGGATCTGGTGCGCGAGGCGGCGAACGCTTCGCTGCTGCGCCGGAACTTCGACCAATCGCCCCTGCTCGCGGTGCCCGCGGTGCACTGGGAATACTGCTCGCGGCGCGTGATGGTGATGGAGCGGATGCGCGGCACCCCGATATCGCAGGTGGAGATTCTCAGGGGAAAGGGCGTCGACATTCCCGCGCTGGCGCGGGCGGGCGTGGAGATTTTCTTCACCCAGGTGTTCCGCGACGGTTTCTTCCACGCCGACATGCACCCGGGGAACATCCTGGTTTCCGACGATGGCAAATATGTCGCTCTCGACTTCGGCATCATGGGCACGCTCTCCGAAGTGGACAAGGGCTACCTGGCGCAGAATTTCCTCGCCTTCTTCAATCGCGATTACCGGCGCGTGGCGCAGGCGCACCTCGACGCGGGCTGGGTGCCCGCCGGCACGCGCCTGGACGAATTCGAAGCCGCGATCCGCGCCGTGTGCGAGCCGATCTTTTCGCGGCCGCTCAAGGAAATCTATTTTGGAAAGCTGCTCTTGCGACTGTTCCAGACTTCCCGCCGCTTCAACGTCGAGATCCAGCCGCAACTGGTGATGCTGCAGAAGACGCTGCTCAACATCGAGGGCCTGGGACGCGAGCTCGATCCGGACCTGGATCTGTGGCAGACCGCCAAGCCGTTCCTCGAGCGGTGGATGAGCGAGCAGATCGGCTGGCGCGGCCTGCTGCGCAACCTGCGGCGCGAGGCGCCCTACTGGGCGCAGACGCTGCCGACGATCCCCCGCCTGCTGCACCGGCTGCTCGCCGAGGACCGCGCGGCCGGCCTGCAGGCGGCCCTCGAGCGCCTGGCCGCGGAGAACCGCCGCCGCAACGACCTGCTTGCCGGCGCGCTGGTCCTCGCCGCCGCCGGGCTCGCGCTGCTGCTGTTTCTCTAAGCTAGTATTGCGCGTTCCCCGGCAACTGGCGGCATGGCGCTACTCGAAATTCGCAACGTCACACGGCGCTTCGGCGCGCTGACGGCTGTTGACGACGTCAGTCTGACGGTCGAGGCGGGCGAGTTCTTCACGTTGCTGGGGCCCTCGGGATGCGGCAAGACCACGCTGCTGCGAATGATTGCCGGATTCGACCAGCCCGATGCGGGCGCGATCCTGCTTGACGGCACCGACATGGCCGATACGCCGCCGGAGAAACGCCCGGTGCACACGGTGTTCCAGAGCTATGCGCTGTTTCCGCACATGACGGTGGCGCAGAACATCGCGTTTCCTCTGCAAATGGCCGGCAACGCGCCGGGGCGGATCGCCGCGCAGGTCAGGGATGCGCTTGCCATGGTGCATCTCGATGAGAAAGGCCAGCACCACCCCCACGAACTGTCCGGAGGCCAGAAGCAGCGCGTCGCGCTCGCCCGCAGCCTCGTCAACCGCCCGCGGCTGTTGCTGCTCGATGAGCCGCTCGGCGCGCTCGATGCCAAGCTGCGCGAGGAGATGCAGGTCGAATTGATCGACATGCAGCGCGAGGTCGGCGTCACATTCGTCTTCGTCACGCATTCACAGAGCGAAGCGCTGGCGCTGTCCTCCCGCATCGCGGTGATGAACCGCGGCCGAGTCGAGCAGCTGGATGAGCCTTCCCGGCTCTACGGCTTTCCGAAAAACCGTTTTGTCGCGGATTTCATCGGCAAGATCAACATGCTGGAAGGTGAAGTGATCGCGGCACGGGACGCCGGCACGAAGCTGCTGCTCAAGGGCCTGGGCGAGGTCGAGGCGAGCGGCGGCGCGGCGCTCAGGCCGGGGACGCCGGCGGCGCTGGCGCTGCGTCCCGAGCAGGTCCGGATCGCCGCCGCGGACGCGGCCGTCGATCTGCCGAATCGCTACCACGGCAAGGTGCGCGATTTTCTCTATATCGGCGATGTCACCACCTACCTCGTCGACCTGCCGAACGGACAGCGCATCCAGGCGCTGCTGCCCAATTCGGCGCCCGGCCGGGCCAAATTCTTCGAGATCGGGGACACCGTGACGGTGGCCTGGCCGGCCGAAGCGGGCGTGGTGCTGGCCGAATAAATGCGCTCGAACCGCGCGCTGCAATGGCTGGTCGGCGGTCCGCCGTTCCTGTTCCTGGTGATTTTCTTCCTGCTGCCCGCGCTCATCATGCTGGTCGCCTCGCTACGCTACCCGGGCGAGTTCGGCGGCCTCGCGCCGCTCATCTCCACCCGGCCGGGCGAAGAGGCGGGGCTTACTGCGGAGAGCTACGGCGTTTTCTTCAGCGACTGGGTGTACGTGGAGATATTCGCCAAGTCCTTTGGCGTCGCCGCCATGACCACGCTCATCTGCCTGGCGATGGCCTATCCGCTTGCGCTGCTGATCGCACGCAGTCCGAAGAAGAACCGCGACCTGATGGTGCTGCTGGTGGTGTTGCCGTTTGCCTCCAATTTCCTCGTCCGCATCTATGCCTGGATGATCATCCTGGGGCCGTTCGACCTGCTGTTCAGCCGCTTCGCGGTGATCGTCGGCATGGTGTACGTGCACCTGCCGTTCATGATTCTGCCGCTCTATACCAATCTCGAGAAGCACGATCCCGCGCTGCTCGATGCCGCGCAGGACCTCGGCGCCAACGCCTGGCGCCGCTTCTGGCGCGTCACCTTCCCGCTGTCGCTGCCCGGGGTGTTCTCGGGCTCGGCGCTGGTGTTCATCCCGGTGCTCGGCATGTTCGCGATCCCGGAAATCCTCGGCGGCAAGGACGACTGGATCGTCGGCAACATGATCAAGGAGTCGTTTCTCGGCACCCGCGACTGGCCTTTCGGCAGCATGCTGTCGCTGATGCTCACGCTTGCGGTGCTGGCCGTCGCCGGCGGCACGAGTTGGCTCGCGCGCCGGGCAGTGAGGCAGGCGTGAGGCAGCGCGGTGCGTAAGCTTGCTCTCGCCGTCGAAGCGCTGGGCATCGCGGCGCTGTTCTGGAGTTTTCTCGCCTCAGGGGGAAAAGAGACGCTGGCCGGGGCCGGATTCGCGCTGCTCGCGGTTGCGGCGCTGCTGGGCGCGCTGGGCAGGCGCCGCGAGCTGCCGGGCTTCTGGCTTTGGTTCGCGAGCCTGTTGGTCTATGCGTTTCTCTACGTTCCGCTGGTCATCGTCGTCATTTTCTCGTTCAACGATTCAAAGCTGAACGCCGAATGGGTGGGTTTCACCACCGGCTGGTACGCCAGACTGTTCGCCGACGATGAAATGCTGCAGGCGGCGCTCAATTCGGTTCTGATCGCCTGCACGGCGGCCGCGATCGCGACCGTCCTCGGCACCATGGCCGGCATCTCGATGCACCGGTTTCGCCCGAAGCTGCTGCCTTTCCTCGTGTTTACACCGGTGGCCATGCCGGAGATCCTGCTCGGCGTTTCACTGCTGATTTTTTTCCTCAACACCGCAACGCCGGCGCTGGGCGCGTTCGGCATCGAGTTCGGCCTCGGCCTCGCCACCGTGGTCATCGCGCACGTTACTTTCTGCATCGGCTTCGTCGCCATCATCGTGCGCGCGCGCCTCGCCGGAATGGACGAATCGGTGTTCGAGGCGGCGCGCGATCTGGGCGCGACGCCCTGGCAGACCTTCCGGCTGGTGACGCTGCCGCTGATCCTGCCCGGCGTGATCGCGGGGGCGCTGATGGCATTCACGCTGTCGATCGACGATTTCGTGATCACGTTCTTCGCCTCCGGCGTCGGCACCAAGACGCTGCCGTTGCAGATCTACACCATGATCAAGGTCGCGGTGACGCCGGAAGTGAATGCCATTTCGACGCTGCTCATGACGCTGACGCTGGCCCTGATTCTGATCGCCAGCAAGCTCGCGCCCGACCTGATGCGCGCCAAGGCCTGAATGAGAGCCTTCGCGTTCGCGGCGGCGTTCGCGTTGGCAGTCGGACTGCGGGCGGGCCCGGCGCAGGCCGGGCCGCAGGACGTGCTGCGCATGTTCAACTGGAACAACTACATGACGGATGAGGCGGTGGCGCGCTTCCAGCAGCGCTGCAACTGCCGTCTCGCCCAGGACTACTACTCGGACAACGAGGAGATGCTTGCCAAGCTCGCAGCGGGCGCGACCGGCTACGACCTGCTGGTGCCGACCGGCAACGCGGTGGAAGCGCTGATCAAGTCCGGCCAGCTGCGGCGGCTCGACAAGGACAGGATCCGCAACCTGAAAAACATCAAGCCGCAGTACCTGGACACCTGGTTCGATCCCGGCAACGTCTACTCGGTGCCGTACGCGTACTCGCTCACGATCATCGGCTACAACGTGGAAAAGATGCGCGAACTCGGATTGCCGACCGATACCTGGGCGGTGATTTTCGAGCCGCGCTACCTGGAAAAGGTCAAAGGCAGGGTGACCGTCCTCGATTCGCAGCGCGAGCTGTTCGCGGCGGCGCTGAAATACCTCGGCCATTCCGCCAATGACGGCGGCGAAGCGCACCTGAAAGAGGCGCGCGACCTGATCCTGCGTGCCAAGCCCTACTGGGCGGCGTTCAATGCCGCTTCCTATTTCAAGGAGCTTACCGTCGGCAACATCTGGCTCGCGCACGGCTATTCAAATGACTTTTTTACCGCGCGGCAGGATGCGGCCAAGGCCGGGCGGCGCTTCTCGGTGGCGTATTCGACGCCAAAGGAAGGCGCGGTGTTTGCGCTGGACAACCTGGTGATGCCGCTTTCGGGCAAGCGGCCCGACCTTGCCCTGCAGTTCATGGAGTTCTGGCTGGAAGGCCGGTCGTCGGCGGAACTGACCAATGCGATCGGCGCCGGCAATCCCAACCAGGCGGCGACACCGCTGATCGATCCGCAAATCGCGGCCAACGAGACCATTTTCCCCGACGCCGGGAAATTCAAGCTGCTCGAAATGCTGCGCGACTACGACCGCCGGACCCGGCGCGTGCTCAACCGGCTCTGGGTCGAAATCAAGGTCCGATGACCGAGGCCAGGCGCGGGCCCGCGCTCGCACGGTTCCTGTTCGCGGTCTATGTGCTGCTGATCGTATACGCGACGCTCTACCCGCTCGCCGACTGGCGTGACCCGGGCGTGCCGCTGTTCGGCTTCATCGCCGCGCCGTGGCCGCGCTATGTCACCGCTTTCGACTTGGCCACCAACTTCTTCGGCTATGTCCCCTATGGCCTGCTGTGCGTGCTGGTGACCGATACGCGTTTCAAGGGAGCGGCGGCCATATCGTTCGCCATAGCCACCGGCGCCGTGCTTTCGCTTTCGCTTGAAACCGCGCAGAATTTTCTGCCGGCCCGCATTGCATCCAATCTGGACGTCATCGCGAACGTCGCGGGAGTCGCCGCGGGCGGGCTCGCGGGTGCGTGGTTTGCGCCTTCGCTGCTCGGCGGCGGGCCGCTGCAGCGCCTGCGTGCCGGGGCGCTTGCGCCCGGCGCGCAAGCCGACCTGGGCCTGACGCTGCTCGGCCTATGGCTGTTCGCGCAGCTCAATCCGGCGACGCTGCTGTTCGGCACCGGCGACCTGCGCGATCTCGTCACCGGACCCGCCGGCGAACGCCATGGCGCGGAGCTGTTCGTCTCGATCGAGGCGGCGATCACGGCGGCAAACCTTGTTGCGGTGGCGCTGCTTGCCTCCGCCGGGGTTCGCCCCGGAGCGCCTGTGCAGCGGCTGCTGCTCGCGCTGCTCGCGGTTGCCCTGATCGTCAGGACGCTCGCGTTCATGATCCTGATGCACGCGGAGCATGTGCTCGTCTGGCTTACTCCCGGGGCGCAGCTCGGGCTGGCGGCGGGCGTCGCGCTGTCGCTCGCCGCTCTCAGGTTGCCGCGCGCCGCGCGGCTGGTCCTCGCCGCGGTGCTGCTGATGGCTGCGACGGTGCTGGTCAACCTCGCGCCGCCGAATCCGTATCTCGCCGAGACGCTCAAGGTCTGGGAGCAGGGCCATTTTCTCAATTTCAACGGCCTGACGCGGCTCGTGTCGGCGGTGTGGCCGTTCGCTGCGCTCGGCTACCTGGTTTATCTCGCCTCGGCGAGGCTGCGCGAGCCGCTCCGGTAAAATTGCGCACGATGGCCTACTACGAACGGCATGTTTTTTTCTGCTGCAACCAGCGCGACGGCGGCGACCGGCCTTGCTGCAACGGCAAAGGCGCGACGCAGATGCGCGACTACGCCAAGCAGCTCGTCAAGCAGCTCGGGCTCGCCGGGCCGGGCAAGGTCCGGATCAACCAGTCGGGCTGCCTAGACCGCTGCGAGGAGGGGCCCTGCGTCGTCGTTTACCCGGAGGCGGTCTGGTACAGCTATGTGGACCGCAGCGACATCGACGAGATCGTCGAAGAACACCTGCGGCACGGCCGCGTCGTCGAACGGCTTCGCATCTAATGGGTTCGTCCACCCGGCGAGAGTTGATCGCGGGTCCGGCCGGAAAAATAGAATGCGTGGTGGACGAGCCCGAAAACGGCGCATCGCGCGGGGTTGCTCTCGTCGCGCACCCGCACCCCCTGTTCGGCGGCACGCTGGACAACAAGGTGGCGCAGACACTGGCGCGCGCTTTCGTCGAGCTGGGCTACACGGCCTGGCGGCCGAATTTCCGCGGCGTCGGCGCGAGCGAGGGCCGGCACGACGACGGCCGCGGTGAAGTGGAGGACCTGGCCGCGGTGGTCGAATATGCGAAAAGCGAAAAGCCCGTGCTTGCCGGGTTCTCGTTCGGCGCGGCAATTCAGGCCAGGCTCGCGCAACGAGTGAAGCCCGAACGCATGGTGCTGGTGGGCGTCGCGGTGAAGCATTTCGAGACCCCCCCGGCGCCCGCGGACTCGATCGTGATTCACGGCGAAGAAGACAGCACAGTGCTGCTCTCGGACGTGCTCGCCTGGGCGCGGCCGCAGGATCTGCCGGTCACGGTCGTTCCCGGGGCAGACCATTTTTTCCATCGCCGCCTGCACATCCTGCGCTCGATCGTGCAGAACGGCTGGAGGTAGTCATGCTGCTCGTCAAGAGCCTGCATATCGTTTTCATGGTGACCTGGTTCGCCGGGATCTTCTATCTGCCTCGGCTGTTCGTCTATCACGCCGAGGCCAGTGACCGCATCTCGATCGAGCGCTTCAAGATCATGGAACGAAAACTCTACTGGGGCATTGCGACCCCGGGCGCTCTGCTCACGATCGTCTTCGGCCTGTGGTTGTGGCTGGGCTGGTTCCAGGGCGCCGCCGGCTGGCTGCATGCCAAGCTCGCATTGGTCGCGGTGCTTGCCGCCTATCATGTCTGGTGCGGCAAGCTGATGCTCGACTTCCGGCAGGAACGCAATCGCAGGAGCCATGTCTGGTACCGCTGGTTCAACGAAGTGCCGGTAGCGATCCTGATCGCCATCGTCCTGCTAGTGGTGTTCAAGCCGCAGTAGGCTTGGCCGCGCCGTGGGCCTTGGCGAAGAGGGCGATCCAGCCCTCGACGTGGACGCGGCCTTCGCGTCGGATGCGCGCCCGCTCGATGCCCCGTTCCTGCAGTCCCGATTGCGCCGCCAGCGTCCGCAGGTAGGCCGCCGACTGCGCGTAGCGGCCGGTCGGCCGGAGCTGGTAGCTGCCGTCGTCCAATTTTTCCACCGACATCGCGAACAGCCCACCGGGCGCAAGCACGCGCGCAGCCTGCGCGAATACCGCCTCCAGGTTGCCGACATAGATGAACACGTCCGCCGCCAGCACCGCCTGCGCCGATAGCGCAGGCATCCGCGCCAGAACCGCCAGCAACTCGCCCAACTCGAGGCGCGCGTAAGCCCCGCGCGTTGCGGCGATCTCGAGCATGCGCGGCGAAAGATCTATGCCGATGAGCTCGGCATCCGCCGCCGCAAGCGCGACGCCGACCAATCCGGTGCCGCAGCCGAGGTCGATCACACGCGCGCGCTTTCCTGCGTTGCGCGCAGTCAGCAAGTCGGGCAGCACAAGTTTGGCGAGCGCTTCGGGGACGTGGTATTCGAGGTCTTGTACCAGATGCTGCTCGAAACGCGGCGCAAGGCCATCGAAGAGAGTCGTTACATAAGTATCAGGCGCGCGTGCGGTGTTATTGCCCTCTGCGGCGGCGACCAGGTGTTCGAAAGTGGGGTCGCCTGGATGATGCGCGAGGCCTGTCTTGAAGCATTCGGCGGCGAGCGCATGGTCGCCGCGCGTGCCGGCGAGACGGCCGAGATTGAGGCAGGGCTGCGGCAGCAGCGGATCAGCCGCCATCGCGCGGCGGTAGGCTGCGATCGCCTGTTCTTCGCGTCCCAGGCGCTGGCGCGCACCGCCGAGGTTGTTCCATGCCTGGGCGTTCGACGGATCCAACGCCACCGCTTTGTCGAAGCAGGACACGGCGTCGCCGTCGCGGCCCTGTTCTTCGCGCACATTGCCGAGGCGGTACCAGGCGCGCGCCTGGCGCGGATCGATGGCGAGCGCGCGCTCGTAGGCGGGGCCGGCGTCGTTCCAGCGCTGCGCGTCATAGTGCGCGTCGCCCTCGGCCAGCCAGTCGGCAGCACTGTGCACGGCGTCACCTTCCATGGTTCTGCTATCCTCGCGCCGCCTCTAGTCCGGCGTCAATCAACAATGGAATCATTTTTCGCCTCGTCACCGCGCGGGCTGGAGCAGCTGCTCGCCGCAGAACTGGCCGCGCTCGGCGCGCGTGGCGCGCGGCAGGTGCCGGGCGGCGTCGCTTTCTCGGGCGACTGGGAAGTCTGCTATGCGGCGAATCTCTGGTCGCGCCTTGCTTCGCGCGTGCTCTGGCGCGTCGCCGAATTCGAGTACGAGGGCGAAGAAGATATATACGAGGCGGCGCGCAAAGTGGACTGGATGCGCCTGTTTCCCGTCGAACGCACGCTGCGGGTCAACGTTTCGGCGCAGAAGAGTCCTCTCACCAGCCTCGATTTCACCACCTTGCGCATCAAGGACGCGGTTTGCGACCGGTTCCGCGATGCGCTCGGCAGCCGGCCGAACGTGGATCGCGCCAACCCGGACGTCCGCGTGCATGCTTTCCTCGACGCAGCGCGTTGCGCGCTCTATCTCGATACCTCCGGCGAGCCGCTGTTCAAGCGCGGCTGGCGCGCGGGCGCGGGCGAAGCGCCGCTGCGCGAGAACCTGGCCGCGGGCATCGTGATGCTGTCGGGCTGGAAGCCGGAAGAACCGCTCCTCGATCCCATGTGCGGCGGCGGCACGCTGCTGGTGGAGGCTGCCGCGATGGCCAGGGGCAGGGCGCCCGGGGCGAAAAGAAGCTTCGGCTTCGAGAAATTGAAGATTTTTGATTTGGAACTCTGGAAAAAGATCAGAAATCAAAAATCCGAAACCCCTCTCTCCCCCGTTCCGCTGCAAATCTTCGGCAGCGACAACGACCCGCGCGTGCTCGGGGACGCCAGGCGCAACATTGCAGCCGCGGGCGTGGACCGCTGGGTGAGGCTGGGGCAGGCCGATATTCTCGATCGCCCGGCGCCCGCTTCGAGCGGAGTCATGATCGCGAACCCGCCCTACGGCGAGCGTATCGGCTCCGAGGAGGAACTGGCCGAGTTCTACCCGAAGCTGGGTAGTGCGCTGAAGAAGAACTATCCGGGCTGGCGCTGCCACTTCTTCACGGCCGATATGCGGCTGCCAAAGCTGGTGCGCCTGCAGCCCTCGCGCCGCGTGCCGCTCTTCAACGGCGCGCTCGAGTGCCGCCTGTTCGAATTTGCCATCGTTGCCGGCAGCAACCGGCGCTAGCGAACGATCAGGCCTTACAGGCCGCCCACGCGAGGCACAGCCAGCCCGCCAGCAACGCAAGCCCGCCGACCGGCGCGACTGCGCCCAGCCACCGCAGCCCGGTCAGGCTAAGTGCGTACAGGCTCCCGCAAAAGATCAGCGTGCCGGCGACGAACAGCCAGCCGCTTGCGTTCAGCACCGGTCCGGGCCAGCGCGCCTGGGCCCAGCCGACCGCCAGCAGCGCGAACGCGTGATACATCTGGTAGCGCACGCCGACCTCGAAGGTCGCGAGCAGATCGGCGTCGAGGCGTCCCTTGAGGGCATGCGCTCCGAACGCGCCCAGGGCTACGCCGAGGAATCCGGATAGCGCGCCGATCGCGAAGAACAGTCGATCCATCCGCAGATTGTCCCATTGAAATGAAAAGGGGCGCTTGCGCGCCCCTTTTGCTTTTCGCTCCGCGACTGCTAGACGATATCGAGGTGCTCGAGGCCCTTGGTGAGGTCCTTGTCCTTCGACTCCTTGCCGTGCAGCTTGATGTTGAGGCGCACTTCGTTGGTCGAGTCGGCGAAGCGCAGGGCGTCCTCGTAGCCGATGCGGCCGGCCTCGTAGAGGTCGAAGAGGGCCTGGTCGAAGGTCTGCATGCCGAGTTCGCGAGACTTCTTCATGATTTCCTTGATGCCGTGGATCTCGCCCTTGAAGATCAGGTCGCTGATCAGCGGCGAATTCAGCAGCACTTCCACCGCGGCGGCGCGCCCCTTGCCTTCCTTGACCGGGATCAGGCGCTGCGACACCACCGCCTTGAGGTTCAGCGACAGGTCCATCAGCAGCTGGTGGCGGCGCGCTTCCGGGAAGAAGTTGATGATCCGGTCCATCGCCTGGTTGGAGTTGTTGGCGTGCAGCGTGCCGAGCGCGAGGTGGCCCGTTTCGGCGAAGGCCACTGCGTGCTCCATCACTTCCATGTCGCGGATTTCGCCGATCAGGATCACGTCGGGCGCCTGGCGCAGCGTATTCTTGAGCGCCGCTTCCCATGAATCCGTGTCGACGCCGACCTCGCGTTGCGTGATCAGGCAGTTCATGTGCGGATGGACGTACTCGACCGGGTCCTCGATGGTGATGATGTGGCCGTAGGAGTTCTCGTTGCGGTAGCCGATCATCGCCGCGAGCGAAGTGGACTTGCCCGAGCCAGTGCCGCCGACGAACAGCACCAGCCCGCGCTTGGTCATGATCACGTCCTTCAGCACCGGCGGCAGCTTGAGATCGTCGAATTTCGGGATCGCGACCGTGATCACGCGCAGCACCATGCCGACCTGCCCCTGCTGGATGAAGCAGTTGACGCGGAAACGGCCGATGCCGGAGGGATTGATGGCGAAATT